>Ga0335072_10000444_pt1 | contig 82017 bp, 73 predicted proteins | sample Lox_Sample_21_FD_206725 | JGI IMG/M metagenome (GOLD analysis project Ga0335072, IMG submission 206725) | Soil microbial communities from Loxahatchee National Wildlife Refuge, Florida, United States - Lox_Sample_2.1 | ecosystem: Environmental > Terrestrial > Soil > Wetlands | place: USA... | reverse complement strand
ACTTTGCTGCTGTGTCCCAGCCAAGACGTATTACTTGTCTCGTGGAATTGTGAGCGTTTAAATAACGCAATTACGAATTCACGAGTGACCGAATATTAGGTCCAACGGTGAGAGAATCCACATATTAAGTCTAATACAACCATATCATGGGAGCAGACATTCCAAAGCTTGGCCTCCAATCATGTCAATCAGTCAACAATAGCGCGGATGAATATAAAAGCTTGGAAGCGTAACGATCGAACGAGCAAAGCTCTTCGTTAGACGAATACTCAAGTGTCAGTACTTCAATCAAGTCCTACGATTCGTTTCACTCACCCTTACGGTCACCGCAATGCAGCTATTATACCAAGAGAGTCCTGGGAACCGGAACCAGCAATGATTATAGTTCCTACCACGTTCTCCAACAGCGATAAGTTCACTTTGACGCCCACGTACTAGGTAACCTCGAAGAAAGAGCAACTTCGGCTCCTCGACCTGCCTAAGTAGTCACAACATAACTGCGTTGCCGCTTTTGCCACACAGCAAGCTCCCAAATATCTTAGCGCGGCCTCAGCCTACGTCTTCTTTTGTCCTACGGATCCAATCGCAATGAGGACTGCGGCAGACGTTCATGGAACGCATATGCGACTGCGGTGACCTATTCGACTTGCTTGCCAACGACCTACTACTTTCCGGGAGACGAGCTTGAAGCGAGGGCGGGTAATGTGAGAGTTTACGCGGCACAAGGACGTTGGGATATTCTGGTTCTTAGACTTCGGGTTTGGATACTGGAGGAATTGCTCTTCAGAGTACTCCCTAACCGGAAGGTTCTAAGATTTATCCAAAGAAATACAATCCAAACGGCGATATCAATATTGAATCTCTTAAAATTAACCTCGAAGATGCACAGTGCATGTGCAAGCGAGCCTGTTCCTCTCAGACGTTATTGTTGAGCTGAGTCAGGTTTCCGGCTACCCCGAATTCGTGAATGATTCGTGCCGCAGCTTAACCTACAGCCTCGGTCCGTCCGCGAGAGGGGATATTCTAACAACCACAAAAACCTCACAGGTACTCACGCAGCATGCTTCAATTACCCATGAAGCTGCTCTGTTACCATCACAATGGCATCAATTAAGAATAATTCAGCCGATCTGAGAGCAAATCCCCCAGATTTAGCTCCATGGTGTGTCTTATGGACGTTCCCTTGATCACAAGATGCTAACAAAAACCAGGTCTGAACCGTCTTGGAACTACATCTCATCGCCGTACTACAATGCCTCTCATAGGAAATTGCGGGACGCGTTGCGTGCCTACATCGACGAGAACATCATGCCATACGCTCTGGAATGGTCAGAAGCAGGCGGCGCACCGCGCGAAGAAGCGATGAAGTACACGCGAAGCGGCTTCGCCCACTCCGACATCCCTCCTCCATACCGGCCAGCCAACTTTCCCACACCCGCCGGAATCCCACTGGAAGAACTGGACGTGTTCCACCTGCTCGTCTCCACGGACGAGGGATCGCGCGTTAACGGCGGCGTCATGACGTCCTTCTCCGGCGCGTCGGTCATCGGCGCGCCACCCATCCTCCACCACGGCACCGACGAGCAGAAGCGCAAGTGGTTACCGGGCCTCTTTGACTGGTCCACGTCCTTCTCGCTGGGCATCACCGAGCCTGGCGCCGGCAGCGACGTCGCCAACATCCAGACCACCGCCACCAAGACCCCCGACGGCAAGTTCTACATCGTCAACGGCTACAAGAAGTGGATCACGGGTATTCCGTGGGCGACGCACATGACGACGGCGGTGCGGACGGGCCCGGAAGGCTCAGGCATGGCAGGCATCTCGGTGATTGTGATACCGACGAACGCAGCGGGATTCAGCTGGCGGCGGATCGAGAACTCGGGGCAGCGGGGAGGCGGCGCGTCATTCGTGGAGCTGGACGAGGTGAAGGTGCCGGTGGAGAACCTGCTGGGGCGCGAGAACGAGGGCTTCAAGATCATCATGACCAACTTCAACCGCGAGCGCTTCATCATGGCCGTCGGCTGCAACCGCCACGCCCGCGACTGCCTGTCAGTCGCTCTCAAGTACGCCCACACCCGCCACACCTTCGGCAGGCCCCTCGTTAGCAACCAGATCATTCGCCACAAGCTCGCCACCATCGCGCGCAAGGTCGAGGCCCATTGGGCGTGGCTGGAGCAGATCGCCTTCCACGTGCAGAACTCGCCGAATGGTTTCAACTCGCAAGAGGTGGCTGGAAGGATCGCACTGGCCAAAGTCACAGGTGGACGGCTTATTGAGAAAGCGGCGCGTGAGGCACAGCAGGTACTTGGCGGCGCCGGCTACCAGAGAGGCGAAGGCGTGGGAGGTCAGGTTGAGCAGATCAGCCGCGATTTGAGGATGATGGTCGTCGGAGGCGGGAGCGAGGAGATTATTGCAGACCTGGCCGTTCGGCAGGAGGTCATGAACGCGAGAAAGAGAGGGTGGAAGTTGTAGCCAAACTCGGCAAGCTATAGAGGTAAATTATCAGTGTGTTCTCCAACATATTGGACACTGCTAGAAATCTGAGAGAATTTCATTGCCATGTCGGTCGGAATCAGCCTTGATTCTATGGACTGGTTACTTGTTCACTCGAAAGCATTCATTGCGTTCTATACGTCTCTATTTGCCTATAGCTCAAGAATGTTTGTAGTTCTAAGTCCACTTTCGCGCCTTGTAAACGTTTCCGCACCACCTACTCCGTGCTCCAAGGTACTCGGCTCGCCGAGCAGGTGCAACTTAAGCTTCATCCTTTGAGCCTAGAACGCATATTCTTCCTTCCCATGGCCAATGAGGCGTAAGAGCTCTGTCAGACAAGCGACTGTCTTTTCGTCCCGACAAGGCCTCTCATTCATGATTGACGACTCAATGATTTCCGAAGACAAGCGTCCGTAAATTTCTGGCTGTCATTACCTCCAGCAGGCTCCATATACGCTAGACGGACATGGCCAAGGGACGTAGTGGTATATTAATCACTTCGGCCAAACGCAGAAGAGCTGAAGGAAACCTCTTGAAAGTCCTCTGAAGGAAGAAGCATGGTTTCGTTTTTCTCACCGGCGGTAATCTCCATTTAAAGCATAGCATTTCGACTTAACTATCGTACCAGGTACGGATAAGGAATCATAGCAGACTTTTAACATCAGCAAACTAACGTCCTTCAGTATATTGCGAAGGGAACTCCTCCAATGTCTCCCTGGCACCTGTATGACCATTTTCCTTCGCAAATTGAATTGCTCTTGCATACTGGCTCTCCCCGGGCCCATTGATCATGGCTCCGGCATTGAGGAGCAGCTTCACCATGTCAGTACGACCATGTTCTGCAGCACCCTCAAGTGCGGTACGACCACCCACCTTTGCAGCCGGAGCGTTGACATCTGCTCCCCGTTGCAGACGTAGAGTAGCTATACCGATATGTCCGCTGATGGCCGCGAATTGAAGAGCAGTTGCCCCTGCTTGACGCGCCGGAGGTGCATTTATGTGTGCACCACGGCTTAAAAGAAGCCGGATTGCTTCTAGGTTTGCTATCTCGCAAGCAGCTTGCAATGGAGTTCTTAGAATCCGACCTCTCGCTGGCTCATTGACATTGGCACCAAATTCTAAGAGCAATTCGATTAGGGCAATCTCCTCATAGCTGAGGGCTAAAAGGAGCGCAGTTCGATCCCGAAAATTTTTGCCTCTATAGTCCCACGTCTCCACGATGATGTTGGGGCTGGCACCAGCTCCGAGGAGCTTTCTGACCGTGTCTAGCATGCTGTACCATTTGGCATTGCGAATGGCTACCCCAAGGGCTGTTCGGCAACGATAACGCACGTTTGGATCAACGCCCCAAGATAGAAGCAGATCTGTCAGCTCCGTATACCTTTCCTCGATGGCAATATGCAATGCTTTGCAACCGAATCCTCTTCGACAAACTGGATGTTGCCAAGAGCGTGCATTTAGAAGCCGTGTTGTCATTTCGGTGTCGTCTTTTGACACGGCAGACGCCAGTGCCCCAGAATCGTCTGGATCTGCTGCATTGGCCAGGAGGAAATTTACCATGTTGATATCACCTTCTTCGATTGCCAGTGCAAGAGCTGATTCATCACGTAGCTTTGCTGTAGGATCATTAATGTCGGCTCCAGCACTGAGCAGAATCTGAACAAGATCGAGTCTTCGTTGCTTGATTGCTATATGCAGTGGAGGCAATTCCGATCCATTGGTAGTCCCGTTAACGTCTGCTCCGCGGTATAGAAGCTCTTCGACTATGCAAGCCTCTCCGCTTCTCACTGCTGCTTGCAATGGGGTCTCGTGAATACTGCGTCGATCGACATTGACCCTGCTCCCAGCATCAAGAAGCATGGTGACCAGTGATAAATCATTATGGCGGATGACATATCTCAGTGCTCTTAAGCGATTAGTTAAGGCACCTTGTTGAAGAATGCGTTGCAGCACTGCACGATCTCCCGACCGCGCTGCCTCTTCCAATGGAGTTTGTTCATGATCGAACTTACTGTCGTTTTCGGAAAAGTCTGATACGCTGCCTTCTTCTGACCAGCCGTAGTAGCTAGAGTCTGTGTCCGGGAGACGTATTGTTAGGTCTTGTTCCAAATTAACCTCAGCCCCGGCATCAAGAAGCAGAGAGACTACTGACGAGGCATTGGATTGAATGGCTTCGGCGAGTGCCTCAGTGTCAGCGCTAGCACCAGCATCCAGTAGCGCCTTGACCAGAGCAACGTTCTTCACTGCTGAGGCACTTCTTAGTAATAGGTTCAACTTGTTTTTGATGCCTTTATAACGCTCTCTTGCTGAGAACAGATGCCACAATACCTCGTCCATTTGGTGCTTTGCTGATTCTTTGATAGATTGAATAAATACTGATTCATGGCGACAAGCGGCATTAGAGTCAAAAAGAAGCTGGAAAAGCCTATGGTCTCGTTCTTGAATCGCGATGATTATACAATGGTCCTTCCAACTTCGTGCTGGGCAGCTTTCCACTGCTCCGATTTCAATCGTAAGTCGCACCATATCCTGGTTTTGACTCGAGGTTGCATGTCTTAGAGTGTCGCTGGTAGGTCGCGCGCCGGATCGGTACAGAAACTCAAAAATCTCCGAATGCCCGGCTCTCGCGGCTTCGTCAAGCGGCGTTTCCAAATACCGTGTCGATCGAGGTTGAATATTTGCACCAGCTTGAACTAAACGCTTGATTATCCGCAAACACCTGTCTGATCCGAGCTTGGTAACATTGAATAGCGCTGCACTGAGTGGTGAAGATTCGCCCATAATACCACCATTCAGATCAGCTCCTTCATCAAGAAGGTAATATGCCAACTCTTCGTAGCCCTCAGCCACAGCTTGAACGACTAATGAACTCTTGATGTCGGCGCCAGATCTCACCAGAATCTTCACTAGTTGGAGCACTAGGGTTTCTCCTACCTCAGGTTTGGCCTCATAAGAGTAATATGACGGAGATTTCCCCGAGATGGCCAGAGAGAGCGGCGAAAGCCCTTCATAAATCTGAAAACCATCTTCTTGTAACTTGTTGACGTCAGCTCCCGCTGCAAGCAGCAGCTCAACCAGCCTGAAGTTCCTGCTTTCACATGCAATTCCAAGAGCAGTCCGCCGTTTATCGAATATGGGAGTATCCGGGTGAACGCCGCTATTGAGTAGAGCTCTGATAAGGTTCGAATCCCCGTTGCTCACGGCCATGCCAAACAATTTCTCCTTGAGCACGTTGGACGTTGTTCCGCCCCCTGAAAGCAAACGTATGAACAGAGTCAAGTTCGGTTGCGCCTGAAGCCACAACATCATAATATCCCTCGCGACGTGAGATACATCCAGGTTGTTAGACAAAAAGAATGTCATGAGAATCAAAAATATCCCAATCTCGGTTTGCTGCTTAGAAATCAATTCCAAATAATGCTGTGGAAGATAGCTTTCGAATCGCATCCTTCTTTCTCGGGAATTCCTGGTTTCGGTTTGTCCTTCGGAAATGGATGGTAGTTGCTGCGCGTGGGTGGTGTTTTCGAATGAGATTGCTCTCACTCCGGTTGCATACCGTGTACGGTCTCCGTCCATCACAGCGTGTTTGAGATCACCATATTGGATAGTGCCTGATAGATCAATGACTGCTTTGAAACGTCGATCGACATCGCCCGGCATAGTTGGATGTCCAGAGGTCGAAATCTTGACCACATACGGCGTGAGGAACGATCCCGCTATAATAAATCAGTCAAATAATTTCACACCATTAGAAAGTGTCAAAGCAGTGACATGTCGTTGTGACTCAATTGCCCCGAGAACAAGAGCTTGTTTGATATAGGCGGTAGTCGTAACGTACCTACTGAGTCAAATTGCTTGTAAAATTGAATGGAAGGAAGGTCAAAGGCGACATCCATTTCACTCTCCATCGCCGATGGAGTGCATATCATAATACCTTCCGGTGTACACGGTTGCGCAACTGCTGAAAGATGCAATTAGTGCCGGTATCCGTACTTTCGATGCAAAAGTTTACTTGACTCATGGGGCTCAAAGGAACATTCAGCACTAGCACCGTAGCGCTGAAGTGCTTTCTTGAGCTTTTTGGGGGGACAAGTTGGCCACCAATATAAACGTCACTGTCCTTGCCATCTTGCTTTCTTTTGTTGACTTTTCTCGCAACGATTTCCCAGGTTTTCTTTGGACGGTTTTTGATAAGACCCCAGGTTCTTATGTGCTTCTCATACTGGGCTTTCCTGTCAGTCTTTGGTCAGTTTTGCAGCACAGATAGATCCTCTCCATCAGGCAACTCACGTTTGGTTAAAGTTATATCTTTCCTTCATCTCCTGCTGCACGCTTCCATCTCCTAGGAGCTTTTTGCCAAGATACAGTTCCTGGATGATATCTTTGAAACGGTCCCAGTCCGCTTCGGTCACCTTCCAAATGACAGGAGCGAGATCCATGATGCACGACCAGCGGGAAGCTTTGAAAGATGGATAGGCTGTGGGAAATATACCACCTCAGAAGGCTAAAACGTCAGAAATCCGGGCGATCGTGTAAACACGCACATCACTGGCTGCTGCCAAAGTCTTTCAGCGCTATCGGGTGGCTTGCTGACGGTGGGTCAAAGAACAACCACGGCGGAAGTCGTCATTGGCGGGTTTCGAGGTCCGGAGCCTTGACGTCCGCCTTGGTTATTTGCAACACCGAAATCTTTTGTCTGGACATCAAATTATCATGCGAGAATTCTCAACTTTGTTAACTCACCGACACGGGATCTTGGTTCCACATGCCGCCACGTCTCTCGCCAAACCCAGCTTGCATCCAAAAGTCCCACTCTTTACCCTTGTTGAGCTCCTGATACGCCAGAATCCATCGTAATGCTGAGACCTAGGGTCGTGCCAAAATCTCGTACTTGATCAAGCTTCACAGTGATGGTCGCCTTACCACATTAACTATTCCCTACATCTTCTGGTAGCGGAAATATGCGTTTAGAGCCGGCATCGCCCAAGCATGTCAGGCTGAATATAAAGTACCTCTTGACCTTCCTTGCCGAACCTTCAACTCTTTCGTTCAAGGCAAATTCAAAATGAGCCTGTCCTCCGAAGCAATCGTTGCTATAGTTGCACTACTAGTGACTCTTCCGCCGGCAATTTTAGCCGTATGGAAGATCTGCCGCCGACGAGTCCCGCAGCCCATGGCGCCTAGTCAGTAAAACCTTCGAGAATTCTCCTGAAAAAAGCTGAAATCATCTTCAAGTACACATCACCAGTGGCATTCATACAGGGACATCAGCTTCGTGCCACTTGCTTTGGAAATCCATGTATTCCTTCTACACTGAGAGAAGTATGGCCACTGGCTCTGTTCTTGTTCGCACTCCACGTGGTAGGTAGGCTTACAACAAAGACCGGTCTAAGCAAGATGTAGCTCATCGTAACTATGGAGGCAGGACAAATCGACTTGCATACCCAAATGGTATAACCGTCTTCGTCGGATATTGATGTGGCGTGGATCTATTGAGATATTATATTAGTGGATGTGCCAGCACAGGACACCTAGGATAAAGTTTCGATTCCAAAGTCTCCATCAACTTAAAATCTTTATTTCGACAGGCTGTAGCTGCCTCGTTCCCCTCGAAGAGATGAGTTCTACCGGCCAAGCACTGTCTTGTTCACATTGACTTCGTAAAAACCCCAATTATTTGTCCCATCGCCCACTGTCGCAGAAATGTGAAAGCACCAAGCACCACTGCACTTACTATGCTTAGTTGCTTATACGCTGCTCACCTACTGCTCACCCGCTACTCATTCGCTACTAAGCCACCTCTCTCTCACCGACCACCTCTCTTTACTGTTAGACTGACTGGTGAATTACTAGTTGGAATCGAGTGGGTGTCGGCAAGTAGGGGAATTAGGTAAAGGGATGGGATAGTACGAACCGCCAACCTCTCTTTGGGCCAGGACCGTTCGTCCTTTATCATTATGATCTACCGTGCCCTATCAAATATTCTATCATTAGCGTGAGAGGCTGCGTGGACGGCACATCTGGCCATTTCCTGCTTCTTTGCAGATCACTGTATAATGGACCATAATAAGGTGTCACGGGGTAGATCCGACATTAGAGCCATAAGGCGGCTAATAGCAGGGCATGAGTAGAGCCCGAGTAGACTTGAAGAGAGCGTGAGTGGGTCTAAGCAGAGCGTGAGCAGACCTGAGTTGAAATTGAATTCCGTCTGAGCCAGCCTGAACAAATGCGGCGGTAGGTTACGTGATGTGGAGGAGGCAAAAGTGTCGAGATTTGAGTGGTATTTATAATGGCATCACAAACGGCCAAAAACAGGGGTCAATCTGCCATCAGGTTGATTAAGTCGGGAAACTCGAAGCATATAATGGATGATATCGAGCTCCTAGGTGAAGTGACTGGCTTATTTTATCGGTTTCAGCCAGCTGGTGGTTGAAATTTGGAGGATGGGAGAGCTTTTCGTCTTCGGCGCGCTTGGCCTGGACGTAGCAGCGGAAGGGAGGCGTCTAATGTTGCTTCGACTCCCTTAATTAGAGTACCTTAAAGTTAGTGGGCGGATTGAGCTTTGGGGAGGTGCAAGGCGGTGTGGCAGGGGACGTCTGCCGCTAAACCCAGCGGGGCGGGCCGCAACACTAGCTGAGGTTGTTCAGATCGATTCAAACAACATCGATCTCTCCTTTACAAGAGCGATGGATAACTTCCCTTACCCCAATCACTTGAACATCCCGCCCGTTGAAGTGCCACATCTAACGGGCTTCGAATTCGATCATCTTGATTTCTCGACGTTCCCCGATCGATTAGGATTTACAAGAGATGGAGTACTGGATGTTGGACGTCCATGTGGGCAGCTGGCCGCTATGGCACAGTCGTGGCTCTACTTTGGGCTGATTGACATATTCACCGGTCAGCGACATGACAAGTCTACTTTTATTCGTCAAGAGGGTACCACTGGTTCAATTCGCAGTGTATTAGACAGTAAGGCCTTGGATGACATACTTGAGGTCAGCAAAATTCGACTACGAAAGAACCGCAAGCGCTCGAACATCATATCCAATATCCGAACCCAGTTGCTAGTCGCTGCGAAAGCCAGTTCTGAGCTTGATATGGCGCAAGGGTATGACCACTCTAGCGCCTCGGTATTACTGTCCATCAAAGTCCTGATACTCTACCTTTCTGATTATTTTGATACCGCGTTTTGGCTTGATCTAGGTGCGGCGATCCCACGACTGTCGCTGCAAAAACGTTTTCGAGTTTTGAAACCTGAGCAGGAAAATGAGAGACCTATGGCTGCACGGTTGCTTATAGAACGCATGCATCAAGCCGGTTGGTGCATCCACCAAACACTAGAATTGTGTCGTTCTCAGGATTATTGCACCGTCTATTATCTATCGTCAATTCGCCGCCACGGGCTCAGGGATATCACTCACAAAAGTTGCTCAGAAACGAAGTGTTCAGCCTACAACACGAATGATGCGACATACAGAATCAGGCACACGGACGAACAGTGTCAGTGTGAACTCATCGAAGCGCCTTTCCAGCAAGTTGCAAGCATTGTAAAAGATGGAGGCATACCTCTCATCAGTTTACGGCCTGAGTCAAGCCAAAATGTCGCACTAGAAGTTGTTCGCTGCACGCCTCATACGAAATACACTGCAATATCCCATATCTGGATCGACGGATTGGGCAATCCGACGGCAAATGCTCTCCCAAAGTGTCAACTGCGGAAATTAGCTACTGAACTCTCTGATCTGGCAGAATCCCGGCGGTCTTGGTACTCAAAAGCCTTAAAATATTTCGTCGGGCCATTAAAAGTGCCGCACATGTGGATGGACACACTATGTATTCCAGTTCGTCCTGAGCATGCAGATCTTCGAATGAAAGCGATCAACAGAATGGCTCTGATCTACACCGGTGCCAAACAGGTTTTGGTTCTCGATACAGAACTTAGACAACTCGACCGTAAGCCAGAGCCACGAGAACTGATTGATGCAAAGATTCTCTCTTCAAAATGGAATCAGAGATGTTGGACTCTGCAGGAGGGTGCGCTAGCCAGGAAGTGTCTCTTTCAGTTCCGCGACTCGGCAATTGCGGCATCATATTATGAGGAGCCAGTCCTACAATTGTTTCGCAGAGGCCTGAAGTCTCCTGTAACGTCGCTGAAGTTGGTGTGGCGCCTCTTCATAGACGACCTTTCCATGAAACGCGTAGACTATGATTTTCCTCCTCCGAGAGTCTCGAACGATTTCGGCCAAGAGTACATCAGAAAGAAACTCTCCATGGCGACTGTACAGTCCGCCATGGCTGATATGGACATAGTGTCTAATGCCAGAGATCGACAGAAACCTGGTAAAGACGTGCGACTGGCCAAGTTCGTTCGGTCTTGGAACGACGTAGGTCGACGTTCGACCACCAAAGACGCCGATATACACGTTATTCTGGCAAATCTCACCGATTTCAGTGCGGCCCAAATAATGTCACTTAGCACCCAACAGGAACGGACGCTAATGATGTTGCAATGCATAGGCCGATTTCCATTGGATATGCTGTACAATGACTATCCACGACCTGAAGCAGGTGGAAACCATGCTGATCGGTGGGTCCCATCTGTGCCGGCTTCGCAGCCGCTATCTGCAAAAGTTTTGTTGCGATGTGTCAAAGAAGGGCTCATATTGGAGGCTGAGCACCCTGATGAACTTCCCGATATATTCTATATCGATTCCGCCGCTATGCCTTCACGATTTTGCTTCCGCGTTGAAAATAAGGCGGCGGATCTTTGGTATTGGGTTAACTGCATTCAGCCCACTGATGATAAGCTTCCTCGAGAAGCATATGCAGCATCGTGTTTGGTCATGAGGCGAATGTCCGGTCAAGTCAATACCAGTGCCTTGCTCAGCACTCGGGCAGCGAGGTTACTCGTATCTCGGGGAATGACCAAATCGAAAATGATATATGCGCGTTTCGATTGTCCGATTGTCTACGTGGTCAAATCATTCCCACCAGGCGGCCGTGAACTGACCTCCGTACCAATCTTGGTCGCTACCAAGCTCCCTGGCAATCAAAAACTGGTTATTGAACATAGTAAGTGCAGAACTGGTCATAGCCATGCAAATATTTATGCATCGTTTGAAACTGGCTATCATCATTAACTTTATTCCCAGCTATCGATCAGAAAAAGCTTGAAAAGTTCGCCATGAGAAGCAAGGACTTCTACTACGGTCCCATCAGATCCTACTTGACCAATATGTTTATCATAATGGTCGGCGGCGGTGTGCCTTTTACGGCCATCATCATCGGTGCTATTTTCATATCTAATAATTTGAACAGTGACACTGGAGTGGCTCTTTCTACATTGGGTCTAATTGCTGTAGCAACAGCGATAGGGCTGATTTTTTCACTTCTTTTCGCACGCTGGCAGATTGAGCGGGCGTACAATGCTTGGAAGGTGACGTTCGAAGAGGATTGGAAGCCGAAGCCGCGCTACTTTGAGAAAATGATACAAGCACTCACGATTCAGAGAGACTCATCCCCGGCGAAACAGAGCGCAGAGGTGTAAGTTAATACTATCCACATATTCTGAATCTAGGCTTCAGTCGGGACTTCTTCCATAAGAAAGCTTCAAAATACGCCGGGTTGCATCACGACTTCAAATTACGCGGGCCGGAGGTTCTCCGTAGAGTACTCCATTGACTCCATCTTCATCCAGCTTTTCCTATCCCAACGCGTTATGTCGCACGGCAGCGGCGGCATTAGCTTGCACTCTTCCATTTCTTATAGGTAGGACAGATTTACCGCCGAAAAGAGCGTCACAAACCGCCCAAAACGAAGGTCAACCTGCTATGAGGTCGTTTAAACTTTAAACTAGTATTCCTCAAGCATTGCTGATATCCTCAACACCCGCCCCTGAATATATTATCGCTGCCTCCTCAGCGCCTCAACGGAGATACTCTTCTCTCAGATATATCGTCCCAGCCTCTTGATGCATCTTCTTGACGGTAAATTCCCGCGATTCGAGCGAATCTATGCGGTGATATTTGTAGCGCATTGAGTCGAGAGGCGCAGGTTGACAGATAACGGACGATCATCAAAACTCCGGACTCATTCTTCGAAACCGGTACTCTTACGATATTCTAGCCCTGTAGGTAACGAGTGAAGCATCTCAGGAACTGCGGAACTCGTCACCATGGTCGAGTTCCGTTCTTCAAGCTTACTAGTACTTGAGAATACCTCGCACTTTCCACGACTTACGGCTGTACCACAACGTCCGAATGACTCGCATCTTCTCCCATTGCTGCTCTGTTGTTGGCCCAATGACCTGCTGAAGCTTACAGAAATCGAATTTATCTCATAATTACCCCTATTCACCAACTATTTGCAATCACACTTGGTTTATATAGCGCAATGGCCTGGTTGCTGTATTCAGACAATAACAGTACAACCTATCTTCTCTGGCCGCCTTGCACACGCTCCTGATCTATTGCCATTAAATAAACTCGTCGACATGTATAGAGTGGAGTCGTGTCCCATCGTGAGGGAGGTTCCCAAGCTCCAAACGCCGCAAAGCACAGAGGTATCAAACTAGCCCTTTACGCATGTGGTCAGCAACAAACCCAATCCACAGCCAACCACGCATTCACACCAGCCCAACCTCTCCAAGCGGCACTCCCAACGCTCCCATCCAACCCAGACGCTCAAAACTCGCCGCCCACCCCCCCCCCACCACCCAACGCACTCGCCCCCCAAACACCCACAAGGCCCCAAAAGCCAACCCTCCACCCGCGCCACAAGCCCGCGACGCCCTGGCCCTTCCTCAAGCTCCTCGCCTTGTCGCCGGCGGCGGCGCTCCGCACGCGGACGCCCTCCTCACGCACGACGTGCCACGCGGTGCCTAGCACGCCCTTGTACGGGCCGACAGGGACAACAGTGCGCAGAGCGGGAGCGGCGGCGCGGCCACGGCCGCTGGGCTCCGCCGTCGGCAGCGCGGCGCGGTGCGGGCTGCCGCTGGGCTGCGAGGCCGCCTGTTGCAGCGCGGCCACGTGGCCTCGGCGTAGCACCGTCTCTAGCGGCAGCTTCACGAAGAGCTCGGCTATGCTGAAGGTGAAGGTTGAGAGGGAGTAGGCTGTTGGTGTGGCGAGGGCGTCGATGCGGAAGGTGTGGCGGAGGAGGATGGGGAAGGAGGTGGAGAGGAAGGTGGGGATTGTGGAGTGGAGAATCGTGATGGGTAGAAGAGATGGTGGGATGCTGAGAGAGGGGAGGATGCGAAGGTTTGGGATTAGGGCTCGTGGTGTTGAGGTAATAGGTGTGATGATAAGACTACTCAATGTTAGTTTGCTTATACCGAAGAGCATGAAGAGAAGGTTCTTACCGTGTCCGCACCATGTCTAATGGAGCTAAGATCAGTGCTGCCACACCTGCTGAAGCCACGGCAACAACTAGACTCGCCATTGGACTTGGACTGTCCAGTACGTTCAGTTTCCCTAAGTTCGATGGCACCGCTGCTGGTGAGATAAGTGTTGGATCGGGTAGGTTGAGGATTGCGGATAGGAAGCTTCGCGTCCAAGTTTCGATCGTCTTGAGCAACACATTGTATACAAACGTTGAGTTCGTGCCTTTCCATACTCCCCACGCGCTCTCCTTCTGCCACAGCTGAGAAATGACTTCTGATATCGAGTCATTATGGCGGAGTTCTATGCGATACGAGGACGCGTGTGGATTCGCAGGAGTCGGAGTGGCGGAATGAGACCGGCTTGGCGGCTTGCGTCGATACGTTCCATGCGGCGAGGAGGGAGTTTCGTGAGGAGCTACAGATGTGAAGTACGACGGTGCTTCTTCGTCTGATTCCTCTTCTTCACTAACGTACTGCTCAAAGTTAACCTTGCTTTCTCTCGTATCCTCAATGGCTTCATCTGCGGCACCTACAACTTCATATCGCGCGTCCACATAGCCATCCTGATATCTCTTGCGACTCACTTGTGAAGAAGAAGGTTGTGAGCTCGAAGTAGATGAATCCGCTGCGTGACACTGGAGGACAATCTTCGCAACTTCAAATGGCTGTGCCAGGAATATGCTCGTATAGTTCCAAATGGCTTGGTCCATGAGCTTCTTCGCCATATCCGCGATGCCGGGCGAATTGTTTGGTAGGTAGTCTCCATAATCAATATCTGAAAATAACTCTCTGAAATCTCTTGATCCCGATGATGTACGTATCGAAGGTCCTCCTGTCGCGTTGACTGAAGCTTCTGCAGAATCAGGCAAGATGCCTATTGAGGGGGGAATATAGTACGGTCGAAGTGGATTCGGCGCGTCTCGCGAGGTCTGCATTCTGGAAAATGGAGCGTATGCAGTTTGATCCTGTTCCATTTTCACGGGCTGCGAGCTGGAATGTGGCTGGTTTGATTGATGATGACGATAGGGAGTTTGGAGCTTGGGGACCTGGTTCGATCGTCGGGCGGAGATATTTTTCTTCGCGACTGAGTCCGTCACGACCCACTTATGTATATCAATGCCGCATCAACTTCAAAGACCTTTTTGGGTTCCTCTCAAGAGATATAAGGGGTATTCTGGAGCCTAATTCCTCATTCGCGGTCCATGTCTTCATTACACAGGATATCCTGCGCCATCCGCAGACCTATAACAAGCCAAACATCGCTCCGAAAAGCTTCACAATTCTTTGCATGCGATAGATTCAGGAACCAAACCCTGCCAAGCGGAGGCCTACACACACAGTGGAAGAGCGAGGAACACAGGCGTCCGCAATCATGGTCAATACCGGCGCGAAGAAGCTTCACCACCACACCAATGGCCCGCCACGGCCACCTAACACCACCGAAGCCAGGCGAAGAGTAAGCACCCAGTCCATCCAAAGCCGGGCGCAGCACCCTCTCTAACCGATCCTCTCTCCACAGGCGCAAAGTGACGTTCATCGACAAAGAAGGGCAATCCCACACATTCGAAGTGGCCGACGGCGACAACCTGCTGGACATCGCGCAGGCGCACGACCTGGAGATGGAGGGCGCCTGCGGCGGATCGTGCGCGTGCTCGACGTGCCACGTCATCGTCGTCGACCAGGCCTACTACGACCGCACGCCCGAGCCCGACGACGACGAGAACGACATGCTCGATTTGGCATTTGGCCTCACGGAGACGAGCCGCCTCGGATGCCAGGTTAAGATGACGCCTGAGTTGGATGGCTTGACGGTCAGGTTGCCGAGTATGACCAGGAATATGCAGGCCAGCGACTTTGTGGAGAAGAAGAAGGGTGAGGCTGGATAGGACGGAGGATTGTGGGAGAGAGTCTAATGGGATGAGATGAGAGAGCATAACACGCTTCGTTTGAACCGTCTCTGCGGCCGTGTATACTTCTGGCAGCGGGGCAGAGAACTGCTGTCGGTAGATTGTAGAGTGTAGCTACCACTGGGAAGAGCTATACAGCTCATGTATTGATACCAAAGGCACGAGGATGGGCTACCATAGCTGCAATCAATAGTCTTCACTCTCAAAGCTCTGATTATCATGATGAGCTGCATACTTTTAAGAGTACAACATGTGTAGCAAGTAAGAGCTGCACGAGAATTATGCTACGCCGCCCTCCCAAGACCGCTAATGCAATAGAAAGCAATAAGTAATTCGTACAAGTATGAAATACAAGCGGCCGTCTGAATATCGCATTCGAGTAATTTTCCGAAACGTCCAGAGCCGAAGTAGGAGAATGAGGCTAGTATAGCATTATGACTTTCATAGCAATACGAAAGAATTCCTGATGAAGGAGATATTAAATGCTTCCTTCCATCAATCATGTTTCACTCCGAAGCCTGCAACGCCGATATCATAAAGTGAAGAGGGTGAAAAAGCATGCCAATCAGAAGCATGATGAGTGAGACGCGAGTTCGGTGGAGTAAGGTTCTGAGCAAGTCAGCCTTCGCAATGCCAACTACGTGGGAGAAGAATCGACATACCATTCATCGAAAACACGATCAAACTTGTTGTTTTCCTCATCCACGCCTATGAATCTCGGTGTCAGCAAACGAACTTCTCTACTCAACTCGACCGATCGTTCTTCAGACGAAATCAGACTCACCACCGAACATATTATCTTCATGTGCATCATGGTTCATGAAAATGTCGAGCTCTTCACCGGCAGAGTCACGCAGTGCTTCGCCCGCCTCATTCGCGGTGACAGGCACGCTGTCTTTCTCGACGCTCACAGAGCCGGCGTTGCCAAACATGTTCTCGAGCTGGGGATCGATGCCAGGGTTCTGCAGCGGGCTCAGAGAGCGGCCAACGGACTGCCCGAAGTCGTGCGCGGGAGCAGAAGCGAACATTGGAGAGTCACCGTTGTACGTTGTCGTGTTGGTGGTTCCCTCGGCTGTCGCCATGGCGTCGTACGAGAATGTCGAGGCTCGGTCCCCGCGATCGGGGAGAGACGATGAGACGCCCGCGGATCCTCTATTGAAAGTGTCCCCATGCGGCAGACCTGGTGGAGTGTGGCTCTCGATGCCGGGTTGGCCATTGCTGGCGTCTTTGTTGATGAGGTCACTCTTCTTCATAACGCCTTTCTTCCTCCATCCAGGTTGCTTAGGCCGTAGATGTTCAGGGAGATCCAATGGGTTAGTGATGCCCATCTGTGCCATTATTTTTTGTTGCTTTGTCGGTCGAGGCTTTCTCGTGCTTAGCGAAACTTCCAGTTTTGGCGGTGCGTCAGGCGCCACTGGTGCCCAGCGGTGAAGTTCTTGTCGGAAGAAGTTCGTCTCTTCGGTCAGCAAAATCTCTGAGCCCTCAATCTTACGCAAGTAGAAGCGTTGAATGCTCAGCTCATCTGGATTCGACAGCATGGGATTGATGAAAGGACGAACATGCTCTCGGAAGTTGGTCGCATGATCGATGATATTCTTGAGCGTTTCCTCCTCTTCCGGTTGGAATGGGAGATCGGGAATCTCAGCCTGCCAATTTTCAAGGTCCTCGAGTTTCGGACGAGTTGCATCACGCGGGATCCTTAGGCGATAGTCACAGATTGGGCAAGTGTACTTGTCATCCTCTTTGACCTTGCCGCGAGCAATCTTGAGGCACTTGCCATGATACCATTCGTGACACAGCTCACACTCGATCATCATGCCGGACTCTGGTCTGCGGCAGATACAGAAAACATCGCGGTTAGACTGGGAGCCATTCACATTCTCCTCGTCATCTGCGGGAGTGTGTTCACGGGACGCGGGTTCAACGGGCATTCGAGGCTGATCGCGAATGTCGAGGCACGACTCATTACGTTCCTCCACATATTTCATATACTGATGAAGAATATGGAGAGGCGCATTGGTCTTGCCGAACAATTTCTTGCCTCGTCGCATCCAATCTTCGTGGCGCTTCTGCTCTTTCTCGAGGTCGATAGTTCCCGGTGGCTTGCTATTGAGCTCTTCCAACGCATCCATAGCAGTGACAACCTCCTTGTAGTGAGGTCGCTTACGGAAGTCTGGATCCTTGCTGCGTTCGTAGAGCGACACGATCTTCTCCTGAGCATCGCGCTGTTTTTGGAGCATTGCATCGATCTGTGCGAGTGTTTCCTTCGAGACCGGTAGCCTGCTAGCTTGCTTGGACAGTGCATCGAGCTGCTGGAAATTGACCTCTTCGACGGCCATGAGCTCCTTGGCTTTGCCTTCCCAGAATTCGCCCTGATCTTTTAGGCCAATAAAGTAGTCCAAGAGGCGATCATTTTCTGGAATTAAGAGATTTTTCCCACGCTGGATAAATTCGCTAACGTCGGCGAGCGACAGTGGAGAGAGCAAAATCGGATCGCTGAACTTGGAGACGTGACTCTCGGCTTCCTCGTACCATTTCACTGTGCGAACTTTCCTTTCAAGTTGCTCAACCTCAGGCATATCGACAGAAAAGTTCTTTCCTTCATCGATGAGCTCGTCAAGATCTTCTATCCGCGCCGATGCGTGACTAAGGGCCATGCGGGCGCGTTTCCTGAAGTCAGAGATTCTCTCTGAGCGCTCTCGAAGCGTGTCGAGTTCTGGACAATCAAATGATAGCTCTTCTGCCGTCGCAAGAAGACGCTTGATATTATCGATATGTCGATTGTCCTTCTCCTCTTGCTCCAGATCCTTGCGTGTGCTACTCCTTCGCCAGGCGCGTTCGTTCTTTCGACGGTTTTGTTGCTTGCGCGTGATGTACTCGGTAGCTTCCTCCACCCATTTGTTGCACTTTTCAACGTATTTCTTTAATTCGACCAACTCGGCTAGCTCCCAAGACGCGTTGATTCTCTCGCCTTCGGCCAACAACGAACGTAACATTCTCAACGAAGGCTTCGGGCCGTCGTCCAAAAGCTTATCAAGCTTCTCCACCCAAAGCTCTGGTGTTTTGCAGAGATCCATCACCTTTTGGACTGTTGATGTAAGCTCCTCATCAGTCATCCGAATGTGAACTGCATGTTCCCTGTGAGCCATTGAGATGGTCTCCTCTGGAGACGCATCGCAGCATTCAAACTTCCCAGCATGCAGCAGGCACACCGTCTTGCCGGACCTAGCGCAAGTGAAGCGAGAGAGGAAGCCATACGCTTTGCAGTAGGTGCATACGATGTCGTCATCCGAGAGTTCCTGTGGATCTTTGATGAATGGGAACTGAAGTTGCGAGAAGTCACCGGCTTCACCATTAATTTCTCGCATTTGCTCTTTAGCTCTTCGATACTCTGCCGTAAATTGTTCTCGTATGGTCAGTTCTCGCTCCATGGTTCGGTCCAACGCAGGTCCAAGCCAACGAGCCGTTTTGATGGTGTGGTCTCGACTTGCGGCGGAGAAGAGCAACTCATCGTGACAGAACACAGGTTGGCGGCGGAAATCTTGTAGTCTCTGGATTGCGGTGGCTCCAAAGGGTTCCCAGTCGGAAGGAGCAAAGTTGACTGCTTCGTTGAAATTGAAACCGTGGTTGAAGCCAGCGTGGTAAGCTTGAGGAAATGTAATAACAAACTGGCCTGCACGTTGATCGAGAGCATATACTCTAACTCCGGCCTTCTTCAGTTTTTCGGGCTGTAGCAAAGTTACGAGCTGGAAAAGTAGATCTGGCTGCTGCTCAAAGAGCTCGGGGACCGCATCTCGCATGGCCTCTTCGAAGCGCTCGGAGTCCTCTCCAGGAATGCCATACCACGTTTTGGTGGCTCCAAAGTGCTGATAATTCGCAGAGTACGTGTAATGATCCTCACTATGCCAACAGAAGGTCGAGAAGCACATGCCCACGTACAGCCAAGGAACGGTCATGCCACAGATATCGGTTTTGATGTGTCGGAAGAGAGAGTCTTTGTCGAGAGGCAAAATATTCAGGTTCCAGGGATCGGTCGAGTGCGGATTGTATGGCTGCTTCTCCATGGTTGGAAATCCACTGCCGTGCGTCGTCGAGTGGATATCTGCACCGTATTCGACGGGATCTTGGCCTTCAAGGCTTTCGGTAAGACGCCAGAACTCTCGTTCAACGTCTTCCTCGCTCGGCTGTCGGCGCACGTTTTGAATGGGATCAAACGGCATCTTATCCTTGAAATGCCTGTCCTTCCGCTCTCGCGCCATATCCTGGAACTCCTTGAGCGAGTAAACATTTCCTTCCTGGAAGCCGTAGTCGCCATTGCAGACTAGACATCGAGGGCAATGCCAGTCCTCCGGCGTGGCCTTGAGCGGTGGATCGAGACATAGACGGTGGTAGCCACACTTGCACTCCTCGCAAATAATCAAGTCGAGGCCGCGGCCACAAACTTCACAGTTCTGCAAGAAGCTGCCAGTCAATAAAGGCGCACGCATGCGACGATCAGCTTGTGGACTTACCGAGCCGGGGATCTCATTGGAACGGTCGCGTGGCGCATGCAGCTTCGAAGCGGACTGGGGCGGGAGACGTGGCTGGATCATTTGCGAGCCAGTCACAGTGGGTGGGGCGTCTGCGCGAACATCAAAGGTCAGCGCTCCGTCTGCAAAAATGGGATGAGGGCGTTCCTGGCGCACGACCGCGGGCCTGCTATGCAAGCGAGTCGCAATCCCTTGCCGCGGTCGAACCGCCATCTTTGTCTCCAACTTACCCTTCCTCAGGCGCTTGCTTCTTCGTCCCGCATCGCCTGCATCTCCTCCCGCGCCACTCTCTCCGTCGTTGGAGAGCTGTCGCTTCAGCTGATTGAAACCCTGTCCGTTCACTGAAGTTGGTGCAGAAAGACCCAAGCCGGTTGGTCGCAGATCTGGAGTGTTTTTGGCTGACGACAATGGCGTATCGATTGAGCGTTGCGGCGTCGATTGGCCCGTCTCGGCTTCGCGATACATCCCATTCGGTGCGTTAATTGCAGAGAATCCCGAAGTTGGTGCAGGGGCGTTGACGGCAGTGAATCCACCCGCGTTGACTGCCGTGAAGCCTGACTGCATGGTCCGTGATGGAGTTTCTACAGATGGAACGGCAGCCGAAGTTGGAGTTGGAGTAGGACCATGGCTCTCTTGAAGTGAGGCATTCAGAGCCACTGAAGCTCGCATCGCTGGAGATGGCGTTCCCATGGCGGTCGGAGTACCTTGTTGTGATTTGACAGGAGTCGGCGCTGGTGATGGCGTGTACGGACCGCCATTTTCGATCTCCTGCTGTTGCAATACTGTTGGTTTGTTGGAGCGAAGCCAATCTTCGTACGGCTGAAGCCATTTTTGATACGAATTTTTCAGTGACGTGGACAGCGATGACATGATCTTGCCACTGTAACCCAGCTCTCGTCCAATCTCGGCCCATCGCTTGTGTTTGCAAACGTTGTCGAAGCCGCCTTTGTCCTCGACGAGCTTCTTCAGCTTGTACAAGTCCAGTGGTCGTTTATCGACGCTCGGGAAGCGGTTGAGATTTGTGCCGTTGATCATTTTGTGAAATTTAGCAAGCGCATCGAGATATGTCAGATTTGCACGCGTACCGCCTTCTGCCATATTGAGCTCCTGTTTCCGAGTTTTGAAGTGGAATCGTTCAGTATCGATGGCGAAATCAGGATTCCAGCCATCCGGAGGAATGATCTTGACGATGCCAAACTTTCGACCCTCGGGTGCTATTCTCTTAATATAGTCCATCGGATTCCTGAACTCTTCTTCACTCGGTCGGAAGGTGGGCGCCTCCTGCAAGCCATGTGGCCGGGACAATTTTGGTCCAGTCTCACGCGGAGCGTTTGGCTGACCTCGTCGCTCGACGGTTGAGAGGTCGAGACGCTGTGCCCTGCGCGCAGACAGTGGTATGGAGGTTGTGCCGTTCGCGTGAGAGGCCGGAGCTGCAGGCGCCAGCGTGGAACCCATTCTTCCAGTCACCGTAGCTGATGCGGATGGCTTTAGAGGTCCATTTAGCCGTAAGGTGGAGGTCATGGAGGACATAGGCCCGCCCGTGGACGGTGGAACGACCATGGCGGGCTTTGGACGAGCGGCAGTCGCCCGAGTTGGCAGTCTTAGCTCAAATTATCGAGGTTTAGGACGATGTGGGTGGGTTTCGGCAGGAATTCAGAGGTGTGGTGGGAAGATTTAGAGGTACGGTGGGCGCAAATGTTCGGACATCTGGCTCGTCGGGAGTCGGAGCGCATGCAAGCGAGCGAAATGGAAGGTAGAAGGAGGCCAGCACTCAAAATGGCCGAGCACTGAGAGGCAGGAGGAAGGAGCAGAGGACTCGCGGGTTGACGGTGGTCAGTTGGGGGTGAGAGGTAGCATTGGGTTGGCGAAGCATGAAGCGGGAGAAGAAGGATGGCCGACAGAGCGCAGAACGAAAGAATGGCGTTGGTGAGGTACGGAATGGCCTCGTTCGGTCCCAGACAGAGCAGCGGCGCAAAAGCAAAGCAGGGATCGCGGTTTGGTGCTAGCGGCTGCCTCTGGGTTTATCGAAGGAAGGGAAGAGAAAGTTAAGCCCTTCAGCCATGCGATGCCATGCCATGCTCTGCCCATACCCATCCCATTCCGCATTTCCCCCGTCAAAGAAGAGCACTCGTCAGCGGAAAGTCCAAAACGCCTAATCGCACTACCCGTATATCCTACCTGGCACCTGGCTTGCTACCTTACTCAGATCGTATATAGACTCTTGGCCCGTCGGCATCTCTGCCCACCGCACACATGGCTGTTTGATTTGCGCAGTCTCCACCCGAGACCCCAATGATGGCCAATCTTCGACCTTTAACCAAAATCTAAAACCCATGTCTCTAGGCCATGGATAATAAGCCGATCCCCTCGTTTTACTGTTGCTACCTACTGCGGTCCACCCGAAGACATGCGTCGCTGTACGTCGGCTCAACACCTTGCATGCCGCGCCGGCTAAACCAGCACAACGGCAGAGCCAAGGGTGGAGCCAAAAGGACGGCCGGAAAGACGCTGCGACCTTGGGAAGTCGTGTGCCTGGTTCACGGCTTTCCCTCAAACATAGCAGCATTGCAGTTTGAGTGCGCTTAATTTCCCTTTTTAACGCCCTATACGAGATGAACTAACTGCAAGGTGAAGAAGGGCATGGCAAAACACCCATGACACCCGCCATATCCCGGCCGACGAACGCGGCCTTCCAACCATCCGCATCTCACCAAACACTGGTAAAGCCAGAAGAAGGCCACAAAAATCTTACGAAGCTGATGAACCGGAAAAAGCCAGCCAGCCGGACGAGCGATTTACTTTGAACAAAGCTGGCCACGTCGAAGAATCCAAATGCTCGCCTCCGCGTAAATTAATAAAACCTCCACGTTCATTATCTGATCACATTTCAGGCCTTCATATACTCCTGCGAAGCAAAGGATTCGGAAGATGGCCACTTTCGCTTCTATTCTTCGTCGAAGATGGCTATCGGGTGTGGAATGCATGGGAGGATCGATTCTCTGAAAAGCTACGCCCAGACATCGTGGTCAAAGCCGACTTCATAGTATCCTCTGAGGTCCCAACAGGTGCAACTGAGGACTTTCAAGTCCCAAAACAGATCAAAGCCCTCGACACAGGCTATCTTTCCTTGAAGCCATATTTGCAGAAGACAGCTGCGACCGAGAACAACGAGGACGAAGATCACTCATGTGCAGTATGTGAAGAAAAAATCGCTTTGAGCGATTCCCAGTACCTTGTTTGCCCTGACTGTCCTGCCTGTTCGCACCTGACTTGCATTGCTAATCATTTTCTCGCTGGTCAAAGCGACCTACTGCCAATCAACGGCCATTGTCCAAACTGTAGGTCAGTTATCTTGTGGGATACAATGGTCAGGGAGATGACTCTGCGCCTCCGCGGAAAGAAAGAGATTGAGAGGCTATTCAAAAAGAGGAGGCGAGTAAACCCAGATTCAGTAACGGTCACTGCCAGCACAGATCAAGATCCCGACCAAACGAGAGGGGTCGATGACGTTGTCGAAGTTGGCGATTCTGACGATGACTGGATCTTCCAGGTGTATGACGACGTCGATAACGGTGGTACCGAATCTGAAGGTTCCGAAGCGGAAGATTTTGTAACTTGATAACGCCGGTCGAGCTCTAACTCATACTTCAATTGCAGGAATCAACTGGGAACATGTGATAGCAGTAGGCGGAGGTTGCATGCCAGAATATGGTGTCCTGACTACCACGACTCAACAAATCGGAGCGGTGCATCGGCGGAATCGACTCGGCTCGCGACGGCGAGTACGGCATCGAGTACATCGTCGGCAACCTCTGCCATGGATTTGCCCGCGTCAATGTTCACAAAGTCGTCCTTCTCGGGTGACCGCTGCAATTCGCCAAAAAGCTCACGGACACGGCCTTGCATCTTACTGCTCTCGTATCTTTCACCACCATAGCCACCACGCTTCGCAGCAACTTCCGCAGAGATGTTGAGAAAGATACAAACATCTGGACGAGGCAAACCGACATCCGGATGGCGAGCCCACTGCAGACTGAGTGATGGATTATCCTTTGCTGCTGAATACACGCAGCCAGAGTAGTAGTAGCGGTCGATAACAACGGTCGTACCAGCTTCTAAAGCTGCCACAATCGACGGACTGTAATGTCAGACCTGAGTAATTTCGCAAATACTTTGCATATTAGAGAACTTACGCCAATTCCCAGCGATTCGCAGAGAACAGCAAATGAATCACATGATCTTCCTGATTCGAGTCTCCCTTCAAGTATGCGTCAATCATCTTGCCGATAACCGTGGTTCTATCTGAGGCAGTTCAGTTTACATCGTTTAGGCATCTGCTGACTTGATTACCTGGGAATCTGATGTGGTTCACTTTATATCCATTGTGACGAAGGTTTTCGACGAGTCGCAGGCACTGCGTAGATTTGCCGGCCTTGTCAAGGCCTTCAAATACAATCAATTTGCCTCGCATTTGTATCGTCGCAGCAATACCATATGCTGCGAATTTCAAAACTTTGAAGATCTCCGCACGCGGCGCGTCCGCGCGTTTTCGGTGTTAAGTGTCCAGGATATGACGCCACATCGGCTATTCTATCGCTTGGCAAAAGCGGATGTTGACCTCCGCCATCAAACATCCCCCTGTGCAAAGAATCACCCTCTTGCATCTGGCAGATGCAAACCTGAGAAGAAATCGGCATGGCAATTCCGAGACCGATTCGCCTTTTGGCGATCGTGACGTTTGGTCTCTTCTGCTTCGTGCTGATAGTTCTTTTCCAAGGACCAGCAGTCCTCAAGCCGCCATCGGACGAGCACACCAAGCTTGAGAAGTGGGATAAGGACCCTAATTTCGAACGTGTGTACTGTAACCCATCGATATAGCACAGCTTTCTAACGTCACTAGCCACTGGCGAACCCGCAGAGCCGCTTCGACGAGTGAACGGCGATAACTATGCTCCCGACAACCCAAACTCGGACCGGATAAATGCGACGCTTCTGTCTCTAGTTCGGAACAATGAGCTCAACGCCATGTTAATGTCGATGCGAGACCTGGAAAGGACATTCAACCACAAGTTCAATTACCCTTGGCTATTTCTAAACGACAAACCATTTACAGAAGAATTCAAGAACGGAGTACGGAAAGCGACAAAGGCACAAGTTAGGTTCGAGCAGGTGCCAGCGGAACACTGGGATGTCCCAAGTTGGATCAATGAAGACTTATACTCGGAGTCGATCAAACTACTCGAGGAGCAAGGAGTACAGTACATGTCAAGAAGGTCGTATCACCAAATGTGCAGATGGAACAGCGGCATGTTCTACAAACACCCAGCTCTGCAAGATGTAAAGTGGTACTGGAGGGTCGAACCGAACGTGCACTTCTTCTGCGACATCGATTACGACGTTTTTAGGTGGATGGAAGACCACAATAAGACGTACGGATTCACCATCAACCTTTACGACAATCCCGAGAGCGTCGCAAGCTTGTGGCCCGAGACGCAGAAGTTCATCGCCGACCACAATCACTACATAAATCCGAACCACGCCATGAAATGGTTACAAGAAGATAAGCATCGAAGAGAGAACTTTGAAAGAGCAAACGGTTATTCCACTTGCCATTTCTGGTCCAACTTCGAGATCGGCGACATGACCTTCTGGCGCAGCCAAGCGTACGAAGACTACTTCAACCACCTGGATCGAGCGGGTGGTTTCTTCTACGAACGATGGGGTGATGCTCCTGTCCACTCCATCGCTCTGGGCCTGTTCGAGGATTCAAGCAAGATCCATTGGTTCCGGGACATCGGTTACCAACATATTCCCTTCTTCAACTGCCCGAATTCGCCCAAATGCAAAGGATGTCAAGTCGGTCGCTTTACCGATGGCGAAGATTGGCTGCGCAAGGACGACTGCCGTTCGGTTTGGTTCAAATACGCCGGCATGGGATGAGAATGGACTTGGCTGTTCACTTATACCATTGTAGAGCATTCGTGGCGCTAGGCGGTGGATATAGTTTGTAAATTCAAGCCAAGATGCATTGGGCGGAGTTTGCATACGGTAATGTACCGGTCTTCTAGACGAGTCAAGAGCTGACTCGCGCAATGTACACATGTCTTAATAGCATTTCAGCAATCCACGACCCTGACTAGCATCTCAAGCTACCTCCTGTCTTTTTGTGAGCTGCATTGCTCTGGAAACAGAAAGAACACGCTAATCCACCAACTCGCTCACAATACGTCTACAGGTACCTACTCAAGCACCCTCGCCACGTTCAGACGTCGTCGCCTCCGTCATCTTCAGTTCGGGGAAGTACAAGCTTAGAACCTCCGTGCCGTAGTTCCTCGATCCAGAAAATCGTTGCCCGTGGTTCAAGTTCTGCAGTCGTGCGAGCTTAGGGTTTAATCGCCGTCCCACGATGTCCTCGCGCTGGCGGATAGAGGATACGAACTGCGACACCGGACGACCAGTGCTTCGCTGCTGGACTTGGGCATCGACGCCAGAAGGTGAAGAAGCCATTTGGCTGGACGACGTACTGCTGCTTCCTATGGGCTGATATGCTTGGTACGTTTGCCTGGCACTCGGTACTTTAGCGAAATGTACTGTGTGCCTGGTTGCAGTTTGACCGCTTTTCTTTATTGGTCTGATGATGGAATGGGAGACAGGACGGGTTGCTGAGCTCTTCGAGGACTGGACGTCAGCAGTTGCAGGCTCAATAGCTCCGAGTTTTGTATCCAAGACGGGGTTCTGAACTATCACAGGGGAGCCTTTCGGAACGGCTATGGACTGTCGAATGATGCCTTGCTTCTCACAGTTGAACGAATGTTTTCCATCCGACCGATCAGGCTTCTCGTAAGTAAGAGCTCGCTGTGGAATTGTTGGGTTCTCCGTATACTCGTGGCGTGTCGTGACACCTTTCTCTCCTTCATTCGTCTTATTCAGAGGAGTCATCACCATTAACTCTTCAGTTCCATTACTTTCGGGATTTCCTGGCTGCGAGGGCTCACACTCTTGAGCTTCCTTTGATGGCAAACTGGGTGGTAGAGGCCAGTCGTCCGCGTGAAAGGCTGATAAGGTATCTCGACAAGCCATTTCTGGCCGAATGCACGATGTAAACGAAGGACATCTTGAAATCAAGAGCAGCCAAAGCACAATGGGAGGCGGGGTTATATTCAAGAGAAGAGCTTCAGCTTCGGACAGCACGATCCTAAGCTTACATCTATCATTTTTCTACCCAGAAGCTCTTCGATCAAGCACGATTCCGACGGCAACGGGAAACGAAGGCACAATCCTAGAAGATCCACTCGACTTCATGCATTGGTGCCGAACGTGGCTACACAGCCGATGTTTTAGAGCAGTTAAGATATCGCAAGGTTGTACAATACACGGAATTCCATTCGGGGCGTCTTATCTGTCTCGGGTGCACTGGTCGAACGTCCGTGAATAACTGCAGTCTTTCCAGCAGCTGAAGATTTTTCAAGATCAATTTTTGCGCTTTCTGTTCTCCGAGAATTCAGATCTACTGTAACCTCCTTTGTTCCTTCTGTCTGAATCCGGCAGCTTTTGCAGTCAGAGCCTGGGATGCATATGCATCCCGCCGCAGCTTACTCAACCTTGCAACAACCTAAATTCAAATGCCGAATTTGCTGCAATGTTGACGATACGAATCCTTATTTGTGCGTACGGCAATATTGGTTGTGAGGAGTCTGATTCCGTGGACGAAAATTGAGTTCCTTGGCGATATTCTCACCGTGAAACCGCCAGGCGTACCGTTGATCTCTTTGTGTGGTTGGAACGCTATATTTCGGAACCATTTGGAAGTGTTATTACAAAGCTCGACGAAGCTGGTGAACATTTCTGAGTTTTACCGCTCGCCCACGACAATGGTTTCCTACAGCACTCAGTCAGCTTCAGATCCGAGTAGTGACATCCGGATCATCGTACCAGGTAAAGAACTTGGCCGTGGGTTGCAGCTTTACAGCTCGACACCCGCGCTATGCGATCAAAAACAAGAACAAAGCCACTGAAGTGAAACCTTCTATCATCTCCTACCTCTACCCGCTCCACCCATACCACCACTTCCCATCATCTTCATCAATTGGTTCATGTCTGGCATCCCGCCGCCTATGCCAGGCATCCCTCCACCGCCTGCACCGCCTCCGAACATCTTCATCATGTTGGCCAGATCAGCGCCGCCGGGCATTCCGCCGCCCATGCTCTGCATCCGCTTCTGCATGGCCTCCATCTGTTGCTTGTTGTTCTTCCCTTGCATCGCGCCCTGAGCTCGCTGTATGTTCGCCATGCCGCCCTTCATCTTCTTCGCCATGTTCGCCATCATCTTGTGCTGCGTCAGCAAGTCCTCGACTTCTCTCACCGACGTTCCGGAGCCGCGCGCTGCGCGCGTCATGCGAGAAGGCTGCTGGATGAAGATCTTGCCATCGGAGTCGAGCTCCGCGTCGGTCATGGAATCCGTAATGTATATCATTCTCTTCAGCTTCTTTGCTCCTTCCTCGTCGTCCATGCCAGACATCATGTTTGACAAACCAGGTATCATGCCCGCCATCTTGCTCAGAGGACCCATCTTCATTATGTTGGAGAGTTGATCGCGCAAGTCACGAACTGTGAAGACTCCCTCGGCGATGTGCTTCATAGTCTCTTTCTGATCGAGCTTGAGCGATTGAACGTGGTCGACGAGGCCTTGCATGTCGCCCATGCCAAGGAGCTTCGAGATGAAGGGTTGAGGTGCGAATCGTTCGAGATCTAGCATATGTTCACCCGTTCCGATGAAGACTATCGGAGTGTGTGTCGCCGCCACTGCGGAGATGGCACCACCTCCCGATGCAGCGCCGTCTGTTTTGGTAATAATTATTGCACCGAAGTCTGCCGTCTCTTTAAAGGCTCGCGATTGGGCTTCGGCGGCTTGGCCGATTGAGGCGTCGAGGACCATTATAGTTTGATGCGGCTGGACCGCTTCTTGAATCTGTACCATTTCATCGAACAGATCTTTCTCTTGTCGATGTCGGCCCGATGTGTCCACGATGATGATTTCAAACCGCTCCTTTTTGAACTTGTCTACACCTTCTCTTGCCACCTTGACTGGATCTGTCTGCGTGTGGGAACCATAATAAGGAATCTTCGCTTTCGTAGCATTTTGTTTGAGCTGGTCAAAAGCTCCAGCCCGGAAGGTATCGGCGCACACGAGACATGATTTGAATCCTCTTGCAGAGTACCACCTTGCCAGTTTCGTACATGTTGTAGTTTTTCCCGCGCCTTGGAGACCAACGAACATGATGACATTCGATTTGCCTTTCTTCGGTTTGAACGGTTCTGCATGAGGATCGACCAGCTTGACTAGTTCATCGAAGACTGCCTTCTGGATCAGACGCTTCTTGTTAACACCGGGTGCTATATCCTTGAAGTTGACAGTGCTCTTGATCGATTTCCGCAGGCTCGCGACGAGCTTGATGTTGACGTCTGCCTCCATGAGAGCGTTGCATATTTCCTTCACCATGCCATCGAAGGCTTTCTCGTCGAGATTCTGGGACCTCGTAAGGTCCGACACAGCGGCATTAATGCGCCGGCCCAGATCTGAGAGCACCATCGTTGATCCAGGCCCGAGGGAGAGGGGATTCGGAGGTGTTGGATTAGAAATTGGAGAGGCAAATTGCCAGAAGCGACGTTGGTGGGAACAAAAACGTGGGGTTCGTCTGTCCGTAGGGCTGATGATTCGCGGCGGTGAATTTTTGCAGAATTTCCAACCACCAGGTCAATTTCGCAGCTCCAACTCCAAGCTCACCCAACCCTCAACTCTTTAAACAATGTCGAAATCCCTGAGGTATTCAAGCCGTAGCGAAGATGCTCGCCCCAAAAAGCGAAAACGATTTCAAAAACAACTAGAATACCATTCAAGTTCTGAGGAGGAGGACGAACCTAGCGCAGACTTCAAAGCCGTAAATCTAAAGGATTCAGACGAACGCGAAGATGATCTAGATAAGACAGAGAGCAAAGTGTTTGAAGCTGCAGAAGAAGAGGAAGAAGATGGGACTGCAGCAGTGCAAGACGAGGAAGGCGACTCCGAAGAGACGGGCGCAAGTTCAGATTCAGACGCCGATACAACCACTTCGACGAAGAAGCGGAAACGCAACGATCCCGATGCATTTGCAACGTCTATGTCCAAAATCTTGGGATCGAAGTTATCTTCAACCAAGCGATCTGACCCGGTCCTCTCTCGCAGTAAGACTGCCGAAACGATAACTAAAGAATTGGCGGAGGCCAAATTAGAGCAGAAGGCAAGACACAAGATTCGCCAAGAAAAACGAGAAGCGCTGGAAAGAGGCAGAATCAAGGATGTCTTGGGCTTAGAGAGTACTGAGATCAATACGGCAGACATCTTGGAGCAGGAAAGGAGGCTAAAAAAGACGGCACAACGAGGAGTGATTAAACTCTTTAATGCTGTCAGAGCAGCGCAGGTTCGGGGTGAAGAAGCGGCGAGGGAAGCCAGAAGAGCTGGTGTCGTGGGTATGGCGAAGAGAGAGGAGAAAGTCAACGAGATGAGCAAGAAGGGATTTTTAGAACTGATTGCTGGCGGAGGAAAGAGACAGGTCTCGATGTCAGCTACTCCAGACCTACCATGATTTTATACATCGTCTAGACACGAGAAATGAACAAGACAAACATTATGTTACTTCGGCTCTTCGATTTGCGCTGATAGCAATCATCTCGTCGCTCTTCACAGATTCATCTTCGATGACACTCGCCTTCTTCAAGATCTCTATCGTCTTGTCGATTACACTCGAGTCCACACCATTCACGTCCTCTGAGAACTGAACCGTCTTCATCCACTCCCTGGCATCCTCTGCTGAATAGTCCAAGTTCGTGCTGATGTACTCGATTGCCTCCTCTGGATTTGCCATGAAATGCTTGATGCCCTTGTTAATTTTGTCTAGCATGTCTTGTAACCTAGGATCTCCTGGCTCCCTTGCAACAATCTTCCAGCTACTCCATGGCGTGTATATTTCTCCAACCCGCTTGATCTCTCCATTATCGTAATACCTCTTGCTTGTGAAATGCTCCCACATGAAGAAGTCAGCTTTGCCTTCGTTGACGCCATCTCTCAGTCCCTTGAAGTCGTTTAGAACGACATTCTCAAACGGCCTGGATCCCTTCTCCAGCCAGCCGTTCTGGTCTGCCAGCACAAAGCCCATAACATAACTTCCGCTCCCAATCCTGCTCACGCCGATCTTCCCGCCCTTGAGCTGTGCAACACCATCTATATTGCGTCGAGCGCCGGTGCTGAGCGCCCAGCATAGCGGGCTTTCCACATATGTGCCTATGAGTTTGTACGCATGCTTTGCCCGCTCTTTGCCGAGCCCAGCGACCCATCCTTCGGTAAGCCCGATGCCTACATCTATTTCTGAGGATTTGAGGGCCTGGATCATGGCTCCTGTGCCAGAAGGGAATGGGAGGAGTGAGGCAGAGAGCGCATAGCGTTTCTGGGCGAAGTGAAGAGGAGTCGAGAAGTGCTCGGGTACGAAGCCTATTCGAAGCTGGAGAAGGTTGTGGCTCGAAGACATGGTTCGGCGGGATATTTGATTGATTATTCGAGCTTTGAGCGGCATTGCTGGAGGTAGGGAGACAATTGAAGCTGTTGTCCTGGAATTCGCACAGGTTGCTAGACCTCAACACTTCCGCGTAAGCTTTGCTCGGCCTTGAATTCTTCTATCTTGGGTTTCGTATCAATTCAACTTTGGAAACTTCAGGCCACCGCCCACAATTCAGGCTGTTAAAGCCGTAGCATCAATATATATGACGCATATAGGTTTACCGGAGGCCGAAAGTGTTCAACGTTCGCAGCTCGATAGCAGTGAGGACATTTAATAGCAACAAGCTATGGACCTCAGAGTTGTCAATTGATGCACACGGCCTCGTACAATGCAATTGGAACAGATAGATCTTATTTGAGGCCCGTTTTGGAAGCTAATGGCTTGAAGAAGAAGATCGGAGGGGTCTTTGGAGCCAGTACGCTAAGGGGCCAATTGAGCTTCAAGCCGGCAACTTTGGGTTGGCCACAGCTGGCACATATCACGCTTCTTGAAGTATCTACCTATACCTACAGCATTGAACGCTTCAACTTCTCAATACCTCAGTGGAACTTATTCTTGCTCGCCAATTCCTTATTTCCCAAGTGCTCCTCCAGTTGTGTTGGTCATCTTTAGCTCGCCGTCGTTGCAGAACAAGCATGCCACTAGTCCAACGATTCCCAAGGGGAGAGACGTATATACAGTGAGTCTAATGCCGTCAGTGAAGTAGTTAGCAGCTACATGGATTGGCATGGCCGTAGAGCAGTGCAAACTTGCAAGAGGCGACCCCATAGGACGCTTAGTGGATGTCTGGTCAAGCATCTGCTGTGATAGTACTCGTTCTGAGAGCTTTCTTAATGAGGGCTGCTAACGATCCCAAGAGCCTGTCCGGAAAAGACGGACTACAAGGCTTGATATCAACCAGTCATATATTCTAAATCTCGCTCTCGAATATTTTCGGCATGTGCCGCTCTTAGCAAGACATTGGTAACCGCGTCTCGTCGGAAACCTCCCCGATGATAATCATATCCTCAAACCTCTATGATTTGAGATATTGAGCGTCACAGTACTTTCATTTCAAACTTAAGCATGGAGAGGAGATGCTTCGTGGTTCATGGACCTCTTTAGGAACAGTTCCGGGCTAACATTGGAAACATAACGCTTGCTGTAGACGATGCAGATCCGGAAGTTCGTTTTCCAGAGGGACGACAATTTTCAGCATATTAACATCAACGAAGACTCTTTTAATAATGCTTCCACTTTTCGGTTGGCATCTTCAACCGTTTTTACGGGACCTTACTCGTCCATGGATGAATAGCCTCTGCGAGAAAACTTGATGCAGATAACAAATGCAGATCAAGACAATGCAAGCGCTTATTTGGTCTATGTATGGACTTTGAACGCTACTTGCAATACGATATCTATCAGGGATACACATTCTCACGTCGTCGCGGAGTCTGAGATGCAGTGCAAGAGATGATTGAGTCTCTCGAGACTAGTTGTTTCAAGAAGTTGGTTGATAATTCATCTCCTGTGAATTGTAACTGGAAGTCCTGGCTTCTCCCAGGTCGAGTATGCTGCTGGCTGTTAGCAATGTGTTTTCACAATCGCATATCGTCTTCACTGACCTCGCATATTCTTCATCTCACCCTCGGGGTCCCATTCCCAAGCGGTTCTCGGATCATCATTGGGATACCTCAAGTCGTAAGAGTAAATCATTCTCGCCAATACCAGCCGCATCTCCATGTAGCTGAGATCCTTTCCGATACATCCTCGTGGACCCATGGAGAATGGCCTGGAAGCGAGCCTCTTGTCGTCACGAAACTCTTTGTTATCTTCCAGCCATCGCTCAGGTATGAATGAATCTGGTTCTTTGAAGTTTTCAGGAGAGTGATGCGAACACCAGGTGCTCACCGACACCGAAGTACCACCAGGGACGAAAACGCCATCAATAGTGTCTCCACCGGGATTAATCGATCTCAGGAAGCCAATTGGCGCCGGAGGGAAAATGCGAAGGTTCTCTTCGATGCAAGCAGTCAGATATTCCAGTTCCATGATCTTCTCCAAACATATCTCTTCCTCTGACTTGAACGCTTCACGAATCTCTTTCTTAAGCTTTTCGTACTTGTCAGGATGCCGAAGAAGGTTATTTGCGAGCGATGATAGGCTGGAGGCCGTTGTTTCAGATCCAGCAACTATGAAGAGAGCCGCATTCACGATAATTTCATCTTGCTTGAGATCATACACCTCACCCTGCTTCATGATGTAATGGATGAAGTCTTTGCGATCCGTCTTTAGCTTTATTCTCTTCATAACCTTCTCTCTGCTGTAGTCAAGGTGCTCTCGTCTATTCTTCCTTAGCTCATTCGGAATAAACCTCATCAGCCAAAGCTGTAGTCCACTGCCAGGAGTTGCAAATCTCCTTGTGGCTTGTTCGATGGCTCCAGCCTTGACCGCTTCAAAGATAAGCTTGATCCAGAAGTGGAAATCTCCACGGTCAAGGCACCCGAACGATTCGCCAAAGGCCAAATCGCCGATGACGTCGAAGGTCTGGGAGAGTTGTCAGCTCAAGAGTTCTGATGTGACAGAAATCAGGCTTACGATAAAATTAAACCACTTCACGATATCAAACGTTTCTCCAGTGCTCGCGAATCTCTCGAAGGTGCTCATCAGCTTTGTAACGAATCCGTTCACGATCTCTTCTTGGCTCCAAAGCGCCTGCTTGGAGAAGCCGTGAGAAAGGGCCTTGCGCTGGCGGGCGTGATTTGCACGATCGGCCATGGAGATTGTCTAAGACTGTCGTAAGGAACATGAAAAGACTCCGGGTATTAGAGTATTGACTTACCTGTACACCTGGAATTGGGTCTACAGCTCCGACGTGGATTGGGTCCTTCTGTAGATCTAAACGCCCAACGCGATGGCCATAGACATCGATCCATGCTTGAGCACTGTTGAAAGCCAACTCGTTCGGAGAGAGACGAATGATGCCACCATATTTGTCGTGGAGTTTTTTTGTTTCCATGGGAAGTCGGCCTTGGAGTGTCCATATCACCGTGGGCATCTAGACTTCTTTTAGACACGTACTTAGCACGTTTCCAAGATTGAGGATTTACACTTGAGATGCGGTTGAGAATGGGACCTGGGAACTTGTGGAGAGGATGCAAAAAGAGGCGATATACGATGAGTCCCACAAGGTAGATGGTAAAGCCTACTCCTAGAAGGCCGGCGGCCCATGCTAATCGTTCGCCTACGCTGCGAGGGACAATAGCTTCCAGATGTTCTTCCATGATAGATTGTAGGCAATAGAAACGAAGAATGAAGGAAAGAAGTTAATGACAGAGCTTAACTTGAGAACGCGGGCGGCTGTTCTGCATTCGGAATATATGAATATATGCAATCGGTCTCTCAGTTCACCTCTCCACATCTAATGGCCAATCAAGATGGCTGGGAAGTCTTTCTCCGCGATACTCTCGGGCCTCCTGCAAAGTTTGGTACCTACATTGCGGAGATGTCGGAGTGTCGGAAGGCTCCCGATGCTAAGATGCCATTGGCTCTGACTAACCTTACGGGTTTCATTATTGGAAATATTCACCGATCAAGCCGCTTCAAGGAGTTTCAAACTCTTAAGCTACTGAACGCAACGCGAACCTACTAGTGATGAACGGGCTTGACAGGTACCATGAAACCAGTCTTCTGTCCTTACTAAGTATCGATTCGCCCGGAAGGAGTTTACTGGAAATTGCATCGATAGTCTATTTGATTCGATATTGTTGTGTCTACGCTTTCCTTTTTACATGAAGGTAATGTTTAACAATTCCAGCCTCCATCGATGCTGATGCAATTGCCCGTGATGAAGCTTGCCTCATTGCTTAACAAGAAAGCTATTAGATTTGCCACTTCCTCCGGCTGTCCCATTCTTCCAAGTGGAACAGAAGTCGCTCCGCCTGGTCTTGATCCTCTGTCTGAACTATCAGCTAATGCAGCTGCAACCATTGGCGTTTCGATATATCCGCTATAGCATTATGAGTGAGGTGTTGGTTGCAAAAAGTTGGGTACACTTACGGAGCAACGCAATTAACTCTAATGTTTCGTTTGCCAACTTCCTTCGCAGCGCTTCTCGTCAAACCAACGACACCATGCTTGCTCGCCGAATATGCTGCAGCTCCAGCTGATCCCGTGATGCCCAGAATACTGGCGGCATTCACAATTGCACCTCCCGAACCCAATTCGGGAAGTTCAGCTCGCATGCAGTGCATGGCACCGGTCAAGTTGACATCGAGCATGAAGTTCCAGTTATTTTCGTCCTCTTCGCCAACGGAATTGTCAACGAATGCCTTGAAGACACCCGCTACGTTTGCGGCACCATCGATCTTGCCAAAGTGCGCCTTGGTCTTCTTGATCCAATTGTTCACAGATTGGACATTGCGAACATCCACTGCGGCTGTGATGACCTTCGCACCTGGTGTGAGACTTGAGATGGCCTTTTCTGCAGCTTCAAGATTCTTCTCATTGAGATCCGCAATTGAAAGGCTTGCACCTCTGCTTGCGAGCAGCTTCGCGGTCGCGAGGCCAATGCCCGAAGCCGCGCCGGTAATAACCACGACCTTATTCTCAAACTGCTGAGGTGACATATTTAGTTCGATTAAATGTTCACGAAGACAAAACTGGAGATTAGAGATGAAAAAAATTAGGAGGCAAAGTCCATACTACCGGGGGAAGAGTTTCAGAGAGTCATTAGGATTACAGTGCCGCAGTTGTATGACTTGATCATAGGTCCACCAGTGCTTGGATATGCTATACCGAAGTGGTTCCGTCCCTGGAACTGACGTGCAGTACTGATGGTTTAGCGACCAGCCAGTTGGCGATTTGAGCACGGCGCGAAGACGCTTCTTTACGACAGCATCTGCCGACCGATCCGTCGGAATAAGGAGAACGAGATTGAGCTCGACAAGCGCCGTAGGAAGACACATCCAAGACAGTGAAAGAATCTGCTTGCAACCTAACTCACTCTACCGTACGCCAAAACCAGTCTAGCCCACCATCGACTTCCCCACAATCTTCCATCCCACTCTGCGCCGCAGCCGTCAGATTCTTCTTTATTTCGCCCGCCGGGGATCGTCGGAGTCCATCCGACCAGCTTCGCACCGAGTTGTCACAGGAACAATTGTAAAACCCCTGGCTGGAACACATTGCTGATTACCGTTGGTCCTGAGACCTTGCCCTGAAGCTATTTTTCTTGCATATCACCGTTACCATCAAATGGCGCGTTGCCTTCGCGATCCGACACTCCTCATCGGAAAATGCTCTCCGCGACAGCCCAGAACGGATATTCGGAAAGCTTCTCGATTCTGGGCTAGCGATGGAAGTCCAATACATATATGATGATCTCCATAATAAGCTGTCCTGACTCTTCCATCCTATTCTCCATCTTATCACTTCAAGCCCCTGATTAATCCCGCTCCGGTGTAATTTTCGTTCTGTGAGAAGACCTTTAACACTCTCCATCATGGCTCCAGCACAAACCAGACCAGTGCGCGTTGCTGGTGCATCTGGAGGCTTCTCTGATCGAGTTCGCGCCATTCACGATCTCGCAAAGAACGAAGAAGTCGATGTCATCGTCGGTGACTGGCTTTCCGAGCTCACCATGACCATTCATGGCACCGGCAAGGTAACGAAGCAGTCTGAGCTTGCGGGTAAGAAATTGTCGTGGGAAGAGCAAGTCGAGAATGCCATGTTTGCCGAAAACTTCATGGACTGCTACGAGCCGGCCATTCCCTACCTCGCCCAGCGCGGCATCAAGCTCGCCGTTAACGCGGGCGCCAGCGATACCGAGATTCTGGCAAAAATCGTCGTTGAAAAGAACAAAGAGAAGGGCTATCCAAACCTGAAGGTTGCCTGGGTTGAGGGTGACGACGTAACCGGCCTCGTCATGGGTATGATCGAGAAAGGCGAGCAGTTCAGGAGTCTTATGCATAACAAGTCCCTGAAAGAATGGGGTCTGGATCCTGTTTGCGCTCAGTGCTATCTTGGAGGTCTCGGCATCGCACGAGCTTTCACTGAGGGCGCTGACGTTGTTATTTGCGGCCGTGTCTCCGACGCTTCTCCCATCATTGGTGCTGCCGCTTGGTGGCATCAGTGGACGTCGGATCAGTTCGACGAGCTCGCAGGCTCTCTCATCATGGGACATCTTTTGGAATGCTCTGCCTACGTTGCTGGCGGATACTGCGCGGACTTTAAGGATCTCTTGAAGAAGGGTCAGCACATCAATTGCGGTTTCCCAATTGCGGATATCGACCACAAGGGTGAAGCCATTATGTATAAGGAGAAAAACACTGGTGGTGAGATCAACGTTGCTTCTGTTACTTCTCAGCTCCTGTACGAAATCCAAGGCCCTCAGTACTACAACTGCGACGTTACCGCTCAGATTGAGAATATCAAGATTGAGCAGGTCGGTGAGAACCGCGTCAAGGTATCCGGCGTAAGGGGTCTTCCACCACCACCAACGACCAAGGTCGGGTAAGTCACAGCACCTTTCAACGTCCTATTTTGAGAGTAGTTGATCTAATGCTGAACAGTATCACTGCCTTCGCTGGCTGGCAAGCCGAATATCACGTTTATCTCTGTGGCCTGGATATCGAAGAGAAATGCAAGTGGACCGAGGATCAAATTCGCTATGAACTCGGCCCTGAGACACTCTCCAAGTTTACTTGCCTCAAGTTCATGCAAAATGGTTCCTCAGTTATCGACGCTCGTAACCAAGATGTCGCCACCGTGGATTTCAGAGTATTCGCACAGACTCCAGATCGCGAGCTGGTGTCAATGCGCAATCCCAATGGCTTCTTCCGCCGCAGCATGACCACATTCCTGCAATCATGTCCTGGCGCCAGTCTTGGAAACGATATGAGACAGGCTGAAGGGAAGCCGTACTACGAGTATCACCCATCGCTGCTGCCGCAGGAGAAAGTCAAGCAGCGTGTCCACCTCCTCTTCGACGGCGTCAAGCAACCCATCATCGAGATGCCTCTGGCACCCGAATTCCGCACCTACAGCCGGCAACAGCCGTCCTACGAGACCAAGAACCCGGTGGACCTCTCATCGTTCGGGCCGACGGTACGGCTACCGCTGGGGCGGATCGTGCTGGGCCGCTCGGGCGACAAGTGCAGCGACTGCAACGTGGGGTTCTTCGTGCGGCACGACGACGAGTGGGACTGGCTGCGCAGCTTCCTGACTGTCGCCAAGATCCGCGAGCTCTTGGGCCCCGAGGAGGACAAGGGCAAGCCCATCGACCGCTTCGAGATGCCCAACATCCGCGCCGTGCACTTCTTGCTGCACGATCACCTCGATCGCGGGTACGACGCATGCAGCACCTACGACACGCTGGGCAAGAATGCTTGCGAGTATCTGAGGGCCAGGTCTGTCGATGTGCCGAAGAAGTTTGCGGATCGTGGCTTTGTTTGAGAGGTTGATGGTGGACTGGGTTCGAGACTAGATGGATTTTGTACCTTAAGACTGAGCAAAATTGGACTCACTGAGCGATTATAGTTCAGAAATATGTTTGATTATCACTAACAAAACTTAAATTCATGTGTATATCGTCTCAAATCTATCATTACCGTCTCTAGTACTTTTCTTCTGAAGACCGAGTCTATGGATATCTATACCTTGTTCATCACATCGTTAATCTCACGTCCCATTTTATTTCCGTCTCATCTTCTCACCATCATGTGGCTGAGTCCATACGAAGTCCATCACTCCACTCAAACTTTAGCTAAATCGGCCGAATCAACTTCGAGTACATAAAATGAACCAGTCCCATCATAGCCGTCGAGAGAGCGATAACTAGTTCCAAACATGATGTACTCTCCGTAGATTGCAACACCGCCGTGCATGTTGGCATCGAGCCGTTCACCGGCGCTGCGCCGCCGTACGCGCTGTTGTTCGCGAGGACGTTCGACGGCTGCAGCGGGAAGGGCACCCCGTTTGAGTTGATGGCTATGAAGTACACGGCGACGTCGTCGACTACCACGCCTCAGGAGAGACCGCCGTCTGCGCCCCCGGGACTCGTGCCAGCGGACCAGAAGGTGTGGCCGTCTTTTGCTGAGAGGGCGTACAGAATTCCGATCTTTTGGCTTACCACGACGGTGTCTTGATGGTTTGGTGTGTCTGCGCTGGAGTCGTACACGAATGTGGGAGACATGCCGAAATCTGCGCCGTGGATCAGAGCCGTGGCTGGAATGTGAGAAGAAAGGAGCTTACAAGCATTTGAGTTGGAATTGGTAGAGCAAGGCACAGAATTAGGTAAATGTGCTGCTGGTATGCTATTGCAAAGTACATTCCCTGCTCCCAACGGAGTCAGTTGGCTTGACCACTTAACGTCTCCGGTATTGATGCCGACGGTTAGAACCGTATCGTGCCAAAGGTCGGTAACGAGATCAACCGGCTGGCTGGTATTGGACTGAGCAGTCTCACAAGCCGAGTAATTTTCTGGTGCAGAGTAGAGACCACCAGTTGCGATGAACACCAAACTGCGAGATTCGTCGATTGCAGGCTGATCTCCTGACAGAGGAGCACCAGACCAATTGCCAACCTGATTCGGAAGCATGCTAATGTTGAAGACGGCGCTGAACTTAGTTGTAAAATTGTTAAATCGAAGAGCTGCGAAGTTGCTGACGAAGGAGTAGTACACATAACCTGGAACCTTAAGCATAGCTGACTGCTCAGTGCTGGAGGACCCAATGAAGATCTCTGCATTGAATCGATCCGGACTCATGGTCAAAGTTGCGTATGGATGAGGATTGACCTGAATGACATCGTAGGCGGAGCCATTCTGACGGTCGACAGCAACTACCAGAGTGTGAATGTCAGTGCCAAAGTAGACGATTCCATCTTCGACTTGAGGACTGGTCTGAGAAACAAGATCATCGAACCATCAGCTGCTCTGCGGTGACGGGAGAATATCGACGAATGACGTCTGAGACATTGATCTGCCACAATATTTCGCTACCAGCGTAGTCGAGAGCCACGAATAAGCCATTCCAAGTCGGGTAGAAAACGAGGCCCTCGTCGACGGTAGGGGTAGCGCGCACGCCATATTCATACGTCAGAAGGCAACGTTGGATGAAGTAGGAGACCACGGAAGAGTTGATATCAGTATTGCCATACGCCCACTGCAAAAGTTGTCAGCAATTTGTTTGCAAGCGGTGGAAGGGATATATGCATTTCACCCTGTTGTTGTATATATCAGCACCCCATGCGCTCCAGATACCCGGGGCGCCTTCAGCATCGTGTGTAGTTAAATTGCTGGCCTGTGAAGCCTCGGTTACCGGTAAAAATGCTTGAAGCAGAGCTACTAAGTAGAATATTGGACCGGGTATCATAATTTGCAGGTCCCAAGTTCGCGGCTGATGCTTTAGACTAGGTTATCCCAGCAGGTTAAAGTGGAGTATGCTCGTGTCGATGTACCAGTTTGATTGCAGTTGCGGTTAAAGTTAAGAGACGAGAGGAAAGTCTGTTAGAGGATAACTAAAAGCGACATGGATATGGCTACATCTCACAAAGTTAAGAGTGAAACAAGTACAGACTCATTGCTTTCTGCTTCACGGTGACGATGAGGTGAGGTTGCCGCTTATTCGCGGGTAACTCAAACCTCATCGAAAAGGAGAGAAGCATACTCAACTGAATTCAAACGTTACTTCACGATGGAGAAGTGTCGACTCCTTTCCAATTGTTCATCTCAAGCTGGTATTCAAATTGTGGTTGAGAGACAAAGTCCCGATCCTGTGGGCGAATGTTCGATGGCAAGGCTGAGGGAATGCAGCAGTTCGCAGTTCCCAGTTCGCAGTTCGCAGCTTCAGTCAAAATGCAGGTTTCAGGCGGCGAAAAAGTTACTGTTTTGTCTCTGCCTTATTAATAGACATACCTAACTACCTGAGGTAGTACTAGTAGGTAGTAATTATCGCTAGCTAAACTCAAGAGTCTACGGAGTACTACTAAGTTGGTATTGTGGTGGTTACTTATTATTTCGAATACTAATTAAACACACACACTCACCCACTCACTCACTCATTCACTCACATAAGGTACCCACACACACACACTTTTAAGGTATACACGGCTGCCGCCTCTGACTCCAAATTCAGGTGCAGCCCAGACTTTAAGCGAGAGCCAAAACTGGGGCGGTTCGTTCCGTGTCGACTGGCGCTGACATCCCAGAATATCCGTCTAATTGCATTTCGATGGGCGACACCAACTCAGAAGTCTCCCTCGCCTGGCACCCAAACTTGAAGACCTCAAGCAACCACGTCCTTCCGCTGGCCCGCACAGCTAAGAGAAAAGTCTGAACGAGCTCATGTCGATGCTTCCACCGCCAGAACCTAACTAAGCATTTGAATTCCATAGCTACCCGTGACCGCGCAACCGTCTTGGTGGCTGTACACCGTAATTATGAGGCGGTAAACGTCGCAAAGAATCGGGGCCGCGATGTACGGTAAGCCTCTGAGGCGATTTGACACTTGGACGCTTGCATAGGTTCTTCACCGAACAAAAGAGACTCCCGTTGGGAAGGAGACGAAAGCCACCTCGTGGATCGTAAGCCATGGTAAGGGCGCTGGGCCGGCGGCTTCCTGCCACAGCGGGTGGGCAGGGCAAGACGAACGCGGTCTCGTGCAACACTACTATCCGATGGCCGAAGAACCATGGCCTTGTCAAACGAGGGCATGGCCTTGTCAAGATCAAGTTCCAAGTCCGTGCATCTTCAGCGTTCACTCATTAGCATGCTGCGTCAGGTTCTTCAACTCGCTTCTCTGGCCCTGCCGTGCCGTCCGCCTGGGATGGCAAGGGATTTGGCAGCGAAAATTTGGACCCTACCCGACCTCGTCCGTCCTGGCCAGGCGGTGACCGACCTGCATGCCGGCGGGCGTGGATCATCTCGGAATCTTTGTCTGATCTGTACGTGGGTAATAACCATGATGCACTCGCTGTTCGATGACACCCGCCGCAGCACCTGACGTGCCGCGCTGCCAGATGACGTGCCCACCCGCCCGTCGACTGCTGCTCCGTCCGATTTATCAATTGCTTACACAACATCTGTCTCAGCGACCTTGACGCAGTGTCCCTGCATCTCCTTCTCGAAGCATTTTGGAAGGCTGCATGAGTGCTGCACCGACGCTCCTTTCGTCATGCTCGGACCCATGGCGCTTGCTCGGCATGGGTGTTCCTGCACCGAGATTGTACCCTATTCCGAGGTGCTTTATGACTGTTACTCCTTCGCAGGAGGCTAGCGATGGGGCCTTATCCCGACACACGTCTGAATTTGGAAGCGTGCCCACGCTGCTGGTTTTCCAATCGGCATCCAAGGTTTTTGGTTTTTTCATCGAACCCTTCTCCCGTATTCCCATCTGGCGAAAAGTGCCATGCTCACCCTTAGCATACCATATCTCCTGCTCCGAACGGCGTCGATGGAGCCTTTCTCGGGCTGCCCACTCTCCCTTTTTCACTTGACTCTATATACCTGACTTGGCAACCGTCTGCCCGATAACGAAACCACAATTGTCCGAGCCGTGCGAGACAGTACTTCCGGATCTGCGCAAGGTCCTCAATTACGCACCTCCCGCATCGCGTGGTATAGTGCTGATTCTATTCGCGAAATTTTTGGTTACTTATTAATGATTATGCCTTCTTAACCCTTTTGGTCACACAGCACGTTCCTATTCTATCACTCCAAGTTTATTTATTGCAGGATGCTGGCAGCCTTTTCCGCTGCCGACTTTCTCGATATTGTTCGCCAGGTATAATAACCCTTCCTCGCTGTCACAATGGCCACCACAACGACCATCATGATAGCTCGACAGGATACCACAACAGCACCTGGCCTTCTACTTGATTGTCCCGACGCAACATCTGGATTGCAACTCATGATTACCGTCAAGCGTCCGGTTGCGAAAGCAACCAAAGCATGGTTGTCTTCGTCGCTCCACAAAGCACTACTGCTAAAGTCGGACCGACGAAGCTTGGGGTGGCCAACCAAACGAACTCACCACGGCCCATACACAATTGACGAGCTACATACTCCAAAAGCTCCGGCTCAACGTCAACCTAATCGATTCCGATTCTCACTTTTGTTAACTTGGACATTCTGGATTTTTTACTTGGTTAATAAATTTCAATCAATTCGCCGATCTCGGTACGATCCTCAATCCCGCTGGGTGGCTTGGACTATCTTCCTTGCGGAAACTCTTTTGGTCGCACAGGAGGCCTTTCTCGCCTTAAACATCATTATTCCCTTACTGATCAGCTTCCGCCCTTACAATCGGTCGCGCTACCGTCTCCGAGGCTTATCCGTTCCTTCCGTTGACGTTTGCATAACCTGCTGTGGAGAACCTTCGGACATAATTCTGAATACCATCTCGTCGGCGATCGCTCAAGACTATCCAGCGGACAAATTTCGCGTGTTTGTTCTAGATGACGGCCGCTCTGAATCTTTGCGAGACGCGGTATGCGCTCTGGATGCCACATCACAAAGCCGTGGAGGCCCTCAGATATTCTATCGCAGTCGCCGACTCGCACCGGGAGCTAAATCTTACTACAAATCCGGAAATCTGCAATTCGGTATTGCTGAAGCCAAGAAACTTGGCGAGTCCGAGTTCTTCGCGTCTCTTGATGCGGATATGATCGCTGAGCGGGACTGGCTACGCACAATGCTACCGCACATGATCATGGATCCCGAACTCGGCTTAGTCAATCCACCGCAGGTACGTTGAAGCGAATTTCCGCATTAGTGCATTGCATAACGAGAACATAGAACTACTATAATGTTCCAACCGGAGATCCGCTAGCTCAGCAGACGGGATTGGATGTGTTCTTTGGCATTTACGAGCCATTGAACGATGCGATGGGCGCTGCAAGGTGCATGGGATCTGGATTCGTCGCCCGACATGACGCTCTAGCTGATATCGGGAGCTGGCCACTCATTGATGTTGGTGAAGACTTCCTCTTCTCCACGCGACTTCTAGATGCTGGATGGAAAACTGCACTAGTTGCGGAAAAGGTCCAGACAGGCCTCGCACCGGAGTCAATCTGCGCGCACGTGAAGCAAAAACGACGTTGGGTATGTTCACCTACAATACCAACACGAGTACAAGCTAACTTCACCAGGTCGATGGTGCAATGGTCGTTCATAAATTGCTTGGCTTCTATCTATGCCCAATCCGCTGCCATATGACATGGCAGCAGAGGACTGTCTACTTCCTACAATCGCTCCAGGAGTTCAGCCCGGTCCTGTTGCTCACTGCAATGCTCCTACTACCAGGCGCAATGCTTTATCAACAGTTCCACCCTGGCCACATTCGACAAAATTATGAGTCACCAAGCTTGAAAGCTTTGTTCATGTTGACGTATCTCATGGCCAAAGTCAACCATCACGTACTACACGGTCGAATTGGCCTTCCAAGAGTGTCTAAACTTCAGGCTCATGATGTATGGACCGCTCCATGTAAGTTCTCTCACACTCTTTCTCATCACTGTTGCAAATACGCTGACCAATTTCATCAGATTCTGCGATGCGTTGCCTGAAGGCGCTACTACCAAACGCTTCTCACATTTTCATGCCAAGCGGATCCATCACCTCGACAGTCAATGAACGTTCTGCAAAATTGCGCGCTACATTTTACGACAGACTTTTTTCGGGACATTTGGCGTTCCACGGTTTCTACGTCGTCTACGCAGCAACACCTTTGATTCTCTTTTTGGTGGCTTCACTCTGGTCACCACATTCCTCTTTGGCACGACTTCCAATCGGGCCGGCAGTGAAACTGCTCTCGTTGATGGCGGGTGCAGCTGCTCCATTATGGTACATGGCCTTTCCTCCAACGGTACCGGAGTGGCAGCAGTTGACCACGCTGGATGCCGCGGGTGTCAGAAGACCGAGGAAGAAGAAGGTATCGAAGGATGAGGCTTTGGATGGCTTCTCAGCGATTGACGCGTTACAACTGGGCGTTTTGGCGTTGTGCTTTGTCAACTAGACTGTACACTCACCTTTTTGTACCACTCACCAACCAGTATATTCATAGAAGGGGGGAAAAGCGACTAGAAGGCGCACTACTGCGAGGTCTGCGATGAGGGTGCATGAGCCAGGCCGGCAACGGCCAGTCACAACGCCAGATGGCGTACGGAGTACCGAGTAACTGGGGGTTCATCATTGAAAGGCATTGTACGATACGATAGCGGGTCTCGCTGGGTTCTGAATATCCCTTGTAATCAAACTTTGCATTGTCGCTTCCAAGTATATCACGTAGGCTTTTAGCCCTAGCTCCGGGTCCCATTCGAGAATACCGAGGCGCACAAACGGATGCCACTGCTTTGGACAAGCTGCATGTCGCTTGTCGTTCATCCACAATTATTCATGAAATGCATCCCGCTTATCTCATGGAAAAGGGCGTGATTCACCGTTTCAACTTGCTCACAAACGCGCCTTCCATCAACCCGAGTCTCGGCTCAACCAGAACGTTAGCTTCGGACCAATCCCTCGCCGATGGTAGAGTACACGCAGAAAAAGATATATTTAATCAACACCCGCCCAGGGTTCCACGTGGCCGTCCACCTCTCACTGTCGCATATTCACAACACAACCGCCGCTGGCGTTTGGTCATCGCCCCGATTCAGAGAAGTGTTGATTAGCTAACAAATCCTTCCTGCATGAAAAATTTTGGGTGATCCGATCCGACGTTCAGTCATCGATCGAGGTAGAGTTGTTGAAACTGTACATTGCAACCCTCCACCACACACTCGAAGTCGACTCGGATGCCGCGGGAGAAGTTGCTGCTCGCAAATGCACACCAAAGCTGCCCGTGTCCACTGAAGATTTATTTCTTCACCGCAAGTCTAGGAAAAATAAAAGATCGTGGCACCGCACCTTATCTCCTTCTGGCCGCATTACCCTTCACGACGTGAATGTGATGAAGCCATTGGACAGCCATCACCACCAATCATCACTGCCAATTATCACGACCAATCACTGCCAATAAAAGGGTACCTAAATCCACAAAGTCTGCAATTGCTATCCTTGGACCGTATTCTACAATTGGAATTCCAAATGCAGCAAATACAGAAACGGAGCCCCGAAACAAGCAAACATTCGCTGCGACTGCTAATTCCCGTGCCGTTGCATTTACTTCTGTAAGCTTCCAAAGCATTTCCAAGCGAACCGCTTTCTACACAGCCTCCGCCATCCAGAAATGACTGCTAATAAGAGAACGACACGTGATTCCACTTCGGCGTCTTCTCGGGCAGCGGCGCGCTGGGCACGTCCACGAACTCATCCTCGATGTAGTAGCTCATGTCGCCGCCCTCCTTGAGCTGCAGCTCGCTCCAGCCGTTGCCGAGCCACCGCAGCCGGTTTGCCTTGAGCGGATCGTCGCCCTCCTCCTCATAGCCGTACTCGTAGTCCTCCCAGCGCGGCGACCGCAGCGTCTCGATGGCGTGCAGCGTGCTGCCGGGCCAGAGCCCGACGATGCGCGTGCCGCGCCCCCGCTCGCTGCGGTACCAGCTCTGGCAGTCGTCGAGGTACACCGTGCGCGGGAAGTACGCGTCGACGTGGGCGCTCCAGTCGCGGACGCGCGCCGGCTTGACGTGCAGCGCCTTGATGTCCTCTTTCTGGATCTTGCGGATCGCCTTGATGATGTAGTCGCCCAGCGTCTCGAGGATCTTGGTCAAGCTGCCGCTGCCGACGCCCGAGTTCGGCCCCAGCATGATCATGAAGTTCGGGTACTTGTCCACCGCTAGCGAGAGGTACGCCTCTGGGTATGGTTTGAAGCGGTCTTGCAGGTTCTCCTTTCCCATTCCGATCACTGGGAACGGCATGGCGTTGGGATTGAAGCCTGTGGCGCAAACGAGAACATCCAAATCAACGTGTTTGCCATTGCTCAACTCAACACCTTTCGGAGTGATCTTCTTGATGGGAGTCGTTATTGATTCGACATTGTCCTCGCAGAGTGCTTCGAGGAAACCCGGACCTGGTGTTAACCGGCGACATCCTACCGAAAAACTTGGAATCAGAAACTTAGCAAGCTCCGGCCTCTTCTTCAGCCGCGTGTTCATGAGATCCGTAAACATTTGTCGCGCTCCCTCCGCAAACGCTGATCCGCGCAGTGAAATGTTGTGTACTGAATTAACATCGGACTCAATGATCTTTCTGAAGTCGTGATACTTCTCGTCATCATGGAATCTCTCTAGGTCCTCGTCTGTGAAAGTTAAATGATCTAGTTCTAGCTTCGACATCATGCTTTCTCCAAATGAGAATGCGATCCAGGTTCGACTTCTCATGAAAACCTTGAGGTCCACTCCTGGAAGCTTCTGCATTTGTGGTACGATTTGAATTGCGCTGCTTCCATTTCCAATCACTCCCACTTTCTTATTCGAATAGTCATAGCTTCAATGGTCAGCCGGTTTACTCGATACAGGAACTGCGCGAACTTCTTACCTTGTATCCCAATCGGCGCTATGCACCAGCTTTCCCTCGAAGCTCTTCAAGCCCTCAATGTCAGGGTATCGGAAGTCGTTCAGTCCACCTCTAGCGTTGATGATAAACTCCGCTTCATCATGAACCACCTCTCCAGTATCCGTCTTCTCAATATCGACTTTCCAAACCCCCCTATCCTCATCCCACTCGCACCGCGTAACCTTATGGTTCAGCTTGACAAAGCGGCTGACGGAGTACTTATCCGCGACGCGGAGCAAGTACCGCTGGATCTCCGGGCCACTGGCGTAGAACTCGGACCAGTCGCGGTTGGGCTCGAACGAGTACATGTAGCTGTGGGCGGGGATGTCGCAGGCGACGCCGGGGTAGCGGTTCTCCCACCACGTGCCGCCCATGCCCGTGTTCTTCTCGTAGATCGTCAGCGCCACGTTGCGCAGCAGCTCTGGGATCCGGATCCCCATGTAGATGCCTGAGAAGCCGGCCCCGATGCAGATCACCCGCAGCGGCCGGAAGTTCTCGACCGTGTGGTCCGGCAGCTCGTGGATCGCCGGCGCGTGGTAGTTTGGTGGCGGAGGCCAGTGGTGCGGGAGCGTCGTCGTTGTGGAGGGCGCGCCGTTTTGTGCTGCTCCGTTGGACTCAGTCTCGCCGTTCTGAGATGCTTCGCGAGCTAACGTTTGCTCATTTGGCATCTCGGATGGAGGTACGCCGTTGACCTCGACGGTAGGACCTGATGCCATAGCCGATATGTGTTTGCAATTGAAGACCTACGAACGCTGGCGAGGATAGCAAAAGCTAGAAATAGGTAAATGAAGCAAATGGGAGCTAGACAGAAGATATTTGCTGATAGTCGTGTCGCCTCCATGCCTAGCTCTTCGGTACATCGCTTCACCATCACTGCTAAACGACGGGCATTCTTGCACGGCATTGGTCGCTGCTCTTTCCTCGGACCTGGAACGGCATTTCCGAGGCGTTTTCACAGATCATGGCGTCCCTTGCCCCAATGGCGTCTGATGTTCGATCGGAAGGTGTGGTGTAAACCAAGTGAGCAGCCGAAGCGGCCATTCCCCCGCAACCAGCCTGTAAACCCCACTATGTGGGGACCGGCAGTTTGAACAATCCATTGTCTACAGGGCCTGTCTAGCGAAGTGATAGCATCTAGGGTTGCGGAAGCTTTCCGTCCCCCATCAGTGGTGCTTCAGACGGAATATACCCTGTTGAACAAAGCTCGCCTTGCCCGAGTTTGTACTGGAAAGACGTTGTGGATTTGAATGACACCACACTGAGATAAGCAAATTAGAGCCTTATATTCCTATCAACCTTTCATTTACCTAGAAATAACATGAAAATCGCAAAGGGATGCTCCTTGAATATGCGGAGATGCGGTAGAAGAGACGAATGAAGAGAGATGTCTCACATCACGTGATGACCTCTTACGATAGAGGTGCCCATTTTGGAGGTGGAGGATCCAGCTTCGTCTGTGATGACTGCAGACTGATTATTTTCTCCTCCAGCGCCGTTTTCAACTCCTGAAATTCAGGCGTATGTTTACTTTCTTCTTCTTCGCCCCTTTTCTTGAATTTCGTTGAAGCAAACTCATCCTTTTTCTCTCCAGCTTGTGGCAGAGTTGCATTATCGTTCTCGACTGTCACGTCCTGCTTGATCTCTCCCTCGATATCGACCTTTTCCTCAGTCGAAGTGTTATTAGCCGAGTGGACGATATCACTGACCGTTACGTTCTGGCCTTGCGGCTCTTCGCTCTTCTCCCGCGATTCTCTTCTCTTCTCCTGCTTTTCTCCACTTTTCTCCTGCTCTTCTCCGCTCTTGCCATCACTCTCCGAGACATACCTCTCGTCATCCACGAACGAGATATTCGCAATCCCGCTCTCCCGCCTGCCCACAAGCACCCAATTCTGAACCACGATATTCCGCATAACGCGGGTGCCCACGACGCCGGCGATCTCGCGGAAGTCGGACTCGCGGAAGCCCTTGTAGAACTTGCCGACGGTGCCGCTGATGATGATCTTCTGCACGGGCAGGCGGTCGAAGGTGCTGTCCTCGTCGCCGTACCCCACCAGCACGATCTTGTTGTCGTGCAGCGGCTTCAGCACCGTCATGCCCAGCTGCAGCACCTCCGGCGGCGGCCAGTGCCACGGCATGTCCACTTTCCTCCAGAAGTCGCGCCGCGATGGCTGCGTCGTGTCGATGGGCACCGCTTTCGTGCGGCTGCGGTCCGGGATGATCAGATCTGGGTACGTGGGCACTTTTAGTGCGTGCTCGGTGTCGATTTTCTCGAGCGTTGCGTGGTGGGAGTGGGAGGTAGGTTGGCCATGTTTGCGTGGTGCGGTTTGCAAGGCTTCCTTAGTCGTGATATAGTATTCCGGGTTGCTCTCCTCAATACTGACGAGCACGTCTTTTGCACTTCCGTCAACCAGTTGTTTGATTTCTTTTGCTACGTCTGCTTTGTCCGCTAGGCCTTTCATATCCTTTGTGACGTTTGCGTAGAGCTGCGTGGCCTGTTTGTTTTTGGCTTAAGTTCTGTAAGTGTCTTACTCAAGTTTCAACGCAGAGTCAACTAGGATCCTCTTACCATTCCGCTGGTCTTGATACTTCTTCCAAGGGTTTCCTTTTCCTTTGAACCAGTCATTCGTCGAGGGATCGACATAGATCTTTTCAAGCAAGACTCGCTCTTTAGTGATGTTATTGACACCCCATGTGAGATGTTCACTACGTCGAGAAAGACTTCGCTGATTGGTGTCTGCATTGGAGGATATGCTATGAGAGGAATAGAGATGTTTAAAAGCAGCTGGAATGGCGAATCCATGTGCTAGAGTTGAAAGGTTGGCAAGCACTGTTAAAAGCGTAAAGAAGGCTGTATAGCCTTGAGCAGAGAGGATGATCATTGTCGACTCTCAGTAGCAGATTGAAGTAAGTTCGAAATAAAAAGATCGAGGGAGTTCGATTGCACGCGCTCTGCAAGTATAGAAGCTCGACAGCGTAACCGGGAGATTGGGTGATGTAGCCGACAGAACGCAAGTTGTGAAGCAGCAATAACAAATAGAAAACCTTCGATTGCTTACCTATGTTATGCTGGTCTCGATACGGGTTTCATGTTCAGTTGCGACTTTGTCTAAGGATAGACTGTCCCGTTGCAGTCTATATTCCGCTGGATCCTCAACTCAATCCTGACTAGCGCTTCTGATCAAAGGGAATGCTGGTCTGAAGAGTGCCTTGTCTATATATTTACAAATTTTAGTTCTTCAGAACCCTAGAAATATTCTCTCAAGATGTAGAATGTAGGCGTACCAGAGTAGGATTCAGATATTGCGCCTAATACCACGAAATGGTTCATCTATCCATTCAGGGACATATGGCAACCACCCAGCGCATATGCGGTTTCCACAGGCCCTTGGAAAACGAAATTGTGGAGTGCTTTCCTACATGCATAGTGTTCTCTCCCAATCTTGAAGTACTCAACCTGTTGGAGACTTCGCCATTGAATTATGTGCAGACAGCGTTCAGTGCAAGCTCTGCATCCATAGCAGAGTGAAATTTTGGTGTCACGACGGGTTTTGGAATTCAAACGCAGAAAATAAACACTCTACTTAAACTGAAGAGGCATGAAACAATGCAAAAGATCTTTTGAAGTCACTGTACGATGCAATGCAACACATGGTTGGCATCAGAACTACCTACGAGAAGCTGTACATTCATTTTTACAAAACATTTACACTTAACTCCTCTTCTTATCGTATCCTGGTCCCGCACTCAGAGCACCCGATATAACCTTCTGCAAAGCCTGCACAGGAGGCGGCCTACTCTTTCTCCTCCCCCTCTGCATGCTCTCGACGGTGTTGGAGCTCTCTCTCCTCGCCCTGCTCTGCACGCCGGATTCGGCAGGCGGGAGGTGACCCAAGCCCCTGTGATTCGCGAGCGCAGCCTGGCCAGCCGCTCCACTAGCAAACGCCCCGCTGGCCGGGTCCATGGAGATGACGCTGGCCCTGCGGTCGCGGCGGCGCTCAGCCTCCTCCTGCTCCTTGCGGTTGAGCGACTCGGACGGCAGCAGGATGGCGCGGTCGAGGGCGTAGGGCAGGCCGCGGTGGCGGCCGCGCAGCATCATCGCGACAATGATCAGCTTCGACAGCACGCGGAACTCGGCGCTGAAGCTGGCGTCGATGCCCGGGTAGCCGAGGCTCAGCCCCACCGTCCCGTACGAGCTCACGATCTCGAACAGGCACGCGAAGATGTTGAAGCTCGGGTCGTTCGGGTCCTGGATGCGGTCGCCTTCGATGATGCACACTAGGAACAGCCCCAGGAACACGTACCACAGGTCGAAGCTCAGCTGCCGCCGCAAGTGCAAGCCCAGGTAGGATTTTTCTTCCTCGTCGCCGTCGTCGTCGTCGGTGGAATTGTCGGCGTAGATGCCCAAGCTCTTCTCTTCGTAGACGTTGGTTTGACGCACGGAGATGGCAATAGGGAAGACAGAGATGTACATCATAATCAAGTAGCTGACTTGGATTGCCGGGTGCAAATCTGCGAGGTTCACGACGGCAAACCCTGCTGTGCGAGTAGACGCAGCCTGGAACAAGCCGTCGAGGAACTGGTAGCCTCCAGACACATCGGTGACGGCAGTATCGTGCAAATCGAGGATGATGTAGAAGACCAAGTCGATCCCGTTGAGAATGATAAGGACTGCGAAGAGCCACCATGTTGCCTTTCGCGGAAACAAAAGTGTAAAGCAGCGGCGAGGGTGGTCCAGGAGAAAACGCAGTTCCTCCCATATCCCAGAGCCATATGGCACCACGCGTGCGCCGAGCCAAATCATGAAGCGGAGCATACAAGGAAAGCCGGTATTTCCGATGACGATGAGGAACGCGCCCACGAGGAGAGGCATTGCAGCTGTGTCGAAGGAGACCATCGAGTCAGGAGTCAGAGTGAAGCCAAGGTCAGTGAACGAGGACATCGGAGTGAAGATACCCCACCAAGGAACACCTTGGCCGTCAGAACGGATTATATCTTTGTAGTAAGGCGAATAGTGGATCCAAGGCTCGTAGATGATGATTGAGAGTACCGACCAACCGAAGAAGTAAACTATGAGCAGCCACGCGAGCGTCTTGAGAGCACGATATTCAATACCACCAAGCTCTTCGCGCTGCTCTTCCGTGAGATCAACAAAATATGAATTCCTTCCAATAGTCGGCGCGTAACTAAGGTAGGGGTTGGGATCCTGGTCTTGACGGCTTTGAGAGAGAAAACTCGCAATTGAGCGAGTCCGCGAGCGGGCGCGCTGGTCAATGTGAGGAGTAGGTCCAGGAGAGTCTTCGGGAACAGGACCTTTGCGAGCTGTGGAAAGAATTCGCTGGAGAAGACCGAGAAAAGCTTTATGAGGTTTCTTTTGTGGATGATCATCGGCATTCAGTTTCTCTGTGCGGTTAGGATCGAAACGCCGAAATTGTTCAGGATCCACCGAAGGTCTTCGAGACAAATTCTGCTGTCTTTCATAGTCCTCAACATGCTCTGGCAAGTCACCGCGGTCCCATTCTCGAGGACCAGGAATTCGTAGTGCTCCAGTCTCTTTCGGATGTCGCTGATTCTCTAGGAAGGCAATGTGTTGCTCGTGTGTTCGCTGCTCCGGTATTCGCTCTTCGCTGGCTACATCACGCCGAGGTGACTGAAGCTCATCGGCCCAGACTATGTCTCTCTGAACATTTGGGAACGTCGGATCATCTCCTCCGCTCTGTGATGTAGATCCATTCGCCGGGCCATTGTTCGTTGCGATTATATCCAAGTCGTCTCCTTCGAACTTGTGGCCCGTCTCATTATGGAGCACATTGATTCTTCTACCACCAACACCTCGCTCTTCATTATCGAAATCGGCGTCCACTCTCTCTTCTGTCTTTGACCTTGACTTTGTTCGCTGACGTCGGAACTCATTGGCTTGTCGTACGACGTGTTGGAAGCGTTTTTCGAACCAATACAAGCGGACGAAGACCACAAAGGTATTGATGACTATGGGGTTGCACAGGCTGGCAAGAATTAGGAGCGTAACCTGTTGGTATGTAGGGATATCGTTAACGTTGACGGTATTGAGTCCGCTTTGGGTGGCTCCACCTGCAGCGAAGAAAAGGGCGTCAATATAGGCCATGTTCCGCTCTCCGTACAGAATGACAGATCCGATGATTGTCATTACAACGAGGTACATGTCTAGAGAGTAATCAGATTAACCACTCCATGAATTGCGGTCCATTTCTCTCGTACAATGCAACAAAATGAAGTTCCAACCATGAAAGCTGGGAAAACGTAGCCATGATGGTTTCTTCGGTTTGCCACGGCCATTAGGAAATAGCCTCTCTTCGAACGCTACAGTGCTGTTGACCAGCTTTCCGATGTACTTGCCAAACATTGCAATGGTACAGACACCAAATTAGGAAGTGGGCGTACCCAAGTCGGTGGGTGAATTCGTAGAAGAGACTAAGGTCAGAGAAAGCGCAGCTGGACGAAGCCACGATCCCAAGGAACGCGCAGGTAGGAATCCGCAGCCAATGGCGAGGTCTGGAGCAGATACATGCTAGGTCTGACGGGAATTGCAAGCAGAGTCAAGTAGGAGCATGAGAGAAAGGCGTTGAAAGCATGTAGGACGTTGGTTGAGCCGACACAGATTTATGTGATGCTCGGATGCCGGCGCGGATGTGGCGGGTCCGGTGCCCGCAGAATATCTCAGATCCGAGGAGAGAAAAGTTTGAATTTGACGCAAGACGATAAAGCCTGACCAAGCATCGAATGATGAGTGGGAATTAGGTATCGTGAGCGGTGACGAGGGTCCATGGCAAGCTCGATGTCTGCGAAGTACGCGGATGCCGGCATGATGCCATCCCACTGTTCGAGGCCCCGTAAACAATTTTCTCTGCTAACCATTTGCGTCATGGTCGATCAATGATAAAAGTCTTGGCCGTGGGAAGATTCGCGTGGCAGAATGACAAAAGAGATTGAGCGCCTGCAGCGATTGAGAACGGAGCTGGATGAGCACGTACTTTATTCTGTGGGTGGACGCGAGATCCGACGAGCCGTATCGGCATTTCAAAAGAGCATCACCTTTACCGTAGATACCGTATATGCGGATCTGATTAAAATGCCGCATTTTGATAAAGTTAGAACGAAACAAATATCCCGCAACCAGGCAATGGGAAACGACCGCACAGTTCAATTGTGGCACAACATACGATAGCTTCGAGCGAGGCTGCTTCAGCTCTCTGCACCTCCACCGCATCCTTTGTACATCCATATGCGAATGGAGCTTGATATTTCAATTCGAAGTGGACGCCATCTCAGTTGTTGCTCCCGTCGACCAAGCTCTCTTAGTGATCGACAGCGATACATTAGCCCGCCCGAAGAGCCGCGAGCATCATTTAGCCAGCTACACAGGCACTTCTCCGATACTCCCATTACCGCCATAGTGAATTTTGCTTGACATCTACAAAATGCGTCTGGCGTTTCAGAGTCATTGGACGAAGCAGAGAAATGATATTGAGATTGCTAGCAAAGAGCGATTGTGGTGAACGGCAAATAGAGGGGCCCTAAGTAAAACTCGCCATTTCTATTGGCCCGGCATATGTTCGGGCACACTCCCCGCCCTAGACTCTGAGCAATCGTTAATCGCAGCCAACAAACATTTATTTTGATCCATTCAGAAAGCTCCATCCGCACCCCCAACACCATCACTTCGAACTTAATCATCGTTGCCATGGCGAATCAAACCGCCGCTCAGCGCGTGGAACTGGCCGGCCTGCGATTCATCTTGGTGCTCAAGGTTCCTGGCAAATCCTCCGACGTGAAACCAATCGAAGAGACAGAAGTGGTCAACACATTTTTGCCTTTGCTTCACGCCGCCGTCTCGAAATGCACAACTCAGAATCTAGCAAAAGCTCGAGCCTGGGCTACCCGTAATATCTCTCCGCATACCAAGCGCGTTGAAGCTTTAGTCACGTATTTGGTCACGTACGCCACTGAGCTCGCCAATTTCAAGGCCGCAGACGGCTCCCTAGGCCGATTTGGTACTCGCGATCCATCATCACTGAGGATCCGCAAAGCTGACATGTTCATATCAGGCGCGAATCCACTTCAGTTGTCAGTCAAAAAGCGCAAGCTGGCTCTACTTCTCTTTATCAACGACATGCTGGCTCATACCCATGGCAATCCACGCTACGTTGTATCCGTCGTCGAAGGCGTACGCCCTCGTCTTCCTCATTTCATCGATGCTGTATGCAAGAATGTCGACTCGTCGTATGAAGATAACATGGCTTCTCATGCTATATTTCTCCGAATTCTTCAACACTGGCTCGACCAGAAGTATTTTCCGCGTGCCTACCTCGTCTTCTTAAAGGAAACCGGCATGAAGGCGGCCGGCATCACCCGAGACGCAGATGGCGATCTTGCCGACAACGGTCACGAAATCAACGTCGTTCTCCCACTCGTTCACGGCATCGAACACCACCGCGCCCGCGTTCCCTGGCAAAAGCAGCCGGCCACCGTCCAGTTCCAGGCCAGGGAGATCAAGAACGGCCGAGCAGTCATCAATCCCGATCTGATCCGTCCCATCAAGTACGAGCCATTGCAAGCGGCCAGTCCGCAGGCCATCAAAGCCGTGGAAGATATCCTCAGCATAGCCAAGGCGATGAAGAACAAGATGGCCGATCTTCACGTGACTGGCATTGATGAGATGGGCAATCCGGTAGTTAAGGGAGAGGAAGCTATCTCTCAGATGTCTTACTACGGTTGGAGCCAGGAGTATTGTGATGCGAAGAAGAGTGAGGCTGGGTCAGAGTAACTGTATCGGCTCAATATCAGTTTGCATGGCGTCGGTATCGGTATGTCCGGAGTTGAAGGTTTCGGCGGGAGGTCCATCAGCATCAGCATAGCGAAGGCGTTTCGAGCAGTTAAGGATTGATACCCACATGCTTTGTTCGTCACATTCGGTATGCTTCTCCATCAATTTATGTACATTGATTTAGCTTAAAATCATGACACCTCAACAAGAGAATCTACACATCACGTATGAAGCATGACAGTAAAGCAAAGCTGAACGCCAGTCGTGATCTCGTATCGTCCAGTGGTGGAACGATAGACCGTTATTCTGTGAACAAGTACGGACTAGCAGCGTGCGTGACCGATCTCGATTTGCGCTCACGCCCATGTCCTTCGAGGAAAAATGATGGCATCAAGCGATTCAATGATGAGCCGCAAATTCCGTCCATGTTGTCTCTACGTCCGCTTATCTTGCAGGTGGCGTTGCGCCTATCAGGCCCGATGAGTTCTGGCTGCGAACTAGAGCCCTATCGACACCCAGGCGCTTCATTGCAGTCGTCAGAATTCCCCCACACATCACTTGCATTGTCCAACCCGCTCTGCCTACCGGTTCCAAAGATGTGCGCTAGATGCACCTTGGAGTGGTCTGGAGCTGTATCCTGAACCATGGCGGATAACAAGCGCGACGACTCTTTTACCGATATCGTAACCTCGCTCCCTCTTCCCTCCGCGGGATTCATCGTGTTTAGTTATGGTCTAGCGAAGCTGGATGGCTTATTAGCTCCAGAGTACTTCTCTTCATTATCCACATCCGTCTTTTTTTTTTTTCATTCTTCACTTCTCAAGCTTCCACTGTCCCTTCTCCGTTCTTTTGGTGGAGTCTGTCAACCATGCCTCGCCGATAGCATTGGTGGTCGTTTTGCCTTTCTAGCTTGCTTCGCTATCTCCGCCCATTCCGAGTCAGAGTTAGTCTGACGCTTCAAAATGCCTCAATCCCTCGTCCATGAGCTAATCGATCAATTGAGTTCCGGAACGCCACTGTTCACGAGCTTGAAACGCTCAATCTTCCAAGCAAAATGGAATTTGAACGGCGAGTTGGAAGAAGAGGTCGAGAAGACCCATTTCCAGATATGGAAAGTCCACATGAGAGGAAAAGACGATGGTGATCCTGTGTATGTTTTGCCCTACATATGTTCAATATTGTATCCTGCTTCCACGTAAATTTCCTTCGATCTAAGTTTCTGTTGTCAGCAACATCAAACGCAAAGCCTCGAATTCTACTCTAACTCGCACTCTATCAGAGACTGGTGGTTCGCCAGTACAGCTATTCCTATCTTATCCGCCACCCTCGGACCTCTAGCCAACGTTCTCTCCATAGGCGCCCTCGTCACTTATTGGCGCGTGTCTCTCTACGGACCAGACCCGACACAAAATCCACTTCCTGAGCTCGAAGGCATCCCTATCAAAGATCCACGATGGTGCTACTGGATCAATGTACTATCCTTGATCATGGGCTTCCTCGGTAATATCTTTCTGCTGCTCAACATGCAGAACCGAATCCGTTACATCGTATCCCTTCCACTGTCCATTGTGTTCTGGCTAGTCGCATCCTCACTTTTGATTGCCGACCTTGTTTCAATGAGTATATACGCTACTCCTGAAGCTGGAGTGGAGATGTACAGCGAAGGGTTTTGGTATGGTGTTGCAGCCGCAGCTATCTACGGACTACTGGCAATGCTTCTCATGGGAAACTTTGTTGGTTGGGTGCGAGGACATTACCCGCAACACTTCGACCTTACTGATGACCAGAGGACGCTCATCGTGCAGAGTATGCTGTTCTTCATTTGGCTTGCTGGCGGAGGCGGCGTATATAGCAGATTAGAAGGCTGGCGCTTCTGTGATGCGGTAGGTGGAGCTTCAATTCGTTTATGTTGAGAGCGAGAAGCAAGATTAGACCTTCGACTGACGATGATTTAGCTATACTACTGCGACGTCACAATCCTGACCATCGGCTTTGGCGACCTGTACCCGCAAGAGAACGCAGGCCGGGCGATCCTGATCCCGTACAGCGTGGGCGGCATCATCATGCTCGGTTTAGTCATCTCCAGTATCTACCGGTCGGTGAAGGAGCTGAGCGAGAAGAATATCGTGCGGCACCACTTCGAGCACGAGCGCGAGCGCACGCTCGGCCACACCGTCACCACGTCGCTGGAGCTGGAGCGCCGCGAAATCGAGCTGGAGCTGGCCCACGAGCGCCACCTCGCCAAGCAGGCCGCGCGCGGCTCCGCCCGCAGTCCCGCCACCGCCAGCCACGCCGCCATGGCTACCCTCATGTTCCATCTCCCCGACGACAGCCGTCGGACGAGCTCGCAGGGCTCGGAGACTAGAAGAGGCAGCATTGGGACGCTGGGTTCGGCCAGTGGGCCGCTGCTCGTCCGCACAAACACGCTGAAGTCGTTCCACCGGCAGAAGGAATCGATTGTGCTGCTGAAGGAGGAGAAGGAGCGGTTCGAGGCCATGCGGCGCATCCAAGAGCGAAGCGAAATGTGGAAGAACTGGTGGCGCCTGGGTATGTCGCTGACCGTGTTTGCAACCTTCTGGCTGGTCGGCGCCGTTGTTTTTTTCGAGGTCGAGGCCACCACTCTGGGTCTGACCTACTGGGAGAGTGTCTACTTCTGCTGGGTCGCCATTCTCTCCATCGGTTACGGCGACATCAGTCCTCACTCTGGCGCAGGTCGATGTTTCTTCCTCATCTGGAGTCTGATTGCTATCCCCACCGTCACGATTCTTGCTGGTGATCTCACGTCAACGGTAGTCAGCGTCTTCAGCCACTGGTCAAACGAAATCGCCGAAATGACCATGATGCCACGATACGGAGCTTGGCGAACCATCATGGAGAAGCACCCATGGCTATTCCTGCACCTCCCGCAGTGGCTCCAGCGGCGCGGTGAAGCGCGCGCCGCAAAGGAGCGCATCCGCGCAGGCTTCGAGGTGGGCGACACGATCGACGGCAAAGACCCAGAGAAAGGATTAAGCAACGGCAGCATGGCGGGCGATTCTTCAGACAAGGAGCACGAGAACCGCAACGACGCGATCGCAGCCGGCACCATCAACCCGACGCTCTCGGACATGGCTCACCAGCACGACGCGGACGTGGCGAACCAGGGCACGGAGCCGGACGCGGCGGCGCTGGCGCGGCAGCTGGCGCTCGCGATCCGGCGCACGGCGCACGACCTGGGCTCGGGCGAGAAGGACAAGAAGAAGTACTCGTACGAGCAGTGGGTGGAGTTCACGCGGCTGATCCGGTTCTCGGCGGCCGGCGGCGTGCAGCAGGCGCTGAAGGAGGAGGAGGACGAGGGCCTCGTCGAGTGGGACTGGATCGGCGAGGACTCGCCCATGATGGCGCGCGTGTGCGAGCCTGAGTTCGTGCTCGACCGCCTCGTCGAGAGCCTCGTGCGCTACCTCCGCCGCAATCCGCCTGTCGACAAGTTCTCCCTCACCCTGAAGGAGCGCGGTGAGGATGCCCTCCGCATGCGCACCGCCTCCCATCATGGGCCTGTTGAAGAGGTGGAGAAGAATGGCGATGGCGATGGCGATGAGTTGGTGATGAAGCCGCTGAAGAGGACGATGAGCGCGCCGGTTATGGCGAAGAGTGCTACCGCCAGTTTGATCGGTCGCATGGACTTTTCGAGGCAGAGAAGGTCCAGCTTGACTGCTGATGCTATCACGCCTGCAGCTCCAGCATTGCACCCTGTCGAGGAGGAGGACCATGAACATCACGATCGAAGTCCAGAGTAGATAATTGTGTTGAGAGGATATCTGAAGTATTAGCGACCGTGATACCACCAGACTTATACGTAGGAATTTGATATCGCGAAATTCTATTTCCGTTTCTAGACTGAGCAACTTTGACATTTATCAAAGCAATCTTGAGCTACCTTCGACATGCGTGATAAGATCCCGGTCTGCTCCCTACGCAACACATGCCTAAAATGGGGCTCTTTGTCTTGCCTCTAAACACCCAAAGCTAGAACGTCACATGCAGCTAAGGATGAGGCCGATAGCGCTATTATCCCCATGTTGTATTCGCCATAGCTATACAGAATCTTCATAATAGTCGTTGTTGATCCAGCTGTTCGTCTCGGCGTCTTCCACCAGATTGTTGAGATATCCCTGAATCTCGTCTGACAGATCTCCCATCTGTGCGTCTGAGAGTGAGTCAAATGCGTTCATCCCTCCTGCTTCGGTGACGCTACGCTGCAAACTTAGACCATCGCTTGATACTGCCGTTGTTTGAGCGACCATGTCCGCAGTACTATCACGCAGAATGGTGATATCAGAGCCATCTTCGGCTGCCCTGTCGTCATTCGATCCATGGCTATTTGATCCCTCACAATTGGTCGACAATGCGAAATTTCCATTCGATATCGGACCACAACTGCGACTTGATTCGTTGATGGGTGATATTGACTCTGACTCGCTTCGAGATTGGCGCGACAATATGAAGTGCTGAACAATGGCCGGAATTCCCTCTGTCACCACTCTTTGAATAAGTGGTTCAATCTCGGTCAAGAATAACGTCTCTGCCTGTGGACCTAATGTTTCTCTTACAATGTTCGGGCCTTGACTGACTGCAAAGTCTTGAAACGCGAACAGCTGCTCGGAAAGATCGCCGTCAATGTACGGTGAAGAGGGAAATGGGAGCTCTGGAAACAGCATCTTGAAGATCATGAACCACTGCTCCTCTTCCGATGTACCCTTCGGAGGCTTTCTCCTCATCTGTTGCCTATGTGCCTCAGTGACACCTTCCCACCCCAAGAGTGGCCGGCGTTGGCAGTTCTGTGCTCTCGCATGCGCGTCCCGAGCCTGCGGCGTCTCGAAGGTTTCCATGCAGACAGGGCAGTAAGTCGGAAACGGGTGGTTCTTGGATATATGCTGCTTGACGTAAGATATTTTAGTGAGTCGTAAGCTGTAGCAGCTGCGATAGCGTAGAGGGTTCTTCTTGCAAAATGGACAAGCGAAGAGTCGTTTTCGATTCGCTGATCGACTATTTTTCGAGTTTGTTTCCAGAGATTCAGAGCTGCCCCGGGTTTCGTCTTCAGAATATTTGTTAAAGCTTCTCTTATTTGGGACGGCTTGACTTTCGGAGGGTTGCAAGGTTGAACTGCACAAGGTTTGCGTATCAAGGGCTCGATTGTGACCGTCTTGCTCCTGATCGCAACTTTCGCCACGCTTCTGAAACGCAAGTAGAATAGCTCGAAGAATCAGGTTTCCGTGCCTTTGCCAAATTGGGTGATCCTCTTCAATTATCAGAGTATGGTCTGAGTAGTCAGATAGCCACAACTCCTCCGCAGACTCAGTATCGGAGTCGACATCGAATCTGTCACCTTCTTGAACACCAATTGCGCAGGTTGCGTTCAACTCGAAGTCATACTTACGAGCATTCGTAAATCTTTCAATTACTTGTTCATAACAGAAATATCGTTCATCATCAGTCAAATGCGCTACTTCTGGTAAAGAGATTTCTACCCTCGGGAGCGAAGGATCGCTAATTGGACGTGGATATAGAGCATGTTGTCCGGAAGGCTCATCTTCAAAAGCTGAGGTATTCCCTGTTGTACTGATATCGGTTATCAATGATGGCACATACTCCGATGTGCGACCTGAAGAGCTAGAGGGGCCACGGCGAGTTACATCCTGATTTTCACTTCGCGTCCGCGCCATTTCCTTGAGGTGGTCATGGGTGTGCCTCATAATGTGCAAGTATCCGAACACCCCAGCCTGGACAGTGTGTTTTTCTGCTTCTTCAAGCTCTTCAAAGATAGTAGTAAGGTGCGCATCATTTAAAAGGGGTCTTTTTGGAGAATCTTCGCACCATTCTCCGAGACCTGCAAGGCATGAGGCGCATCCATTTTTGCCTTCTCCGTGAGGATCGGATGGTGAATGCCAGGTACTACAGGAGTAACTAGATATGGTCAGCCTAGCTGAAAATTGCTGCCAGATAGAACATACTTGGATGAGCCCAATGAACGAGTTGAAGAAGGTGCAATAACGGAGACACTGCCTGGGCTTTCTATTTCTCCCTTGAAGGGTCGTAATTCATCGAGAGAGAATACGTTGTCATTGAGAAGTTGAGAATACGATCGCTGGGAACTTGAAAATGAGACGACTGGATCGTGTGATTGTCCACCATGAGTGATCATGGCACAGTTAAGCGTCCTACTAGTCCGTAATCCCGTCTCCATGGCCTTAAACGAGGTGTGTAGATCCTAATGTTGTCTGTTTAAAGTAAGCTCAGATATGGATGACACGTTTAGAGCCTTGGCTCTACCTATATGCTTCATGAGGAGTTTACTAAAAAGAAATTTTTTTTTTTTTAGGATTTAAATTGTCTGGGGGAGCGGATACACTCCATTTCAAGTAATAGAAGGTCGCCAGATAAACTGAGCTGCGACTCGAAGACAGACCGGCATGTGAATGAACATTGAGAGGTCTGTAGACTGGAGGAAGTGTGTAGAAAGTGTGGAATGATTGATGAAAAGCGCCATTTTTCTGTCGTAAGAATCCAACGCAACAAACATGAAGTCGGCTGGAGGAATGGCAAAATTGTGCTTTTCGTTGTGATTGGACGATAGAGTATCTTAACTCGTATTGTTTGATGCAGGGCTTCCACAAGTCTTGAGGAGTACGTTTCTAGTAGACAGAGAATGCTAGAGACTCGTTAATGAAATGGTTGACATTCACGATACTGAAGATAAGAGCGTGGGTTCCAGAATCAGACTTGAGTATGATTGAAGCGAGGCTGAGGTTAATATATAAGCAGATCGTGGCTTGACGTGTGAACATGGTGAGTATCTTGGTACCCAAACACCTCATGCCACGTCAGTGCTAGGTAAATGAAGGTTGGGCTGGATGAAAACTTCTTTAGGGATAGGCAATTATGAGAAAGACCAGGCGTGGTCGATATACGATATGCGTTATAATGCGGTTTGAAATATACATCGCTTTCCACTACCGTACCGTACGTGAGGCACGGGTTAACGTTTTCATGCTGCGTTTACCTGTATATAGTAACCATGTATTGTCAGTGTCAGTAGAAACTGGTGGATAGTTGCGTTATCTGGTTCTCGATGGTCTTCGGTGTTTATTTTGGGAAATCGTCCAGCTGTTCCACGCCCTGGTTCAAAAGTGTATTGTATCGTGGTGGATCTACGAGAACATGCTAAGCTTGACCCAACAACTAACGTCGGCAGAGTGGAAGGCATGAAGCTCAAAATGTATCATTGATCTAACACTCTAGTGGCTTTAGCAAAATTGACTGCGAATTATGAAGCGAAAGAATTAAAGGATGACTTCGTCGATTAGAAGAGATGCGCTATCCACGGATCTGATTATATTGAGCTCTCCGTCCAGAACAGTAATAGCATGTATGACGGTTGGATCGAAGTACTATCCACATTTCTAAAATTGCTCTCATAAGTCTCCTTATTCGAGGAGGTCATGACGTCTCCGTTCGCCGCATCCGTTTTCTCAGTTTACCATATGCCGGAACTCAGCAGACAAAGTGTGAGGCGGGTTCAGCACCAGATCTAAATAACGATTAACAAGTGTCAGCATCTCGAACGACGATAGTATCCAGTCATGAGGTCGAACACCATTCTTCTCGCAACACTGGTCGCAGGAGCTGTCGCTGTGCCGATGGCTGTTGAACCAGCGGGTCCATTTCTACGGAGAGATAAGGGGGAGAATCCACCAGAGGTGGGCTGTACAGCAGATGAAGAAGTTGGCCACAAAGTTCCATCCATCGGCGAGTTCACTTTCGACTTGGACAAAATGACTTGGGTGAGACCGAAGGCCGCGAGAGACGAGAAGACCAAGGTGTGTTGAAGCCCAATTCTATTCTCAACGAGAAGTAGATGCTAACAGCGAAGATCGCGGCACGCTATGCCCCCTACTCCAAACGGGAAGATTATCAAGAACTGAAAGACTGGGAGGAATTGCAAGACGCCCGTGACAGGTTGCAGATAAGGCACATAATGAAGAATAAAGACTGGGCGTACGTTACGACCTCCAACTACAAAGCCGCGATGGTGCTATTGAAAGCGTTGGAGCAAGAGGATAAAAGCTACAGAAAGCTCAAGGGAAAGGAGAGGAACCTAATGCTCAAGTTCATGGAGGAGTATATTGGAAGTCATCCAGGCGTTTCGGATGTTTTGCAGTATATTGCAACGAAGCCTCATGGGTACACCGTCAATTCGGAGGAACCTGTTCGGTCGCCGAAGGGTAACGATACTTGAAATGATTCAAGTTGGTGAGCGCGCGACGCGAAGTAGTGAATCTCGAGCTGTGGATGGAGATCAAGTGTGTAGAGACAGCAATGACAAAAAAAAAATACGAGTATCCAGGCCTTTGTAAATTGCTGATTTCGAATCTACGCTCCCTCATCAAGACCAACAGCTCCGTATAAACACTTTTTAGGTCTTTCCTATGCCATATGGCTAGGCAGCTCTATGACTTCGCGTAGTAGAATGATTAACGTCCGGGGATCAATTGGGTAGTCATAAGGCGGACTTCTAGACGATTGGGCAATCTCAAGCTTGAGAAGGCAAAGTTAAGGTAGGCTGTTGATAACACTACCGAGCCGCTCATGCGGGTGATGTGAAGAGCAAAACAACTAGCAAGGGTATATACACTCACTTCAATCCACTAATAGCTTCCACAACGCATCCTTATCAACAAAATCATGATGAATGATGTTGACCAGCTTGTAGTCGTCTCTGACCTTTTCCAGAAACTTTGCTGTCGGACTCTTCCGAGGATAAATCCTCATCCACTCTCTCCAAATCGAAAAAGCCTCGTCACACCACGCTTTAAAGCTGACAGCCTCGATGATCGTCGGCGTAACAATCTCCTTGCCCGGAAACGTGCCCCAGGTAACGGGATTCACCGAATCCACATCACTGGCTTCAAAGTCTCCAGCTGCGTTGCCAGCAAAGTAGGAGATCTCAGTCGAAGCTTCGATCTTGGCCTTGAGCGCGGCCCAGTCCTTGGACGGCAGGAACAGCTCGATGAACGGCTTCTGGAAGACAAAGCCGTTCTTTGGGCCCCACCCGAACGTCGCGTCGCTGCTCTTCAGCCCGTTGACGGCCGGCTGGCTGGCGACGGACCACCACCCCTTGCTATTGACCCTCAGCAGCTGCTCGCTGATGGTCTTCGTCTCAGGCAGGATGCCCTCTTCGCTCCACGGAATGGCCTCCAGCTCGCCGACGATGTACTTCTTGAAGATGTCGGAGATGTCGGCGGCGGTCGTCGGGTAGCTCCACAGCTTGATGGCCTGCGGGATCGACACGTGCAGCGACACACCGTAGCCGTCGATTTCGCCGAACGCCGGTGACCGCGCGTCGCCCCAGCGTCCGTTGGGGAAGTCGTCCCATGTCGCTTCTCGGCCCAGTGTGCCTTCGCCTTCGGAGATGAGGAGCGTTGCCGCGCGGCTGCCGAGGTCGTCTGTTAGCATGCCGGCTTCGCTGATTAGGGCCTCGCGGCTCTTGCTACTTGATATTGATGGTCGTTCGACAATCACGCGGTTGTGTGGATTCGATGGGATAGATGAGAGTCGCCTTCTCTGCGGTATGCTGTTCATAGCGGTTAAGTCCGTAGTGAATTCGATTGCCTCCTCTTCCTCTGAGTCGAAATTAGAGATAAGGCCGCATTTCTCCACAATCTGTGAGACCACCTTTTCAAGGTTAAGCGTGTAGAAGTGAAATCCCTTTGGCCCAGGCGTTTTAATCTGACGAAGACCTCCAATTACCTCGGACAGGATTTCCACCCCAACTTTCTTTACTGCCTCGTCGTCCCCCTTCACAGCATCCAATCGAGCGAGAACATCTGGCGGAAGTGATGCATGGCTGAGTTTCGTGGTTCGGCGTAGAATTTGGTAGCTCTGAATTGGCATCAATCCAGGTAGGATCGGAATGGTTTTGAAAACGCCTGAAGGATCATTCCGAAGTAGTGATTCGAAGTGCTTATACTTGTTGATGTCAAAGAATAGCTGTGTCATGATAAAGTCTGCTCCAGCCTTGGTCTTCTCTATCAGATAGGGAAGGTCGTGCTCCGGTGATTGATGCTCAGGTGTTGAGGTCGCGTCCGAATGGCCTTCTGGATACGCTGCCACACCTATACAGAAATAACTTCCGTGCTGCTTTTTGATATACCGAACCAGATCTACTGCCCAAGTGAATTCGGTATTTGAGTCCACGCTGCTATGTCCATTTTGCAACCCATCATCGTCCATGTACTCATCGCTTCTTGGAGGGTCTCCACGCAGAGCGAGAATGTTCCTTATACCCAGAGCTTTTGCTTGTTCCAAAGCCTCATCAATCAAGGACCGGTTCATGTTCGTACATGTAAGATGGAGACATGTTGTTAATCCCAATTGGCGCTGTGTGATCTCGGCGAGTTCGAGGGATTTTGAAGCCGTGCTTCCGCCGGCACCCCAGGTCACATTGACGAAGAGAGGTTTCAAGGCTCGAGACATACGTTCGAGGCGCGCCTGGAGGTTCGCAAAGCCCTTAAAGGATATTAGCATGAACACGCGACACACTCGTGGCGTACTCACAGTTTGTGTCTTGGGAGGGAAGAATTCCAACGAGAAGTAGGAGCCATTTTCAGGCAGAGCAGCAATCTTATCCGTGATCTTTTCCATAATCGAGACCCGAGCAGTAATTGCAACTGCTCCAATTCACTTGTGAAGCGAAGGTGAAGAAAAACATGGTTTGTTGCGCCGTTGAAAGGCTGGCTCAAAATCATCGGCTGCCGGTCCGCATCTTCCACACATGATGTGGGGAATTTTCCAACTGCCGCTAGAGTTGGTTATTACTTTCCACGAGCCATGAACAACTTAAAAATGCTGGCGAAGAAACACAATTCTATTTTATCTCTTTAGAATATTCAATTCATAACCAATGCTACGTGACTATGTTGGGCGATTAATCCTCCAATCCAAGCCATTGTTCCTCGTCGTCCATATCATCGTCATCTACTCCGGCATCGGCATCAATGTTGCCGGCCTCTATCATGAGCATGTCCTCGTTGGTCTCGGTACTTTTCTTTTTCAGTGGCTGCTTAAGCAAATAGTCTACCATGAACTTATTGCTCTCAGCCAGTTTTCGAATATCTCGTTCGATGTTGTTGACTGCTCGCATAAGCACCCGAACCTCCGGAGCGAACTCCGCTCTCCTTTCTTTCAACATCCTTCCGTGGCACGTGAAGATTGCCTGGATCCACCTTAAACAAAACTCCAGATGTGGTCCTTCATCCGCCTGCTTAGCGACAAGTCTCATGAGCCTAGTAAGGTAAACGTCCGGAATGTCCCTGACCACAAAGTCTACGTCGTTTGCGGGAATGGAGAGAAACACTTTCGTTGTTAGGGTATCGAGATTGAGTCGGAATGCCATCACCAGTGCTTTTAGATACTCTTTACGACTGAGTGCTTGCAGCGTCGTCTCAGGCGTGACGGTGACATCGAGATCGAACGGGTCGAATCTCTTTCCTTCGTCCAAACCGTAAACGAGCAACCCTTCCGTCGTGGCAGCGCAAAAGTTCCGTCCACTAGGCGAGAAGGCGACACTGGTGACTCGCACCTCAGGCCTTAGCTTCCTCACACCGACATCGCCTCGTTTGGAGCCCGGTAGAGAGCGATCAATTCGATCTTCGAGATCTGATGCTTCGCCAGTCTCATCCAGCAAGTCTCGTGGCCCGGCTTCTGTCATGTTTCGAGAATTAAGAAACTCCTGTGTGCCATCGAGACTAAGATTCACACTGACGACGAATTTCTTAAGTAGCATGCCAGATTGGCACTCGTATAAGCAGATGTATTTGCTGTCGCCACTCGCAAGGATACATGTACCATCGGCGCTATAAGTGAGGCAAGTAAAGGACTTTGTGCCGGCTACGTTCGCGGCAGTTCGGCGGTCAGAGATGCGTCTGCCACCGGAGATATCCCGCCTCCCATCGAGCCCAGATGTCTGAATGCCTTCGCTGACGTTCCAGAAAGCTAGTTGCCCATCAAGAGTGCTTACTGCGATTTGCTTGGAGTCCGGTCGGAATGCAAGAGCAAGTACGTTAGCTTGCAGTTGAAGTGGCTCGGACGTTTGTGTGCGAGCAAAGATATTCCATATTCGGATTGTGTTATCCCAAGACCCTGAAGCTAGTGTGTTACCGTCAATGGAGAAAGCCAGTGACGAGACGGGTCCTTCATGGCCTGCTAGTTGGTCAAGGAGTTGACCAGTTTGGACAGACCAGATGTAGATTTTATCGGTGTCATGAGAGCCGGCGCAGACAACTTCACCACTAGGATCCACGGCTAAGCATGAAAAGCTTGTACGTTGAGGTGCAGTGAAAGTTCGAAAGTTGCGGTAACGGATCAGGTCCCAAGCTCGCACACTGCCGTCGAGGCTGGCCGTGAACAGGACGCTGCTCTTCTGCTTTGCGAGCTCACATGCGGTCACGCCGCTACTGTGTTCTGTAAATGTGACGACGCAGAATCCTGACCGTACGTCCCACACTTTCACCTTACCGTCGTCTGCACAGGTGACGATGTTCTGACCCGAGTATGAATAAACGAGGGAGTTAAGAGAATCATGGTGAGACTGTTGTTTGAGAATGTACGATTCAGACTGCCACTCCCAAACCAGGAGCTGTCCCAGTCGTGATGAGCCAAACGCAAGCCAGAGGCCGGTGCTGTTGATGGTAACGAAGTCGATATTTGTCTGAGAGATGCTAAGAGTGTGGATCTCTATGAAATCGGGAAGTTCGTGAATGGTGAAGATACCGTTCGAGAAGCCTGTTACGAGTAGATTCGAGGGAGCGTGAAACGCGGCACATGTCACGTTTGCGTTGCTCTGCATGAAGTAATGTCTATTCGCTATTCTCCACTGCATGTTTTCATCCTGGATCAACTCTTCATCTTCGACGGCACCAGGCTTAGCCATATATTCCCATTGGAAGAGAGCTCCATCCTTGCTGATGGTCCAGATCTACGAATCGTCAGAATTGTGATCAGTGAATACAAATCTGCGGCGCAAACGCACCGTTTCCTGGTCTTTCGAGAACCATGCCGCACGTACACCTTGTCGATGTCCCGACAAGGTGGTAGGCACGAATCCTTTTACTGGATCCAGACTCCATATTCTTGCGGAGAGATCTTTGGATGCGCTGAGAAAGAATCTCGAATCGCTTGACCACTGGATGTGCTCGACTTGGTCGTAGTGACCAGTATATGTTCTATGTCGGGCGAAGGGCGCAAACTCCAAAGAGCCATCTTCTGTCGAATCTGGTGTTGGCGGCGTATGCCAAACTTCAATCTGGCGGCCGATACCTGCCGCGAAGTGTCTGCCGGAGGGAGCGAATTCGAGAGCTGTGACCGGACCTCGAAAGGAGAAATGGTAGAGAGCAATTCGACGTGGAAAGTTTGTGAGGATAGCTCGACCATCTTCATCAACGGTGAGAAGCAGGTTACCGCGTGGATTGAGCGCTAGACGGGCAATGTTCTTGCGATGGGCAAAGGGTAGTGTCCATGACCGGTTACTACAAGAACAATTAGTATCAGGCGAAAGTCTACGTTGTATAGTGTGCCTCCACGGCTCTTACTTCAACAAGTCGAAAACTGACACTCGATTTCCTACCGGCGACAGAAGACAAGTTCCATCGGGTGTAAAGAGTAGATTGCCTCTACCGTAGACAGTTCCCAATAAATTGGAGAACTACAGCAAATGTCAGCGAAAATATCACTTCGTAGAAATTTGAGTGTTACCTGGAAATCAGTCTTCATGTTTGAAAAAAGCAGTACATGTTAGCTCGTCATGATGACAGCTAAACTATCGAAGCGATTCTCGAAAGTGTCCCGCTCTTCATGTTCGAATAAAAAAGTTCTGGTCGAAGAATTGCTTGCCTTGATGCCCGATAATCAGCCTTGCGTCGCTGCTAAGTTTCGCCGAATCCCGGAGCCAGTCAGGGTTCGCAGCCTCATCCGCGCTTTCTGAAAGCAGATTTTAAGGGGTTCGAATTTGGCGTGGAGAGAAGTCGTGTCAACCACTTCATCCGTCTTTCCATCCCATCGCTTACCAACTCCTCTCTTTTTCTTCAATTCCCTCAACGTGTCGAGACTTCCCCCGGTCGCTCGTTGTTGGCCAACAATTTCCAAACCTTGACCTTCTCTCGTCTGCCACGCGACCTCTGCGCCTTTTGAACACCTCGACTACAACTGCGACAAGCTTAATCCTCAATTCAGAACATCACAATGGCCGAAGCAGCATCTCCCATTGGTATTGCCAATGTAAGTCCCCCCCACATCTGTCTTATTGCAATGAATGCTAACTGTTTCACAGCTGCCGAACCAAAGGTCTGCTCACATCGGGAAAAGTCGCGATTCATAACCGAAGGCTAATGCATTTGACAGGCACAAGATTGTCGCGAAGCGCGGAGCTGCCTTTACTATCATGGTGGCTGGTGAATCTGGACTCGGCAAGACCACCTTCATCAACACCCTTTTCTCCACCACCATCAAGAACTATGCCGACCACAAGCGACGACATACCAAGCAGATTGACAAGACTGTCGAGATTGAGATCACAAAAGCTGAACTGGAAGAAAAGTTCTTCAAGGGTACGTACTTTGCATTGTCTTCGACGAGCAGCTACTGATGAAGAAAATAGTGCGACTTACCGTTATCGACACCCCTGGTTTCGGCGACTACGTCAACAACCGTGATTCATGGCAGCCCATTATTGAGTTCCTTGATGATCAGCATGAATCGTATATGCTTCAGGAGCAACAGCCAGTCCGCAAGGAAAAGATCGATCTCCGTGTTCATGCCTGCCTGTACTTCATTCGTCCCACTGGCCACACCTTGAAGCCTTTGGACATTGAAGTTATGAAGAGACTATGCAGTCGTGTCAACCTCATCCCAGTTGTTGCCAAGGCCGACACTCTGAGTCCACAAGATCTCGGCAGGTTTAAGCAAAGAGTACGTAATGCTGCAATTATTTGCCAATCCTATAAGCTAACGTGTATCACAGGTACGCGCCGTCATCGAAGCTCAAGGAATCAAGATTTACCAGCCACCTCTCGAGGAGGACGATGAGCCAGGTCTTCAGCATGCTCGAAGTTTGATTGCTGCCATGCCGTTCTCCGTCATTGGCTCCGAGAAGGACGTCACAACCGGCGATGGTCGCACCGTCAAGGGTCGTCAATATGCTTGGGGTGTTGCCGAAGTTGAAAATGAAGAGCATTGCGACTTCAAGAAGCTGCGTGCCATTCTTATCCGTACCCACATGCTCGATCTCATCCACACCACCGAAGAGAACCACTACGAGGCATACCGTGCGCAACAGATGGAGACTCGCAAGTTCGGCGAGGCTCGACCACGCAAATTGGACAATCCCAAGTTCAAAGAGGAGGAAGAGGCGCTCAGGAAGAGATTCACGGAACAGGTCAAGGTGGAAGAACAACGCTTCCGCGCTTGGGAACAGAAGCTTATTGCCGAACGCGACCGGTTGAACAAGGACCTCGAGCAGAGTCATGCCATCATCAAGCAACTAGAGACAGAAGTCGAGCAGTTGCAGACGAGTGTCAACCGCTCCGGTCGCCGTTAAGAGTCTTGTATTGGCGAGTTGCTGGTGCAGCGGAGAAATGGTGCCTCCTTCCCTTGCCTCATGTGTTTCTGGGATACCTCATACTTTTCCTTTATCTGCAACCTTACGTTTGGGGCGGTTGATAATTGCGCGGGTCTGCGCACTTGATGTGTGTCTCTCCCTGATCGTGGCATGCATGAAGATCAAAAAAATGGAATTTTAGCAGACCTCAACTCATCTGAAGCTAGTTTTATAGCGACAGATGCTTTTCCAAGTAGCCTAATTCAGCGTTCTCTCCTTCAGACATTCTTGTATCGCCACATAAAAATTTGGCTGTAACCATGTGATTTCGTGTAGCTTTCGCTCACTTCGCAACCCCACATCGTAGAAATCTCCCACACGCATCTCCAACTAACTTTCATCCCAATTCACCTCCACCATGCCATGACCGCCGCAGCCTTTCCGACCAAGCGCACATACACCCTCAGCGGCCACAGCGGTACAGCTCCCAATCCCTCCATCAGATGCATACCGACTAACCCACCCCAGGCCCAATCCACGCCCTAACCTACTCCTCCCCCTCGCTCGGCTCAACCTACCTCCTCAGCGGGTCCTCGGACCGGCGCCTGAAGCTGTGGAACGCGACCAGCGGCTCTCCGTCGGCGGTGCAAACGTACACGGGGCCGGGCCGGGCCGTGCAGGCCGTCGCCGTGGACGCCAGCAACGCGCGCATCGCGAGCGGCGGCGGCGACAGGGCCGTCTTCGTGTGGGACGTGCGGCGCGGCGAGCCGCTGCGGCTGCTGTCGGGCCACGGCGCGCGCGTCACCGCTGTGCGCTTTGCTGCCCCCGACGACGCGCTCCTGGTCTCCGCCAGCTTCGATGCTAGCCTGCGCATCTGGGACTTGCGGAGTGGGGCGCCGCGCCCGGTCGCGGCGTGGGAGGAGGCGCGCGATAGTGTGGAGTGCTTGGCTGTGAGCGAGGCGTGCGTCCTGGCTGGGAGTGTGGATGGCAGGCTGAGGGCGTATGATGTTAGGATGGGGACGCTGGTTACGGATGTTATTGGTGCGAGTGTGACGAGCGTGGATGTTGGCATGAGTGGTGATACCGTGCTGGTTGGGGCGCTGGATAGCAAGGTTCGGTTGATGGATCGCAAGGATGGTACTTGTTTGAAGACGTACGAGCACGCCGACTTCAAGAACGAGGAGTATCGCATTAGGTCAGCTCTTGGGATGGGAGATGGCGTTGTCATCAGTGGAAGTGAGAATGGAGAAATCTTCGTTTGGGATCTACTTGGAGGGGATGTCATACATCGACTGAAGCACAAAGAGAAGCGAATGTCCGAAGCGACAAAGGAGGATGTTGTGAGCGAGGTCGTATACTGTCCAAGCAGGAAAGAGTGGGCCAGTGCAGGCAGTGATGGAAATGTGGTTATCTGGACAGCTGAATGAGACGGTACAACCTAGATAGGGACTCAAGACTTTCAATCGCGGTGAATGGGTTGAATTGAAGTTATGCCGATGGCATCAAAACAGCCCGAGAAAGTTACATTTGGAAGCCGCTTTGCGTACTCCATAACGTCGACAATATACATACTAGACATTGAGACGTTTGCAGACGACACAGCCGAAGCTGAAATCCAAGCGACACACTTCAACAAGACTTGATGAGTAGTTCGTCGGCTTTGGGAAACTCTAAGCTCCTCAGCTGATCGGGATGGCCTTGAAGACAATAGAGCGCTTCGAATGGATATGGTCAACTGATATTGAATTGCTATAGCAACGTTTCTCAAAACGAGAATAGAGATGCCGACAATCGGTTTATGAAGAGAAATCAAGACAATGAAGACCAAACTTCGTGTCAGAGCTTTAGTAGTGACGAGAGTGAGGATGCCATTGTATGTCCCCAATACTACGCTAGCATGCTTTATAGTATATCAACACCTGCTCCGAAACTTCTTCTTGGAATCGCTGTATTTTTCCAATAAATTTTACATTCAACACAGGTATCATACCTAGAACCCACTCAACCGATCACCTTTCTTACTCCTCCAAACCTCACTCGCTTCGTATTTACTCTTTTCCGTCACTCTTTGGGTCTCAGTCTCCGGTGCATGTCTTGTTGGAGCTGGTTCCGCACTGCTGAGTTCCCTACTTGGATTCGCAGCTGAATCTGCAGTTACGCCATTGCCGTTGCCCGTCTTTGACCTCGCAGTCTTTGATTGTGTTTCGAGCATCTCCTGTTCACGAAGCTTTTGTTGTGTTGCCGCTCTTTCACGTCCGCGTTGTAGTCCTGCTTGTCTGTCTGCGCTTACGGAACGTTTGGCGAAGTAATATGCGCCTGCACCGGCTATGAGGAGTTTGTTAGAGGAGGTGTACGAAAAAGTGGACTACTCGGAGGATTGTACCGGCGATCAAAACGCCCCAGCCATAGCTTTAGGGTGTCAATCGAGATGAATAAAGTATCAATCGGTAGATTTACATTACGGATCCTCTCTAAGTCATGTTAGCCCTTAGTCGTGTGCGCGGAGATTACATGCGAACAGTGTTCATGATTGCTGCGAGCAGTTCAATGCCGCGATATAAGCAATTGTAGTTGCAGAAGACAATCGCAAATGCCTCTGAGGTTTATATTGAAATGGATAAAACCCGGTCAGGACATATTCAGAATTGCAGAATGAGAACAGAAGAATATCTTGATCAGATCATGCAACACCGACGTCAATCTTTCGTTCCGAACCTTTTCCGACATCTTCCTAGTAAGACACTTAACGTCGAACATGTAATCATCCCATCAAAATCAGCTCACTCCACGAGTTTTGGACTTCCTCTGCTCGTAATTGTGAAACCATAACTCCCTAAGCAATAAAAAGTGGCTCTTTCTCCAAGCGACAAATCTTCATCGTGGCGGACTCCAGGCGGAACCGTTACCATGTATCGTTCATTTTCCCATTTTTTCTCGCTCCTGCTCTGACCGTTATCGAGAGGCCGATCTATCAAGGCTATCACTTTCTTTTCCCAGCAGTAATAATACGATTTCAACTCCGTAGGGCAATGGGTAGCTATAGACTGAAGCTCCCTTCACTACGGTTTCATGGTAATCATCACCTTCAGAGCATGCGTTCGACACATACCCAAAGCTATTTCGGTCTACTTTGAATATCTGTGCAATATCTTTTGTTTCCCGTTAACACATAGTCGTTGATTGCCACTTATGGGAGGAATTTTCTTGTAGGTTTACTTATATTCAATCCGTGGTACAAGACATTTGATTCAGATGTTATCTCCAAACAGGCTATAGTGACACCACTCACAGTCTCCACAATTAGCCTTTGATATCCGAAGTAAGGAACAGCGAAATTCCTTTGTTTTCTTTCACAAACCATAAAGTTTTCGCCGGAACAATTTCACACAGCCGCATTGAACCTGACAGCTTTCCTGGACTTACAACCTAGCCGTACCTTCACGACTTCAAAGAGGTCCTTGGCTTTTCACCAACTCTAGCTTGAGCTGACTGTTTATTGCAATGGCTTCTAGATATTTTCAGCCTCTCCCCATGGCTGACGAAAGCATGACCAAACAGCTAATGAATCTTATTGAAGAACTGCGACAAGTCGGACAGATCTCACATGGCTTCAACAAATGCGAGCAGCTAGTGGCCGACCACCAGGCTAGGATTGTCATCTTGGCAGCAGACACAGCTCCATTTGGATTTCTCATTCGTATTCCTCTGCTTTGCGAAGACGAAAATATCAAGTACATCTACGTCGAGCGGCAGTCAGACCTCGCGACAGCTTGCGGCAAGACGAAACCCGTTTGTGCAGTCGCCATTACCTTCGCCTCGGAGGAATTTACAGCGAAGATGAAAGACCTGAGTATCGAGCAGCAGAACTCGAATGACAGTATCAACTTGAAAGCATCACAGATTGAGAAGGAAATCGAAATGCTGGAGGCCAAGATCGAAACTATGCTTGACGAGGGAGAAATCCTTGACGAAGCGGACTTTATTCAGTGGAATGATGTCTACGAATCCTGCGATGAAAGTTCTGTATCTTCAACGGAAGACTTCAGTGATGAGGAGATTGAAGAAATGTCTGCTTACATTGGAGTACCTGAATGAAGACGAGCAGTCGTGTGCTGGAGATGAGACACATGTGCACGACAATTGAAGCTAGGAGAGGAGCGGGTGTGTTAAAAGTGCATCTCAGCTGCTCAATGCAATTCAAATATTTCATCCACAGATCTCAAGCCATTTGCTGTTAGTTAATGCGAAGCTGTTGTTAAAATATACCATGGATTGGAAACGTGAAACCATGGGCAGCCCCACCAAATACGGAGTACGATACTCCACTTGCTTCCAACTTCAACTTTCACAGCACTAAGCTTCAACGACATCACGACAAATGTCTGAAGAACGTAAGTACAAGTTCCGAGTCCTAGCAGACGACACAAATCCACCTCTGACCGATCCAGATCCTCACCATCTTCTGCAACAACTCCCGCTGACCATCTCACCCTACCTGTCGCTTCCCACCGCCGTCCCACTCCCATATTCATACAAGCAGCTCCCATCCACGCTCCCGCCCTCAGCAACCGACCCGCTCTCCACGTCGCAAGGCCAAATGGACGCGTCGGCGGGCGGCGCCGCGCCCGCGGCGCCGCCGCAACCCCACTACGTGGTGTCGCAGTCCGGCCACTCCGCGCACCCCGACCACATCATCGCGTCGTGCCGCGCGCTGCAGGCGCACCTGCAGCAGCTGCAGGACGACGCGCGCGCCACAATCGCAAAGTGGGATGCCGACCTGCGCGCCCGCGACCTCGCCGAAAAGAGGCGCGTTGCCCCCGGCTGGCTGGACGTTGCTGACGACGAGCGCTTGCTCGTGCCGCTGCGCGTGGGTGCGGCGGCCGCGGCGCCGGAGGGTGCGCTGCCGCGGGGGGCGGCTGCGGGCGCGGAGAGGATGGAGTTGGATGGGCGGGGGCGCCCTGGCGACGAGGGCGAGGAGTTGGATCGGGCGTTTGGGGGGTTGGCCATTAGATAGACCGGTTCTAGGCATTGGTGTGGGTGTGTATGGGGTTTGGGAGCACGTATTGAGAGCATCTTTGGTTTCGGCATCGCTACGGAATGATGAACATTCATGGTATGGCCGGCTCATCCAAATCTAAAACCACTTTTAAAGCGGAATATCTCGCTCCTTTGAACTCCATCAACTCTACAGGACGTCCTTCATTCCGTCCTACGCCATTTCATTACATCGTCTTCACCGCCATCGCCTTCTTCATCCGCGTCTCCATACTGCTCATCCTCCTCGTCTTCGCGAGGCCTTACAGTGCCAGCTCCGGTCCCAAGTAACGGTGCGCCGGTAAAGTTACCTTCAGCATCAATATACTGGTCCACGTTTTCGGAAGTGATCCAACCACCAGTACCTATGCTCGGCTCCTCATACTCCTCCATATCTGGATCCGGATTCAGTTCAGAGCATGTGGAGATCGCGTTGAAGATTGATTTGACCGGGTTGGACGGAGAATTTCCATTCACGCCGTTGCTGCTGTGTGCATGGTCTTCGTCTTCCTGTGCCTCTTCTGCAAGTGATAGCGGAAGGAGTTTCAGATCCAAATACTCAAGATCGTCTTCGTCGGGAATCTGATTCGCTTCCGGAGGAGTGATTTCGAGTAGCACGCATTGCTGTCCTTCTTGCTCTGATAGTGCGTGGAGTGCAATTGTTTGGTATGGCAACCGGATTCCAGCCGACTTTGCCGGCGAGAAGATGGTGAGATATCTGGCAAACGCTCAGTTAGCGAAGACTCTTTCAGAGATTCTGTAGCAATACAATTTCAACTGTTAAATTCATGCGAAAAGAAATTAGAAACGTTAACAACCTCATAGCAAGAATTCTTCGTGTCTTGACGGAAGTTTCTTTGATTCCCGTGACCACATATTCTAAGAACCAGCGCTGTGGCTACGGATTGGGAATGATTTCTTACCTTGAGGATACCCAGATTTCAAGACCACTTAGTTCAACATCGGCTTCTGCATCAGCCTGATTGGGTTCGCCCAGCTTCCGTACCGCTGGGGTGTTTTCATACCGTTGTCTTGAAAGTCGAAGTTTAGCTTCGGGGCTGTACGCGTGCAAAACTTCCGGTCCTCCGAAGAACGTATCAGGAGTCTCTTCTTGGTGTTGAGATAATGGAGTATATGATGACGCCAATGGCCTTTCTGAGATTTCGATAAGCTCCATAGAGTTCAGAATGGCTCTGGTTCTTAACTCAGCGTCTATCGTTGTTGAATACCTCGTTCAAGAAGAAGGGCTGGTAGAGGGGTGTTATGTCGTCCGACGATAATTTCTTCTTATCGCTTCTAGCAACGAAAAGATATTCAATCTTATCCTCAGGTCTATAAGTTGCAGAGGTTCTAGTTGTGGAATTTTTGTTTGGCTGAGAGTACGAAAATGTGTGACAAAACGAACCCTCAAAGCGCGGTCCAAAGGTGCACGTTGACAACACAACTCCCAGGCAGCATCGAAAGTCAAGCCAGCTCCTCAGGAAATCAAAATCAAAAGCCAAGTTTCTTAGAGCAAGCACATGTTAATCAGCCTTCACGAACAAGCCGAGGCAAGACTCCATCGAATGAGCCATCAAGACTTTAACGATCGTCCACATTCGCAGATGGCTTGGAGGCTGTGTTCACGCCACGAGGCTGAAGTCTGAGGCCATTCAAGCCATTATTTAATGAGCATTGCCTACAGTCGGAGAGATTTATTAGTCCGATGTGTAACAACTAATGAATCAAATATTCTAAGAAGGTAGCCCCAAATCACTGATTCCATCCGATTCATTGCTCAACATGTCGTTCCTTTGCGCATATCCTCTCTCTCCCTCATACTCTGCTCTCCCCAGACTAAACACGCTCCTCCTTCTTCTCGCAGTGCTTTATGGCCCACGCGACAATTGGGCAACCAAAGGCGCTCTGGCAGCCTTGATGACGCGAACAGCGGCCCTTTCCTTACACTCACTCGCACTCCTTGGCGTGCTAGAGAAGGAACTTCGAGATCATCCACACAGCTCTAGCGTCGACTTGGACATCCTTGGCACATGGGCCGTTTTGAGTGTCGTTGCTGTCGCAGTGCCAATGATGTTGGGATGGGCGCCATCATTAAGACAAAGTGGCGCTCGACCACTTGTCAGAATCTGGGGCGTCCTCGTTTCGGTTGCAGCAATCTGTGCTTATGTTGCCATGCATAGAATGAAGAGCCTAACCGCGGATGCTATCAATTGTGCGGACGTTCGCAAGTTACCGATGAGACGAACAGGAGATCCCTTGGAAATTGGTTGGGATGCATTGTTCCTCCAAGCTCCAGCTAAGCAGGTCATGCGAGGATGGGATATTGCCGCCTTGATCGTTGTGTCGTTTAGTATCTGGGCTTGTTTCAAGCCAGGAAGAGTAGGAACAGCGAAGCCTCCACCAACCTGGAATGGAGCCGCAGGAAACAGTCAGATCCAGACACAGACGTTTGACAACTGTATCTTCTCGCCGGGTATCATGGCATTCGAAGCGATATTCTTGACGTCAAGCGTTCTGGTATTCTACGGGATCGTGGCATTGCACGAGCTCTGGTTATGGAAGGCCGATGTTCCCGCGTTGGAAGGATTGGATGGCTTTGAACAGTGGAGTAGTTGGGTTGCAACAGGCTTGGTCATTATTGCAACCATAGTCAATTGGCTTTTGGGTATCAAGTCAGAGTCGAAGCCAAGTCAAGTTGTCAGCTTTCAGACCGCTGATCTTGAGGTCGGAGATGTTGACGTCGCGTCAAAGGAAATTGTATGCTGAACCGCTATTAGTAGTCTGCAAACCCGAAAGATAGCAAATATTGTACCAAGCAAAAAATTCGGTCCTGTAGTGAACGAATGCCACATCACCTTTCTTGCACTTTGATGAAGCTAAATTTAGTGCTTTCGATTGATCATACCTCATTTCTTCCCTTTCTTCTTGTTTGTATCCGTCTCTTTTACGAAGCTTCCAGATACAAGTGCCTCTCTCGCTACTTGGTTGATTATTCTAAATCGATCCGGTCCAAGTAACACGCCTCCATACCATCTCGTAACTACTACCATGACGTCCCAGACATCCATGAGCTGCATTAAGTGCAAGATTCTGCCACCAGCTGCCGTTTCTCCATCATCGTCGCAGTCTTGGTAGCTTGTCTCGTTTTGTCCGCGTATGCGCCATGCTGTTATATTATGGGTCGCCTTCGCAACCTTCTTGTCTGTGGTAAGAAGGTGCTGAAGATACTCTTTCGCTTGTTCGGGCGACGACACAGGAACCGCGCGTCCAACGAAGACTGACTTCCTTTCAGTAAGTGCCGCAGTGATGGTCCAAGGAGGTGCAACATCAGGGAGCGTAGAACTTAATTTCGAGCGAATCTCGTTGTCATTTTGATTTCGTTCAGTTCGTTGATCATCTTGAGCCGCCTGATTCCCTACGTCATTGTTGTCTTCGTTCACTATTAGCTCTGCTTCGAGCGCTTCTATCAGATCAAAGATACACGGCTCGCCTATGTGCCAAACATTTTGTAAACTCCGCTGGGCTAGAAGAACAACATCTGCTCCTTGACCTTTGGACAGTATATCGCCGACCGTTTCAGTGCCGATAATAACTGGACTTTCATCCGGGTAGTCGTTGGGAAACTCCACGCGCAATACCAACGAGGCCAGTTGAGGAAGCCTCAGAGTACATATCCTTGGGTTTTGAGATACCAAAATTAATGTATTATCGCCATATATAGAATTGATTGCGATGACCTCATCTTCGACGGCACCTTCCATTGCCGGCAAAGTTTGTGATAGGAGAACAGAGAGATAGAGTCTGAAACGAAAAGTGCCCGTATTACCTAAAGAACTTTATCAGAAATCTTGAATTTCTTGAAATTGAGGTTTTTGAAGTTTTGTTAACTACCTAGTTATATTTCGAGACAAAAGCTTGAGGCCTTAAATGGCGAACAAAATTACAGAGAAGAGGATAGGTAGTACGGGTTTTCACGGCAGCGCGCATGCTACTGCAGCGCGCAACCCCACCAAAAATCAATAAAACTCACCTACTTCAGAGGCCCATATCTCCACCAATACTTGGTCAATTGATTCCGAAATTACTGTTTTAGAATCTCAGAGACCTAGCTGAGCATAATATCGCAAATTTAGATGCTTAGTATGAGAAATAGCCGATCTCCAATTATCGTTGTTAGCGATAAAATA
>Ga0335072_10000443_pt1 | contig 82125 bp, 76 predicted proteins | sample Lox_Sample_21_FD_206725 | JGI IMG/M metagenome (GOLD analysis project Ga0335072, IMG submission 206725) | Soil microbial communities from Loxahatchee National Wildlife Refuge, Florida, United States - Lox_Sample_2.1 | ecosystem: Environmental > Terrestrial > Soil > Wetlands | place: USA... | reverse complement strand
TCGCGTTGCCGACGACCTTCGCGACGTGGTTGATCTGGTGCAGGATGTTGTCGGAGGAGACCTGCTCGCGCAGCGCGCGCAGAAAGTCCTGCTGGCGCGCCACGCGGACGAAGTCCGAGTCGCCGTGGCGGTAGCGGACGTAGCTGAGCGCGTTGTTGTAACAGAGCTTCTGATAGCCGGGCTGGAGGTTGATTTCCGAGTAGATTTCGCCGCCTTCGCCGTTGATGTGCAGGTAGCGATGGTCGACGTTGACGTACACGCAGCCGAGCGTGTCTACGATCTTGATGAAGCTCGCGAAGTTGACATCGACGATGCCGTTGATCACCAGGCCCGGGAAGACTTCTTTCTCGATCGTGTCCGCCGCGAGTTCCATCGAGCCTTTGACTCCGTGCAACCTGGCGCCGTAGGTGTAGGCGGCGTTGATCTTTTCCTGCGGGTAGTAGGCGCCGTCGGGGCCGGTGATGTTCACCAGCAGGTCGCGGGGGATCGACAGCACGGAGGTCTGTTCCTGCCCCGGGTCGAAGCGGACGAGCAGGATCGTGTCGCTGTGCGGGGGGTCGGTGCGGTCGAGCGCGTCCTTCGATTTCGGGCGGCGGTCCGAGCCCAGGATCAGGTACGTCTGCGGCCCGCCCGTGAGTTTGACGAGCGCCGGGTCGACCTTGATCGAGTTGTGCTTCGTGAAGATTTTCTTCGCGATACCTTCGACTTCGTTCAGTGCGATCGTCGCGGTCGCCCCGCCGGCGAGCGCCGCGATCAGCACGGCCGCGAGCAGGAAGCGCTTCCACATGCCCCAGGCCAGGGACGGGACGCGCTCATCCATGGAATGTCTCCGGGAGCCAGCTCATGAGCCGTAGGTGGACGTGCACCAGCCCCCGCCGGCGCGCGCATCCGCCGTAGGGTAGCGGCCCGCCCGGCGCGCCCGCGCCGCTTGCGCCGCTACGCTCGCGGCAGTGCTGAGCGCCAGAAACCGCGAGCTGCTGGGCCTCGTGCCGTCGGCGTTGCTGGTGATCGCAGGCTTCACGGCGATCTTCATCCAGTCCGAAGACATCGCGCCCGGGGCGGAAACGAACCTGACGCTGAACCACGCCTCCAGCGTCTCGCTGACGTACGGGGCGCTGTTTCTGGGGCTGTGCCTCGCGGCGCACCTGGTGATCCGCTTCGCGCTGCCGCATGCGGACCCGTACCTGTTCCCGCTCGCGGCGGTGCTGGCGAGCGTGGGGACCGTCGAGATCTACCGGATCGACCCGGTGCTGGCGCGCCAGCAGGCGCAGTGGATGATCGTGGGGCTCGTGCTGTTCGCCGCGACGATCGTCGCGCTGCGCGAGCGCGGCGTCGGCGTGCTGGAGCGCTATCGCTACACGATCGCGGCGGTCGGGATCGGGATGACGATCCTGCCGCGCCTGCCGGGGATCGGCGCGCAGGTCAACGGCGCCTACCTGGACATCCGCGTGGGGAGCATCTCCTTCCAGCCCTCCGAGCTCGGGAAGATCGCGATCGTCATCTTCCTCGCGAGCTACCTGCGCGACAACCGCCAGGTGCTCGTGACGGCGGGGCGTCGGGTGCTGGGGCTGACGATCCCGCCCATGAAGCAGTTCGGGCCGATGCTGATCGTGTGGGGCGCCGCGATGGGAACGCTGCTGCTGACCCGCGAGCTGGGCACCTCGCTGATGTTCTACGGCGCCTTCCTGGCGCTCCTGTACGTGGCGACGGGGCGCTTCTCGTTCCCGTTCATCGGGCTCGTGCTGTTCGCCTTCGGCGCCTGGTTCGTGGCGACCCACGTCAGCCACGTGCACTCGCGCGTGCTGGCCTGGGAACACCCCTTCGACCCCGCGCTCTACAACAAGCCCGCGGGCGGCAGCTACCAGCTGGCGCAATCGCTGTTCGCGCAGGCCGACGGCGGCCTGCTGGGCACGGGCTTCGACCAGTCGCTGCTGCGCCTGCCCCACGGCGGCGGGCCGATCCTGCCGGTGCCGGAAAGCGACACGATCTACGCGGTGATCACGAACGAGCTGGGGCTCGCAGGGGCGGCGGGGCTGCTGCTGGTCTACCTGCTGTTCGTGGCGCGCGGGCTGAAGACCGCGGCGCTGGCGCGCGACTCCTTCTCGAAGCTGCTGGCGACGGGCCTCTCGTTCGTCGTGGCGATGCAGGTGTTCGTGATCGTGGGGGGCGTCACGCGCGTGATCCCGCTGACGGGGGTGACGCTGCCGTTCGTGGCCTACGGCGGCTCCTCGGTGGTGATGAACTTCGTGCTGCTGGCGCTGCTGCTGGTCGTCTCCGAGCGCGCGCGGCGGCCGTATGAGCCGCAGCGGCGCGACTGAGCGGCGCGGGCGCGGGCTTTCAACCAAGAGGGGAGCCGCCTGGCCCGTCGAAGACCTCCGCCGATGCGGACCTCGACGCTCGCGGAGGCGAAGCCCCATCTGGTCATCCGCGCTCCCGCGCGGCCGGCCCAGCGGCGCTATCGCGGCGTGCCGATGCCGCAGCCGGGGGCCGAGCGGATCTGCTCGCCCGCAGGCCTGCAGCGGCGCCCGTGGCTGGCGCGCCTGCGCCGCGCGCTGGCGGACGACCTGTTCGTGCTGCACTACCAGCCGATCGTCTCGCTCGCCGACGGCACCGTCTCCCACTACGAGGCGCTCGTGCGCCTGGCGGACGAACCCGACGGCGCGGTGATCGGGCCTGCGAGCTTCCTGCCCGCCGCGGAGCGCTACGGGCTGATCCGGGCGATCGACGGGATGGTGCTGGAGCAGGCGGTGGCGCAGCTCGCGACGGACTCGCGGCGCGTGGCGATCAACCTCTCGGCGGTGTCGGTCACGGACCCCGGCATGCTCGCGCAGATCGAAAGGGCGCTCGACCGTCACGGGGTCGATCCGCGCCGCCTGGTGGTCGAGGTGACGGAGACGGCCTCGATCTCCGACATGGGCCGCGCGAGCAGTTTCTGCGCCGGGGTACAACAGCTCGGCTGCGCGGTGGCGCTCGACGACTTCGGCGCGGGCTTCGGCTCCTTTCACTACCTCAAGCACCTGCCGTTCACCTACCTGAAGATCGACGGCGACTTCATCCGCGGCCTGCCGCGCTCCGCGCACGACCAGCTCGTCGTGAGGGCGCTGGTGGGGCTCGTGCGGGAGATGGGGCAGCAGACGATCGCCGAGTTCGTCGGCGATCGCGAGACGCTGGAGCTGCTGCGGGAGTACGGCGTCGACTACGCCCAGGGCTTCGAGGTCGGGCGCCCCGCGCCGCTCCCCGGGCCGAGCGGCTAGCCCGGCTGGGGGAACTGGGCGCGCATCGCGGCGTCCCAGAGGCGGTCGGGCAGGATGCGGCGCAGGCCGATCGTGACCTTGGCGGAGGGGGTGATCGTGATGCGGGCCGGGGGGTTGCGCCGCTTGATCGCGCGCTCGATCGTCCTGGCGACGCGATCGGGGCCGCCGCCGAACAGGCGCATCGGGCCGTCGTAGGCGCCTTTGGTGACGGCGCCGACGGTGGCGTTGAACTTCGCGTAGGGATCGCCGCCGTCGCCCGACAGCTCGACGTCGGCCATGCTGGCGGTGGCGGCCTCGCCGAACTCGGTGGTGATGAGGCCGGGCTCGAGCAGGACGACGTCGATGCCGAAGCCGCGCACCTCGAAGCGCAGCGCGTCGGAGATCGCCTCGAGCGCGTGCTTCGTGGCGTGGTAGTGGCCGCCGCCCGGGAACACGAGCCGGCCGCCCATCGAGCCGACGTTGACGACCTTGCCCCAGCGCTGCGCGCGCATCTTCGGCAGCACGAGCTGGGTCAGGCGCACGAGCCCGAAGACGTTCGTCTCGAACTGGCGGCGCACCGCCTCCAGCGGGACGGTCTCCACGGCGCCGCTCTGGCTGTAGCCGGCGTTGTTGATCAGCACGCCGACGGCGCCCGCGGCGCGCTCGACCTCCGCGACGGCGGCCTGCATCGACTGCTCGTCGGTGACGTCCAGCGCGAGCGTCTGACAGCCGGCGTCCTTCAGCTCGCCCAAGGCCTCGGGGCGGCGGGCGGTGGCGTACACGCTCCAGCCCGCCTTTGCCAGGCGCAGTGCCGTGGCGCGGCCGATCCCGGAGGAGCAGCCCGTTATCAGGACGGCCTTCGATGGTTCGGACATGTCGGCAGCATAAACGCGCTCCGGTCCTCTAGGGTGGGCGCCGATGCGCGCAGTCACCTTCCAGGCTCCGGGCGAGGTTCGGGTCGAAGACGTCGCCGAGCCGGAGCTGATCGACCCGACGGACGCAATCGTCCGTATCGAGGCCAGCGGCGTGTGCGGCTCGGACCTGCACATCTACCACGGGCGGGTGAAGATCGAACCGGGCTTCACGATCGGGCACGAGTACGTGGGCACCGTGCTCGCGACGGGCGACGAGGTCCACAAGCTGGCGGTGGGCGACCGCGTGCTCGGCTGCTTTCAGACCGCCTGCGGGGAGTGCTTCTTCTGCCGGCGCGGGCTGTTTCACAAGTGCGACGCCTCGCGCACGTTCGGCCACGGCGCGACGCTGGGCTCACTGCAGGGCACGCAGGCCGACCAGGCGCTCGTGCCGCATGCGGACCTCGTGCTGCGCAAGGTTCCGGAGGGCATGAGCGACGAGGTGGCGCTGTTCGCGGGCGACGTGATGGGCACGGGCTACCACGCCGCCGCCGAAAGCGGCCTGCAGCCCGGCGACACGGCCGCGGTGCTGGGGCTCGGGCCGGTGGGCCTGTGCGCGGTGCAGGCGGCGCTGGCGGTGGGCGCGGCGCACGTGGTTGCGATCGACACGGTCGCGGACCGCCTGGCGATGGCGAAGTCCTTCGGCGCGCAGCCGGTGCACCTGACCGAGGAGGACCCGCGCACGGTGGTGCGCGAGCTGACACAGGGCCGCGGCGTGGACGCGTGCATCGACGCCGTGGGCGACCCGCGCGCGCTGGAGCTGGCGATTCGCCTGACGCGCAAGTGCGGCACGATCCAGACGATCGGCGTCTACGCCGAGCGCTGCGAGGTGCATATGGGCCTGTTCTGGATCAAGGCGCTGCGGATGTGCTCGGGGCACGCGAACGTGATCGGGCACGTGGACCAGGTGCTGGAGCTGATGTCCAGCGGCCGCCTGGACCCAAGCGCGCTGGTGACGCACCACATGAGCCTCGACGAGGCGCCGGAGGCGTACGCTCTGTACGACCGCCGCGAGGCACTTAAGATCGTCCTGCAACCGTAGCCGCGCACGGCGGGGGCCGTGCACGCACAAGGAGCCGCCATGACCGCCGCCGCCGACACAGCAACCGCACTGCCCGACGCGCTCGGCGAGGCCGCGCGCGCATTCCTGTCAAAGCCGCAGCAGCTCTTGATCGGCGCCGAGCGCCTGGACGCGGCGGACGGCACGACGTTCGCGACGCTGGACCCTTCAAGCGGCAGGGAGATCGCGACGGTGGCGCAGGCCGGCGCCGAGGACGTCGAGCGCGCGGTGCAGGCGGCGCGCGAGGCCCTGGAGAGCGGGCCGTGGGCGAGCGTGCCGGCGACGGGCCGCGAGCAGCTGATGCACGCGCTGGCGCAGGCGATCGAAGACAACGACCAGGAGCTGGCGGAGCTGGAGTCGCTGGACAACGGCAAGCCGGTGGGCCTGGCGAAGTACGTGGACACGCGCGGCGCCGCGGCGCACCTGCGCTACTTCGCGGGCTGGCCGACGAAGATCGAGGGCGGCGTGCTGCCGGTGACGGCGCCGAACATGCTCTGCTACACGCGCCGTGAGCCGGTGGGCGTGTGCGGGCAGATCATCCCCTGGAACTTCCCGATGCTGATGGCCTCCTGGAAGCTCGGCCCGGCGCTGGCGGCTGGCTGCACGACGGTGCTGAAGCCCGCCGAGCAGACGCCGCTGACGGCGCTGCGGATCGGCGAGCTGGCGCTGGAGGTGGGCTTCCCGCCGGGCGTGATCAACGTGATCACCGGCGACGGCGCGACGGGCGCGGCGCTCGTGGACAGCCCCGGCGTCGACAAGATCGCCTTCACGGGCTCGACCGCGGTGGGCCGCGAGATCGGCGCGAAGGCCGGCAAGGCGCTCAAGCGCGTGACGCTGGAGCTGGGCGGCAAGTCGCCGAACATCATGCTCGCCGACGCCGACCTCGAAGCCGCGATCAAGGGCTCTTTCCAGGGGATCTACTTCAACTCGGGGCAGGCCTGCAACGCGGGCTCGCGGCTGTTCGTCCCGGCGGAGGCCTTCGACCAGGTTGTGGGCGCCCTGGCGGAGGCCGCGAACGGCACGCGCCTGGGGCCGGGCCTGGACCCCGAGACGCAGCTCGGGCCGCTGGTCTCGGCCGAGCAGCGCGAGCGCGTGATGAGCTACATCGAGTCGGGCAAGGCCGAGGGGGCCGAGCTGCTGGCGGGCGGGGAGAGCGCGCTCGCGGACAGCGGCGGCTACTACGTGGCGCCGACGCTGTTCTCGACCACCTCCGACGAGCTGAAGATCGCGCGCGAGGAGATCTTCGGGCCGGTGCTGGTGGCCTCGCCGTACGACTCGCTGGAGGAGGTGGCCCAGCGCGCGAACGAAGGCGAGTACGGCCTGGCGGCGGGGGTCTGGACGCGCGACGTCTCAAGCGCCCACAAGCTGGCCTCGATGCTGCGCGCGGGCTCCGTCTACGTGAACACGTGGGGCAACGTCGAGCCGCCGGCGCCGTTCGGCGGCTTCAAGGCCTCGGGCCTGGGGCGCGAGCACGGGCACGACGGGCTGGACGCCTACCTGGAGACGAAGACCGTCTGGACCGCCTTGTGAGCAGCGCGGCGTCGTGAGCGTCGCCGCCCAGAGCGAAGCACCCCTCACCCGCACGCGCAGTGCCAACTGGGCGCCCGCGCTGGCCGCGGCATGCGCGCTTGTGCTGGTCGCGGCGACCGCGGAGATCGTGCTCGACGGTGCGCTCGGGCACTCGATCCTGATCCCGAAGTCGCCGCAGCTGGCGGGCTGGCTACAGGGCATCGGCGAGCGGCTTGGCTACCGCGTCTTCCTGATCGCGCTGCTGGCCTTCAGCGCCGGCTACGCGGGCCTCGCGCTGCTGTCGCGCAGCGTCTCCAAACGCTGGGCGATCGCGCTGATCGCGACGCTGCATGCGATCGTGTTCGTCGGCCCGATCCTGCTCTCGACCGACGTCTTCAGCTACATCGCCTACGCGCGGATGGGCGTCGAGCACGGCCTGAACCCCTACACGCACGGCCCGGCCTCGATTGTGCACGACCCGATCTACCACTACGTGGGCCAGAGCTGGAAGAAGACCGAGACGGCCTACGGGCCGATCTACACGTTGCTGTCCTATCCGTTCGCGCTGTTGGGGGTGACGGGCGCGGTTTGGGGGATGAAGGCGCTCGCGATGATCGCGAGCGCTTTGACGTTGTTGCTCACGTGGCGTTGCGCCCTCGCGCGGGGGCGTGACCCGGTCGCCGCGATCGTCCTCGTCGGCGCGAACCCGCTGTACGTGATCTACGCGCTGGGCGGCGCGCACAACGACCTGATCATGATGGCGCTGATGATGGCGGCGGTGGCGCTGACGTTCTCGCGCCGCGACGGCGCCGCCGCGGCGACGGTGGTCGTGGGCGCGTTGGTGAAGGCGACGGTCGCGGCGCTGCTGCCGTTCATGATCCTCGCCAAGCGCAGCCGCGCGCAGGTGCTCGGCGCGCTCGGCACGCTGCTGCTCGGCGCGCTGCTGGCGTTCGCGGTGTTCGGAATCGACGGGGTCAACATCGTCGCGGCGCTGAACCGCGACGCGGCACTCGTCTCGAGCGACAGCTTCGCGACGGAGATCGCGCACCTGTTCGGCAAGCCGGGGGTGTTCCCGATCGACCACGACCTGCTGAAGGCGCTGCTGGTGGTGATCGTGCTGCACCTGCTGTGGCGCACGTGGCGTGGCTATGACTGGGTCGCGGCCTCGGGCTGGGCGCTCCTGGCGATCTCGGTCACGAGCACCTGGCTGCTGGCGTGGTACATCCTGTGGCCGCTGCCGCTCGCGGCGATCTCGCGCGACCGGCGGCTGCTGGCTGCAACGCTCGCGTTGCAGGGCCTGTTCATCGTCCATCAACTGACGCCGTTGTTCGCCCCGGTCGCATGAGCGCGCGCGAGACGCCCTTCGAGCAGCGCCTGCGAGGCCTGCCGCCGCGCCTGCGCCCGCTGGCGGAGGAGCTACCGGGGCCGCGGCGCTGGCGGATCGAGACCGCGGCGCTCGTGCTGGTGGGCCTGCTGCTGGCGATCGCGACCGTCAACGACGTGGTGCTCGGCACGCACGTCAACCACCGGCTCGTCGCGGACCTGCACACGTGGCGCGTCTACACGGGCCATGACTACAAGAACGTCTCCACCGAACAGGACGTCGAGCACTTCACGACGACCGACGTCGTCTGCGGCAACACGACCCCGGGGCCGCCGAAAGAGCGCACGCAGATCTGCTTGCAGATGACGGGGCCGGTCGTGGACGGGCGGCGCGCGGCGCGCGGCGGCTGGTACCTGCCGGCGAAGCGCGAAGACCTGTACCGCTACCGCTACGCCTGCTTCGGCACGACGAAGGCGGAGGGGGCCTGCCCGCGTTGAGCGCGACCGCGACGGCGCCCGGGGCGAGCGCGCCGGCGGTGCCGGTGCAGCAGCGCCTGCCGGGCTGGTGGCCGCTGGCGGCGCTGATCGTGCTGGCGGGGGCGCTGCGTCTGAGCACGCTGACGCTGCAGAGCCTCTGGTACGACGAGGCGTTCACGCCGGTCCACGTCCTGCACGCGGGCCTTGGGGCGACGTGGCGCTCGTTCGTGCACCACGAGAACACGCCGCCGCTGTGGTACCTGCTGGAGTGGGTCGACGTGCGCCTGTTCGGCGACGGCGCGCTCGCGCTGCGGCTGCCCTCGGCGCTCGCGGGGATCGCGACGGTGCCGGTGGCCTGGGCGATCGGCGAGCGCCTGGCGGGCCGGCGCGCGGCGCTGATCGCGGGCGCGCTGACGGCGGTCAACCCGCTGTTCGTGTGGTACTCGCAGGAGGCCCGCGCCTACGGGCTGTTCGTGCTGTTCGCGGGTTTGGCGACGCTGTGCTTCGTACGCCTGCTTCAGGAGCCTACGGGCCGCCACGTCGCGGCGTTCGCGGCGAGCGGTGCGCTCGCGCTGCTGACGCACTACTTCGCGGTGTTCCTGCTCGCGGGAATGGCGCTGTGGCTGCTGCGCGAGCGGGCGGTTCGCCGCGTCGCGCTGCCGGCGCTGGCCGCGCTCGCGGTCGTGGGCCTGGCGCTGCTGCCGCTGATCTCCGCGCAGGGCGGGCACGGCACGCAGTGGATCGGCCGCTGGGCGCTGTCGAGCCGCCTGCAGGCGATCCCGCAGTACTACCTCACCGGGTACTCGGGCAAGCCGCTGGGGCACGGGGTCGAACTGCTCGTGGCGCTGCCGCTGCTGGCGGGCGTCGTGCTGGGCGGCTACCGGCTGCTGGCGATGCCGGCGCGAGCGGGCGCGGCGGCGGTGGCGCACGGGAGCGCTCCGGCGGCGCCGGACCCCCGCGACGGCGCCTGGATCTGCATCTCGATCGCGGCGTTCGCGGTGCTCGCGCCGATCGTGCTCGCGGCGCTGGGGGCCGACTACCTGGCCCCGCGCAACCTCGTCGGCGCGATGCTCCCGGTGACCGTGGGGCTGGCGATCCTGCTCGCGGCAGCCGGGCCGCGGCTCGGGGCACTGCTGGCGGCGCTGGCGGCCGCCGCGTTCCTGGCCATCTCGATCGACGTCGATCTCAGCCCGCGCCTGCAGCGCGGCAACTGGCGCGGCGTCGCCGAGCTGCTCGTGAAGGGCGAGGGGCGGGCGCGGGCGATCACGACGGTCGAGCTGGGCGCCGCTCCGCTGGAGTACTACCTGCCGCAGCTGCACCTGGACAACCTCGCCCGGCGCACGACCGTGACGGTGCGGGAGATCGACGAGACGGGTTACGCGCCGCTGCGCGACGGCGCCGGCGAGCCCCCCGCGCCGGGGTTCAGGTTGCACGAACGGCGAAACGTCGACGGCCTGATCGTGTATCGCTTCGTATCCTCGATCCCTCGCACCGTGTCTGAGGCGGAACTGCGCCGCCACGTGATCACGCTCGCCCACCCCGAGGTGCTGGTGCCAGGCGGCACGACGGCATCCCGGCCGGCGGCGGGCACAGGCTCGTTGCGCTTGCAAATGTCGTCGTCCGGTCAAAACATTTAAGTTCCCGTCATGGCGTCGTCGACCGTAGAGGCCCGCAACGAGGCTGAGGTGGCGCTGGAGCTGGCCCGCGAGCACCTGCTCTCGTTGCAGAGCGAGGACGGCTGGTGGCAGGGCGAGCTGCAGACGAATGTCACGATGGACGCCGAGGACATGCTCCTGCGCGAGTTCCTGGGCGTGCGCAAACCCGAGGAGACCGAACGCTCGGCGGCCTGGATCCGCTCCCAGCAACGCGCCGACGGCACCTGGGCGAACTTCCACGGAGCCCCCGGCGACCTGTCGACGACGGTCGAGGCCTACTGGGCGCTGCGCCTCGCGGGCGACTCCCCCGAGCAGCCGCATATGCGGATTGCGGCCGAGTGGATCCGCGCCCGGGGCGGGATCGCGCGGGCGCGGGTGTTCACGCACCTGTGGCTGGCGCTGTTCGGGCTGTGGTCCTGGGACCGCGTGCCGGCGCTGCCGCCCGAGGTGATCCTGCTCCCGCGGTGGGTGCCGCTGAACGTGTACGACTTCGCCTGCTGGGCGCGGCAGACGATCGTGGCGGTGTCGCTGGTGAAAGCGCACCGGCCCAACCGCCCGCTCCCGTTCGACCTCTCGGAGCTCGACTCCGGCGGCGCGGACGCCCGCGCCGAGCGCCCCCGCGCGCTGCGGATCTTCGACTCGGTCGCACGCTTCTACGAGCGCCACCCGTTCAAGCCCCTGCGGCGCCTCGCGGTCGCCCGCGCGGAGCGCTGGGTCGTGGACCGCCAGGAGGCGGACGGCTCGTGGGGCGGGATCCAGCCGCCGTGGGTCTACTCGCTGATGGCGCTGGACCTGCAGGGCTATCCGCTGGATCACCCGGTGATGAGCCGTGGGCTGGCGGGGATCGACACGTTCATGGTCGAGGACGAGGACGACAGCCGCGGCGTCGGCGCGCCCGCGGGCCGCAGCCGCCGCCTGGAGGCCTGCCAGTCGCCGGTCTGGGACACGGCGCTGTCGCTGATCGCGCTGAGCGACGCGGGGCTCGCGAGCGACCACCCGGCGCTCGTGCGCGCGGCGCGCTGGCTCGTCTCCGAGGAGGTGAAGGTCAGCGGCGACTGGGCGGTCGCCCGCCCGCGGCTGGCCCCCGGCGGCTGGGCGTTCGAGTTCGAGAACGACAATTACCCCGACGTCGACGACACGGCGGAGGTCGTGCTCGCGCTGCGGCGCGTGGACAGCAACCCGGAGATCGACGCCGCGGTCGAGCGCGCCCGCGTCTGGCTGGAGGGGATGCAGAGCGCGAACGGGGGCTGGGGGGCGTTCGACGCCGAGAACACGCGCGCGCTCGTGCGCGAACTGCCGTTCCTGGACTTCGGCGAGGTGATCGACGAGCCGAGCGCCGACGTCAGCGCCCACGCGATCGAGATGCTCGCGGCGCTCGGCCGCCTCGACACGCCGGTCGCCCGCCGCGGCGTGGAGTGGCTGCTTCAGCAGCAGGAGGACGACGGCTCGTGGTTCGGGCGCTGGGGGGTGAACCACGTCTACGGAACGGGCGCCGCGGTGCCGGCGCTGATCGACGCGGGCGTCGAGCCTTCGGCGCCGTCGATCGTGCGCGCGCTGCAATGGCTGCTGGAGCACCAGAACGAGGACGGCGGCTGGGGCGAGGATCCGCGCTCCTACGACGATGAGGCGTGGATCGGGCGCGGCGAGAGCACCGCCTCGCAGACGGCCTGGGCGCTCTTGGCGCTGCACGCCGCGCACGCACGGCGCAGCGGCGCCAACGGCCGCATCGGCTCGCGGGAGGCCGCGGTGGCGGCGGCGATCGAGCGCGGCGTCGGCTGGCTGGTCGCCACGCAGCGCGCCGACGGCGGCTGGGACGAGCCGCAGTACACCGGCACGGGCTTCCCGTCGGACTACTACATCAACTACCACCTGTACCGGCTCGCGTTCCCGATCATGGCGCTCGGGCGCTGCCGCGGGTGAGCGCGCGGCACGGATGACCGTGCGGCGTCGATGATGCTGCTCGCCGACGCGGCGCCGAGCGCGCGCGAGGTGATGGCGCGCGCCGAGCAGGAGAACTTCCCCGTCGCCAGCCGCGTGCTGCCGCGCGCCATGCGCGAGCACCTGCTCGCCGTCTACGGCTACGCGCGGCTCGTCGACGAGCTGGGCGACAGCGCCCCCGGCGATCGCCTCGCGGCGCTCGACTGGCTGGCGGCGGAGCTGGAGCGCGCGTTCGCGGGCACGGCGGAGCACCCGCTGCTGCGGCGCCTGTCGGTCACCGTGCGCGAGTGCGGCCTCGCGCCGGGGCCGTTCGAGCGGCTGATCGAGGCCAACCGCACCGACCAGCGCGTCTCGCGCTACGCGACGTGGTCGGAGCTGCGCGCCTACTGTGCCCTGTCGGCGGACCCCGTGGGCGAGATCGTGCTGGGCGTCTTCGGCTGCGCCACGCCCGAGCGGGTCGCCTGGTCTGACTCGATCTGCACGGCGCTGCAACTGGCCGAGCACTGCCAGGACGTCGCGGAGGACCGCGCCGCCGGGCGCGTCTACCTGCCGCTGGAAGACCTGGAGCGCTTCGGCTGCGAGCCCGGGGAGCTCGACGCCGGGCGCGCGGGCCAGGCGCTGCGCGCGGTGCTGGCGTTCGAGGTGCAGCGCGGGCGCGGGCTGCTGGACGAGGGCGCGCCGCTGATTGCCTCGCTGCACGGCCGCGAGCGGCTGGCGGTGGCGGCGTTCCACGCCGGCGGCCGCGCGGCGTTCGGCGCGATCGAGCGCGCGGGCTACGACGTGCTGGGCGGCGCGCCGAAGGCGTCGAAGCCACGGCGGCTGCTGGCGCTGCTGGCGACCCTCGCGAGACGCCCCTCCAGCGCGTGAGCGCCACGGAGCTCATCTCGACGCGCGAGGCCTACGACCGCTGCGAGGCGATCACGCGCGCGCAGGCGGCGAACTTCTACTACGGAATCCGCCTGCTGACGCGCGCGCGGCGGCGCGCGATGTGCGCGGCCTACGCCTTCGCGCGCCGGATCGACGACATCGGCGACGGCGAGCTGCCTCCCGCGCGCAAGCTCGAGCTGCTCGACGAGGCGGCGGAGCAGCTCGCGGAGCTGGAACGCTCGCGCTCGGCGGCCGCGGCGCCGGGCGACCCGGTGCTGGTCGCGCTGGCGGACGCCGACCGGCGCTTCGCGCTGCCGCCGGGGGCGCTGGGCGAGCTGATCGAGGGCGTGCGGATGGACGTGCGCGAGGTCCGCTACGAGCGCTTCGAGGAGCTGGAGCTGTACTGCCGCCGCGTCGCCGGCACGATCGGGCGCGTGTGCCTGGCGATCTTCGCGAAGCGGGCCGGCGCTCCGGACCGCGCGCGGATGGAAGCCCTCGCCGACGATCTCGGCGTGGCGTTGCAGCTGACGAACATCCTGCGCGACGTGCGCGAGGACGCCGAGAACGGCCGCGTTTACCTGCCGGCGGAGGACCTGCGGCGCTTCGCGATCCCCGCCGACGGGGAGATGGCGGCCTCGGCGCGCCTGCTCGCGGCGCGCGTGGCGCAGGGCGGCGACTCGCTGACGCCGCTGGTCCGCTTCGAGGCCGAGCGCGCGCAGGCCTGGTTCGAGCGCGGCCTGCCGCTCGTGGCGCTGCTGGACCGCCGCAGCGCCGCGTGCGTCTCGGCGATGGCCGGCATCTACCACGGCGTGCTGGAGCGGATCGAGGCCGACCCGCCGGGGGCGCTGCGGACCCGCACCTCGCTCTCGGGCAGGGAGAAGGCGCTCGTGGCGTTGCGCAGCTTCGCGGGGCTCGGCGTCGCGGGCGGCGCGGCTTGAGCGCGCCCCGCGTCGCCGTGGTCGGCGGCGGGCTCGCGGGCATCACCGCGGCGCTCGACTGCGCCGCGGCGGGCGCGCGGGTGACGCTCGTGGAGGTGCGCCGCCGCCTTGGCGGCGCGGCCTACTCCTTCGAGCGCGAGGGGATGCGCCTGGACAACGGCCAGCACGTGTTCCTGCGCTGCTGCAGCGCCTACCGCGCGCTCCTGGCGCGTCTGGGCTCCGAGCGCCACGTCGAGGTGCAGGAGCGCCTGGAGATCCCGGTGCTGAGCCCGGGCAAGCCGCCGGTGACGCTGCGCCGCGGGACGCTGCCGCCGCCGCTGCACCTCGCCGGCGCGCTGGCGCGCTATCCCCATCTCTCGGCGGCGCAGCGCTTCAGCGCGGCGCTGGCGGCGCGGGCGCTCTCGGCGCTCGACACCTCCGACCTCGCGCTCGACGAGCGCACGCTGGGCGACTGGCTCTCGGATCTCGGCCAGAGCGAGCGCTCGCTCGCGGCGCTGTGGGACCTGATCGCGCTGCCGACGCTGAACCTGCCCGCCAAGGAGGCGTCGCTGGCGCTGGGCGCGTTCGTGTTCCAGACGGGCCTGCTCGCGAGCGCCGACGCGGGCGACATCGGCTTCCACGTCGGCACGCTCGCCGACGCGATCGGCGATCCGGCCGAGCGCGCGCTCGCGGACGCCGGCGTCGAGTACCGGCTCGGCTGGCGCGCGCAGGCGCTGCGGCGGGTCGAGGGCGGCTTCGAGCTGCAGGCGGGCTGGGGCGGACGCGAGGACGGGCAGGACGCGCAGGAGCAGGGGGACCGGGCGGGGGAGGGGCTCAGCGCAGAGGCGGTGATCGTCGCGCTGCCGCACGCCCGCGCCGCGGGGCTGATCGAGCCGCTGCTGCCGCGCCAGGCAGAGGCGATCCGCGGCCTGGGCAGCTCGCCGATCGTGAACCTGCACGTGGTCTACGACCGCGTCGTCTGCGAGCAGCACTTCGCCGCGGGCGTCGACACGCCGGTGCAGTACCTGTTCGACCGCAGCGCGGCGGCGGGGGCGCCTCCCGGGTGCCAGTATCTGGCGGTGTCGCTGTCCGGGGCCGAGCGCGAGATGCAGGCGAGCGTGGCCGAGTTGCGCGAGCGCTACCTGCCCGCGATCGCGGAGCTGCTGCCGGGCGCGCGCGAGGCGCGCGTGGAGAGCTTCCTCGCGACGCGCGAGCACACCGCGACGTTCCGCGCCGCGCCCGGCACCGCGGCGCTGCGCCCCGGCGCCGCGACAGAGGTCCCCGGCCTGGCGCTCGCGGGCACCTGGACCGCCACGGGCTGGCCCGCGACGCTGGAGAGCGCCGTGATGAGCGGCCACGCCGCGGCGCGCGCCGCGCTGGGGCAGGTCGCGCCCGAGGCGGTGGGGGCATGAGCGGGCGCCTGGCCGGCGTGCTGGTCGCGGCGCCCCTGGGTATCGAGCACGCGCTCGTCCGCTCGGGCGCGCGCGGGGCGCGCGTGCGCAAGACCGGGATGGGGCCGGAGAAGGCGCTCGCCGCCGCGCGCCGGCTGCGCGAGGAGCCCGGCCACGGGCTGATGGTGCTCGGCTTCTGCGGCGGCCTGGACGAGCGGTCGCGGCCGGGCGAAGTGATCGTCGCGGGCGAGGTGATGGCGACCGGCGACGAAGGGCACGAGCTCGTGCGCGCGGACTGCCACGGCTCCGAGCGCCTGGCAAGCGCGCTGGGTGCGGCGGGCTTGAGCGTGCGCCACGGGCCGATCGTGGGCGTCGGGAAGATCGCGACGGGCGAGCGGCGCGAGCAGCTGCGCGCGGCGGGCGCGCTGGCCGTGGACATGGAGTCCGCCTGGCTCGCGGCGGGCGCGGCGGGGCGGCCGTTCGCGGTCGTGCGCGTGGTGCTCGACAGCCCCAGCCACGAGCTGTTTCGCGTGCAGGCGATCCCCAGCGCGCTGAAGGCCGCGCAGGCGCTGCGCCGCGCCGCGGCGGTGGCGCTTCAGGACTGGGACCCGGCGGGCTAAGGTACGCGCATGGCGGTGAAAGTCAGGCAGAGCACGCGCATGGGTTGGTACCTGATGCGCCAGCGCCTCGCGAAACGCGACAAGTTCCCGCTGATCGTCGAGCTGGAGCCGCTGTTCCAGTGCAACCTGGCCTGCTCGGGCTGCGGCAAGATCCAGCACCCCGAGCACGAGCTGCGCCGGCGGATGCCGGTCGAGCAGGCGGTCGGGGCGATCGAGGAGAGCGGCGCGCCGATGGTTTCGATCGCCGGCGGCGAGCCGCTGATCCACCCGGAGATCCACGTGATCGCCGACGAGCTGATCAAACGCAAGAAGTTCGTCTACCTCTGCACGAACGCGCTGCTGCTGGAGAAGAAGCTTCCGAACTTCACGCCGAGCCCCTACTTCTCTTGGGCCGTTCACATGGACGGGCTGCGCGAGCGCCACGACGAATCGGTCGAGCGCGAGGGCGTGTTCGACAAGGCCGTCGCGGCGATCAAGGCCGTCAAGGCCGCGGGCTTCCGCGTGACGACGAACACGACCTTCTTCACGCACGACTCGCCGAAAACGGTGCGCGAGGTGCTGGACTTCCTCAACGACGAGCTAGAGGTCGACGAGATGATGATCTCGCCCGCCTACGCGTATGAGAAAGCGCCCGACCAGGACCACTTCCTCGGCGTCAAGCAGACGCGCGAGCTGTTCAGCGAGGCGTTCGCCGACGGCCGCCGCAAGAAGTGGCGGCTGAACCACAGCCCGCTGTTCCTCGACTTCCTCGAAGGCAAGGAGGAATTCGACTGCACCGCCTGGGGCATCCCCAGCTACTCGCTGTTCGGCTGGCAGCGGCCCTGCTACCTGATGGCCGACGGCTACACCGAGACCTACAAAGAGCTGATCGAGACGACCGACTGGGACAAGTACGGTCGCGGCAAGGACCCGCGCTGCGACAACTGCATGGCCCACTGCGGCTACGAGCCGACGGCCGTCCTGCAGACGACCCGCTCGCTGCGCCAGTCACTGCGCGCGATCGCCGGCTGACTCGCGCTCCGGCGGCCGCCCGCCCGGCGCCTGCCCGGGCGGTTCCCGACTCCCTGGCGCGTGCTCGCCCGTGAGCGACTGCTCGGCGAGGTCGCGCTCCGACTGCGACTCGGCGCGGATGTCGCGCCAGGTCAGCCCCTCGCCGAGCAGCGCCGGCACGCCGAGCGCGAGCGCCGTCAGCACCTCGACGGCCTGCAGGATGATCCCGTAGGCCAGCCCGGGGCCGCCGCCGACGCCGTAGGCGGCCAGGACGACGAGGCAGGCGGCCTGGAAGACGCCGACGTTCGAGGGCGTCGCGGGCAGCACGGCGCTGACGTTGACCGCCAGCAGGACCGCCGCCGCGGCGTCGAGCCCCGCCTTGTGCTCCAGCCCCAGCGCCAGCAGCACCATGTAGCAGGCGAGCCATTGCAGCGCCCACGCCAGCAGCTGGGCGCCGACGGCGGTGCTGCCGTAGCGCGGGCGCGCGAACACGACCAGGCCCTGGCGCGCCAGGGCCAGCAGCCGCGCGAGCACGCCGGACCAGCGCGCGATCCGCTCCGAGCGGGCGCGCTCGCCGCGCGCCAGCAGGCGCGGCCCGCCCACCACCAGGCCGGCGATCAGGAGCGGGATCGCGATCGCCAGCGCGATCCCGGCGGGATGGCCGTTCAGCAGCGGCACGCTCGTGAACGTGACGCCCGCGAGGATCGCTAGCGCCAGCAGGTTGATCAGCGTCTGCGAGAAGACCGTGCCCGCGACGACCGGCAGCTGGCGGCGGTTGGAGCCTTCCAGGCGGCGGGTGATCACGACGACGCGGGCGGCCTCGCCGACGCGCCCGGGCACGACCGCGGAGCCCATCACGCCGATCATCGTCGCGCGCGTGACCGGCAGCCAGGGGATCGGCGTGTCCGGCAGCGCCGCGCGCAGCACCTGATGCCAGGAGATCGAGCGCACGAACAGCGAGGTCGCCATCAGCACGAACGCGCCCGCGACCCAGCCGGGCTTCGCGCTGACGAGCGCGTGGCCGATCTTGTGCAGCCCCAGCCGCGAGAGCGCGAACGCGACGATCCCCGCGAGCAGCAGGGCGGCGATCGCGAACCCGACGCGCCTGCGCCCGAGCAGCCTGCGTGCGCGCGACGGTGTCTCGCTGGCGCCCATCCAAGCGGGGTCTATCAGAGACCGTGGCGGCTATCCTCGAAACGGGATGGGGGTTATGAGGGGTCCTCTGGGGTTGACAGTCGCCACGATGGCGGTGCTCGCGCTCATCGCCGCCCCGGCCCGCGCCGCCGGCCCGGCCCCGGCGCTGCGCGTGGGCTCGCAGACGCTGAAGCTGTGCGGCTCCGAACCGACGGCCTACTGCGGCTCGCTGCCGGTGCCGCTGGACTACGCGCTGGCGGGCAGCCCGCAGATCTCGATCGCCTATCGCTGGTACCCGGCGACGGCGCCGGGCGCCGGCGCGGATGCGCGCACGGTCGTGCCGGTCGAGGGCGGCCCGGGCTATCCGTCGATCGAATCGGTCGCCTACCGCTCGGCGGGCGGCGAGGCGGGCTACGCGGCGATGTACGGGCCGCTGCTGGCGCGCTGGAACATGCTCGCGATCGACAACCGCGGCACCGGCGAATCCTCGCCGCTGCGCTGCAAGGGCCTGCAGGACTTCTCGGGGCCGACCGGCGGCGACGCCTTTCGCGCGGCGGCGGCGAGCTGCGCCGCCTCGCTGGACCATCGCTGGAAGCGCCCCGGCGGCGGGTACCTGCACGCTTCGGACCTGTTCAGCTCGGCGCCCGCGGCGCGCGACATGGCGGCGGTGATCGAAGCGCTGGGCCTGGCGCAGGTCGACGTCTACGGCGACTCCTACGGCTCGTTCTTCGCGCAGGTGTTCGCGGCGCGCTTCCCGCGGCTGGTGCGCAGCGTCGTGCTCGACTCGACGTACGAGTCCTTCGGCCTGGACCCCTGGTACCGCAGCACGATCGGGTCGATGCCCGGCGACTTCGACGCGGCGTGCGAACGCTGGGCGGCGTGCGCGCAGGCGGCGCCGGGGCCCTCCTGGTCGCGGATCGGCGCGCTGGCGGAGCGCCTGCGCGCGGCGCCGGTCGCGGGCCGCGTGCCGGGCCCGGGCGGCAAGCTCGTGCAGGCGCGGATGGACGTCGTCGGGCTCGTGGACCTCGTCAGCGACGCGGCCGAGGACACGCGCATCTACCGCGAGCTGGACGCCGCGGCGCGCGCGCTGCTCGGAGCCCACGAAGACCCGGCGCCGCTGCTGCGCCTGTACGCGCAGCGCGAATACGAAGACGAGGGCTACTTCGGCTCGCCGGTGCGCTACTACTCGGTCGGGCTGTACGTGGCGGACGCGTGCGTGGACTACCCGCAGCTGTTCGACATGCGCGCGCCGCCGTCGCAGCGCGCGAACGAACTGTCGGTGGCGCAGGCGACGCTGCCGGCGCAGACGTTCGCGCCGTTCAGCACCGCGGAGTGGATCTCCCAGAACGAGAACACCGAGGCGTTCTCGGTCTGCATCGGCTGGCCGAGCCCCGACGCGGACGCGCAGGCGCCGACCGACGGCCAGGCGCCGCTGCTGCCTGCCTCGATGCCGGTGCTGGTACTGGGCGGCGAGCTCGACAGCTGGACGCCGCCGGTCGACGCGCCGAAGGTGCTGGGGGAGGTCGGCGGGCACGCGCGCTTCGTCGAGCTCGCGAACTCGACGCACGTCGTGGGGGAGGGCGCCACCGAATGCGGCTCCTCGCTGATCGAGCGCTTCGTGCAGAGCCCGCGGCAGCTCGACTCGCTGGACGTCTCGTGCGCTCCCGCGGTGGCGCCGGTGCATGCGGTGGGCGTCTACGCGGCGACGCTCGCCGAAGAAGCGCCGTTGCAACCGTCGCCCGGCAACGCGGCCTCGCGCCAGGCGCTCCAGCTCGGCGCGGCGGCGGTGCAGACGGCGGGCGACGCGGTCACCCGCTGGAGCGCGATCGAAGCCAAGCACGATCAAGGCCTGCACGGCGGCTCGGTGACCGCCTCGCACGGCGGCGCGCTGCTGACGCTGAAGCGCGACCGGCTCGTGCCGGGAGTGGCGGTCAGCGGGACGGTGGAACTGCGGCACAACCCGGTCGCGGGCGCGGGCGAAACCGCGGTCGCGCGGCTGACGGTGCATGCGGCCGGGCTGCCGAAGGCCTCGCTCGATGCGATCTGGACGACCGCGGGGGCGGGGGCGGTCGCGCAGGTGACCGGCTCGGTGGGCGGGCAGGCGCTCGGCGGGACGATGCCGGCGCCGTAGGCAGCCGCCGACGCTCCGGGCGACGTTTCCTCATTTGGGATACACTCCGTTCCCAAGTGCATGACGTATCCCTACCACCCCGACCCGCCCGTCTGAGCCGCGAGGAGCAGCGCCGCCAGACCCGTGAGCGGCTGCTCGACTCGGCGCTCGAGGTGTTCGAAGCGCGCGGCTACGCCGACAGCTCGCTGGAGGAGATCGCCGAGCGCGCCGGCCACACGCGCAAGGCGGTCTACTCGAACTTCTCCGGCAAGGGCGAGCTGCTGCTGGAGATCGTGGAACGGCGCTTCCGGTCCCACATCGAGCGCGTCGAGGCGATCCTCGACCAGGACACCGCCCACGAGCGCAAGGCGATCGACGTCGGCTCCGTGTTCGCCGGCTACCTAAACCAGGAGCGGGCGTGGGGCAAGCTGTTTCACGAATTCTGCGCGGTCGCCTCCCGCGACGAGCGGATCGGCGCGCGGTTTCGCGACTGCTATCGCGCCCGCAAGCAGGTGATCGTGCGCCTGGTCGAACGCGAGGTCGAGCGCAGGGGGATCGAGCCGGCCGTCCCGGTCGAGCGGGTGGTGATGGGGGTCCTCGCGCTCTTCACGGGGCTGTCCCTCGAAAAGACGATCGATCCCGAAGGTGTGGATGAGGCGGTGTTCGGTGAAATGCTGGGGCTGCTCGCCATGAGCGCGACGGCCTCCGGTTCGTAACGAAAGAGGCCTCGATGTCGCTGCTCGGAAAAGTCACGCTCGCAGGTTCGGAGCTCATCAACAAGCGCGGCCTGTACGCCGGGCGGCGCTCGGCGAAGATGCACGTCGCCGTCTACCGGAGGACGAAGGGCAGGATCGGCGGTCATCTCCCCGGATGGCCGCAGGCGCGGGTGGCGCTGCTCGACCACGTCGGCGCGAGGACCGGGGCGAAGCGGACGTCGCCGCTGATGTGCCACGAGTACGGCGATGCGATCGTCGTGTCCGCCACGAAGGCCGGCCAGCCGACGAACCCCGCCTGGTTTCACAACCTGATGGCGCACCCCGAGACCACGATCCAGATCGGCGCCGAGGTGCGCGAGGTCCGTGCGCGCGTGGCCAGCGGCGAGGAGCGCGACCGGCTCTGGAAGAAAATGCTCGCGACCTACCCGGGGTACGACTTCTACGAGCGAAACGCCGTGGGGCGCGAGATCCCGGTCGTCGTGCTCGATCCCCGCTAGCCCGTGGCGCGCCTGGGCGCGAGGTCGAGCTGCTCGGCGCCGACGGCGCTGACCGCGGGGGGGCGATCGCCGAGCCGGGCCAGGCTGCGGGGCGAGGTGGTGACCCGCACGCTGAGGATCGCGACGTCGTCGCGGATCTGCTCGTTGAGCTGGGCGATGGCGAGCAATGCCTCGATCGCCTCTTCCGCCGCGGCGGGAGAGCGCTCGTCCAGGCGCGCCAGTAGCTGCTCAGAGGTGACCGTGCGCTCGGGGGCGTGCGCCTCCAGCAGGCCGTCGGTGTAGAGCGCGAGCGAATCCCCAGGCTGTAGCGCGGCGGAGGTCTCGTGGATCTCGGCGTCGGCGAACACGCCCAGCAGCGCGCCGCGCTCGCCGAGCTCGTGGGCGCCGCCCTCGCCGCGCGTCAGCAGCGCGGCGGGATGGCCGGCGGAGGCGACGGTCACGGTGACCTGCTCGTCGTGAAGGCGGAGGTTCATGAGGATCGCGGTCGCGAAGCGACCGCTGAAGTCCTGGTCGAGCATCACGCTGTTGACCTGTGAGAGCACGCGCGCGGGGCTGATCGCGTCGCGCGCGTAGGCGGCGATCGTGTGGCGCAGGAAGCCCGTGACGGCGGCGGCCTCCGCGCCCTTGCCGCAGACGTCGCCGACGACCATCCAGCAGCTGTGCTCGTCGCCGAACACGTCGTAGAAGTCGCCCCCGACTTCCCGCCCGGCGCCGAGCGGGCGGAAGTAGCTGGCCAGCTCGAGCCCGGGTATCTCGGGCAGCACCGAGGGCATCAGGCTGCGCCTGAGCGTCTGCGCCTGCTCCGTGCGCTCGGCGTAGAGGCGGGCGTTGTCGAATGCCATCGCCGCGCGCCCGGAGAGGTCTTCGAGCACTTCGAGCACGCCGCGCCCGAAGCGCGCGTCGTTGCCGAGGTGCAGGAACGCGATCGCGCCGTGCGTGCGCCCGCGGGCGACCATCGGGAAGACCGCGCCGGAGCGGTAGCCCGCGTCGCGCATGAAGCGCTGATGCTCGTCGCTGTCGGCCAGGCGCGCCAGCGCGGCGTCGTCGGTGAGGTCCTCGACGACGCGCGGCAGGCCCGTGCGCAGCACCTCCGCCACGGGATGGGCGCCGTCCAGGTCCAGCGGGACCTGCTCGCGCACGCGCTCGACTTCGCGCGCCACGGCCGGGTCGACGGCCGCCGCGACGGTGCGCTCGACGGAGCCGTCCTGGCCGAGCAGGTAGATCACGCACAGCTCCGCCAGCTTGGGGACGGCGGCCTGCGCGAGGTTGCGCAGCGCCGCGGCCGGCTCCAGCGAGGAGTCGAACGTCGCCGTGGCGTCGATCAGGAATTTGAGCCGGCGGCGCTGCTCGCGCACGCCGTCCAGCGCGACGTGGAGCACGATCGCGGTCATCACCGCGAGCACGATCCCGACGCAGGCCACGGCGCCGAACGTCGCCGAGACGCTTTCGTAGAAGAGCGGCAGCACGAACGCGATCACCGCCGCGAGCGTCACCAGCACCGCGCGCCCCCGCGGCTGGAACGCGGCGGCGTGGCCGATCGCGAAGAAGTAGATCAGCGCGAACGGGCTGCTCGCGCCCGACGAGCCCGCGCACAGCACCCCGATCAGCACGACTCCCCAGAGGTCGCCCGCGAACGCGAGCCACAGGTCGCCGCGTTCGCGCCGCGCGGTCAGCACGAGCGCGCTCGCGACGAGGTAGGCGTTCACGCCGACGGCGGCGATCGCGGCGGGCGCCCGCACTTCGGGAAGCAGCAGCGCCGTGGCGCAGAGCGCTCCCCCGATCGCGTATAGCCCGGCCTCGGCGAGGATCGCCCAGCGCACTTCGCGCCGGTCCAGCGGCTCCTCTGCGGCTTGCCTCTCCCGCTTGCCCGATCTCACATCCTCGTTCCCCAACCTCTGGTTGCGCTACCTATCGTAGGCGCCACCAGGTGCGCGTGTACAGATGCATCCCGGGATGCGTACCGGCTGGTCGGTATCGGCTCAGGCGCCGTCTGCGGCGAACGGCGCCAAGCCCTCGCGGACCCATGCCGGAAGCTCGGTCTTCTGCCACGTCTCCGCGCTGACGCAGACGTGCCTGAGCGAGCCCGACACGAGCACCTCGCCGTCGCGCACGACGTCGATCTCCGTCGTCAGCGACGTCGTGCCGAGCTTTGCGATCCGCGCCTGCAGCTGCAGCTCGTCGTCAAAGCGCGCCGGCGCGCGGAAGCTGATCCGGGCGTCGGCCACGACGGCGTCGAAGCCGCGCTGCACCATCTCCTGCCAGGGCCCGACCGCCACCCGCCACAGCTCGGTGAAGACGACGTCGAAATAGAGCAGGTAGTTCGCGTTGAAGACGATCCCCTGCGGGTCGCACTCGCCGTAGCGAACGCGCAGGGGATGCACGAAGGGGGAGGCGGCTCGGTCGGCGTGCGCCGGCATCGGGCCGAACGCTAGCGGCGACTTGCCGGGCGTGGCGGGCGCTTCGCGGCCGGGATGCCGCCGTTCGTTTCGTCGGTCTCTCGTATAAGATATCGATCGGTCGATATTGGGAGGATGAAGGTATGCGCGCGCTGACGTTCCAGGGGCCGGGCGAGGTTCGGATCGAGGAGCGGCCCATGCCCGAGCTGACGGCGCCGGAGGACGCGGTCGTGCGCATCGACGCCACGGGCGTGTGCGGCTCGGACCTGCACATCTACCACGGGCGCCTGAAGATCGAACCCGGCTTCACGATCGGCCACGAGTACGTCGGCACCGTCGTCGAGGCCGGCGACGCCGTGACGCGCGTCGCGGTCGGCGATCGCGTCGCGGGCTGCTTCCAGACCGCGTGCGGGACCTGCTTTCACTGCATGCGCGGCGAGTACCAGCGCTGCGTGGAGTCGCGCAGCTTCGGGCTCGGCGCGACGATGGGCTCGTTGCAGGGCACGCAGGCCGAGTACGCGCTCGTGCCGCGCGCGAACCTGACGCTGCAACGCGTGCCGGACGCGGTCTCCGACGACGTCGCGCTGTTCGCCGGCGACGTGATGGGCACCGGCTACCACGGCGTGGCCAGCAGCGACCTGCGCGAGGGCGAGACCGCGGCGGTGCTCGGCCTCGGGCCCGTCGGCCTGTGCGCGGTGCAGGCCGCGAAGCTCGCCGGAGCGCGAGTGCTGGCGATCGACTCGGTCGAGCAGCGCCTGGCGGTGGCGGAGTCCTTCGGGGCGATCCCGCTGCACCTGACCGAGCAGGACGTCAAGGGCGAGGTGAAGAAGCTCACCGAAGGGCGCGGCGGCGTGGACGTCTCGATCGACGCGGTCGGCCACACCGACGTGCTCGACATGGCAATCCGCCTGACGCGCGCCTGCGGCCGCGTGCAGTGCGTCGGCATCTACGCCGAGCGCGGGGAGATCCACCTCGGCCTGGCGTGGCTGAAGTCGCTGACGGTGCGGGGCGGGCAGGCGAACGTGATCGCGCACCTGAACCCGGTGCTGGAGATGCTCGCGGACGGTCGCTTGGACCCGACGCCGCTTGTGACCCACCACATGAAGCTGCAGGACGCCCCTGAGGCGTATGAGATCTTCGACCGCCGCGAGGCGCTGAAGATCGTGCTCACGCCATGAGCGCCCCCGCCAAGGAGATCGCGCTGCCCGACGGCCTCGGCCCGCAGGCGCGCGGCTGGCTGGAGGGGCACCCGCTGCACGAGCTGCTGATCGGCGAGGAGCGCTGCCCGGCCGCGGACGGCGCCGCCTTCCAGACGCTCGACCCCGCGACGGGGCGCGCGATCGCGAGCGTCGCACAGGCCGGCGCAGAGGACGTCGACCGGGCCGTGCGGGCGGCGCGCGCGGCGCTGGAGTCCGGGCCGTGGGCCACGATGGCGCCCTCGGCCCGCGGCGCCGCGATCGAGGCGCTGGCGCGGGCGCTGCAGGAGCACGCCCAGGAGATCGCGCAGCTGGAAGCGCTCGACAACGGCAAGCCCGCGAAGCTCGCGCAGGCCGTGGACGTCGAGCTGTCGGCGACGCACCTGCGCTACTTCGCCGGGTGGCCCACGAAGATCGAGGGCGCGGTGCTGCCGGTGAGCGCGCCGGACATGCTCTGCTACACGCGCCGCGAGCCCGTCGGCGTGTGCGCGCAGATCGTGCCGTGGAACTTCCCGCTGCTGATCGCGATCTGGAAGCTCGCGCCCGCGCTCGCCGCGGGCTGCACGGTCGTGCTGAAGCCCGCCGAGCAGACGCCGCTCGTCGCCCTGCGCCTGGCCGAGCTGGCGCTCGAGTCGGGGCTGGCGCCCGGCGTGCTGAACGTGCTCACCGGCGACGGCTCCACAGGCGCGGCGCTTGTCGACCACCCCGGCGTCGACAAGGTCGCCTTCACGGGCTCGACCGCGGTCGGGCGCGAGGTCGGCTCCAAGGCCGGGCGCGACCTCAAGCGCGTCACGCTCGAGCTGGGTGGCAAGTCCGCCGCGATCGTGCTGGGAGACGCCGACCTGGATCAGGCGGTCAAGGGCGCCTACCAGGCGATCTACTACAACTCCGGCCAGGCCTGCAACGCCGGTTCGCGCCTGCTCGTGCCGAAGGAGCGCTACGACGAGGTGGTGGGTGCCTTGGCCGAGCGGGCCGCGCGCAGCCGCCTGGGGCCGGGCCTCGAGCCCGACACCCAGCTCGGCCCGCTGGTCTCCGCCGAGCAGCAGCAGCGCGTGCTCGGCTACGTCGAGAACGGCCGCGAACAGGGGGCGGAGCTCGTCACCGGCGGCGCGGCGGCGCTCGCGGACAGCGGGGGATACTTCGTCGAGCCGACGCTGTTCAGCGCCACGAGCGATGATCTGCGGATCGTGCGTGAGGAGATCTTCGGACCTGTGCTCGTGGCCTCGCCCTACGACGACCTCGACGAGGCCGTCGCGCGGGCGAACGCCGGTGAGTACGGCCTCGCCGCCGGCATCTGGACACGCGACCTGAGCGCGGCGCACCGCGTCGCGGCGCGGCTGCGCGCCGGCACGGTTTATGTAAACCGATGGGGGACCAGCGACCCGGCGGTGCCGTTCGGCGGCGTCAAGGACTCGGGCGTCGGGCGCGAGCACGGCCGCGAGGGCCTGGCGGAGTACCTGGAGACGAAGACCGTCTGGACCGCGCTGTGAGCGACGAGAAGCTCTGGCGCGAGGGCCTTGCGATGCGCACGCGCGTGCTCGGCGCCGAGTACGTCCAGTCGGCGACCTCCGATCCCGACGACCTCTTCCGCCCCCTGCAGGAGCTCGTCACCGAATACTGCTGGGGCTCCGTCTGGACGCGCCCGCAGCTCGATCCCCGTACCCGCAGCATGCTCACGATCTCGATGCTGATCGCGCGCGGCCAGGAGCACGAGCTGAAAATGCACCTGAAAGGCGCGTTGAACAACGGCTGCACCCAGGAGGAGATCGTCGAGGCGATCGTGCACAGCGCGATCTATTGCGGCGTCCCCGCCGCGATCTCCGCGGCGCGGATCGCGCGCGGCGTCTTCACCGAAGCCGAGGGCTGAGCGGTGCCGCCAGCCGAGGATTCCCCGGCGCAGGCGCGAGGGAAGCTCGGGCCGATCGGCCTGCTGGGTCTCGGCGCGATGGGCGGTCGCATCGGCGCGCGGCTGCTCGCGCGCGGCTGTCCGCTGTTCGTCTACGACCCCAGCGAGCAGGCCGTCGCCGCGGCGCTCGCGCTAGGCGCCACGCGCTGCGGCTCGCCCGCCGAGGTCGCCCGCCACGCACGGGTCGTGCTGCTCAGCCTGCCCACGCCGGAGGTGGTGCGCGAGGTCGCAGGAGGGCTCTGCGCCGGCGGCTCCGTCCGCGTCTGCGTCGACCTCTCGACGACCGGCCCCGCCGGCTCGCGCGAGCTCGCGGCGCTGCTTGCCAAGGCGGGCATCGCGCTGCTCGACGCGCCCGTCAGCGGCGGCGTCACCGGCGCCGAGAACGGCACGCTGACCGTGATGGCCGCGGGCGCGGAGGACACGCTCGCGCAGGTACGCCCGCTGCTGGAGGAGCTGGCCGGGAGCGTGGTGCACGTCGGCCCCGAGCCCGGGATGGGCCAGCTCGCGAAGGTGATCAACAACCTGCTCTCCGCCACGGCGCTGCTCGCCAGCGGCGAGGCCGTGGCGTTCGGCGTCGCGGAAGGACTCGACGCGCAGGTGCTGCTCGACGTGCTGAACGCCAGCAGCGGGCGCAACTCCGCCACCGCCGTGAAGCTCCCGAACGCGGTGCTGACGCGCTCCTTCGACTTCGGCTTCGCGTTGGGGCTGATGAACAAGGACGTGCAGATCTGCCTGCGCGAAGCTCGTGCCGCCGGGCTCGAGTTGCCCGTGGGCGAGGCGGTGGCGCGGGCGCTCGCCGAGGCTCAGGCCGAGTTGAGCGAGGACGCCGACTGCACGGAGGTCGTCTCCCTGATCGAGCAGCGCGGCGGCACGATCATCTCCTCCTGAAGAGGAGATCCTTAAAAATCACCAGGAGACCTCGGCCAGGCGCTCGGTCACGATGATCCGGCCCGCCGCCTCGATCAGCGCCAGGTGCGAGAAGGCCTGCGGGAAGTTGCCCAGATGGCGGCCGGTGCCGGAGTCGAACTCCTCCGCGTAGAGGCCGAGCGGCGAGGCGACGCTCAGGAGCTTTTCCATCAGATCGCGGGCCCGCTGGTGCTCGCCGATGATCGACAGGCCCGAGACGAGCCAGAACGAGCAGATCAAAAAGCTCCCCTCCTTGCCCGACAGCCCGTCGTCGGTCTCCTCGGTGCGGTAGCGCAGCACGAAGCCGTCCTCCGTCAGTTCTTCGGCGATCGCCAGCACGCTCGCGCGGATCCGCTCGTCGCCGCCCGGGAGGAAGCCGAACAGCGCCGCGAGCAGGTTCGAGGCGTCCAGCGCGTCGGTCTCGTAGTGCTGGCGCAGCACGCCGTCCTCGCGCAGGCCGTGCGCGAGGATGTCCCCGCGAATCTCCTCCGCCGTCGCGGCCCAGCTTTGCTCGGACTCGCCGTCAGCGCGGATCGCCGCGAGCTTCGCCGCGCGGTCCAGTGCCACCCAACACATCAGCTTCGAGGAGACGTAGTGGCGCGGTGCGCCGCGCGCCTCCCAGATGCCCTGGTCCGGCTCGCGCCAGACCGCGCTCGCGCACTGCGCCTGCGCCTGCACCAGCGGCCACAACCGGCGAGGGAGGCGCTGGCTGCGGTTCGTGTGCAAGAGGATCGCGTCCAGCGCCGCGCCGAACACGTCGTTCTGGCGCTGGTCGAAGGCGCCGTTGCCGATCCGCACCGGGCGCGCGCCCGCGTAGCCCGACAGCTCCTGGCGCGTGGACTCCGTCAAGTCGCGCGCGCCGTCGATCCCGTACATGATCTGCAGGGCGCCGTCCTCGTTGCACTGCAGGTCCGCCACGAATTGCATGAACTCCTCGGCCTCCCAGTCGAGGTTCAGGTAGTGCAGCGCCTTCAGCGTGAACGTCGAGTCGCGCAGCCACGTGTAGCGGTAGTCCCAGTTGCGCTCGCCGCCCGGGGTCTCCGGTAGCGAAGTCGTCAGCGCCGCGACCGTCGCGCCCGTCGGCATGTAGGTCAGTCCCTTGATCGCCAGCGCCGAGCGCTGGATCGGCTGGTGGAAGCGGTGGTCGGGGATCCGCGCGCGGCTCAGCCAGCTACGCCAGAAGTGGGCCGTGGCCGCGAGGCAGGCGTTCGCCTCGTCGAGGCTCCCCGGCGCGCGCAGTCCCTCCGCCCAGGAGAGCGCGCAGTAGATCTGCTCGCCTTTCGCCAGCACGTGGCGCGCCCGCACGCGGTCGCCCTCCACGCCAAGGGCCATGTCCGTGCGCAGGCCGAGCTCCCGTGCGTCCGCGGCGTCCTCGCCCGGTCTCGCGCGCGCGAGGCACCCGTCCTCGTCGACGCTCCAGCGCGCGGGAGCGCGGCCGTAGTCGAACGCCGGCGCGCACGTCAGCTCCATCTCGACCTCGCCCTCGATGCACATCGCCACGCGCACCAGCAGGTGCTCGGCGTCTTCATCCGTCGGCGGCCGCGTGTGCGGCGTGACCGTGTCCTCGCCGCGGCGCGGCCCCAGCACCAGCGCGTCGCGCACGATCGCCCACCCCGTCGGCGTCCGCCACGTCGTCAGCAGCGTGTTCGTGCCCGGCTCGTACGCCCGCGCCGAGGGCACGTTCACGCCGAACGGCGCGAAACGGAAGTCGCCCGCCTGGCGATCCAGCAGCGCCCCGAACACGCTCGGGGCGTCGAAGCGCGGTACGCACAGCCAGTCGACGCTGCCGTCGGGCGCCACCAGGGCGCCGGTGTGGCAGTCCGACAGGAAGGCGTACTCCGCGATCGGCGGGAAGGGGGAGGGCATCGCCGCGCTCTGCGGCCGGCCCTCTCTGTCGCTCGCCGCCACGGCCGCACTATACGGCGCGCGGGGGAGAGCCCCCGGACGGCCGGCTCGGGCGCGGAGTCCTAGGAGCCCGCCGGGGAGGACTCGTCCAGCGACTCCATCGCCTCGAGCTCGTCCTCCTCCTCGACCTGCTCCACGAACTTCTCCGCCAGCCGGTAGCGGCGGGTCTCGGAGTCGCGTTCCAGCAGCCCCGCCGTCAGCAGCGTGGAGACGTAGCGGTGCGTCGCGCTCGGAGACATTTTCAGCTTGCGCGCCAGCTGCGCTACGCCGAGCAGCGATCCGTCCGGCGGGAAGCAGGCCAGCACCAGCAGCCCGGAGAGCAGCGAACGGGAGAGCCGCCGCTCGTCGGCGTCGGCGAGGCTCAGCAGCTCGTCGACGTCCGCGGAGAACGCCGAGGCATCAGTCCCCTCGAGCCCTGAGAGCAGGGTCGACGGAGCCCCGCTGGCACTGGCCGCGCGCACTACTCTCGCGACCTGGCTCCGCGACAGCTCGAGGACGATCCCGGCCCCGGAAGGGCCTCCCTCGACTGGGTCCATGCAGGATATACGTAGTCAAAGTAGGCGTAGATCACCAGGACCACAGTTCCAAGCTTCAATATTATCCTAAACTTATGATTTGTAAAGTGGAATCCGGGTAGTCGGGTCCACTTTTACGCCGCCGCGGCCTTTCATGTGCTCGCGCCTCGGCGGGGCCGCCCTCGCGGCCGGTCAGGCGGGTCGCAGGTACTCCTCGCGCAGCCAGGCCAGCGTCGCCTCCATGCCCGCGGCGTAGCCGACGCGCGGCTCCCAGCCGAGCGTCTCGCGGGCCTTGCGATTGCAGAAGTCCTGGTCTCTGCCGAGCACCTGGACCGCCTGGCGCGAGAGCAGTGGCGCCGCCTGCAGGCCCGTCGCCCGGCGCAGCAGCCGGTAGCCCTGCTCGAGCGAGAAGCCCACGCCGCTCGCGAGCCGATAGGGCATGCTCCAGCGCACCTTTGCGCAGCCAAGGCCGTCCGCGAGCCCGTCGGCGAACTGGCGCCACGTCACGTCGAGCCCGTCGCTGACGTTGAACGCCTCTCCCGGCGCCGCCTCGTGACGACGGGCGAGCATCGCCGCGTCGAGCAGGTTGTCGACGTAGCAGAGGCCCGCCACCGCGCGCCCGCCGTCGATCAGCAGCATGTTGCGGGCGAGGATCGCGCGGGCGATCTCGCCGACCACCTCGCGCGAGCCCGGCCCGTAGACCGTCGCCGGGCGCAGGATCACCGCGTCCAGCGCGTGCGCCGCTTCGGCGCGCCGGACCTCCGCCTCCGCGTCCAGCTTCGTCTGCGCGTACCAGTTGCTGAAGCCGTTCGCCGTCGCGTGGCGCTCGTCGATCCGCGCGCCGCCCGGATGGCCGTAGACGTCGGTGGTGCTGAAGTGGATGAAGCGCTTCACCGAGGCCTCCGCGGAGGCTTCCAGCAGCGTGCGCGTGCCCTCGACGTTCGTGCGCGTGATCTCCTGCGTCGTCGCCCAGTCCGAGACCAGCGCGCCGCAGTGGAACACGTAGTCGCAGCCCCGCACCGCCCGGGCCAGCGATCCCGCGCTCGTCAGGTCGCCCGTCGCGATCTCGACGTCCAGGCCTTCGAGCCGGCTCGTGTCGCTGCTCGGACGGACCAGGCAGCGCACGGGATGGCCCTCCTCCAGCAGGCGCGCCACCAGGCGCCCGCCGATGAAGCCGCTCGCCCCCGTCACCAGGCACACGTCCTCGCGCGTCGCGTCGATCGGCCTGCCGCGGAATGGCGTGCCTTCGGCGGTAGCGGGGGCATGTGCGTCCTCGCCGTCGCGCCCCCTGCCCGGGACGCGCCGGCGCAGCGTCGCCGTGGCGATGTCGCGCACCGCGGCCCAGTTCCTGCCGCCGTGGGCGCAGTCCGCGAGCACGGCGTCCAGCGCCTCCAGGAAGCGGTCCGCCTCCTGCTCGGAGAGCGTCAGCGGCGGCAGCAGCTTGATCGTGTCGTTCTTGCCCGCCGCCATCGTGATCACGCGGTGGTCGCGGTGCAGCGGGATCACCACCAGCTGCGGGAACAGGCCGCCGCTTGCCATGTGGATCGCCCGCCAGGAGAGGCGCGCCGCGCGCCCGCTCGGCGCGCCCAGCTCGATCCCCACCATCAGCCCGCTCGCGCGGATTTCCGCCAGCAGCTCGTGGCGCTGTCGCAACCGCTCCAGCCCCTCGTGCAGGTACGCGCCCACCCGCGCGGCGTGCTCGACGAGACCGTCGCGCTCGATCACGCGCAGTGTCGCCAGGCCCGCCGCCATCGACAGCCGGTTGCGCCCGTAGGTCGACTGGTGCACGTAGCTGCGCTCCAGCGTGCCGACCGCCTTCTGGAAGATCTCCCGCCGCGTGATCATCGCCGCCACCGGCATGTAGCCGCCGCTGAGCGCCTTGCCCACCAGCACGAAGTCCGGTTCAAGGCCCCAGTGCTCAAGCGCGAACCACTTCCCCGTGCGGCCCAGGCCGGTCTGGATCTCGTCCGCCACGAACAGCGTGCCGTAGCGGCGGCACAGCTCCTGGGCCGCCTTCAGGTAGCCCGCCGGCGGCAACGTCACCTCGCGGCCCTGGATCGGCTCCACGAAGAAGGCCGCCACGTCCCTGCCGCGCAGCTCCGCCTCCAGGCGGTCGAGGTCGCCGAACGGCACCCGCGCGCAGCCCGGCAGCAGCGGGCCGAAGCCCTCCTTGAAGAACTCGTCCCCCACCATCGACAGCGGGCCCAGCGTGACGCCGTGGAAGCTCGAATCGCACGACAGCAGCCGCGGGCGGCCCGTCGCCGCGCGCGCGAACTTCATCGCCGAGTCCACCGCCTCCGCGCCGGTGCTCGCGAAGAACACCGCCTCCAGGCCCGCGGGCAGGCGCCGGGTCAGCTCCTGCGCCAGCATCCCCGACAGCGGCGAGTAGTGGATCTGCACGCCGTCCGCCAGGTCCGCCGCGAGCGTCGCCTGGAGCGTTTCGCGGATGTCGGGGTTGTTGTGGCCGAGGCTCGCGAAGCCCTCGCCCGTGTGCAGGTCCAGGTAGGCGTTGTCCTCCGTGTCGTAGAGGTAGGAGCCCTCCGCGCGCGCGTAGCTCTTGTCGAAGCCCAGGATGCCCAGCACCTCGACCAGCGAGGGGTCCAGGTGGCGGTGGGCGAGCGTGAGCGTCTCGTCCACACGCGCGAGCGCGTCGCGCGTCACGCCCAGCGCGTCGCTCGCGACGGTCGCGTCGCCTTGGCCGGGCGCAGCGGCTCCTTCGGTGGGATCGAGGTCAGGCATCTGAACGTGGATCGCCGGCGGGGCCGGCGAGAAGCGAATCATTCTCGCGCGCTCAGGCCGTCAGCGCCGCCGCCATCTCCTCGAACGCCTGCACGTAGGCGTCGATCGCCTCGTCGGTGTGCATCACCGACAGCGTCCACTCCTCCTCGCGGCCCGGCGTCATGTAGATGCCGCGGTTCATGTTCCACAGCCACGCCAGCTCCGTCACCGCGACGTCCTGGCTCGCCTTGAAGCTTTCGTAGTCCACCACCGGCGTGGGCGAGAACGTGACGCAGCCCTTCGAGCCGATCCCCACCGCATAGCCCGGCAGGCGATGGCGCTCGATCACCGCTTCGCAGCCCGCGAGGATGCGGTCGTTCAGGGCTTCCAGGTGCTCGTAGGCCGCGGGCGTCATCACCTCCTGCAGGCTCGCCCGCGCCGCCGCCATCGCCAGCGGGTTGCCGTTGTAGGTGCCCACCTGGTAGACGCTGCCGTCCTGCACCGCGCTCATCGCGCGCTCGGTGCCGCCGATCGCGCCCGAAGGCAGGCCGCCGCCCAGCGTCTTCGCCATCGTCACCATGTCCGGCGTGACGCCGAAGCGCTCGGTCGCGCCGCCCGCCGCGATCGCCAGGCCCGTCTTGACCTCGTCGAAGATCAGCACCACGTCGTGGCGCTCGGTGATCTCGCGCACCTGCTGCAGGTAGCCATCCTGCGGCAGCACCACGCCGAGGTTCATCATCGCCGCCTCCATGATCACGCAGGCCGGCTTGCGCCCTTCGCGCTCAAGGCGCTCGATCCGCCGCTCCATCGCCTCCGCGTCGTTGAACGGGACCGGCACCGTCAGCTCGCTCACCGCCTTCGGGATGCCCGCGCCGTAGGGGAGGGAGGCGAGGTCGTCGCGGTCGCCGATCTGATCGTAGGGGACGCCGATCGAGACCATCACCGCGTCGTGGTGGCCGTGGTAGGAGCCGAAGATCTTCACGATCGTCTCGCGGCCCGTCAGCCCGCGGGCGATGCGGATCGCGTCCATCGTCGCCTCCGAGCCCGAGTTCACGAAGCGCCAGCGCTCCAGACCGAAGCGGCTCGCCAGCTCCTCCGCCACGACCACCGTGTCCTCCGTCACCGCCGCGAAGTGCGTGCCCAGCGCGACGCGCTCGCGCACCGCCTTCACGATCGCCGGGTGCGCGTGGCCCTGGACCATCGAGCCGAAGCCGTTGTGGAAGTCCCAGTAGCCGTTGCCGTCCACGTCCGTCACGCGGGCGCCCTCCCCCGACTCCAGGTAGATCGGCCATGGGTCGCGCAGCTGGTAGGAGGAGGCCACGCCGCCGCTGAGCGCCCTGCTCGCGCGCTCGTACATCCGCTCCGAGGCCGCGGTGCGCTCGTTCAGCGTCGCCAGCTCGCGGGCCGTCAGCTGCTCGACGCGGGCGGGGTCGATCGGGATGGGAGAAGCTGCTGCCATGGCTCCAGCGTAGCTCCGGCGGTTCGCCCGCCGCGTATAAACGCTCCGCGTCCGACCTGCCGGGGTGGCGCATCGGCGCCGGCCCAGGGGAGCCTCAATTTCGACCAGGCCGGCTGGACCTGCGGGACCACGCCGCCGAGCCCCGAAGAAGCCTCCGCGTCCGAAGAAGGGTGCTTCTTCTGCGGGGGGTTCTTTCCCTGGCCGGGCCGGCGCAAGCTTCGGCTAAGGCGGGGGCGCGATCGGCTCGGATGCCCGGCCCCGGACGCGCGCGGCCGCCGGCAGTCCCGCGAGCGCGACCGCGGCGAGCGCGAGGAACGCCGCCAGCGGCTCGTGCACGAGGATCTGGACCAGCAGCGCGACGACCAGCCCGCCGAGGTTGCCCGCCAGCCAGACGATCGCGCCCGCGGTTCCCGCCGCGGCGCCCGCGATCCGCTCGACCTCCGTCAGCACGATCGGCAGCGCCGGCAGCAGCGCCGCCCCGATCACGACCAGCGCGAGCCCGCGCCCCGGGAGCCACGTCACCGCGCCTAGCACTACGCAGCCGAGACAGGCCAGCGTCACGGCGCCGAGCATGAAGCCGCGTTCGCCGTGGCGTCGCATCACCGCGCCGGGGATCGCCGCGCAGCCGATCGTCCCCGCGATCACCATGCCCACCAGCAGGCCCCCCGCCGTGCCTTCGGAGACGCCCGCGGGTTTCAGCAGCGTTTGCAGCCACGTCGCGAGCGCGACGAAGATCCCGAACCCCACGAACACCAGTGCGCTCAGGACGCGCATCGTCGGCAGGCGCCACAGGGCTCGCGCCGCGCTGCCCTCGACCGCGACGTGCTCGCTGCTCGCGTGGCCCGGCGCCAGCATCGCCAGCGCGAGCGCCGCGCCCGTCGCCACGGCGATCGCCGCCTGAAGCACGAGCAGCCGCTCGAGGTGCCCGTGGCCGCCGACGGTCGGTCCCAGTAGCAGCGCCAGCAGCATCCCGACGAAGCCCGCCGCGGAGCCAACCGCGATCCCGCTCGCGCGCTGCTCGCCCGGCAGGTACTGGCCCGCGAGCTTGCTGACCGCGCTCAGCACCACCGGCTGGGCGATCGCCACCAGCGTCTGCCCCGCCAGCGCCCAGCCGTACGTTTCGCCGCCGAGCCGCAGCAGGCCACCGGCCGCCACGAGCGCGCCGCTCGCCGCGAGCGCGGGGCGGAACCAGCGGTCGAGCAGCGCGCCCGCCGGCAGCGCCAGCAGCACGTACAGCAGCGGGAATATCTCCGCGAGCCAGCCGACCGCGCCTTCCGAGACGCCGTAGCGCCGCGCGGTCTCGCTCGTGATCGCCGCGTAGGTGAGCCACAACACCTGCGTGGAAGCGCAGACGCTCGCGTAGGCGAGCACCACGCTCCAGCCGCGCGGGTGTTTGGTGGTTCGGGCGACCAACGGCCGCGAGCCTACTGTCCTGGCTCATGGGCAGGAACGCACGCGTCCGGCGCGAATGGCGACGCATGGCCAAGGAGCTCCCCGATGGCCTGACCTTCGAGCGCAACCGCGATCACGAGAGCCGCGTTCACCGGCTCTCGCCCTGGGTTCGCAGGCTGCTGCTCGGCTGCGTGGCCGCGATTCCCGTGCTCGCGCTGCTGGGCGTCTTCGGACAGCACCCGTCGACCGTCTCCGCCGACACCTCCGCCGCGAGCCTCAGCGTCACCGCGCCGACGCGCCTGCGCGGCGGACTCCTCTTCCAGGCGCGCGTCAAGGTCCTGCTCCGCCGCGAAATCCATCACCTCCAGCTGGTCTTCGACGAAGGCTGGTGGGAATCGATGGCGGTCAACTCGATCAAGCCCGAACCCGAAAGCGAAACCGTGCGCGAAGGGAAAATCGTCCTCGAATACGGCACCTGGCCTGCGGGCAAAGCGCTGACCTGCTGGATCAACTTCCAGGTCAACCCCACAAACGTCGGCAAGCGGCGCGAGGACGTCGCCCTGGAGGACGGCGGCGAACCGCTCGCGAGCGTGCATCGCTCGCTGACGATCTTCCCATGAGCGCACCGACCGCCATTGCCGCACCGACGGCCTCGCGCGCACCGACGGTTTCGTGCGTGCCGACGGCCTCGCGCGTGCCGACCAGCGTCCCAGGGGGTGAGTCATGGACCTCGTGATCCGTGCCGCGGTCGTGTTCTGCTTCGTGTACCTGCTGACCCGCATCGTCGGCCGCCGCGAGCTCAGTCAGCTCGAGCCTTTCGACGTGATCCTGCTCGTCGTCGTCGGCGACCTCGTCCAGCAGGGCGTCACGCAGAGCGACTACTCCGTCACGGGAGCGCTCACGGTGATCGCGACGATCGGCGTGCTGTCGGTGTTCGTCAGCTGGCTCACGTACCGCTTCCGCTGGATCCGCGCGATCAGCGAGGGCGAGCCCGTGGTGCTCGTGCAGGACGGCAAGCCGATCGAGCGCAACATGCGCCGCGAGCGGATCACGATCGAGGACATCGAGGAGGAAGCCCGTCAGAAGCAGGTCACTTCGATCGCCGACCTGCGCTGGGCGATCCTCGAGAACGACGGACGCATCAGCTGCATCTCGCGCTGAGGCCCGCCCGTCGTGCGCGCCTTATGCGGCCGAGGCGGCGTCGGCGCCCTCGTCGGCGCCGAGCTCGCGCTCGATCTCCTCCAGCGAGCGGCCCTTCGTCTCGGGCACGCGCGCCAGGAAGAAGATCAACGACAGCACGCCGAAGCCGGCATAGAGCCAGAACGTGCCCTCGCGGCTGATCGCGCTGACGAGCGACAAAAAGAACGAGGAGACGAGGAAGTTGGCGCTCCAGTTGCCGACGGTCGAGACGCTCATCGCGGGGCTCCTGACGGCGAGCGGGAAGATCTCGGAGATCATCAGCCAGAAGACGGGGCCGAGGCCGATGGCGAACGAGGCGATGTAGACGATCAGGCACACGAGCGCGACCCAGGAGGCGCTGTCCTGCAGGCCGCTGGAGGCGAAGAACACGCCGAGCATCGCCAGCGAGAGGACGCAGCCGGCGGTGCCGACGATCAGCAGCGCTCGGCGGCCGATGCGGTCGAGCAGCAGGACCGCGACGATCGTGAAGACGAGGTTCGTGATCCCGACCGACAGGGCTTGCGTGATCGCGGAGCTCGTCGAGAGGCCGGTGAATTTCAGGATCGTGGGCGCGTAGTAGATGACGGTGTTCACGCCGATGAGCTGCTGCGCGATCGCCAGCACGAGCCCGAGCAGGACCAGCGGGCGCACGTCCGGGCGCCACACTTCGCGCACGCTTTTCTGCTCGGCGGCGGCCTCCTTGATCTCGTCGAGCTCTTCCTGCGCGTCGTCGTCGCTGTCGCGCGCACGCTTCAGCGTGGCGAGCGCCTCCTCCTCGCGGCCCTGCTCGACAAGCCAGCGCGGCGAGAAGGGCTGGAAGTACATGCCGATCGCGAGCGCGAGCCCCGGCAGCGCGCCGAGCCCGAGCATCCAGCGCCAGTTGTCCGCGGCGTCCTTCAGCGCCCAGTTGACGATGTAAGCGGCCATGATCCCTGTGACGACCATCAGCTGGTTGAACGAGGTGACGCCGCCGCGGATCCGCTTGGGCGCCAGCTCCGAGATGTACATGGGGGAGACGAAGGAAGCCGTGCCGACGGCCAGCCCGAGCACGAAGCGCGCGGCGATCAGCTCGGCCGAGGTCTGCGAGAGCGCCGAGGCGAGCGCCCCGAGGACGTACACGCAGCCGGAGATGATCTTCGTGCGCCGGCGCGAGATGGCGTCGGCCGAGTAGCCGGACAGGATCGCGCCGACGACGGCGCCAATCAGCAGCGAGCCGACGTAAGCCTGTTCGTTGAATTCTCCGCCGCCGACCTCTTTGCCGATGAACGGCAGCGCGCCGGAGATGACGCCGGTGTCGTAGCCGAACAGGAAGCCGCCCAACGCGGCGACGATCGCCAGGCGCAGCACGAAGCGGTTGCTGCCGCGGAAGGCCTCTTTCAAAAAGTCCATCGTCGCGCTCCCCGCGCCGGTTCAAACACGACCTTCAACTACCCGTGCCCCCTTTGCTCGAAGCCGCGCGCACTCGGAGACCGACCGGGCGCGCTCCGGGTTCTGATCGGGATCAGGCGAGGCCGGTCTCGGTCAAGCGCTCTCGCAGCTCGGCCACCGACTCGTAGACGCCGCTTGCGCCGGAATCCCTGAGCTCGGCCTCGGAAAAGCCGCCGGTCAAGACCGCGAGCGTCGGCACGCCGGCGCGTTTCGCGGCCTCGACGTCGAAGGGCGTGTCGCCGACCATCACGGCGTCGTCCGTGTCTGCGCCCGCCTTCTCCAGTGCCGCGTGCACCAAGTCCGGCTCGGGCTTGGTCGACTCGACGTCCGCCGAGCTCGTCCAGCCGTCGGCGAGCTCGCGCGCGTCGAGCAGGTCCAGGTAGCGGTCGACCTCCTCCTGCTTGGCGGAGCTCGCCAACAGCACGGTGTGCCCACGCCGGCGCAGCTCTTCGATCAGCGCGCGCGCGTCGCGCATCGGCTCGACTTCCCCGATCAGCTCGCCGTAGAGGTCTTTCTCCACGTCGCGCACCTCTTCGCCGTGCTCCTGCTCGAACTCCTCGCCCGCCATGGCCGGCACGAGCTGGTCGCCACCCATGCCGATGTGGCGATGGATGCGCCAGATCGGCAGCACCACCTCGAAGCGGCGGAATGCGCGGTACCAGGCGATCACGTGCTGGTAGTTGGTGTCGACGAGCGTGCCGTCGATGTCGAGGATCGCGACGGCCACGTCCGGGCTCAGCCGACGGGCGCGCCGGGGTGCGAATCGGCGCGGTTGAAGCGCGGCAGGATCTCCTGCGCGTAGAGCTCGAAGAACTGCTCGTGACCGCCGCCGATCTGCTGGACGTACAGCTCGTCGAAGCCCGCCTCCTCGAATTCGTGGATCTTCTCCAAGTGCGCGTCGAGGTCGGGACCGCAGGGGATCGATTCCGCGACCTGGTCCGCGGTCACGAGCTGGGATGCCTGTTCGAAGTGGGCGGGGGTGGGGAGGATTTGCGACAGCTCACCGGGCAGCGCGTCGTTCGGCCACAGCCTGTAAGCCGTCTCGCGGGCCCGCCGCTCCTTCTCGTCCCAGCAGACCTTGAAGGCGCCGGCCACGAGCTTGTCCTCGCCGCCCCGCTCGCGCACGGTGTCGACGGCTTCCTCGACGGGCGCGACCGTGCAGAAGCCGTCGCCGATCCGCGCCGCCAGGTCGGTCGCCTTCGGTCCGAAGCCGGAGATCAGGATCGGCGGCGTCTGCTCCGGCAGGTCGTAGATGCGCGCGTTCTCGACGCGGTAGTGGCGGCCGCGGTGGCTCTGCATTCCGCCCTGCCACAGCATGCGGATCACCTCGACGGCCTCCTCCAGCATCTCCAGTCGCTCGTCGGCCTCGGGCCAGCGGCCGCCCAGGATGTGCTCGTTGAGCGCCTCGCCGCTGCCCAGCCCCAACGCGAAGCGGCCTTCGAGCAGCACCGCGGAGGTGGCCGCCGCCTGCGCAACGAGCGCCGGGTGCATCCGCACGGTGGGGCACGTGACCGCGGTCGTCACCTTCATGTTCGAGGTCGCGTAGGCGATCGCCCCGATCGCCGACCACACGAACGCGCTGTGTCCCTGCTCGTCGTTCCAGGGGTGGAAGTGGTCGGAGATCCACAGGCCCTCGAAGCCGGCCTCCTCGGCGAGGCTGGCCTGGCGCACCAGTTCGGCGGGGGCGGTTTCCTCGCTCGACAGGAAGTAGCCGATCTTCATGAGGTTTGCCTACCCGCCGGTTCCGGCCTCAACCAGGCCGCCCGTCCCCTCAGCGGCCGGCGTCGTCCAGCAGTTCGAGCACGGCGCGCTCCACGCGCGTGCGCACGCGCGGCTTCGAGAGGTCGGCCGCGGCCCGGCGGTCGAGCGCCGCGGCGATCGTGACCCCGGCGTGGAAGCGGTCGAGCACGCGCGGGTCGATGTAGGAGGCGCGGCAGACCGCGGGGGTGTTGCCAAGGTAGGCGGCGACGGTCTTGACCGCCTTTTTCACCTCTCGCTCACGTGCGGCAGGCTTGGTCGCCTCCGAGCCCGCCAGCGCCACCGCGGCGAGCACCGTCGCGTTCCAGGTGCGGAAGTCCTTCGCGGTGAACGCGTCGCCTGCGTGCCGCTTGAGATACGCGTTGACTTCGTCGGCGTCGAGCTCCCGCCAGCCTCCGTCCTCGCGGTAGGCGAGCAGCTGCGAGCCGGCGCGGCGGCGCTTGAGCGCCGCGACGACGGCGAGCGCCTGTTCGTCGGCGATCGCCTGCACCCGGCGCTGGCCGGACTTTGCGGGGAAGTCGAAGATCAGCTCGTCGTCGGCGACGGTGACGTGCTCGCGCAGCATCGTCGTCAGCCCGTAGGACTCGTTGCGCTCGGCGTAGTCCTCCGAGCCGATGCGGAAGAAGCCGAGATCCAGCAGCCGCACGGCGCAAGCGAGCACGCGCTCGGCGGTCAGCTCCTCGACCGGCAGTGGCGTCTCGCCGCGCTTTGTGCCGGGCGCCTTCAGCTCCCGTGCGACCCGGCGCCGCAGCCGTGGAAGCGCGGCCCCGAAGGCGAGCATCGAGTCGAACTTGCTCCTGTCGCGGTGCCTGCGCCAGTGCTCGTGGTAGAGGTACTGCTTGCGCCCCGCGGCGTCCACCCCGGTGGCCTGCAGGTGCCCGACCGGGTCCATGCAGACCCAGACGTCCTTCCAGGCGGGAGGGATCGCAAGCTCGGCGATCCGCTCGAACACCTCGGGGTCGTCGATCCGCGCACCATCGGGGTCGCGGTACTCGAACCCGCGCCCTCGACGGCGCCGTGAGATGCCCGGCGCGGCGCAGCTACTGCGCCGTAGCCGCGCTATCGCCGCCTCTCACGGTCTACTCGCATGCTTCCATCGCGGATGGACGGTACCGGCTGGACGCCGGCGCCTGGCACCAGAGGAACGGCGCCAGGCGCCGGCGCAGCGCGGAGCGCTCAAACCGGCGCCACACCGGTGAGCTCGCGCAGGTCCTCCAGGCAGCGACGCAGCAGGCGGGAGACCTGCATCTGGGAGACGCCGACCTTCTCGGCGATCTGCGTCTGGGTCAGTTCGTCGAAAAAGCGCAGCCGCAGCATCTCGCGCTGGCGTGGCTCCAGCGAGGCCATCGCCTCGGCCAGGCTGGCGCGCAGCTCCACCAGCTCGAAGTGGCGATCATCCTCCCCGATCGTCTCGACGAACGAGCCGTCCTCGTCGCCCGGCTCGCTGCCGCGGGGGGCGTCGAGCGAGATCGTTCCATAGCCGCGCAGGGCCTGCATCGCGTCGAGCACCTCGTCACTGCTCAGCTCCATGAACTGCGCGAGCTCGAAGACCGTTGGCGCTCGTCCGTATTCGTCGCTCAGGATGCGCTCGACATCGCGCAGCTCCAGCGCCCGCTCCTGCACTCCGCGGGGCACGTGAACGGACCAGCTGCAGTTGCGGAAGTGGCGGCGCAGCTCGCCGAGGATCGTCGGAATGGCGAAGGCCTGGAAAGGAAAGCCACGCTCGGGGTCGAACCGTTCGGCGGCCTTCACGAGGCCGAGTTGTGCGACTTGGCAGAGGTCTTCGTAGGGCTCTGAGGTGTTGTTGTAGCGCCGCGCGAGGTTTCGCGCGAGCGGCATGTAGCACTCGAGCAGCTCGTCGCGAGCGGTGACGTCGCCGCCCCGCCAGCGCGCGAACAGCGATCGGACCTCGGCTGCGCTCGCTTTGCGCGAGCGCCCACCGGTGTGCCTGCGGGCAGCGAGAGCCGCTCGCCCTTCGTGCGTTACCCCGGACATTTGGGACCTCTTTCTCCTTGGCGTGAAAGCGGTCCCCCTCCCCCCAAGGAGTCTCGCATATGTCCATTTCCCCGCCCCGGCGCGGGCAAACAAAACTTTCAGGACAATGTCCTGATAAGCATCGTAGCGCGGCAAGGCTTGAGCCCCCGCGCTGCGGGTAGGCGTACCTGGTGAACTCAGGAAGGAGGAAGGATGGTTGCGTTGGTGGTGCTGGTGCTGTTGCTCGCCATCTTCGGCGGGCTCGGGTTTGTCGCGCACGCGCTCTGGTATGTGCTGATCATCGCGGTGCTGCTGTGGCTGATCGGTTTCTTCGTCGGCGGTGCACCGACGGGAGGCGGCAGGCGCTGGTACGGCCGCTGGTGAGGCGACCGGTGCAGCTTGTCGCGGGACCGTCGTCATATGACGACGGTCCTCGCCATGTGGCTCGGAAAGCGTCGTAATGGAGGCCGGGAAGTCAGCGAAGACCTTGAGCCTCACTTTCGATGATGGTCCCGAGCCGGGATGGACCGAGCGCGTGCTCGAAGAGCTGGAGCGCTGCCGCGTTCGCGCAACGTTCTTCCTGACCGGCGATCGATCGCGCCGCCATTGGCGTGTCCTGAGCGCGCTCGTGTGCTCGGGACACGAGCTTCAGCTGCACTGTCATCGGCACGTCAGACACACCGAGCTGACCGCGGCGCAGCTCGCGCGCGACACCGAGCAGGCGCTGGAGACGTTGGCTGAGGCCGGCGTCACGCCGCGTCTGTGGCGAACACCGTGGGGCGTCCGAACCGAGGGCAGCGAGCGTGTCGCGCAGGCGTTCGGGCTGCGGCTGGTCGGCTGGTCGATGGATACGCACGATTGGCGTGGGGACCCGGCAGGGCAGATGCTCGACCGCATTCGACCGCGGCTCGGTGAAGGCGGCGCGATCCTGATGCACGACGGACTCGGCCCCGGCGCGCGCCGTGAGGGCTGCGGGAACACGGTTGAGCTGATCGCCCCGCTGAGCGCCGCCGCCCGGGATCTAGGGCTCGCCATCGAGCCCCTGACCGCTGGAGCACTCGCCGGATGAGCGGTACCGCAAACCACGATGGCAGCGTCGCGAGCCTGCGCGAGAGGCGCGAGGCCCCGCCGCCCGCGGCGCTTACGATGGGCGAGGCGATCGAGCGGATCAGCGCGCGGGCGGCCCCGCTCGACCGCGAGCCACGATTTCCGCGTGAGAGCTTCACGGACCTCGCCGCCGCGGGCGTGCTGCGGATGGCTGCCGAGCGACCAGGTGACCTTGCGGGAGAGATCGAGCTCGTGCGAACGCTCGCCGCCGCCGACGGCTCGACCGCGCGAATCCTCGATGGCCATCTCAACGGCGTCGAGCGCCTGGCGCGTCTCGGTGAGTCGCCGCTGCGGCAGATCGAGCTGCAGGCGATCCGCGATGGCAGGCTGCTGCTCGGCGTCTGGGGGGCAGACCCTGCACCGGGAGAAGGCCCGCCCGCGAGGCTCGTCCGCCAAGGCGCCGAGCTGGTGTTGCGTGGCTTCAAGACGTTCTGCTCGGGCGCCGGTGGCGTGCAGCGGGCGCTGGTCGTCGCCTCCGACGATGGGGAGCGGCGCCGGCTCGTCTACCTCGACACCGCGGATCGCGTCCGCGTCGACCGCCATTGGTACACCGGCTCCGGCCTGCGCTCCTCGGAGAGTCACCGCGTCGAGTTCCATGACACGCCCGTGCTCGCGATGCTGGGCGGCGCGGACGCACTGGTCGAAGAGCCCTGGTTCTCGCGCGACGCGGTCCGCACGGCCGCGACTTGGGCGGGGCTCGCCGACTGCATTCTGGCGGCGACTGTCGGCGCAGTCGATCCGGAGCGACTCGATCAGCTGCGTCTGCATGCCATCGGGCGGATGAGCATGGCGCGTGCGAGCATCGATCGTTGGCTGGAGCACGCGGCGGACCGGCTCGGAACGCTCGACGAGCTAGGAGTGCGGCTGCTGGCGGGCGACGATCCGGCGGAGCTGTCGACACGGTGTCGCATCGCTCTCTCGGATGCATCCCGCGAGATCGCGGCTTTGGCCGCGACGGTCTGCGGCTCTCGCGCGCTCGTGGGCGGGGGCGCGCTGGATCGCGCTCGTCGCGACCTCGACCTGTTCCTGCTGCAGCACCGTCTCGACCCGAAGCTCGTAGAGCTGGGATCGCGAACGCTCGCGTCACGAGGCGGGGGATGAGCGCGACGAAGAAGGCCGGCGTGGCGCGCTTCGAAGCGTTGTATGCGAACAGCTCGGACCCATGGGGCTACGACACGAGCGCCTACGAGCGGACGAAGTACCTGGACACGCTCGCCGCGCTGCCGGCGGGCGGGATCGCCCGCGCGCTGGAGGTCGGCTGCTCGATCGGCGCGTTCACGCAGCTGCTGGCGGCGCGCTGCGGACGGGTGCTCGCCCTGGACTTCTCCCAGCAGGCGCTCGCGCTCGCGCGCGAGCGCCTGGCGGGCGTCGCGAACGTCGAGCTGCGCCACGCGCGCTTTCCCGAGCAGGCGCCCCGGGGCGAGTGGGAGGCGATCGTCTGCTCGGAGGTCCTCTACTACCTCGATGCCCCCGCGCTCGCCCGAGCGATCGACTGGCTTCACGCCCGGCTGCGCGCCGGCGCGAGCGTGCTCGCGGTGAGCTGGCGCGGCGTGGGGGCGGACGAGCCGTTCCTGGGCGACGAGGTGCACGACCGCCTGTTGCGCGAGCTCGGCCCCTGGCATGCGCTCGACGGCCGCCGCGAGGGCTACCGGCTCGATCGCTTCGACCCGCGATGAGCGGGCGAATCGTGATCGTCGGCGCAGGCCCGGCGGGGCTTGCGACCGCCCGCGCGTATCGCGAGAACGGCGGCACGGGCGCGGTCACGATGATCGGCAGCGAGCCGAGGGCTCCATACCGGCGCCCGCCGCTGACCAAGGCGTTCCTGCGCGGTGAGATGCCCGTCGAGGAGCTGCCTCTCGCGCGCGAGAGCTGGTACGCAGAGCACGAGGTCGAGCTACGCCTTGGCTGCACGGCGCGGGAGGTCGATCCGGACGGCGGCGCCGTCGAGACCGACGAGGGCGAGCTGCGCGCAGAGGCGATCGTGCTCGCGACCGGGTCAGAGCCCGTGCTACCGCCGCTGCCCGGGGTCGAGCATCCCGACGTGCTCACCGTGCGCGAGCAGGGGGACAGCGAGCGCGTGGCCCAGCGCGCGCGTCCCGGCGCGCAGGTGCTCGTCCTGGGAAGCGGCTTCATCGGCTGTGAGATCGCCGGCTCGCTCGCGCTGAACGGCGCGCACGTGACGATGATCGCCCAGGAAGACGCACCCCAGCAGGAGCGGCTTGGCGGGGAGGTCGCCGCGCGCCTCGCCGGATGGCTGGGCGAGCTGGGCGTCGAGCTGGTTGCGGGCGCACGGGTCGAGGAGGTAGAGGACGGGCGCATCGCGGTGCTCGACGACGGCCGCCGGGTCGTCGGGGAGTGCATGGTGCTCGGCACCGGCTCCCGGCCCCGCGTCGAGCTTGCGGAAGCCGCCGGAGCGAGCGTCGAGCAGGGCGCCGTCGCAGTCGACGAGCACATGCGGGCGAGCGATCGGCTGCTGGCGGTCGGCGACGTCGCCTGCGCGCACAACCCGAGCGCCGGGCGGCGGTTGCGCGTCGAACACTGGGGCGACGCCCTCGCGCACGGCGAGATCGCAGGCAAGACGCTGGCGGGAGCACAGGCGCGGTGGGACCAGGTGCCCGGCTTCTGGTCGACGATCGGAAGGCGCACGCTCAAGTACGCGGCCTGGGGCGACGGCTACGACGCGAGCGATCTGGTCGAGCACGGCGAGGACGCCTTCACGGTCTGGTATTCGCGTGCGGGCCGGCTCGTCGGCGTGCTGACGAGCGAGCGCGACGAGGACTACGAGCGCGGACAGGAGCTGATTCGCGGGGGACGGCGCGCGCCGTGATCGACGCCGCTGAGCCAATCTCGCCGCTGATCCCGCCCGAGCGGGAGCTGCGTGCCGCGATCGTCGTCCCCGCCCGCGACGAGGCCGAGCGGATCGGTGCGTGCCTCGCCGCCCTCGCAGGCCAGCGGGAGGTGCCGAGCGAGCGCTACGAGGCGATCGTCGTGCTCGACGGCTGCGTCGACGGGACGGCGGCAATGGTCGAGGAGCTGGCGGCTCGGTTTCCCCGCCTCAGGCTGCACGTGGTGGAGCTGGCGAGCGCGCGAGGCGTGGGGGCGGCGCGGCGCCTGGGGATGGACCTCGCCTGCGAGCGCCTGCTCGCGGTCGGGCGCGAGGATGGGCTGATCGCCAGCACGGACGCCGACAGCGTCGTCGCGAACGACTGGCTCGCGACCCAGCTCGAGCTCGCGGGCGGCGGCGCGCAGGCGATCGGCGGGCTGATCCTGCTGGACGGCGTTGAGGCGCAGGCGCTCGACCCCCGCACTCTCGAGGCCCGTTCACGGGCGGCAGGCGGGCGCATGCGCCGCGTGCGCGCCACGGGCGCGCCCGGCGCGATCGAGCACCATCAGTTCAGCGGCGCGTCGCTGGCGCTGACCGCAGGCACGTATGCGCGCTGCGGTGGGTTGCCGGTGCGTCCCGCGCTCGAGGACGAGGCGCTCGAGCGCGCGCTCGTGGCGCAGGGCGTCGCGATCCATCGCAGCCGTCGCGTGCGGGTGAGCACGTCCGCGCGCACCGACGGGCGCGCTCCGCGCGGGCTCGCGAGCGATCTGGCCCGCGCGGATTGGCGCGCCCGGCGCTCCTACGAGGCCGGGCAGTTCCCGCTTGAGCGGCTGCTGGCCGCCAAGCGCAGCTCGATCGCGTTGCTGCTACCGGCGCGAGAGGTCGCGGAGACGGTCGGCGCGGTCGTGAGCAAGGCGGCCGCGCTCGAACGTGCCGGGCTGTTCGACGAGGTGGTCGTGATCGACGCGAGTTCGAGCGACGGCACGGCGGAGATCGCGCGCGCCGCAGGGGCGCGCGTCGTCCAAGAGGACGACCTGCTTGGCGACCACGGTCCGGCGCTCGGCAAGGGCGATGCGATGTGGCGCGGTCTCGCCGCGTGTGAGAGCGAGATCGTCGTCTACGCCGACACCGACACCGAGGGCTTCGACGAGCGGTTTCTGCTCGGCATGGTCGGGCCGCTGCTGTGCGAGCCGCAGGTGCATTTCGTCAAGGGCGCCTTTCGCAGGCCGTTTCGCAGTGGCGGCCGCGTCCTCGCCGACGGCGGCGGCCGCGTGACCGAGCTGATGGCGCGCCCGCTGCTGAATTTGCATGCGCCCGAGCTGGCCGTCTTCGAGCAGCCGCTCGCGGGCGAGACCGCCGCCAGGCGCGAACTGCTGGAGCAGCTGTCGTTCGCGGCCGGATACGGCGTCGAGATCGCGATGTTGATCGACGCGTGGCGCCTGCTCGGCCTGGAGGGAATGGCGCAGGTCGACCTCGGCACGCGCCAGAACCGCCACCAGTCGCTGCGTGAGCTCTCGGCGATGGCCTACGCGGTGCTTGTGGCCGCGCAGACGCGCTTTCTCGGGGTCGAGTTCGCCGACGCGCATGCATGCGCGTCGATCGTGCTGCCGCCGCTCCCCGGGGACCCCGCGATGGAGTCTCGCGCCGTCGTGTTGGACGAGCGCCCGCCGCTGGCCTCGCTCGGGGCATGCCGTTCACCGGCGAGCGCTGCGGGTAGTGGTCAGGGACGCCCGAACGGAGCGCTCGACGGGGAAGATCACGGCCGAGCGTCAGGAACGACAAGCAATACGGCCGCAAGGGCGGCGAGCAGGCGCGGTTAGGGCGCGCGGTCGGGCCCGGCCGGCGAACGACGGTCGTCCTTCTCCCTCGCCCCTCGTGGGGCCAGCAGGGGGAGGCCGGCGAGCACCGTGGTGAGCTCCTGCACGTCTCTGACGCGTGCGCCGGGGAGCACGCGCACATCGTGTCCGCGCTCACGCATGGTCTCGTACGCAGCCATCACCGCGTGCATGCCGACCGAGTCGATCGAGCCGAGCTCGCGCAGATCGAGCACCACGGTCGCGCGCCGGCCTTCGCACAACCTCACGATCGCGCCCTGCAGCTGGGGAATCGCGCTCGGATCCAAGTTGCCGCGCAGAATTACCCGACGGCGTCCTTCGGAGCGATCCTCCTCGATCGCGAACGCTTGCTCGCCCGGCATCTCATCTCCCCTCGGGCACGCAGCTCGGCGCCGATCCGCTGATGAAGTTGATGCCTGAGGCTTGCGAGACTCGCCGAGAGTCAGCCTGCTGCAGACGTGGGGGAATCTTCGCACCGGCTACGCAGCCCGAAGACGGTGCCGACCTTAACAGATTCCCACTGTCCAACTCCGACGAGGCGGGCCGTGCCCGAGCCGCCGACGACGCCGGTCTACCGGACGCCGTCGTGTTCGAGCGCTTCGAGCCAACCGCGCCGATCGTCTCCGGCGACGAATTCGACGGGGACTTCCCTGCCGCGGGAGACGCGATGGCATGGGAAGACGATCGGCATCGGGTTTGCGCCCATCCACAGGCCGATCTCCCTTGGGTCCATGCTCAGGCCGAGCTCAAGGTAGGAACGGTGCGAGTCCCAGGGGATCGCTTGCGTGGATGCGAGTGCGCCGTCAGCGGCGCCGAGCACGTCGAGGTCGATCTCGCATTCGATCGCCTCGCTCCTGCCCGAGAGCAGCCGCTCGAGCTCGTCCTTCGCACGTTTGAGATGACTCCGAGCACCGCGCGCCCCACGTGCCCCACGCGAGCGCGCGAGCAACTGCTCATAGTCGGAGTGCCCTTCGAAGGCGAGACGCACCAGCCCCGTGGGAGTGGCCGCGAGCACGATCTCCCCGAGTGGACCGGTCGCCCGCGCGCAGGCCAGCCCCGCCTGCTCCAGGGGCCCGACCCATGGCGAGGAGCCGGAGCCGGCGATCGCCGCGATGCCGCTGCGCAGTCCCGCTTGATACCTGGTGCAATCCGCGCATTCCCCTTCCGCTCGCGTCGTCACGCGCTCGACAAGGAAGCCGTCGGCGAGATCGCCGAGCTCGATCGTTTCCTCGTGGAGGTCGAAAAGGCGCGAGCACAGGCGACAGCGGAAGTGACCGTGGGGGATCGTGTTCGCCTCGTAACGAACGGGTTCCGGCAGGCCGACCGCGCTCAGCGCGCCGAGTTCGGTCAGCTCCACGAGCGTCGCGTACACGGTGCCGCGCCCGAGCGTGGGCAGCACGCTCAAGGCCCGCGCGTGGACTTCGTCCGCCGATAGGTGCTCGCCGACGGCGTCCTGCATGACGCCGAGGATCACGCGCCGCTGAACGGTGCTGCGCAGACCGTGTTCGCGGAGCACCTGCTCCACCTGGCTTCGCGTGCTCACGAGCTCATTCTCGCGCAGGTTGATAGGAGGAACGCATCGGGGGTAGCTCTTTAGGACAATGTCCTAACTAACGTCAGGAGCCCGGCCGTGATTATTCGCCTCGATCGCCTGCAGACCTCGATACCGCCGCCATCCGACCCCGACCCTGTCGGGGCGTCGGCCGTGCAGGAGCTGCTCGGGGGCAAGTTCGGCGAGATGTCTACCTTCATGAACTACACCTACCAATCCTTCAACTTCCGAAACCGCCAGGGCGCGCGGCCCTTCTACGACCTGCTCGCATCGATCGCGGCGGAGGAGTTCGGCCACATCGAGCTCGTCTCGACCGCGATCAACACGATGCTCACGCCCGCCGCGGACGAAGAGGCCGGCGCGTCGGGCTCGCTGGCCGGAGTCAAGGACACGCGCAACACCCAGCAGTTCATCGCCGGCGGTGCCTCGGCGATGGTGCAGGACTCGATGGGCAAGCCCTGGAACGGGGACTACGTCAACGCGAGCGGCGACCTGATCCAGGACCTGACGCACAACTTCTTCCTCGAGACCGGCGCGCGCAACAACAAGCTGAAGGTCTACGAGATGGTGGAGCACCCCGCGGCGCGCGCGCTCACGGGTTACCTGCTGGTGCGCGGCGGCGTCCACCAGGTCGCCTACGCCAGGGCGCTCGAGAACCTGACGGGCGTGGACATGATGAAGCTGTTCCCTTCGCCCCGCATCCCGACCGAGAAGATCCCGGAGTGCCAGCCGCACATCGAGCGCGGCGAACACCTGAGGCTCTATCGCTTCTCGCCCGGCGACTTCCAGGAGATCGCGGCGGTCTTCAACGGCCCCCACCCCGAAACCGGCGAGGAGCTGCACATCGCCGAGGAGCCGCACCCCGAGGGGGCACCGGCCTTCGACCTGCCGCCCCAGCCAGCCGTGTTTGCGCCGGGCGCCGTGCCCGGCGAGATCGAAGAGATCGCGGCAAAGCTGCGGGACGCGGCGGGCCTGCCGGAAGAGCCGACCGGCACGGTCGCGCAGAACGCGGGCGACGGCGCGGGCTCGAACGGAGCCGGCGTGATGGAGAAGGTGAAAGACGCGATCGGCTGAATGGCTGCCGCGGAGCCGGCGAGGGAGCGGCTCCGCGGCGCCTCCCGGAGGCATGGCGCCTCTCGGGAGGCAGTACGGACATACGACAAAGGAGAGCAATGGCGCAGTTGACGAACATGGAGAGCAAGCTCGCGGAGGTCCTCGGCCTGGCGGCCGCCGCGAAGGCGGCCACCGAGAAGGTCAAGGGCATGCTCGACGAGGACGAGCGCGATCTGGCGGGCGTGCTCGAGCAGCTGAACCACGAGGCGGCCGAGACCGAGCAGCGCTGCACCGAAGTCGCCGGCACGTTCGACGGCAAGAAGACGGCGATCCTCGACGCCGGCCGCGAAACGCGTCAGGAGGGCGAGGAGATGATGAAGACCTACCTCGCCGAGGAGGAGGAGGCGCTCGACGGATTCGAGTTCCTGACGATGGCCGAGGCCGGCGAGGTCGGGCACTGGGCGATCCTGCGCAAGCTCAACGAGCGCGCCGGCAACGCCAGGGTGCAAGAGCTCGTCGACTGGGCGCTGCCGATCCAGGAAGCGCATCTCTCCGCGGTGCTCGAGAACTCACTCGTGCTCGCCGGACGCGAAGATCCCGACGAGGTCGCCGAGTAGCGCCGGCGATGCTCGCGACGTATCTCAACGACCATCTCGCGGGGGCGACTGCCGGGCGCGAGCTCGCGCGGCGCGCCGCCGCGAGCAACCAGGGGTCGCTGCTCGGGGACTTCCTGGAGGGGCTCGCGGTCGAGATCGACGAGGACCGCGACGCGTTGCTTGCGCTGATGGCGGCGCTCGATGTCGGCGTCGACCGCTTCAAGGTGCTGGGCGGCTGGACCGTGGAGAAGCTCGGGCGTCTCAAGCTGAACGGCAGACTGTTCGGCTACTCGCCGCTCAGCCGCCTGTTGGAGCTGGAGGCGCTCGCGCTTGGCGTGGCCGGCAAGCTCGGCCTGTGGCAGGCGCTCGAAGAGCTCGCGCTGCCCGAGCGCGCGATCGCGGGGGTCGACCTGCCGGACCTGCAGGAGCGCGCGGAGCGGCAGCTGGAACAGCTCGAGCGCAACCGCCTCGATGCGGCCCCTGAGGCGCTGGGCGCCTGAGCGCAAGGATGAGCGCTCTGGTGGAGGACCCCGGCCGTGGGGCAGAGCAAGGGCTGACGCTGGCTGCGATCACGAACGCTGTCGTTCGCGTCTACAAGCACTTCTGTGGCAAGGGCCCGGTCAGGGCGCGCTCGCATCTCGGCGACGGCCTGCTGCTGGTGATCCTCGAAGGAGGGTTGACACGCGCCGAGCAGACGCTGCGCGATCGCGGGCAGACGCAGGCGGTCGTGGACGCCAGGCAGCGTATGCGACAAGCGATCGAGCCTGAGCTGCGGGCCGCGATCGAGAGCGAGCTGCGTCGTTCCGTGCGCTCGTTCATGAGTGCGCTCGATCCGGCGTTGGAGCTGGAGATACTGGCTTGCGCGCTCGATGTCGCCGGAGACGAGGCGCTGGCGATTGCAGAAGGCGTGAGCGCGACGGAACCACGGGGCTGACGGGGCCGACGGCGGCCACTCGACAGGACCCTTCGTGAGGCGGCAGTTGAGCGAGAAGGTCGGACCGCTCGCAGTCGATCTGGACCGAGGCTCGACTACCGGTTTGACATTTACCCGCGGAGGGCACGAAAGCAGTGACTCATTGGTGAGTCCGAGGCCGCGAGGAGGGCCGGCCTTTCGCAGGGTACGGCTCGACTCGCGGTCGCCCACGTGCCGAATCCCCGCTCGTCGCGGGGCGCTGGAGGATCGAGAGCCGCGATTGGCCGCCCGCCTTTCAGGCACGGATCTCGCGCGGGCCACTCGGTGCCGATCGCCGGGCTTCGCCGGATACGGGCCGTGGGTGATCAGCCGGTTTTCGTTCGACCAGCGAGGGCAACGACGAATAAGCGACCGACGAGGCAACGAATCGAAAGGAGCATGGAGATGGCTGAGCTGAGCCCCCGCGAGAGCAAGCTCGTGCAGTACCTCAACGAGGCATACGGCAAGGAGAAGGAACTCGAGACGGCGCTTCAGGCGCACATCGGCATGACGACCCGTGCCCCTTACAAGAAGCGCCTGCGCGAGCACCTGACGGAGACCAAGCGCCACGCCCGGGAGGTCGAGCGCCGGGTCAAGCGGCTCGGCGGCACCCCGCAGACGGTGCCGATCGAGGGGTTCGACCCGCTCGCGAAAGGCGCCGGCGCCGCAGTCGAGCTCGCCGGCCGCGCCGCCGCGCTCGCGCAGGGGCCGCTGCACGCGATCCGCGGCACCGGCGAGCAGGAGAAGATGCTGAAGAACGCCAAGAGCGAGTTTGCCGACGAGCACGAGGAGATCGCGACCTACAGCGCGATCGAGACGCTCGCCGAGGCGGTCGGCGATGCCGACATCGCAAAACTTGCGCGGGCGATCCGGCGCGAGGAGGAGAGCATGGCCCGCTTCCTGGAGCGCCAGATCCCGGCGCTGACGAAGGCCGTCGTGCAGGAAGAGGTTCCCGCCGCGGAGCGGAGGACCGCGCGGCGCTCCTCGCCCGCAGCCCGCAAACGCGCGGCCACCGGCCCACGCGCCGCAAGCACCAAAGCTCGCACCGGTGTGAAAACGGGGGCGAGCGCCAAATCGGCGACAAGCGCCAAAGCGCGGCGGAGCAGCCCCAAAGCGACGACGAGCGCGAGGGCGAAAACCGCACGGACGAAAGCATGAGCGAAGCGCGCCGCGGATCGTTTGCCCGCGGGCGCCACGGGTAGCTGAACCCGACCCGAGGAGAAGGAACGGAATTGAAGGCGCTGACATGGCAGGGCAACCACGACGTCCGTGTGGAGGAGGTCCCTGACCCGAAGATCGAGCAGGCGACCGACGCGATCATCAAGGTCACCTCCTCGGGCATCTGCGGCTCGGACCTGCACCTCTACGAGGTGCTCGGCGCCTTCATCGATCCCGGCGACGTGCTGGGCCACGAGCCGATGGGCATCGTCGAGGAGGTTGGCTCGGGGGTCTCCCACATCAAGGCGGGCGATCGCGTGGTGATCCCGTTCAACATCTCCTGCGGGCATTGCTACACATGCGATAAGGGCCTGCAGTCGCAGTGCGAGACGACCCAGGTCCGCGAGTACGACACGGGCGCCTCGCTGCTCGGCTACACCAAGCTCTACGGCCAGGTTCCGGGCGGACAGGCGGAGTACCTGCGCGTGCCGCAGGCCCACTACGGCCCCGTCAAGGTCCCGGAGGGCCCGCCGGACGACCGCTTCGTCTATCTCTCCGACGTGCTGCCGACCGCCTGGCAGGCGGTCGAGTACGCAAACGTGCCGGAGGGGGAGACGGTGCTCGTGCTGGGCCTTGGCCCGATCGGCGAGATGTGCACGCGCGTTGCGCAGCACAAAGGCGCCGAGGTGATCGGCGTCGACCTGGTGGCGGAGCGGCTCGCGCGCGCGAACGGCCACGGCGTGCGCGTGCTTGACCTCGAGGACCACGACGACCTCCCGGGCGCGGTGCGCGAGCTGACCGGCGGGCGCGGCCCCATCTCGGTGATCGACGCCGTCGGAATGGAGGCGCACGGTGCGCCGATCGGCAAGCTCGCGCACAAGCTCGCGGGGATGCTGCCCGACGCGCTCGCGCAGCAGCTGATGCAGACGGCGGGGATCGACCGGCTGAGCGCGCTGCACATGGCGATCGAGCTGGTCCAGCGCGGCGGCACGGTCTCGCTGTCCGGCGTCTACGGCGGCGCTGCGAGCCCGATGCCGCTGATCCAGATGTTCGACAAGCAGATCAACATGCGCATGGGGCAGGCGAACGTCAAGCGCTGGATCGACGAGATCCTGCCGCTGCTCAGCGGCGACGAGGACCCGCTGGGAGTCGACGACTACGCGACGCACCATCTCCCGCTCGAGGACGCCCCGCGCGGTTACGAGATCTTCCAGAAGAAGGAAGACGGGGCGTTCAAGATCCTGCTGAAGCCCTGAGGTAGGGCGCGATGCGAGTGGTCGTAACGGGCGCGAGCGGCAACGTCGGCACGAGCGTGCTCGCGGCGCTTGCGCAGGAGCCGAAGGTCGAGGAGATCGTCGGCATCGCCCGGCGCCGCCCCAAGACCCACTTCGCGAAGACGATCTGGACGCAGGCCGATGTCGCCGGCGACGACCTCGTCCCGCACTTCGCGGGCGCCGATGTCGTGATCCACCTCGCGTGGCTGATTCAGCCCTCGCGCGACGAAGCGCTCACGTGGCGGGTCAACGTCGAGGGCAGCGCGCGCGTGTTCGACGCCGTCGCCCGCGCGGGCGTGTCGGCGCTCGTATATGCCTCCTCGGTCGGCGCGTACGCGCCGGGACCGGGCGAGCGCGCCGTCGACGAGTCGTGGCCGACGACCGGCATCCAGACCTCGTTCTACTCGCGCCACAAGGCCGATGTCGAGCGGCTGCTCGACCGCTTCGAGGTCGAGCACCCGGACGTGCGCACCGTACGGCTGCGCCCGGCGCTGATCTTCAAGCGGGAAGCCGCCGCCGGCATCCGCCGGTTGTTCATGGGGCCGCTGTTTCCCAGTGCGCTCGTGCGCCCCGGCCTGCTGCCCCTGGTCCCATATCCGAACGGCCTGCGAACGCAGGCCGTCCATTCAACGGACGTTGGTCACGCCTACCGGCTCGCGACCGTCAAGCCCGTCGCGGGCGCCTTCAACATCGCCGCCGAGCCCGTCATCGACGCCGGCGTCGTCGGCGGCGTTCTCGGTGCCCGTGCCTTGGAGCTGCCCGTAACGCTCGTCCGTCGCGCCGCCTGGGCGAGCTGGAAGCTGCGCGCGCAGCCGACTTCGCCCGGCTGGCTGGACATGGGGATGCTCTCGCCGATCATGGACACCGCCCGCGCCCGCGAGGCGCTTGGCTGGGGGGCTCGCAGGAGCGCCGTCGAGACGCTCGAGGAGCTGCTGGACGGCCTGCGGCAAGGGGACGGGATGCAGACGCCGCCACTCGACCCCGCCGCGGGCGGACCGCTGCGCATGCGTGAGTTCGCCACCGGCGTCGGCGCCACGGACAAGCTCTGAGGCTACGCTGATCCGGCTCGGGCGCCGCGGGGCATAGACTTGGCGGCTGGGTGGCTATGTCCATGGACCAACCTCAGACGCCTGCCGACGGCGAGCGGACCTCCAGCGAGCGGGGGCAGCTCATGGCCAGCGTCGCCAACGCCGTCGTGCGCACCCACAAGCGCTTCTACGGCAAGGGCCCCGTCAAGGCACGCGCGCATCTCTCCCAGGATCTGCTGACGGTCCTGCTCGAGGGAGGTCTGACCCGCGGCGAGCAGATGCTCAACGAGCACGGCCACACCGAGGAGGTCGTACGCGCGCGCTCGGCGATGCAGGAGACGGTCGAGAACGAACTTCGCGTCGCGGTCGAGTCGATCCTCTACCGGAAGGTGCGCTCGTTCCTCAGCGCGAACGACCCCGCAAACGACATGCAGATCGAGGCCTTCGTGCTGGAGCCCGAAGGATCGGAGGCGCTCGACGGGGCCGGCGATGTGCCGCACGAAGACGGCGAGCCACGCGAGTCGCCCGCCGATGCCCAAAGCGGCGAGCCACGCGAGTCGCCCGCCGATCCCCAAAGCTAGGCCCGTAGGGTCGCTACGCGGAACCCGCGGTCGCGCGGGCGGCTGCCCAGCCGGCGGCCAGTCCCAGGGCGAGTCCCGCGCTCAGCAGGCTCGCGCTGCGCAGCGGCCTGCGGTGCGCCTTGTCGGAGAGGCCGTGGGCGGTGTGCCGCGCGGCGGCCTTCGTCGCCTTTACACCGATGATCCGCTTGATCTTTGACACGTTGGCTCCTGGGTAGAGATGTGAAGGTTCAGGGACGCAGCCGCTCGGCCTCGGCGCGGGCCTCTCGCGCAGCCTGCGCGGCCTCCTCCGCCTGTGCCGACTGCTCGCGCGCGCTCGTCTGCGCCTCGTCCGCTCCCTGCGCGCGCTGCTGGGCCTCGGCCTCGAGCTTTGCCGCGTGCTCCTCGGCCTCCTGCGCGGCGGCGCGACGCTGCTCGAGCGCGTTCGCCGAGTCGAGGTCCTCGGCCGCGAGCTGCACCCCGTAGGCGCCGGCGAGCTGCTGCGCACTCGCGCCCGCGAGCCGCTCGCCCGGGTCCAGCTCCACCGCGTCGGAGGCCTGCGCGATCTGCTGGGAGGTGTAGGCGATGCGCACGTGCTCGCGCCCGACCGTCGCGCCTTGCAGCGGCACGAAAGTGTGCTTGCGCCCGAACAGCCCGCTCTTGACGAGCCCCATCCGCGGCTCTGCCTCCTCGCGCGCGTAGTAGACGTCCTCGAGCTTGCCGAGTGACTCGCCCTCGACGTCGACGACCTCCTGCCCGAGCCATTCGCTGATCTGCTCCACGCCCGCCACGTCTTAGTTACTACCCACGCCGGACCTTCCGAATCCGGCGCCCTTCACAGGCGATCCGTCCGTCCCATGCCGCAGCATGCCGGGCCGTTTGACGCGCAACGACCCCACATCGCTGCGCGCCTGGCAGCGCCTTGCCCTGGATCGTCTCGCCGACTGGCGGGACGGCCCGTTCCTGATCTCGGCGGCGCCCGGCGCGGGCAAGACGCGCCCGGCCCTGGAGTACGCCGCGGGCCTGCTGGCGAAGCGGGCCTGCGGGCGCGTGGTGGTGCTCTGCCCGACGACGCCGCTGACGCGCCAGTGGGCCGCGGCCGCCGCGGCGCTCGGCGTGCAGCTGCAGCCCGACGCCGAGAGCGCCGCGCCCCCGCGTGACTTCCACGGCGTCGCGGTGACGTACGCCCGGGTCGCCAGCGACCCTGCGGCGTGGGCGGGCTCGGTGCGCGGCGACACGCTCGTCGTCGTCGACGAGGCGCACCACCTTGGCGAGGACCTCGCCTGGGGGCTCGGCTTCCGCCGGGCGTTCGCCCCGGCCGATCGCTGGCTGCTGCTGTCGGGCACGCCGTTTCGCTCGGACGCCACCCCGATCCCCGGCGTGCAATACGACAGCGAGGGCGTCGTCGTGCCGGACGTCGCCTACACGTACGCCGACGCCGTCGCCGAAGGGATCTGCCGCCCCGTGGCATTCGTGACCTTCGACGGCAGCCTCTCCTGGCGCAGCGGCGAGGACGTGATCGAGTCCTCCTTCGAGACCGTCCTGACGGGTCGCGAGGCGAGCCGCCGCTACCGCACGGCGATCTCGACCGAGCTGCCCGACGGGCTGCCGCGGATCCTCAGGGAGGCCGACGCGAAGCTGCGCGCGCTGCGCGCCGGCGGGCACAAGGACGCGGGCGCGCTGGCGGTCGCCGCCGACGCCGCGCACGCGCGCCAGATCGCGAAGCTGCTCGGCGAGGTCACGGGCCGCAAGCCGGTGGTCGTGCTGCACACCGAGGCGCGCGCCGGGCGCAAGCTCGCGGACTTCCGCGGCTCGCGCGAGCCCTGGATCGTCGCGGTGAACATGGTCTCCGAGGGCGTCGACATCCCGCGCCTGCGCGTCGGCGTCTACGCCAGTGCCGCGAAGACGCCGCTGATCTTTCGCCAGATCGTCGGGCGCTTCGTGCGCACGACGCCCGGCAGGGCGGCCGAGCCGAGCTGGCTCTACCTGCCGGCCGACCAGACGCTGCGGACGCACGCCGGCGAAGTCGAAAGCGAGCTGCGTCACGTACTGCGGCGCGAGGAGCCGGGGGAGGGGCTTGACGAGCCGCCCGAGCGGCGCGCCAGCGAGCCCTCGCCCGCCGCGGACTTCGTGCCGCTGAGCGCCGAGTTCGCGGCGCAGATGACGCTGTTCGGGGCGCCTCAGCCTGCCGATGCGCAGGCCTCCACGATCACCGCTTCGAGCAGCGCCTCCTCCGGCGCGGGCCCGCCGGTCCCCGCGCCCGAGCCGGCCCCGCGCGCCGCCTTCGAGCGCCGCGCCGACCTGCGCCAGGAGCGCAGCCGCCTCGTCGGCGAACTGGCGCGCCGGGAACGGCAGAGCCACCGCGAGATAAACGCCTGGCTGAACCGCAAGGTCGGCATCCAGCGCGTGGGCGACGCGACCGTCGAGCAGCTCGAGCGCTCGGTCGATGCGCTCGTGCGGCAGCTGACCCGGGGGGCGCGGCCGGGCAGGGAGAGGGTGCCCTAGCCCGCATTCCTCCGGGAGGGCAACGTTGCCCGGCCTCGTCTGGACGCACGCTGCCACGGCGCTTCCCGGGAACTGCGCACAGGTGGAAAGGACGGTCACCTGTAGCTATTCCCACACCGGGTCAGAGCAGGCTTTCGTCGTGCCGGCGGGCGTGACGGGCGTGACGCTCGAAGCGACGGGAGCGGCCGGCGCAGCGATGGGCGCGATCAAGGGCGGTCTGGGTGGAACCGAGACCTCCACGGCGGCGGTCACGCCCGGCTCGAGGCTCTACGTGGAGGTGGGCGGCGAAGGCCAGGAAGGGCCGCTCGGCGGGGCGGGCGGCTTCAATGGCGGCGGTGCCGGCGGGGCCGGTGAAATCGACACGGGTTCGGGCGGAGGCGGCGCCTCGGACGTGCGCACCGTGTCCTGCGCCGGGGCGTGTCCCGGCGGCACGGGTTCCCTGGCCTCGCGCCTGGTCGTGGCGGCGGGCGGCGGTGGGGCGGGCGCCGTCGGTCAGACGTTTGCAGGCGGCGTGGGCGGCTCCGCCGAAGCCTCGGGCGGCAAAGGGAAAACAGACGCCGCCGGCGACACGGGCGGCGAAGGCGGCGGCGCCGGAGAAGCGTCTCTGGGCGGAGTCGGCGGAGCCGGTGGAACAGCGGCCTCGGGAGGCACCGACGGCGAAGGCGGTGAAGACGGCACTGCGGGCGCTGGGGGCACCGGCGGGGAAGACGAGACAGGCGGGGGCGGCGGGGGCGGCGGCTTCTTTGGCGGTGGCGGTGGCGGTGGTGGCGGCGGCGCCCGCAAGACCACCAACCAGTCCGGCGCGGGCGGTGGTGGCGGAGGCTCTTCGAAGGCTCCTTCCGGCAGCATCGGCGTTGCCGCCGAAGGCGCGGCGCCGACGGTGAGGATCAGCTACACGCTGCCGGACACGACGCCCCCGACGATCTCGATCGCGGCTCCGGTCGCGAACGGGGTCTATGTGCAGGGCACCCCGGTGACGGCTGCCTACTCGTGCTCGGATGAGGTCGGAGGGGCGGGGCTCGCAGCCTGCACGGGATCGGTCCCGTCGGGCAGCCCGATCGACACGAGCACCCTGGGCGCGCACGGCTTCACGGTCTACGCCGCCGACACCGCCGGGTTCGAGCCCAGCGTGGTCTGGCAGGCCGCGGGTGCCACGGCGCTGTTCGTCGCCGGGCTCGGCAGCGTCGGCTACGCGATCCGCCGCGACCTCTCGGTCTACCACCGGGGCGGGCGGGACTGAGCCGGGCGCGGTGCGCTGCGCGCCGGTTATTGAGGCGCGCGACGCTGGCGATGGGTCTGCCGGAGCCCATCGGGCCCCGGCAGACGGTGGCTCCTAGAAGACGGCCCCTTCGACGGGGATGTTGGCGTGCCCTTGGTTCGCCGACGGCGTGGGGTCGTACCACGACGTGAACGCCGTGGTCACCAGCATCGTCTTCGGGCATACGGCATCGTGTTCCTTCAGTTTCATCTTCTGCTGGAAGAAATCGACGAAGGCAGGGCCGCCTTCCTCGAAGGAGACGGTGCCCTTCAGTTTCTTGAAGCCGTAGTAGCAGTAGGCGTTGGCGGAGACGCCGAAGAGCTTGATCTGGGCTTCGCCCGCGGCCTTGAATTCGGCCTTTCCGGTGGTCGACAGCAGGAGCTGGCCAAGCGGGAGCCCGCCCATCCAGTACTGGCGAATTTCTCCTCCGAGCGGCAGGCTGCCTTCGCACAGGCCGCCGTTGTAGTTCCCGCGCGATTCCTTGACTTCGACCTTGTCGGTCTTTTCGTTGTTGGTCTGATCCGCGCCGATCAGGCCGCTGTAGATGACCGATTTGCAGGTCAGGTTGCCGCCGGTGCTTTCGTAGGTGACGTCTGTCCCTTCGAGTTCGTAGAAGTCGCCCGCCGCCAGCAGGTGTTCGCCCGCGGTCAGGTGCAGAGCCGTTTTTTTGGCGTCGGCCGAGCCCGCCGCCAGGCCGTAGACGAGGATGCTGCAGACCGCGATCTTCGCGATGGTGCTGATGCTGCTCCTTCGCATCGGTTCCCCCCAGGAATCGTGTGTTGGAATGCGCCGCTCGCCGGCAAACGTTCCGCAAGCGGCCGCTAAACTCCGCCACCCTGCCGGAGTAGCTCAGTTGGTTAGAGCAGCGGAATCATAATCCGCGTGTCGGGGGTTCGAGTCCCTCCTCCGGCACTGCCAGAAGCTTCTCGCCCGGGCGATTTGTCGCTCTAGCGCGCCCGAACTTGTCGTTCGGGTCTCGGCCCGAACCCGCGACGCGCCAGTCCCCCGGGCGGCGCCGAACATACGTCGATCCCTCGCAAGAGAACCTGTGCTATTTGCGCATATTTTGCAGCATTCCAGTTACGGGGACTTGACGCGCGGGAAGCGACTCGTTTAGACCTGACAGCGCTCCGCAGCCGCCGCAGGTGGGCGTCGAAGGGGCGGTGGGCGAAACGAGCGATACCAAGGGAGGGGGCTTGCAATGCGTACGTCCTGGTGGTGTCAGGCTTCGCGAAGGCTTCGCTCGTTTCAAGGGTGCGTCGTCCACGCACGAACCCGGAAGGGCGGGCGAGGAAGAAGGCAGAGCGCGGGGAACTGGTCGGCGGAACACGTGCCGACCGCGAGCGACGTCGCCTGCGTCCCGAGTGGCAAGACGGTGGAAGTGACCGAAGGCAGCAACCACGTAGGCGTTCTGGTGGACGGAGGCACGCTGCGGGGGCGCTGGCGGCCGGCGGTGAGGTCGAGGGCGGCGAGCTGGCGGCCGAGGAGACGGGCGCCGAGACAGGCAGCCAGGCCGGCGAGGAGGTCTCCCCGCCGGAGTTCGAAGCCGGCAAGGAGGAGCACATCTTCCGCGATACCGAGGGCCACTTGACCGAGGACACGCCGGAAAACCGCGCCTTGATCCAGAGCGCCGTTACGCAGGGCAGGCTGGTGCAGGAGCTCGACGGCGTGAGCACATACGCGAGGAAGCTCTCCGACGGCACCGAGGCGTGGGCGAGTGCTGGCGATGATCGCCTTCCTCGAGGAGTACAAGCGGCGCACCCGGGGAACAGGCGATCTGCCGAATCTGCTGGCGGACCTGTACATCATGAAGGACGGCGGCTCGTCGGACCCCGCGGCGCTCGGCGACTGGGAGATCTGTGGCGTCGGTGCTGGCGGGGGAAACCGCGCAGTAGCGCCGCGAGGCGGCGGGCTACCGGCGAGGGGGCTGGTCTCTAACCTCGTGGCGTGAGCGCAACGGCGCTACTCGCGGTGCCCAACGTCTCCGAGGGCCGTGACGATGCGCTGGCCGCGCGGATCGGCGAAGCGTTCGTCGCGGGCTCGGCCCGCCTGCTGGACACCCACTCCGACCCCGATCACCACCGCTCGGTCTTCACGCTGGCGGGCGCACCGGGCTCCCTGGCGGACGCGCTCGTGAGCGGCGCGGCCGAGGCGATCGCTTCGATCGACGTGGTCACCCGGGCGAAGGCCGACCCCTCGCAGCAGGGCGTCCATCCCCATGTGGGCGCGATCGACGTGATCCCGCTGGTCTACTTCGATGAGCGCGACCGCGGCGCGGCGTGCGCTCAGGCGCTGGTGGTGGCAGATCGGCTCGGCGCGGAGCTGGCGGTCCCGGTCTTCCTGTACGGGGAGCTGGCGGGCGGGCGCACGCGTGCGGAGCTGCGCCGCGGCGGGATCGATGGCCTGGCGTCGCGGATGGCGGGTGCGATCCCCGGCGGCGGCGAGCGCCTGAGCCCGGACTTCGGCCCGGCGGAGCTGCACCCGACGGCGGGCGCGGCGCTGGTGGCGGCCCGCGAGCCGCTGGTGGCATTCAACCTCCAGCTCAAGCCCCCGGCGACGCTCCAGGACGCGAAGCGGATCGCCTCGCTGATCCGCGAGGGCGGCGGGCAGGGCCTTCCGGGCCTGCGGGCGATCGGCGTCGCCCTGCACGGCCCGGGCAACGAGCAGATCGCCCAGGTCTCGATGAACGTGGAGCGCCCGCTGGAGCTGCCGCTGTACGAGGTGGTCCGCGCGGTGCAGCGCCACGCCGCCGTGGCGAGCGCGGAGCTGGTGGGCCTGGCGCCGCGCGCGGCGTTCGAGGGCTTCCCGCCGGAGCTGGAGATGCCGGGCTTCGATCCGCAGCGCCACCTGATCGAGAACGCCCTTTCGCGGGCCTGGTGACCGGTCGTCATGCCCGCCCTGCGGCCGGTGCCCGCGGCGGGCCCCGGTGCGCTCGATGACCCTCGAAAGCGACTAGGCTCCTGACATGGCGAACACGAAGCGAAAGCGCTCGACGAAGCACCGCGGCAACGCGGCGGGGATGGTGGAATCGCGCGGGCGCACGGGGCGCAAGCCGACGGCGGCGGAGAAGAGCGGCAAGGCGGCGGAGGCTGCGAAATCGAAACAGCAGCGCCTGGACAAAGCGAACCGCCCCCCGACGTGGCGCGGGGCCTTCCTGCGGGCGCTGGTGGCGGCGGGAGCGCTGGTCCTGATCTCGGGCCTGATCCTGAAAGCGAGCGCGGGTCAGTCGGTGGCGTACTTCTTCGTGGGCCTCTTGGCGTACACGCCGATCAGTTACTACAGCGATAGCTGGCTGTACAAACGCCGCCAGCGCAAGGGCACGGCGGGCGGGGCTCGCGCGCGATGAGCCCGCTGGACGTGCGCTCCTTCACGGTGGGGCTCGTGCAGGAGAACAGCTACGTCGTGAGCGACCCGGCCCAGCCGGCGGGCGAGGACGGCCGCCGGCCAACGGTGATCGTGGACCCGGGCGATGAGCCGGAGCGCCTGCTGGAAGCGATCGACGCCCTGGGCGTGCGGATCGAGGCGATCCTTATCACGCACTGCCACTTCGACCACATCGGGGCGGTGGCGCCGCTGGCGCGGGCGACTGGGGCGCCGGTGTACTGCCCGGAGATCGAGCGCCCGGTGCTGGCGGACGTGATGCGCTGGGTGCCGCAGGGCTTCGGGCCGTTCGAGAGCTACGAGGCGGACCACACGGTGGCGGGCGGCGAGCGCCTCGATCTCGCGGGCCTCCAGATCGACGTGATCTTCACGCCGGGTCACAGCCCGGGCCACGTGACGTACGCGATCGCCCCGTCGTCCGCCCCGAAGGGCGAGGCGGCGGGTACAGCGCCGATTGCGCCCGCGACAGCCCCGGCGCCCCCGGCCCTGCTCTCGGGCGACGTCCTGTTCCAGGGCTCGGTGGGCCGTGTGGACCTCCCGGGGGGCGACTGGCCGACGCTCGAGCGCTCGATCGGCGGCCTGCTGCGGTCGTTCGCGCCGGAGACGGTGGTCTACCCGGGCCACATGGGCGTGACGACGCTGGGGCGCGAGCGCGACACGAACCCGTTCCTGGTGGAGCTGCGCGAGCGCGTCCCGCGCACCGCGGCGAGTTGAGCACCCCGAAGCTGAAAGCGCCCCGGGGCACGTACGACGTGCTGGGGGAGCAGGCGCAGGAGCGATCGACGCTGGAGGCGCGCGCGCGGTCGCTGCTTGAGAGCGCGGGCTACGAGCGGATCGAGACGCCGACGTTCGAGGCGACGGAGCTGTTCGCGCGCGGGGTGGGCGAGTCGACGGACATCGTCCGCAAGGAGATGTTCACGTTCGAGGACGCCTCGGAGCGCTCGCTGACGCTGCGCCCGGAGGGCACGGCGCCGGTGTGCCGCGCCTACGTGGAGCACGGGATGCACAAGCGCCGCCAGCCGGTGAAGCTGTGGTACCTGTCGAGCTTCTTCCGCCACGAGCGCGCGCAGGCGGGGCGCTACCGCCAGTTCTGGCAGATCGGGGCGGAGGCGATCGGCTCGGAGGACCCGGCGGTGGACGCGGAGGCGATCGCGCTGCTGCACACGCTGCTGGCTCAGTCGGGCGTGCGGGAGGTGAGGCTGCGCCTGTCGAGCCTGGGCAGCCCCGCGACGCGGGCGAGCTACCGCGAGCGCCTGCAGTCACACCTGCGCGCGCGCGAGGCAGAGCTCTCGGAGGAGGTCAGGGACCGGATCGAGCTGAACCCGCTGCGGGCGTTCGATTCGGAACACGAGGGCACCCGCGCGGTGATGGCAGAGGCGCCGCGCCTGCTGGACGAGCTCGACGCGGAGGACGCGGCCCACTTCGCGGAGGTGCGGGCGCTGCTGGAGGAGGCCTCGGTGGTCTACGACCTGGACTCGACGCTGGTGCGGGGCCTTGACTACTACACGCGCACGGTGTTCGAGTTCACCTCCGACGCCCTGGGAGCGCAGAGCGGGGTGGGGGGCGGTGGCCGCTATGACGGCCTGATCGAGCTGCTGGGGGGCGCGCCGACGCCGGGGATCGGCTGGGCGGCGGGAGTGGAGCGGATGCTGATGGCGGGTGACGAACAGCACGTGGCGGCGAGCCCGGTGGACCTGTTCCTGGCGCTGGACGGCGAGTACGCCCGGCGTGCGGCGTTCGCGCTGTTGCAGGACGCGCGCTCGGCGGGCCTGCACGCGCAGATGGAGCTGGCGGGACGCTCGCTGAAAGGCCAGCTGAAGCAGGCGGACGCGCTGGGGGCGCGCTACGTGGCGATCGTCGAGGACGGCGAGGCGGTGCTGAAGGACATGCAGGACGGGGGGCAGGAGCGGGTGGCGACCGACACGGTGGTGCACGCGGTCCTGCGCGGCCTGCGAACACTTTGAGTTCTTATGGGACAGGGCGGCGAAGCCGCCCTGTCTGATCGAATGACATAGAAGTTGCAGGGGGCTCGCTGACGTCCGCAAGACCGTGCTCGGCTCAACTCCCGCGGTCGAAATGCCGAAGGAGGTGGCGTGACGCGGATCTCACGCCCCTTCCAGATCGTGCTGGCTGTCTTCGCGCTGTTCGTGGTGGTGTGGTTCGTCGCGCTGCGCCACCACTCCACGGGCGAAACTTCGAGCGTGCCCGTGCCGGCGGCGAAAGCTCCGGCGCAGAGCAGCTCGGCTGGCGGTGGCACGCCGGCGTCGAAAGGCGGCGTCTACCACGGGTCGGCCCCGGGGGTGGAAGGCCTCTCGCGGGCGATCCAACGGGCGCGCGGCGCGGTGGCGCAGTCCCAGCAGAACGCGCACCAGCTGCAGCAGAAATCGGCGGAAGCCTCGGGCGGCACGCAGGCGCACGGCTCCTCGCAGAGGCAGCAGGCGCAGGCGGGTCAGACACAGAGCCGGCAGGGTCAATCGCAGACCCGGAGCCAGGCCCGGCAGTCGCAGACCCGGAGCCAGCCCCAGAAGACTCAGAGCACGCCGGCCCACACGCCATCGAAGCCGGGGGTCCCGGCGATGCAGGCGACGGTGGAAGGCGAGCTGAAGCACGGCAAGGTGGTGGCGGTCCTGTTCTGGAACCCGAAAGGGACCGTGGACGCGACGGTTCGCAGCGAACTTCGCAAGGCGGGCGGCGCGATGCACGGCAAGCTCGCGGTCCACGTGGCGCGTTCGAGCGAAGTGGGCTCCTTCGGCAGCTTCACGCACACGGTGCAGGTCTACTCGACGCCGACGATCCTGCTGATCAACGCGAAGGGCAAGACCTCGAGCCTCACGGGCCTGACGGACGCCTTCTCGATCGAGCAGGCGATCGGGGAAATCAAGCGCGCCCACTAGGACTTCGTCCGCGCCTAAACTCGGGCGTGTGGGGACGTTCCCGGAAGACTTCGCGCAGCACCTGGAAGCGCCGCTGGGCCGCGGTCACGAGCCCGCGGGCGCGTGCACGGGCGCGGCGGGCGGCGCGGCCTGCGGCGATCTGATCCGGATCTCGCTCGCGCTGGGCCCCGCGAGCGCCGAGGGGACGATCGCGGACGCGGGCTTCGACGCCAGCGGTTGCGGCGCGGTGATCGCGGCGGGCAGCGCGGTGACGAGCCTCGTGCGCGGCGCGCCACTGCTGGGAGCGGCGCGGCTGGGCGCGGCCGAGATCGAAGCCGAGCTGGGCGGGCTCAGCCCGGCGAAGCGCCACGCCGCGGAGCTGGCGGCGGATGCGCTGCACCGCGCGCTGGGCTGGGCGGCGCGCGAGCAGGCGCAGCTGGCGCCGTGCGAGGGGCGCACGCTGGTGGCGATGAGCGGCGGCGTCGACAGCGCGGTGGCGGCGCTGCTCTGCGCACGCGGGGGCGCGGAGACGGTGGCGGTGACGCTCGAGCTGTGGTCTGACCCCGAGAACGACGGCGAGGCCAGCTGCTGCTCGGCGCAGGCGGTACGGGGCGCGCGCGAGCTGGCGCAGGGCCTGGGCATGCCGCACCTGTCGATCGACCTGCGGGCGGAGTTCCGCGCGGGCGTGGTGGACGGCTGGCTCTCCGACCACGGCGCGGGGCTGACGCCGAACCCGTGCGTGCGCTGCAACGGCAACGTGCGCCTGGACGCGATGCTGGAGCTGGGCGAGCGGCTGGGTTCGCGGACGCTGGCGACGGGTCACTACGCGCGCGTGGAGGAAGCGGAGGGACGGCCGATGCTGCGGATGGCGGCGGACGTGGCGAAGGATCAGAGCTACGTGCTCTCGGCGCTGGCGCCGGGCTCGCTTCGGCGGATGCACTTCCCGCTGGGGGCGCTGCGCAAGGAAGAGGTGCGCGAGCTGGCGGCGCAGGCGGGGCTGGGGGTGGCGCGCAAGCCCGACTCGCAGGACCTCTGCTTTTTGGCGGGCACCCGCCAGCGCGACTTCCTCGAGCGCCACGGCGGCCTTGGCGAGCGGCGCGGCCCGATCGTCGACCGGCGGGGCGAGGTGCTGGGCGAGCACCGCGGCGCCCACGCCTACACGGTGGGCCAGCGCCACGGCCTGGGGATCGGCGCGCCGCGCCCGCTCTACGTGCTGGCGACGGACACCGACGCGAACACGGTGACGGTCGGCCCGCGCGAGGCGCTGCTCTCGGCGCGCCTGCCGGTGCGCGAGCTGACGCTGCACCGCGACGCGGCCTGCGTCGACGGCGTGCGGGTGCGCTCGCACGGGCGGCGCTTCTCGTGCCGCGTCGAGCGCGACCTGCGGGCGGGACACCACGCGCTGGCGGACATCTCGCTGGCGGAGCCGGCGGAGCGCACGGCGCCGGGCCAGGTGGCCTGCCTCTACGCGGGCGACGTAGTGGTGGGCTACGGCACGATCGGCTGAGAGCGCACCCCGAGCTTCGGAAGCGGTCCCGACCCGGCTGTGCGTTGTCGTCCTCCCCGACGGCCGGGGTCTCCGGTTTCAAACCGCCGATAGCAATCGTATATACAGCCCGCGCCTCGATCGCCTCCTGCCGCGCCGATCCGGGCGTATTCGCGCCACGTGTACATACCATTGCTATCACTCCCAAAAAATCGCAAGACACCGTTCGCCCCGCTCGCCTCCGGTAACGCCCCCCGCGCCCAAGCCGCAGACTGCACTGACGCCGCACGCCGACGCCGAACCCGCCCGAACGACACCTCACGAACTGAGATGCTTCCCCGATGACATCCGATGAGATCCGTGAGCGCTATCAGGCGTTCTTCGAGGAGCGCGGCCACCGCCGCATTCCCTCGGCTTCGCTGGTGCCGAGCGCGCACGACCCCTCGGCGCTGTTGACGGTGGCGGGGATGCACCCGCTGAAGCCGTACTTCCTGGGTCAGGAGAAGCCGCCGGCGCCGCGGCTGACCGACTGCCAGAAGGTGTTTCGCACGGTCGACATCGACAACGTCGGCAACACGGCGCGGCACCTGACGTTCTTCGAGATGCTGGGCAACTTCAGCTTCGGGGACTACTTCAAGCAGGAGGCGATCGAGTTCGCGTGGCAGCTCTCGCGTGAGGTGTTCGGCTTCCCGGCAGAGGACATCTGGGTGACGGTGTTCGAGGGCGACGAGGGCCTGAACCTCGGCCCCGACGAGGAGGCGATCTCCCACTGGCTGCAGATGGGCGTGCCGCGCGAGCGGATCGTCCAGTGCCCGCGCTCGGAGAACTTCTGGCAGGCGGGGCCGAGCGGGCCGTGTGGGCCCTGCTCGGAGCTGTACTTCGACCGCGGCGTCGAGCACGGCTCACCGGATGACCTTCCGGGCGGCGAGAACGAGCGCTTCCTGGAGTACTGGAACCTCGTGTTCATGCAGTACGACCAGCAGGACGAACGGCTGAAGCCGCTGCCGGCGAACAACATCGACACGGGCATGGGCCTGAACCGGATGGCGGCGATCCTGCAGGACAAGCCCTCGGTGTTCGAGACCGACCAGTTCCAGCCGCTGATCGAGCTGGGCGAGCAGCTTTCGGGCGCGCGCTACGGCGCCGACTTCGCGAGCGACCGCGCGCTGCGGATCCTGGCGGACCATTCCCGCGCGATGACGTTCCTGGTGGCGGACGGCGTCGTGCCCTCGAACGAGGATCGCGGCTACGTGCTGCGGCGGGTGATGCGCCGCGCGATCCAGCAGGGCCGGGCGCTTGAGCTGGAGCCGGGCTTCCTGACGAAGTACGCCGAACGTGTGCAGGAGCTGATGGGCGGCGTCTACCCGGAGTTGCACGAGCAGCGCGCGGCGATCGAGACGTGGCTGACCTCGGAGGAGGAAAGCTTCGGGCGCACGCTGACGCAGGGCTTGCAGACGCTGAACGGGCTGATCGAAATGGCGATCGAGGACGGGCGCGCGAGCGTGGCGGCGGACGCCGTCTTCCGCCTGCACGACACGTATGGGTTCCCGTACGAGATGACTAAGGAGCTGCTGGCGGAGTCGAATCTGGGGATCGAAGGCGACTTCGACTCGTTGATGGAGGAACAACGCGAGCGCAGTCGGCGGGGTTCTGGCGCCGGTGTGACGGGAGGGGGGGCCGCGACGGCCCACGGCCGTGCGGGCGACCCGCGCGCGCTGGCGAGCGCCTTCGCGGGCCAGGCGGACTTCCAGACGTGCTTCACGGGCTATGAGACCGAGCGCCAGCACACGACGGTGGGGGCGCTGGAGCAGCAGGAGGGCGGCTACCTGGTGAAGCTGGCGGAGTCGCCCTTCTACGCGCCGGGCGGCGGCCAGGTGGCGGACGCGGGGACGATCGAATGCGAGCAGGGCGACTGCCGCGCGCGCGTGGAAGAGGTGTTCCGCCTGGGCGATGACCAGGCGCTGAAGGTGGTGGTCGAGCGCGGCGAGCTGCAACCGGGCGAGCAGGTGGTGGCGAAGGTGGATCACGCGGCGCGCCACGCGACGGAGGCGAACCACACGGCGACGCACCTGCTGCAGGCGGCGCTGCGCGAGCGCCTGGGCAGCCACGTGCGCCAGGCGGGCTCCTACGTGGGCCCGGACAAGCTGCGCTTCGACTTCAGCCACGGCCAGGGCCTGACGGAGGAGGAGTTGCGCGACGTGGAGGACCGCGTGAACGAGTGGGTCGCCCGCAACGACCCGGTGCGCCCGATCACGACGACGCTGGACGAGGCCAAGCGCCTCGGGGCGATGGCGCTGTTCGGCGAGAAGTACGGCGAGGTCGTGCGGATGGTGGAGGTGGGCGAGGGCGAGTACTCGCGCGAGCTGTGCGGCGGCACGCACGTGCGGTTCACGGCGGAGATCGGCCCGTTCCGGATCGTGAGCGAGACATCGAGCGCGGCGAACGTGCGCCGCATCGAGGCGCTGACGGGCCCGGCGGCGGTGGAGCTGCTGCGCGCCCACGACAGGGTCCTGGGCGAGGCGGCGCAGGTGCTGCGCACGCGCCCGGAGCAGGTGGCGGAGCTGGTGCAGGCGCGCGAGCGCGAGCGCAGGCAACTCGAGAAGCAGTTGAAGAGCGGCGCCGCGGGCGCGACGGGCGGCACTGGCGGAGCCGACCTCGAGGAGCTGGCGGGGCGCGTCGCGGAGATCGGCGGCGCACAGGTGCTCGCGGCGCTGGTGGAGGTCCCGGAGGCGAAGGCGCTGCTGGACCTGGCGGACCGGCTGAAGGGCAAGCTGCCGGAGGCGGCGATCGTGCTGGGCAGCGCGGCGGAGGGGCGGGCCAGCCTGCTGGTGGCGGTGGCGCCGGGCCTCGTGGAGCGTGGCGTGAAGGCGGGCCAGATCGTCAAGCAGGCCGCGGCTGAGGTGGGCGGCGGCGGTGGCGGCCGCGACACGCTGGCGCAGGCGGGGGGGCGCGAGCCCGAGAAGCTCGAGCAGGCCCTGGAGACGGCAAAGGCCGCGATCGCCTCGGCGCTCGCGGCCGGCTAGATGCGGGTGCTGGCGCTGGATTACGGCAGCGCGCGGTGCGGTTGCGCGGTGAGCGACCCGACGGGCACGATCGTGACGCCGATCGAGCCGGTGCTGCGCCCGGGCAGCAAGAAGGGGATGCTGGCGCTGGCGCAGTTGGTGGCGGAGCGCGAGGTTCAGCGCGTCGTGGTGGGCCTGCCGCTGTCGCTGCGCGGGGAGGACACGGCGCAGACGCGCGAGACGCGCGAGTTCGCACAGCGCCTGGCCCGCCGCCTCGGCGAGGGGGTCCCGGTGGAGCTTCACGACGAGCGCTTCACGACGCAGATGGCCCAGCGCCTGGACGGCGACGCCGCGACGAGCGAGGACTCGCGCGCGGCGGCGCACATGCTGGAGAGCTGGATGGCGGCGCAGCCCGACTAAGGTCTCGATCAGAGCCGGTGCACGAACGAACAGCAGAGGAACGCGAGCGCGACCGCCAGGAGCGCGAACGCCGTCGCGCCCAGCGCGAAGGGGCGCCTGTGCCGACGCCGCAGGAGCGCCCGGCGCCACCGCCGGCGCCAGAAGCCGCGCCACCGGCTGCGCCTCCAGCCGAAGCCGCGCCGCCATCAGAGGTCGTCGCGCCGTCGACAGAAGAGCTGGCGCCGGTGGACTTCGAGCACGCCGAGCCCGAGCGGCCCGCATCGGTTTACGCCGAGCCCGAGCAGGCCGCGCCGGTTTACGAGGAGCCGAAGCACGCCGAGTCAGAGCACACCGAGCCAGAGCAGCCCGCGCCGATCGATGCCGAGCCCGAGCCGCCGCTGCCGGCCCCGGCCCAACCGGCGCTGTCAACGCCGCTGTCATCGCCTTCCTACGCCCCCCCGCCGAAACGCCCGCGCGGCGGCTCGGCACGCCGCCCGGGCGGCGCCCACCCGGGCCGCGGCATCACCCGCGCCCGCGTGGCGGCGCTGCTGGCGCTGCTGCTGGCGGCGGCGCTGGTGTGGTTTTTGATCTCACTGTTCCAGCCGTTCACGGGCGAAGGCCAGGGCCGGGTGATCGTGACGATCCCGAAGGGTTCGAGCGCGAGCAAGATCGGGTCGATCCTGGCGCGCGAAGGCGTGGTCTCCTCGGGCTTCTTCTTCGACGTGCGCGCGCTGGTGGAGGGCAAGCGCGGGGCGCTTCACTCGGGCCGCTTCGCGCTGAAGCGCGACATGAGCTACGCGGCGGCGATCGACGCGCTGAGCAAGCCGCCGCCGAAGGCGATCGTGGTGAAGGTGGTGATCCCGGAGGGCTACACGCGCCGCCAGATCTCAGACCTGGTGCGGGAAGACTCGCTGAGCGGGGACTACCTCGCGGCGAGCAAGCGCTCTTCGCTGCTGAACCCGCGCGACTACGGCGCCCCGAAGGGCACCCCGAGCCTGGAGGGCTTCCTGTTCCCGGCGACGTACGAGCTGCGCGCGGGCACGCCGGTGAAGCGCCTGGTGGACGAACAGCTGCGGGCGTTCCGGGGCCGCTTCACGAAGGCCGACCGCCGCCGCGCCCACGCGCTGGGGGTGACGCCCTACGAACTGCTGACGGTGGCCTCGCTGGTGGAGCGCGAGGCGCAGACCGAACATGACCGGCCGCTGATCGCGGCGGTGATCTACAACCGGCTGAAAGAAGGCATCCCGATCGGGATCGACGCGGCGATCTACTACGCGGTGGAGCTGCAGAAAGGCATCGCGACGTACACGGGCGAACTGACGCAGTCGATGCTGGCGATCGACTCGCCCTACAACACGCGCACGCACAAAGGCCTGCCGCCGACGCCGATCGCGAATCCGGGCGAAGCCTCGATCCACGCGGCGGCGCACCCGGCGCACGCCCCCTACCTCTACTACGTGGCGGGCGCGGACGGCTGCGGCGAGCAGGTCTTCTCGAAGACGAATGCCGAATTCGAACAGGACGTCGCGGCCTACGACGCGGCGGTGAAGAAGAACGGCGGCAAGCCGCCGGCGTGCAAGAAGAAGTGACGGGCGCGGGCGCAGCGGGCGCAGCGGGCGCGGCGCTGGGCGACTCGCCCGCGATTTCGCGCCACCGCCTGGGCGTGCTGGGCTGGCCGGTGGCCCACAGCCGCTCGCCGGCGATGCAGAACGCGGCCCTGCGGGAGCTGGGCCTGCGCGACTGGCGCTATCAGCACCTGCCGGTGCCGCCGGAGCTGTTCGAGCAGACGACGCGCGCGCTGGGCGGGGCGGGCTTCGTGGGGGCGAACGTGACGATCCCCCACAAGCAGGCGGCGCTGGCGCTGGCGACCACGGCGAGCGCGGCGGCGCGGGAGATCGGCGCGGCGAACACGCTGACGTTCGCAGGCGATGGCGCTGTCGCGGCGGAGAACACGGACGCGCCGGGCCTGGTGGCGGCGATGGGCGAGCCGCCGGCGGGCCGGCGGGCGCTGGTGCTGGGGGCGGGGGGCAGCGCGCGCGCGGCGGTCTGGGCGCTGCGCGAAGCGGGCGCGGCGGAGGTGCTGGTCTGCAACCGCACGCGCGAGCGCGCGGAGGAACTGGCGCGCGAACTGGGTGCGGGCGCGGTCGCGGCGCCGGTGGCGGCGGAGGTGCTGGTGAACTGCACGTCGGTGGGCCTCACGCAGCGCGAAGGGGAGCTTCAGGCGCTGGGCCTCGAGGCGGGCCGGATGGGCGACTACGAGCTGGTGGTGGACCTGGTCTACGGCGGTGGGCGCGAGACGGAGCTGCTGCGCGCGGCCCGTGCCGCCGGGGCGCGCACGGTCGACGGGCTGGAGGTGCTGGTGGCGCAGGGGGCGCTGAGCCTCGAAGCCTGGACGGGCCGGAAGGCGCCGCTGGCGGTGATGCGCGAGGCGGCGGCGGGGGGCGCCGAAAGCGCCTCCTAGCAGCGCGAAAGCGATTCATCAAGGGTTCTCCAACCTTTGTCCAATAGCGGTCCGATGACGCGATGGCGGGCGGCTATCGGTCGATGGGCGGACCCATGGACATCGATTTCGCAGATCTATTGATGGAGGTCGTGACGCGCCGCGCGTCGGACCTGCACCTCAGCGCCGGCGCCCACCCGACGGTGCGCGTCCGCGGACGGCTGACGCCGCTGGAGGAGTACCCGAAGCTCTCGGCGACGGACACGCGCGAGATCGTCTACTCGATCCTCTCGGGCGACCAGCGCCAGCGTCTTGAGACGAACTGGCAGCTGGACTTCGCCTACTCGATCCCGGGCCACGCCCGCTTCCGTGTGAACGCCTACTTCCAGCGCGGCGCGCTGGGCGCGGCGTTCCGCCTGATCCCCTTCAACCTGTCGAGCATCGACGAGCTGGGGCTGCCCCCGGCGGTGCACGAGATGACGCGCAAGCCGCGCGGCTTCGTGCTGGTGACGGGCCCGACGGGCTCGGGGAAGTCCACGTCCCTGGCGGCGATGATCGACGAGATCAACGGCACGCGCGAGGAGCACATCATGACGATCGAGGACCCGATCGAGTTCCTGCACGGCCACAAGAAATGCCTGGTGAACCAGCGCGAGCTGGGCTCGGATGCGCAGAGCTTCGCGGAGGCGCTGAAGGCGGCGCTGCGCCAGGACCCCGACGTGATCCTCGTGGGCGAGATGCGCGACCTGGAGACGATCTCGACGGCGCTGACCGCCGCGGAGACGGGCCACCTGGTGTTCGCGACGCTGCACACGCAGGACACGGCGCAGACGATCGACCGCATCATCGACGTGTTCCCGGCGCACCAGCAGGGTCAGGTGCGGGTGCAGCTGTCGGTGGCGCTACAGGGAATCATCACCCAGCAACTGCTCCCGAACGCCGACGGCTCGGGCCGCGTGGTGGCGACGGAGGTGCTGGTGCCGAACCCGGCGGTCCGCAACCTGATCCGCGAGGGCAAGACGCACCAGATCTACTCGGTGCTGCAGACGGGCTCCTCGGCGGGCATGCAGACGATGGACGCCTCGCTGGCGACGCTGGTGCGCGAAGGCAAGATCAGCCGCAAGCTGGCGGAATCGCGCTCCTCGACGCCGGAGGAGCTGGGCCGGCTGCTGGGCGCGGAGACGCTTGAGATGGGCGAGCGGGTCGCCGCCTAGGCCCGTCGACGGGGCAACGCACGATGAGCACGTACGTTTTCAAGGCGATGGACACCGCGGGCGTGAAAGCCCGCGGCGAGCTGGAGGCGGACTCCAAGCAGGCGGTCTCAGACCAGCTGAAGCAGCGCGGCCTGATCGTGCTGGAGATCGCGGACAAGCACTCCTCGCGCGAGATCGTGCTGCCGGGCTCGAAGACGGTGAAAGCGGGCGAGCTGGCGGTGTTCGCGCGGCAGCTGGCGACGATGATCACCTCGGGGATGAGCATCCTGCGCGCGCTCTACGTGCTGGAGTGGCAGACGGAGAACAAGTTCCTGAAGGAAACGATCGTGGCGGTGCGCAAGGACGTCGAGGCGGGGCTCTCGCTGAGCGACTCGCTGGAGCGCCACCCGAAGGTGTTCAGCCCGCTGTTCGTGGCGATGACGCAGGCGGGCGAGGCGGGCGGCGTGCTCGAGGGCTCGCTGCTGCGCGTGGCGGACCAGCTCGAGAAGGACGCCTCGCTGCGGCGCCAGATCCGTTCGGCGATGGTCTACCCGGTGCTGGTGATCACGTTCGCGGTGGGCGTGATGCTGGCGCTGGTGGCGTTCCTGGTGCCGGTGTTCGAGGGCGTCTTCAAGGAGTTCGGCGGCGAACTGCCGAAGATCACGCAGGTCTCGGTGTTCATGTCGCACGCGGTGACGGGCTACTGGTGGCTGCTGTTCCTGCTGACGGGCGGCTCGGTGACGGCGTTTTTGAAGTGGAAGAAGTCTTCGTGGGGGCGCCCGCAGTGGGACCACTTCAGGCTGCGGATCCCGATGAAGATCGGCGCGATCGTCCAGCAGGTGGCGGTGGCGCGCTGGTCGCGCACGCTGTCCTCGCTGACGAGCGCGGGCGTGCCGCTGCTGCTGGCGCTGGACATCACGGGGCGCACGGGCGGCAACGTCGCGGTGGAGGAGGCGATGGAGGGCGTGATCGCCTCGGTGAAGCGCGGCGGCACGATCGCGGCGCCGCTGGCTCAGGCCCCGATCTTCCCGGTGATGGTGACCCACATGGTGGGCGTCGGCGAGGAAACGGGCGCCCTGGACACGATGCTGGACAAGGTGGCGGAGTTCTACGAGGACCAGGTGGAAGCGTCGGTGAAGGCGCTGACCTCGATCCTGGAGCCGATCATGATCATGGTGATCGGCGCGATCGTGGGCTTCATCGTGATCTCGATGTACCTGCCGCTGTTCACGGTCTACAACCAGATCAAATAAGGAAAGGCTCCGCCGGCGCAGCCGGCTCCGCGATGACGGACATGCGCGCGAGCGCTCAGGCCTCGCGCGTGCGGGAGATCCGGAGCGAGCGCTCCTGCACGGACAGCGTGACCTCGCCATCGAGCAGCGCGAGCAGCTCGCCGCCGACGAGCTCGCGGCGCCAGCCGCGCAGCGTGCGCACGTCGGCCTCGCCGTCGCGGGCGCGCCAGGCGGCGACGATGGCCTGCAGGTCGGCGCGGGCGGCGAGCAGCTCATAGGCGAGCCCGGCCTCGCGGGCACGCGCCCGCAGCAGCGCCTCGCCGAGGGCGATCAGCGGCGCGTCCTCGGGGCGCGGCAGCGGCGGCCGGGACTCGCGGGGCGCTTTCTCGGGCGGCAGCTCGCGGGCGCGGGCGACGACCTCGACGACGTCCTCGCCGCGGCGGCGCAGGTTGGCGGCGCCGGAGCCGCGGATCTGCTCCAGCTCGGCGGTGGTACGCGGCTTGCGCTTGGCGATCTCGACAAGGGCGGCGTCGCCGAGCACGCTCTGCACGGGGCGATCCTGGCGCGCGGCGGTCTGCTCGCGCCACTTCACGAGCTCGCGGGCGATCGGCCGCGCTGAGGGGTTGAGGTTGCGCACGCGGGGGAGGCGGTTGAAGATCGCCTCGGGGTCGCGGGCGTCGCTGGCCTGCGCGAGCGGGGCGCACTCCTCGCGCGCCCAGTCGAGCCGGCCGATGTCCCGCAGGCGCTGCTGCAGCCGGTCGGCGAGCTCGAGCAGGTGCTCGACGTCCTCGCGCGCGTAGGAGAGCTGCTCCTCCGACAGCGGGCGCCGCTCCCAGCGGGTGAAACTGGCGCTCTTGGCGACGCGCACGTCGAGCACCTCGGCGAGCAGCGACTCGTAAGAGGACTGGGCGCCCATCCCGGCGAAGCCGGCGGCGAGCTGCGTGTCGAACACGTTCGTGACCTCGGTTTCGAGCACGCGGCGGACGAGGGCGACGTCCTGGCGCCCGGCGTGCACGACGATCTCGACGGCGGGGTCGGCGAGGAGCGCGGCGAGCCCCGACCCGTCGAAGCCCTCGGCGAGCGGGTCGAGCAGCGCGATGCGTTTGCCGCCGTCGCCCTGCGGAACGGCAAGCTGGATCAGGCACAGCAGGGTGCGGTAGCGGCCCTCGCCGACGAACTCGGTGTCGAGCGCGAGCCGCCCGGCGGCGCGGGCGTCGGCGGCGAGGCGCTCGTCGAGCGTCAGCATCGCGGCTGGTTCACGGTTTGGCTCCCGGCAGCAGCCACAGCACCTTTTTGTGCGGCAGCCCGGCGGCGCGCGAGACGTCGGTGCCGTGTGCGCGGATCCACTTCGCGGGCTCGGAGCAGGCGGGGTTTTTGGGTGAGATCAGATGCGGGCATGGTGCGTTGAGGAAGGCATAGCGCACTTCGCCGGCGGCGATCTTCTGCTTGAGCTGGTCGATGGTGGTGAACACCTGCGCGCCGTAGCTGGTGAGCACGAGCACGGGCTTGGCGTCCTTGACGATCAGCGCGCCGATCCCGGTGGCGGACTGCGCGGCGACCTCGTAGCGGGCCCCGTGCCGGTTGGCGAGCAGATAGCGGCTGAGCGGGTTGAGCACGTCGCCGGGCAGCGTGCCGACCTCGCCGGCGTCGGTGACGTGGTCTTTGATGGCGCGCACGTCGGTGTTGACGGAGATCGCGAGCATCGAGCAGAGCGCCAGGGCGAGCGCCGCGCCGGCGGCGAGTGGCGCACGCCGCGCGGCGCGGCCCCGCGCGAGCCGGTGCGCGAGCGCGATCGCGGCGAGCGCGAGCAGCGCGGCGAGCAGCGAGAGCCACCACAGCGAAGGCGTGCCGTAGAGCAGCCGCCAGCCGTAGAAGACGGTGGCGGCGAGCGCGAGGGCCAGCGCCGCGGGGCGCAGCCGCCCGCGGGGTTCGCAGGCCCAGGCGGCGCCGATGCCGAGCATCGCGGCGACGGCGGGGACGAGCCCCTCGACGTAGCGCGGGTGCAGCCGCTCCATGTGGCTGAAGAGCACGATCCCGGTGAGCGTCCACAGGCCAAGGCCCGCGGCGAAGGCGAGCGGCAGCTCGGCGCGGCGTTGCAGGTCGACCGCCGCGACGGCGCTCTCGACCCCGCCGGTCTCCCCGTCGCTCTCGCGAACCGCCTCCGGCCGGCCGCGGCTCGGCGGCCCCTCGTGGTCTTCTTCCTCCTCGTCCTCTGCGTCGCCGAGCCGTCGGCGCCGCACGCTGCAGAGCAGCGCGGGGATGCCGAGCAGCAGCCCGGCGAGCAGCTCCAGGCCGAGACGCTCGCCGGAGAGCGGCCCGACGCGCGCGAGCAGCCGCGTGGCGGAGGGCGGCAGGATCGGGATGTGGTCGCGCTCGGACTGCGTGGCGACGGGATATTTGTGCCCGGGTTCGTATTCCCGGCCGCCGGGTTCGGGCGATTTGCTGCCGAGCCGGTCTTTGCCGTTGAAGACGAACACGGCGTTCCAGGCGCTGCCGTTGGTGGAGCCGATCGCCCAGGGGCGGTCGTGGGCGGGGGCGATCAGCGTGGCGGTAAGCCAGGCGAGCGCGACGGCGACGTACACGGCGCCGGCGGCGGCGAGCTTCAGCACGCGCTTGCCGAACGGCCCGGGGAAGCCGAGCAGCGCGATCAGGGCGAGCCCCGGGAGCGCGACGAGCGACTCGAGGATCTTCACGTCGAAGGCCAGGCCCAGCGCCGCGGCGCCGGCGAGCAGCCAGCCGATGGCGCCGCTCTGGCACGCGCGCACGACGAACAGCAGCGCGAGCACGATCAGCACCATCATCACCCCGTCCATCGTGTCGCTGCGCGAGGTGATGACGTCGACGGGGAGCGCGGCCAGCGCGGCGGCGGCGGCGAGCCCCGCGGTCGTGCTCCAGATCCGCCGTACGGCCGCGAACAGCAGCGGCACCGCGGCGATCCCGGCGAGCGCCTCCGGCAGCTTCAGCGCGGTGCTGGAGAAGCCGAACAGCTTCACGCTGGCGACCTGCAACCACAGGTCGATGGGGGGCTTGTCGATCGAGACGCTGCCCCCGGGCTCGAAGGCGCCGAAGAAGAAGTTGTGCCAGGACAGCCCCATGCTGCGCACGGCGGCGTCGTAGAAGGGGTCGGGGGGGACCTTGCCGATCAGGATCAGGCGCAGCGCCGCGGCGGCGAGCGTGATCGCGGCGAGGATCGCCCACTCGTGCGGTCGGACCCTGCTTCTCATCCGCGGGCCGCTACTCTCATCGCGGCGTGGCGAGCGAAAGCACCGGCAGCGAGGATCGAACGGAGGAGGCCCACCAGCCGCGGGAGTGTATGCCCTGCCGCGGCAGCGGCAAGGTGATCTCGAACCTGGGCGGCACGCCCAGCGAGGTCGCGTGCCCCTGGTGCGATGGCAGCGGCATGCGCGTGCCGGGGATCGACGCGCAGGCGCGATGGGGCGGCGGCTCGCAGGAGGAGCGCGGTCCGGAGGCCGAGGTGGACTGAGCCGCGTAGCGGCGCATGCAGCGTCTCGTGCATGCGTCCAAGCTCGATGCAGCGCTAAAGATCGCCGCCCCGAAGGTCGATGCACGGGCTGACAAAGCCAGTGTCGAGGCGCCAAGGCAGCATCCCTCCGGGGTGCGTTGCAAAGCCGGCGGCCTCTCTAAAAGTGAAGAGAAGGGGGACCGCATCGCCACCTGTGGGCGATGGGCCGAGAGCTGGCGCTCAAAACCGATCCTAGGAGGATCACATGCTGTATCGACTGCGCCAGCGTCTCGCCAGTGAGGGTGGTTTCACCCTCATCGAGCTGCTGGTCGTCATCCTGATCATCGGCATCCTCGCCGCGATCGCGATCCCCTCGTTCCTGAACCAGAAGGGCAAGGCGAACGACGCCTCGGCGAAGGAGCTCGCCCGCACGGCTCAGACGACGGCGGAGACGATCGCGACCGAAAACAGCGGTAGCTACGCGAAAGTGACGCCTACCGAACTGAACTCGGTCGAAAAAACGATCCCGACGAAATCGGAAAACAACAACGCGTGGATCAGCGCGGCGTCGGGCGAAGCCGAAAAATACTCGGTGACCGCCACGGCTCCGAGCACGGGTGACACGTTCACGATCGAAAACAACAAAGGTGTCATCACGCGCAAATGCGAAGGCACCGGCGGCGGCTGCGGGTCCTCGAAAACCTGGTAGTCCCGAACGGGGCGGGTCCTGAACCCGGCCCGGCAGACGCAGCAAGAGAGGCGGCCAGGCGGCCGCCTCTCTTGCGTTAAGCGCCGGTCGGCGGCGCGCTCTGCCCGCGACGGCCCTTCACGGGCGGCGGCAGATCCGGTGCATCCCGCCGCGGGCCTAATGCTCGGCGCGGCAGGCGCCGATGCGGCTTTCACATCGTCTCGATGTCTACCCAAGTCATGCACGAGATTCCGACAACGACGACCGCAGCCCGACACGACGCCGACGCGTCACACGGAGCTGCGGCCAACGAGGAGGCACAAATGCGAAACCGCGCTGGGGGCTTGCGCGACGAGCGCGGCTTCACACTGATCGAGCTGCTGGTGGTGGTCCTGATCATCGGCGTCCTCGCCGCGATCGCGATCCCCTCGTTCCTGAACCAGAAGGGCAAGGCGAACGACTCCGCGGCGAAGGAGCTCGCCCGCACGGCCCAGACGACGGCGGAGACGATCGCGACCGAAAACAGCGGCGACTACACGAAAGTGACGCCGACCGAACTGAACGCGATCGAAAAAACGATCGCGACGAAATCGGAAAACAACAACGCGTGGATCAGCGCGGCGTCGGGCAACACGAAAGAATTCACGGTCACGGCGACCGCGGCGAGCACGAACGACACGTTCACGATCAAAAACAAAGAAGGCGTCGTGACGCGCACGTGCACGGGGACGAACGGCGGCTGCGGGTCTTCGAAAACCTGGTAGCGAAGTGCTGGCGGGCGGCTCAAGTCGCCCGCCCGCCAGGTCGATGAAACCGGCATGGAGGCAGCTGTCGCAGGCGTGTTCGGAGCGATCTTCGGGTCGTTTTTGAACGTCGTGGCCTACCGGCTGCCGCGGCACGAGTCGCTGCTGGGGCCGGCCTCGCACTGCCCCGCCTGCGCGGCGCCGGTGAAGCCGTACGACAACGTCCCGATCCTCTCCTATCTGCTGCTGCGCGGCCACTGCCGCAGTTGCGGCGCGCAGATCTCCCCGCGCTATCCGCTGGTCGAGGCGCTGACGGGGGCGCTGTGCGCGGGCGTGGTGGCGGTGCACGACTCGGCGGCGCCGATCGCCCTGGGCGTGGCGCTGATCCTGGTGGTGGTGCCGGCGGCGCTGATCGACCTGGAGCACCGGATCATCCCGAACTCGTTGAACGCGCTGGGCGCTGTGCTGGCGCTGGGGCTCGGGTTGGCGCTCGACGCCGGCGGCGAGCCGCAGCGCCTGATCGCGGCGGCGGCGGCGGGAGGCTTCCTGCTGCTGGCGGCGCTGGCCTACCCGGGCGGCATGGGCATGGGCGATGTCAAGCTCGCGGCGGTGATGGGCTTGTTCCTGGGCAGCGCGGTGGCGCCGGCGATCCTGGTGGCGCTGCTGGCGGGGACCGTGGTCGGCGGGGTGATCCTCGCCCGCAAGGGCGTGCGGGAGGGGCGCAGGACGGCGGTGCCGTTCGGCCCGTTCCTGGCGTTCGGGGCGATCGTGGCGACCTACGTGGGCCCGCAGATCGTGCACGCCTACGTACATCACTTCCTTTAGGGGCGCCCAACCCTAAAGGGCTGATCGGCTTGCGCCGATACCCCTCCTGCGGCCGGGGGCCAACACAACGCCGCAAGAAATGCGTCCTTCACTCTCCTCACTGAAATCGACCTCGCTGACGTTGCCGAAGCTCCCCGCGCTGCCGGGGCTGCCGCATCGCGCGCACGCGACGGACGTGGTCGGGCTCGACATCGAGCCGGGCCTGGTGGCGGCGGTGAAAGCGCGCGTGAACGGCACGATCCGCGCCGAGCGCGCGGCGGCGCTGCCGCTCGAGGCCGACGTCGTGCGCGAGGGCGAGGTGATCGACGTCGACGCGTTGACGGAGGCGCTGCGCGAGCTGTTCTCGGGCAGCGGTCTGGGCAAGCGCGTCCGCGTCGGCATCGCGAACCAGCGCACGGTGATGCGCACGATCGACCTGCCGCCGGTGACCGACCGCAAGGAGCTGGCGGCGGCGGTTCGCTTCCAGGCGCAGGACCAGGTGCCGATGCCGCTGTCGAACGCCGTACTGGACTTTCACCCGCTGGGACTGATCGACACGCCCGCCGGCCAGCGCCAGCGCGTGGTGCTGGTGGCGGCGCAGCGCGACATGGTCGAGCGGCTGCTGAGCGCGGTGCGGCGCGC
>Ga0335072_10000442_pt1 | contig 82145 bp, 89 predicted proteins | sample Lox_Sample_21_FD_206725 | JGI IMG/M metagenome (GOLD analysis project Ga0335072, IMG submission 206725) | Soil microbial communities from Loxahatchee National Wildlife Refuge, Florida, United States - Lox_Sample_2.1 | ecosystem: Environmental > Terrestrial > Soil > Wetlands | place: USA... | reverse complement strand
GTTTGGTGTAGAAGCAGGTCTCCTCAGAGCGAAGGCGGCTGGGACAGCCTATGAGTCAGTCAGTGTCACGAAAGTCATGGGAGATTATAAGGAATAGACTCCTTCGTCCCTCAAACTTTTGATCGGAAGTGATAGGCATATTTGTTGATTAGGTTTGAGATATCTCTCGCTTGAAATCCTTGCTAATGGTTAGCCTTTGCGTGATTCTTCAGACACTCATGAGCACGTACCTCGCATAGAGCGAAGAACCTTGCGGCCCTTTCTTCACCTCCTAGCTCGACAACTCTGCTATAGCTTTGTCTCTGAGATGCCAGCTTTGTCACCACGTCGACATACTTTGGTGCAGCGGCCCGTATCTCTTCATTTGTGATCTCTGGGTATCTGAGCTGGTTGAGGATAATCCCCATCCACACTTCAAGAGATGACCACAAGAGATCGCTCGACTCTCCCCAAGTGGTAGGTTTAGACGACTCCAGTGTGATCCGCTCCGTGAGTTGATCCAATACGAGCTGGCGGAACTGGGAGTCACCAGCTGAGTTGTGAAGTGGTCGACCATTCATTTCATCCTCCAAGACCAAAGAAGGCGTTGCTTGGTCTTGGACATTCGCGTCTTCGACTCCGGCAGCGGAGAAGGTGGACGTGGTCAGCCGTCGCCTCTTAGCTGGAGGAAGGTCACTCATCATATCAGCTTCGAGGGATGTCGTTCCCGTGTATGGTATCGCGGCGAGGGCCCGCTTTGTCAGTCTCTTCAAATGCTGAAGGCATAAAGTGTCTTCGTATTCTGCAAGCTGTTGAAGTAATATTAGATTAGCTCCGTATGATACGGTGTCCGAATCGCGCTCAAGGAATTGCAGAAATGCTTCAGGCAATTCCGTGGAACAGTGGCACTGAATTCCGGGTGCTTCACTGTTCGACGAACGGGTCGCGGTATGCCGACGAGATCGCGTATGAGATCTAGGCTTTGATTGGCCATGATAGGACGGCTTCTGTATAGATTGAATTCTGCTGGAGGTTCTTGGCTGCTGTTCAGCACCTGATGCGAGAATGTCTTTCGAGTGAAAGGCATTATAGTGGTCGGCCACCTCCTCAAAAGGGCTGACAGCAACTTCACTGGCAGTAGGGCTGGTGATGTCGCTGACGGCAGATGAAGGGGGAGAAGAAAGGATGCTGCTGGCTGTGGAAGATGGGATTTCGATAATCGTGGGAGTCGTGCTCTCTACGTCAGGAAGAGCTGTTTGCTGATCAGTATCAAATCTCCACCTGGCGGTGAAGCCTTCATCGACTGTCGCTTGATTGAGGTCGACAACTTCGGTGGACTTTGAGATTTGTGGCGTTGTGTCCTCAAGTCGTTCTGTACTTGTCAGTTCCAAATTCTCGCTCTCGTGAGCGTGGCTGCTGTCTGCTGCAGGGTTCATGGGAGCAGAGCTCTCTGAGCGTCTCGCAAGCGCAGAATGGTGACCATTCTCATTCGGTGGGGACATCCCAACCGTAACTGCGAATTTACTTCGAACAATCAAACCATATTCGTCAAAACCATACCCTTCAGGCAAGTCGTCGACCGTGAGCTCTCGATATTCAAGCTGGACTTCTTCTCGATCATTCATCTTGATGTACGGATCCTTTCGCGGCCACTTCTTCAAATTCTCAAGGTCAATTTGGTCAATAGGATTGACTGACACTTGAATCGCTCGTCTTCCACTCATCACCATTCTCCGTTTCATGAGCTGGTTCAGTTTGCATACTGCCTCAGACCAGTCCGAGACTGTCGATACTGCTGTACCCAGGGATTTGCAGTACTTTTCGCCGCGATATGCCCAGTTGTAGTGCTGTACTTTCTCTTTTCCCCAACGAATGCTGACTCTACGGAGGGGGGCCAGAGATTTGCGTATTGCGTCTCCTTCTCGAACAACGCCAACGAATTGGCCCCATTCGGCATCTCTCTCCGAATCTTTCTGTTCGGAACAGACCTCAAGCTTCTTTCTCTCATATTCTTTGCATTCTTCAAACATTATGGTGTCCATCTCCGCCACAAAGTACTGGAATTGTGTGTCTTTCGAAAGCGCATAGTCTCGCCATCGGACGCATACTTGAAATCTGTCAGCGTCGATCTCACAGGAACGCAAAGTACGGCGAAGCTCGTCTAGAAGAGTGAGTTGCTCTGGGCATAGGATTAGGTCGCCATCGTGGCCTGCGTTTGCTACTGTGACGGTTGAATCAGCGTTTTGGCCTATCCCTTGGTTTGTGTGCTCAGCTTCTTTCTCCTTCGAGGATTCAACGGAATACGGCAAAGTCTCTGTGGCAGTAGAGATCTCTGCATGGTGGGCTCTATGATTCTGTACAGTCGACTCTACGGAGAGGAAGTCTATCGAACTGGAGAGTGTTTCCTCGATTTCGGCTGGATCCTCTTCCCTGCATGAGACATTTCTTGAGGGAGTGGTAGACATTATGCCGATATTCATGGTTGTACACGCGATTCGGAGCAACTGTGAAGGAGAACGTCCAGCGTTGAATTAAGTTGAAGAGTGAAAGAGACGAGCGAGAGGGGAGACACCCTAAACTAACTGCTGCGAATCCCTGACAGGTGCAATTGTACCTCCTGCAGGGCACTGTAAAAGGCAGCCAATTATACGCCTTAGGAGCTTCGCTAATCCAGGAACCAAAAACGGAACCGAACCTCCGATTCCTGGATTGCGATGCAATCCCGCCGGGGATCACTCAAATACCACATTTTGAGAAAGAAAGCATATCCCGCACGGCAAAGCTAATGGCATGTGGTTCCCAAGATCCCGGTTCAAGGATCTCTCTTTTCTGAATCTAGGAAGAAATCCAAGAACCAAGTATCCCGCAGGGGATACGCACAAATACAGGAATCTGAATATCAGCTGTTCCCGTGCGGGATCGATACAGTATACAGAGGAAGCAATTGAGAAAGCCTGGATCAACTGGTTCGGGGGATGCCCGGGTACCCACAGCTGCGGCAGTTTTTGGGGGGGTTCAAAAAGCGCCCACATACTCCATTTTCCGATGACGTCACTGCGGTCTCAAATGTCATATCACAGCCGGGCCGCGAGGCGGAGATACGGGGTCTAATTTTCATTAAGCTGACACTCGTTCCTATCAGAAGTGCGTGGTGGCATGTTTCATGCGGCGAGGCTCGCATATGTAGGAGTCATACTGCCACGACCGGCCAGCGCTATTGGGGCAGGCAGACAGCGATGGGCCTCGGCCGGGGTAGAATAGAATAGTACTTGGCACCGAGGGAAAACTGCCTCCAAAAGCGGCGGCAAAGGCCTCCGTTTTTGGCGGCGAGTTTCCTGACAACCTGCGTTGTGCTGTAATTGGAAGTTCTTCCAAGTGCTTCCATGAAATTACTAGCTTGTCCCTCCGTCGGAGACATATCAAGGTACGCCAACTACGTTGACCCATGGAGATGCAGGCATTGGCAGTTAGCCCCCTGGGTTTGCATCTATCCAGCGTTGTACGCCTGTCCGCAGAGCTGAGATAAACAAATTTCATGAAAATCATTTCAAAAATGTATTCTTGTGTTAAAGGAGCCGCTCCTGCTTTCATAGGATGTTTCAGGCGATAGGGATGCTTTATATCTTCTCCTCTGCGACCGAAGACTTTCCGTAGAGTGGTATGTGCAGCAAAACTTTTGAAGATTTAGTCAAAACCTTCAACCAACTTTGCCACACATTTGCATGGGATGAATGTCACCGTAATAGTAGATAAGCCGACTATCCTCGTATAAGCAATACAACTCCTTATATTAAGTAAATTTGAATCATCTTCAACAGGGAGTTGACGCAGTTCCGCTTATTGTCAGCAGTACAGTCATCTAGCGCAGCCTTATTACTCAAGCTAAACATTGCTCTTTCATCGAACTCGTATTCGAAAATCCACAAAAGGAATTAACAAGTCAAAAGCAGATAAATGCTTGCAATTAGAAGAAGGTGCTAGATCACGGGCATGTTCCCCCCTTTCGAAGATTGCCAGAGAACATTGGCAACTTGGCGCCTTGGCTAGAGACAGTCCACAGCATCAGCGGGGTAACGGAGCATGATTTGAGAATATTAACCCTCGGATCGCGCTTCGACAAGTTGATTTGCGAAGGTGGTACCAACTAAGCGTGCATTGATCATCAGAAGAGCAATCACCATGACGGTCTTGAGCGGTCTGGGTTACCCGAGCCCGTGAGGTTCTGAACCACAAGTAGAAGCCAAGTCCTTCAAACTCGATAAATCTGGAACGTGAGCAATTAGGCTGGCTTGTTGCAGATCGAAGGATCCATCGACTGATCGAATTGGCCCTACCTCCAGTGAAAGAAACTCCGCCAGCCCGGCGTCTGGTCCCTGAAATGTCCTAGTAGTGTGGGTATCGGCTGTAGGAGTAAGATCTTGCACGCCTTGCATGTGTGCGTGTGGGGTAGAGCTGTTCTATAAAGCATATGAACTGCCCAGCCTTACCAATGTGCGCTTATAGGACATCTTTTCTCTGCTACTTTGTTTTGTGTGAATCTCTTTTCGAATCCTACGAGGTAAACTTTCCAAAATGGCAGAGACAGCTGCAATTAACGGCCATACAAATGGCGTTAACAGAAATTCCAAATCTGCTATCGTGTCGATTGACGAGTTCAGTCGGACGTCCTTCGATTATCTGATTTTGGGAGGTGGCACTGCAGGTTGTGTCATTGCTGGTCGTCTCAGCGAGAATCCCAATATCACAGTTGGTGTCATTGAAGCTGGGAAGTATAGGATTGGAGATCCTCTTGTTGATACGCCGGCCGCCTTCTTCAATATGTTTGAGAACCCTGAATATGACTGGTGCTTTTATACAGCACCACAGGTATGGACTCCAAGTGTGACGCCAGAAATCGTGGAAATGCTGAGGTCAGGATAAGAAACACAACGACAACAAGGTCCACCACCACCCTCGTGGTAAGCTTCTGGGAGGTTCAAGCGGCATCAATTACATGATGTATGTACGCGGCTCGTCGCAAGATTACGATAATTGGGCTGCTCTTGCAAAGGATGAAGGATGGTCCGCGAAGGTGATGAACGAGTATATGCGTAAGCATCAGGTCTGTGTCGACTCCATCTTGATTGATTATCCCTCTGGTTAACGGTAGTTAGTAGACTCTGGAACCAATTGACCCATCTGTGTTGGATCACTCTACTTATCCTTTTGTCGGAGAGTTCCATGGCACCAGCGGTCCAGTTCGAACAAGTTTCAACGATGGCAAATTAGATGTCGAAGACGAACTGATCAAGGCTTGTGATGATGTGCTAGGCATCACGAAGAAACCTAGAGATCCATGGTCTGGTGACCATATTGGTTTCTTCAACACTTTGGGAGCGGTAATCCGAACTGGTCCAAACAAGGGCAAGCGAAGCTACGCGGCTCGAGGTTACATCGAAGCAAATAAGGAACGACCGAATCTCAAAGTGCTCTGCGAAGCTTTTGTCAATAAGATCAACCTCAACGGCAGTAAAGCTGTCGGGGCCAACATCACCGTTGATGGTCGCCAGTACGACATTCCTGTTAAGCAAGAGGTCATAGTCTGTGGAGGTGCATATAATTCACCTCAGATCCTCGAACTTTCCGGCATTGGCGATCCCGAGGTCCTTCGTGCAGCTGGTGTGCAATGCTTGATCGAGAACAAGGCCATTGGAGCGAATTTCCAAGACCACTCTTTAACTTTGTTGATGCAGGCTGTCAAGCCTGGTGTTATCACCATGGATACACTTCAACAAATACCGGAAGCGATGCAAGGAGCAATGAAGCAATATGGAGAGACAGGTACTGGTCCACTCAGCCGTATTGCGAGTATGCAGGGTTTCTTCCCTTACAAGAAGATTGCATCCGAGGAAGAGCTGAAGTCTGTTGTCCAAAGCATCCGAGACATCAAGCCAACCAGTGACTTCCATAAACAACAGCTCGAACAAATAATTGCTCACTTGGAGAGTGATACCTCTGCAAATCTGCAGCTTGTTGTTGTTCCTGCAACCGCGAACGTTAAGACTGGAGCCGAGCATCAGAGTCAACTATTCCCACCTCCACCTCCAGATGAGCCCGCCGGTTTGACTTTTGCTCTCTGCTTGCAATATCCTGTGAGCCGTGGATATATCCACATTACTAGCGCAGGTAGGCCCTATGCGCTCTAGTCTTTCTCTTTTCCAATCAGAGCCAAGTTTCGCTAACGCTACAGGTAGACCCAACGAAGCATGCTGTCATTGAGCCAAACTATAACGATCACCCAGCTGATGTTGAAGTCCTCGCAGCATTTTTGCGATGGATGGACCAAGTGACCAAGAATAGGATGGTGGCCGGTTCTCTGGGTGAGCGCAAATACCCTCCACCATCATTGGACCTTCAGAACCTCGAAGACTGTAGGAAGATCGTGAAGGAGCTGATCCACACGGAATATCACCCGTGCGGTAGTGTGGCAATGGGAGACGCACTTGACAGCTCTTTGAGAGTCAAGGGCGTGTCGAATTTGAGAGTAGCAGATGCCAGTATTTTCCCTCACCATGTCAGCGGGAATATTGTCAGCTCCGTGTATGCGGTCGCTGAAAAGGCAGCTGATCTAATCAAGAAGGATTTCGCCTGAGTGGGTTTGAAGGCGACATCAAAAAGGGCAACGATCGAATGAATCGCAGATATAATGTTTGAATCCTGACTTTGAATTTGACATATCGCCTTATTGCTGAGACCATCACAAACATCGTCTGCGATCATAACTTGTGTGCGTTTATTTTCTAGGCAGAGAGAACTCGGTGTCGCTGCACCTCCATTGATGAAAGACACCGTTGATCCTGAGTTGTCAGATCGAGAGCGTGTTCGACAGTGAGATTTGATTTTCGTTCAAATTGGGTCCTCAGATCACGTATTCAACCTGCTTACCTGTTTGTTATATGTCAGATCTCGTGTGGAAGTTGATTAGTGTACAAAGTCGTTTCCCCTGTAAAGATTGGTTATGGAAGTCGAGCGGGTGTGAGATGCAACATCCGAATTTGGACCAGCTTTGGGATGAACAATCCTCGTAGATGGCTGGAATGCCTTGCTCTCATCCTCAGAAACGCTCAGAACCCTTCAATCTCTTTTTCCAAGTCATGTCTGCCCGCTGTCAGGAGCGAATCTCAGAAATATCAAAGATGATCAACTCGGTCTTACTTTACTCCGACGCAGGTTGATGCACTCGGTTTGGCTTCGGTTTGGCTTGCATCCTACCGCTCCATGGATAGCATAGTAACTTTAGTGATGCTTTCAAGCGTCTAAAGATTTACTACTCCCTCATTTATCTGAGCGAAACGCTCAATTCCATCCCATTAGGACGATGGTGAAGAAAAAAAGTAGCCAGCGGGCAGAATCTCAGGATTCCTCGCATACTCCAACGCCGTCACCATCTCCTCCGCCCTCAAGTGCCTCTACCTCTGCGCCCAAGTCTTCTTCCGAACAATCAAGCTCAGCTCTCATAATTTGTCGTAACAAGTAGGTAGGCTCTTTTACACGGCAGGACGCATGGCAAGTCCTTGCTCACATAGGCCTTCTCTATAGACATTGGCGGTACATCTCCTGTTTCCATGGTCCCTGGCTCCAGCTACCTCCCGAAGTTCTCGAATCGCTAGCATATAGTAACTACCTAGCTCCACGCCCCCAACCAATCGATCCATCCGTGTTCTTCGATCTCGTAAAAATACGAAAGTCCGTTGACGAAGCGACCAATCTTGCCGTGCGCGCCGCGAGCGGAGTCACAAGTGCGGCGCTCTCGTCGTCGCTAAATGCTAGCAATGGCATGATTAACAGCGCGGGCGCTGCCGCCCTTGGACTGGGATTTGGTGGAAGTGGTGGCGGCGCGAAGTTAAGCAGAGAGCGGAAACAACGAATGCGGGAACTTGCGACGCAAAAATTGTCTCAGGCTTACCACCTCGATGAAATTGCGGCAAGTGTAGCAACGATGCAAAGCGCGAGTACACTTGAGGATTTGCCCAGTATGGTCTTACAGAGAGCACCTACCGATTACGATGCACGATACGTACACTTCTTCCACGAGAAGATTCCATCGCGTATGATGGCGGAATGCACATCACTTACACCTTTGAATGAACTTTTGCAAGAGAGGCCTGGCGATGCCGCGCCTTGGAGAACAAGAGCATTGACGAGGATATTTAAAGAAGATTGGCAGGGTGCCGCAAAAGATCTCAGCGAGGGCCTGGCCATCTCCAAATGGGTTGCCGCTCAGCACAAGGAAGGCAATGACCAACTCGTTCTGGCCAGCGCAGCGAGAGAGGAAGTCCAGAAACTCGGGAAAGATTGGAAACAGGATATCAAGATTGCTGAAGAAGATCAGCCGAGTAGTTTGGAGAAGCAATTACTCTTTCACAGAGCAAATGTGTATTTTGCGACAGCGTGGCAGAATGTTCATGCAGCACTGGACGCAAGACAAGAAGCTGAAAAGATGAAAGAGGAATCAAACGAGAGTGCAAGCGGTCTTACTGCTGATGACGCTGATCGCAAACAGAATCCAGCGGAACAAGAAGCACACCGAAAGCACTTGGAATATCGGAAAATGGTCAAATCGAATGCCAAACGAGCGTTGCGCGACTATAATGCCTTTCTTGCGCATTTCGACTATACACCAGGATTTCCAATGTCGATCACGGAAGAATTCTTGCGTCGAGTCCAGGCAGCTTCAAATGGGCATTCGAGTCAATTCCCCGCGTCGACAGGATATCAACTCATGAACGGAAGTTCACCAGAGGAGAACGGCTTGAATGGATCCAATTCTGATGCATTGGCCCTCAGTAAGAAGCAACGGCCATCGCGTGAGGCTACCGACAAGTCCTGGGCATCACCACTACCTCAAACGGAAATCTTCCAGGTCTCACAACTCTTTTCCGCCTCTCCTCCAACAAGTATCCCTCCATATCCACCGGATAACTTTATGGCCATCGTAAAACGGTCATCTAAAACTACTCAGTCCAATGGAGTAGCTCCTCCGGAATCTCACGAAGCCGTCACATATCATCCACTCATGACCGACGCCTTACACTCTATGCTTCTTTGCCATTCTCTCTTGCAAACGCCACCAACTGAGCTCCGACGACATGCACAAAACGCCGCTCGAATTGCCCGTATCTGCGACGGATATCCGATTTTTCTAGCAGCGCGGTCACCTGCCAGAGCGGACTGGACCGAAGTTCTTCGTCGTAGTAAAGATTGGATCAACTTGAAGCAATCCTGGGAATCACTTTGTCGGCCGGCACCTCTTCCAGGTCATGAGGGCGTCGACACGGATGGCAATGGCAACATGGGCTCGCGAAATGGCTCCGCAAAGAATGGTACTGGAGCCAAGAAAATGAGCAAGGAGGAACTCGAAAAGCAAAAGGCAGAGCGCCGGAAGCAAGAAGCAATTATGGAAGCCCTTGCGGATGAACGCGTCGTGGACGAAGAGAGCTTCCAGAGAGCAGTCAGGGCTAGAGAGAAGAGGGCCATGGAAGATGAAGAAGCTGAAGAGATGGCAATGAAAGAAACGGACGGTGAGGTCAACGGCAACGACGAATCCGAGATGAAGACCACGAATCCCTCAGCACCAAAGCGTTGGGCTCAGGATGATGGGAAAGACTATCCTATTTCTACAGATCGTGCTGAGGCAATCTCGCGATGGATCCGCGAAGCACCACTTACTGTCGAAGGCGCCAAAGGCAAGAAATCAGGAAAGAAAAGCAAGTCAAAGAAAGGAACAGTTGAGAGCCTGGAAAATCTCAGCCTTCAAGACGCTAATAGGGTCGAGGAGATTGATGATTAGGATAGGTCTTAGTCGCCTTGGATATTCATCCGAGACAGGCCATTTGAAATCTACCAATTAAATCATTCAATTGAAGAAGTTTTAAGTCGCCCGAGCCTCTTGCTCTTGTATTTTGAAAATTGATACAGCCAAAAAGAGTTCGCCGAGGTACAATGTCGCCCTCATGTGCTCAAAGTGAAAGCCACGTCGCAAAACACTGCCTGTAAATCGTGGAGGGTCTCGTGCGTTGGCGTAGCGTGCAAACCCCAACCTAAAAACGCCAAACCCAACCGTAAGCCTACAGATTCCACTAGCAAAGGTCATTATGCCCAGTTAGTGGGATCTATTGATTTGCCCGACAGATGTTCAGTAACGCCGCACCGCCATAATCCGTCCCTCGCGCCTATATTTCCCTCCTTTAATCAGCATCCTTCAACTCAATCGGCACCGACTTATTTCTGCCACTTTGAAATCACACACCATGGCGGGTCCTCCGCGACGGCTCAAAGTCGTTCTTATGCTCGTTCTCCTTATCATCCTCATTGCCATGTACATTACCTCCTCCGGCCATTCAACACGCACCTCCGCATTTTACACCCGCACTCAAGACGCGCTTGCAACCCAACGAGCATCAAAGGAAGAGTCCTTAGGTCACACTGACCACTCACCAACAGTTAACAAGGACGATGCGCAAGTGGACACGCACCCGACCGTTGGTGTCGGCGGCATGGCAGACGATATGCGTAAAGGCCTGAAGGAGGCGGAGGAGAAGGCAAAAGCGGCGGCGGACAAGAAAGGTGATGAGTTTCACGGCGAAGCGGGCCGGGAAAAGGCCGCGCAGATCGGACTCAAAGATGCGCAGGAAGAGAGCAATGAGGAAAAGAAAAAGGCGGAACCCGAGACCGAAGAGCAGAGTCGAGTCAAGGATGAGCTCAATTCCATCCTCAAGAGGAGTCCCGGTAGGTTGACTTACATATTCGCGGTCGGCTCTGCTGGACTGTGTCGCCGCTGCAGACCGACGACGGGCTAACATTGGGTCACAGTCATTATCTTCTCCAAGACCTATTGCCCATTTTCACGCAAAGCGAAGGATATTCTTCTTTTGAAGTACAACATCACACCCGCACCGTTTGTAGTGGAGTTGAACGAGCATCCTCTGGGACCAGCGTTGCAAAGCGAACTTGCGAGCATCACAGGCAGGAAGACTGTTCCGAATATTCTGATCAATGGCAAGAGCATTGGAGGAGGCGATGATGTTGAAAGGTTGCATCTTGAGGGCGATTTGATTGAAACAGTGAAGAGTATGGGAGGGAAGAGAGTGGAGGTCACTGCCGTAGAATCAGAAGAGAAGCGACGGAGGAGACGAAGAAGATAATGGCTTTTCTGAGGCACGCTGGATATGTCTGTTTGCCAGTCTGGTAGGTTTAGCGAAGCTAACTTTGTGAGAGATGTACATGATAGGTACGATCGGGCATGGTTGGCGTACTGTCTGAATGCGACGTTGGATTGTGTTCGGGCCAAATGGGATTGGCCCAACTCCATGATACCAGTTGCTCTGAGAAGCCAAAAAGCATATAATTGATTACATCTGGACGAACCGCATCTAGAGGCAATGCTGAGAGGATATCACACTCTGCAAAGAGGGTTATCTATGGCACAGATAGGATGGCGAGTTTCCATATCACGTCTGATGTACCTAGAATCGGAACAACTCGACTTGGCCAATTTCGCATGATAGAACCCAGAATTAAAGGATCTGGACTAGTTCGTTTCGCAATCCTTCAATCGAGTGAATCCTATGAACGAACTGTCGAATATCATCTAAGGCTTCAAATTGGTGCCTGGGGCGTGCACTCACAGACTTGTGACTGTGGATACGATAGAGTAATCCCACGGCAAAACGTTGAGCCGATTTTGGCATTCCCACCGTCAGAAGCGAAACATCGAACAATTCACCTTCGACCTTATCGCGATCCCACAACTTCAGTGATAATGAAGTACATACACTCAAGGGAGACTCTGGAAATTCCAGAGGGTGTGAAGGTCTCCATCAAGACCCGAACTGTGACGGTGGAAGGACCTCGGGGTACGAAGAAATATTCGATCGCAAACTTCATGGACGCCAAAGCTGACGAATATAGGCAAACTCACCAAAGACTTGGGCCATCTTTCAGTCTCCTTCTCGCACCCGAAGAAGAACATCATAAACATCGAGTTACACCATGGTACACGGAAAAACGTCGCCACACTTCGGACTGTGCGAACCCTCATCCACAACCTCATCGTCGGCGTGACAAAGGGCTACAAGTACAAGATGCGTTACGTGTACGCCCATTTCCCCATCAATGTCAACATTGAGAAGAACAAAGAAACTGATCTCTATGATGTTGAGATTCGGTATGTTCCAATTGAGTGGTATACATCGACTGAGATTGAGGTTTACTGACTACAAACCGCAGAAACTTTATCGGTGAGAAGATTGTTCGCAGAGTCACAATGCATCCTGGTGTCGACGTCGAAGCATCCAAGAACCAGAAAGACGAGATTCAGCTTACCGGAAACTCCCTCGAGAACGTGTCACAGAGCGCCGCAGATATCCAACAGGCGTGCAGAGTGAAAAACAAGGATATTCGCAAGTTCTTGGACGGTCTGTACGTGTCGGAACGGGGCAACATTGTCGAAGAGTAAGGATTTCAACTTGCACGGGAGCACATTTGGCGTTTGCTGGAGCGACTATCAAGGCATCAGTGCATTTACCTTATTCACAAGATCTCTGATTTGCCAAAAGGCATTCGAAATCTAAAGCTACATCAATTTCCTTCCTGTTAGCTTCTATCTGGTGTGCAGTGATTGCAACTTAATCAACGGCTAGACTGACAGCACAAAACCTAGAATATCTTGCCTAGATATCTATGCCAAAGGAAGAGATGACCTGCCGGAGCTTTTTATCCAAGTGATCCATTAACCGAATTAATCACTTCCGGTGGCTTCATTCCTTTTCTACCCTGAAATACAACCTCCTTCAGCCTGTTCTCGGTGATTCTGAAGCTCTCTGGAAACCATGCGTACTGGCTGCTTTCATCGCCGACAACCATATGCGTCAGCGCTTCCGCACACTTCAAACACAACACCATCCCTTTTCTCGAGGTCAGTAATGAACCATCTCATACTTTATGAGTCGAACAGAAGTAAGAGAGAACGTACCGTGCCCATTGAAACCGGCGCTGATCCAGCACCCTTTCATACCTGGTACCTCGCCAACATACGGCACACCATCGCCTGTAATGCCCATGACTCCTGTCCACTCCTTCTTCACTCTTTCCTTCGGTTCATCATCACCCCAGTTCTCCGCAAAATATGTCTTCAGCGTCTCTCGCAGGTACGCCGAGTTCTGTAGATTGAGTTCCGTGTCGTCCGTGTTGCCAAATTCGCTCAGTCCTTCGTTCGGGAGGCGCGCGATCCCTCCTCCGATGATAATGTCGCCGGCACCGGACGCGGGGACAAACGGTAGGAAGGGCCGTGGGATCATGTACTCGTAACCGGTGCCGTATATGAACGAATAGGTGGTATCCAGACTGTGAGGCCTCAGCTCTCGCAGCTTCGGACCAGGCTTCTGTGCCGTTACCTGCCCACGCAGCGGCACAATTTTGCCTTGCATCTGAGGGAGGAGGTGCGCCGTGTAGCCATTTGTTGCGAATATTACGGTATCCGCTGATATTGGGCCTTCTGAGGTCTGTAGTTCGTAGCGGAAGCCTTCTTGAAGAGCAGACTGTGCAGCTTTGACGCTGTTGACGGCCGTCATGGTATGCAAGTGCAGACCCTTTGAAAGACAGATTTTCAAAAGTCCGATTGTGAATTTGTAGGCACTAATGCTCCCTGCTTGGAATCCAAATGCGCCTACAGCACCAGGAGTGAGAAACCGAGAAGCAGTCTCCTCGCTATTGTATATGGAGTAGTCCGCAGCACCCTCTTTCGTATCGAGATTCTTCTGGATCAACTCTATGGCGGCGATGCCAGACTTGAAGGCATAATCGTCGTATATTATGTCAATTGTGGAGCATTGACGGGATTCGCAGGGGATATCCTGCTCTCGGGCTATGCGATGTGTGTCGAGAATGTTGTTATATTCGAGCCTTGCAATCTTGCACGCTTCCTCCAGTCCATGAGACTGTACATGTGTGGGGAAGTTACGGTATGTCGGTGCTTTTGTATGACCGCCTGTACGAAGTTACCATGCTTGAATCGAACCTTTTGACCTACAGGTTTATTCCCGTCCGAACCACTCTTCAAGTAGATGACCAAACGGCATGAATATCGCTCTTGAAATTTCCACATATGCTGAGAAACTGAGGTGAGATCATTGAAAACTAAATGAAACAGAGATAGGGCGGCTGGAAAGAGAATTCGGTGCATTTACGAAAGAACAGTTACGAAATATTGAATAATACCTACCATTACGACCTGATGCTCCACTGGATGCTTCCCTCGCTTCAACCATTACGATTTTTGCAGTTGGCTTGCGAAGTAATAGATGGTATGCTATACAGGCTCCACTGATACCACTTCCAATGATGACATAGTCTGCTTGTTCCGGTAGAGATGTTGAAGTGCGATGCCTCGCAATGCCATCTGGAGGTTCTTGCCAATACGATACAGTCGGATTGCTTCGTGGAAGGCCTGGGGGAATTGCCGCTTTCTCATCCATTTTCGGAGTGAAAAGAAAGGTATGAGAGTAAAACAAAATGCCTTCTCACTTTCCAAAGGTTAAATAGAAGCAGAGTTAGCGGAGAAATTGCTGGGTGAGTGAAGAAGTCCATGTTAAACAGAGAGGAGTGGGACTACCCGATTCGGTATCTCGATGCGAGCATTTCGCCAAACACCCGACCATAAAGTCAACCCACCACGGCCCCCCATTTCCTTTTCCTTTAATGTTGTGAGGTCCAAACACACTCAATAAGATATCTTTGGTGACGATCCAGACAGCAGTTGAATGTTGAGAGACTAGGCTAAAGAATACAAGCTTAAAGAGCTTCGCAAGCTACAAACAACAAATTTAGCGCACGTCATCTATCGTATACCTGGGCGTCTTCTTTTTCTGTGTGAAATTTCCGTAGCCAGCCCAGTTCGTCACAAATTTTCTCTCACTTCTTCTCCCCCCATCGAACCCTCGCCTCAGTTTCGCGGCCCATCCCCAGGTAGCAGCCAATACGTCAAACTCCAATCCATTGCAGCGCTCAATCGAACAACCGAACCGTACCAGCTCATACGCTCCTCTCTCACTCGCGCTGATCGAAATGGCACCAGTGGTGGACAGGCTGGCCAGAGGTCTTTACTTTAAGATTGATACGATGCGTTACACTCAAGCCTAGGTAGTCGATCTTCGTGTTAGGCCACAGTTATTAGTTTAGTTTGAGTCCTGCGTAAAACGCGTTGCTCATGATTGGCCCTGCATTGGGCGTGAATCCAACATGGACTCCCTTTCCATCCTCGCCAAACGTAACCGCAGATTCGCGGTGCTTGTCCAAAAGCCGTTCATGTGGCATAACGCAGTCTCCAAAGAGTTTAGAGTTCCACCACGAGCCCCTCGTCCCCGCAGCGACAGTCAGAAAAGTCGCGGGTCGGAACGGGATGCCGCGCCATCGGTCCGAAACAATTGCCCAAGAGCACAGGAAAGATGGCACCGCTAGGAGTAGTAGAACGAAGGCGAGGACATACTCGCGCACGATGTAAGCGGGCCGAGGTGATGACTCTTCCACAGGAACAAATGCCGTGCCGAAGTAACCAGACGTCGAGACGATGGCCAGTGCCTGAGCCGCCATTCCATACATGCTAGTGAAGTCGGACAGGACCGGGGCGCGGTACTGATGGTCCGTAGTCGCAGTGGGGTCAAACATCAGCGCGGTCTGCAGCGCCTCAAGCCCGTATATGTAGTTACCAGCCTGGTAGACGCCTAGCGGGACCAACGTTATACATTCATCAAGCATGTCCAGGCCTGCTGTGTCGAGCTCAGTTGTGTTGCTCCCAGGCTCTTCTTCGCAGTTCTGCATCGCGCCAGCGCTCTGATTCCATGTGCAGGCACTAGTCTGCCAGCTGAACGTTGGCAGGCATGCCACCCGTGAGATCCAAGCACCATTTGACCGAGAGATTGCGCCTTCATTTTCCGCCTCTGCCAGATTAACGGTCTCTTGGTCCGTACCGATTATGACAAAGTATGTTTCATTGTCTTCTGGCTTTTTTGAAAGCACAAGCTGGCTTTCCCAGGCGTCTAGATTGGAATGATATTCTCCATTGGGAAAGGTGATGTTGAAAAGCCACTCTGAATCGCCAGTCACCTCGGAGTATTGTATGTCGTCAGTGTAGCTACACTGTGCATCCCAGGTGTAAGTAACAATTCCGCTATATCGCGCCGAGTCCTCATAAGTCAGATTTGATGTTGGCGAAGGGCCAAGCAGGAAACTAGTCTGCGGTATGACACCAATTTGAGCAATAATGTTCCCAAGAAACACATCTAGTGATATGCTGAGGAAGAGATTGTCTTGAGTTTCACTCGAATTCCCACCGAGATCTCCCATTTCAATAGAGAGTTCCATCATGTTTGACCATTCTGTGGGCATCCCGACGACTGCAGTACCAGAAATGGGGTTGACATATGTGCCCGTGTACACCATTAAAGTGCCAAGGGGTACGAGTGCGAATCCTGCTATTGTTAAGAGAGCCTGGATGATTCCAGTCCAAGGAGAGTACTTGAAAAGACGTAAGGTAGCTGAGAAGCCGGGATCCATCATAATATCAAGGTCGCTCAGGCTAACTGGTCGAGCCGAAGCTAAAGCAAACGGATGGAGTAGAGCAAAGTCGTGTGAAATCCGGCGGATTAGAACTGCAGCCGGCGTCAATAGAAATGAAAGCGCAAGTCCCGAGTAGAACTGATTAACTTCTGCGTTCCAAATGCGCAGAACCCTATTTCCACTCGACACAACGGGGCACGTTAACACATACACCCCGATGCTGATAGCCACGACTGTATATACTATGATGGCTGCGAGATACCATCGAATAGTGCCGCCAACACGATATAGAAGGCCACCTGGGAGTCCAGCTCGAGCTTCGTCGCTTGGAACGTCGTCTGTTAAGTCTGGCCCATTCTCGTTACTCGTTAAAATATCGTCCCTTAGGTATGTTGGACAGCTCTGGTAGGTAACAGTGTCCCTGTCTTGGTCTTAGTGCCTATAGAGTGCGAGCACAGCAACAAAAGAGCACTTACATTCTACCAGTATCCTAATGATGCGTAGGCTGTTAAGATAACCACACAAGGAACACAAACGTACGGATGCACCTAATTTGGAGGCGCACAGTCGCGAAGCTTTGAATCCGATATCGAAGTGATGAGGACGAACTGTAAGACACCATATAATAGAAAATGCGTGGTCTTTCAAAGCCCCAACAGAAGCATAAATTCTCTATGGGTCTAGAAGGCGCCACCCCTTGCTCCGCCTGGGTCTTGTTCAGCTCCAATTTACATATCTGCATGTGGCGCATCTCGGTGAGGGGATCCTTTATCCTTCTTTGGGCCAGAAAACGCCACCAAAGCTGGATGAACTGCTTGTCTTGTTAGACGGTGCCATGTCAGTGTCCAGCGTGTAATGCTTGAAAACACGAACACAAGTCGATAGGTAAGAGAAGGGCAAGAACAAGGGCAAGTGACAGAGTAAAAGAAGTTAAAGCGATCGAGCAGGGCCATGCTGTCGAGTAAGGTCGGTGGTGTAGCTCGGACAAACTCGTAAAGTCGCGAGATGCTGACGGGTGCGACTCCATATTTATATTTAGCAAATTGGAGACTCCAAAGACTGGCAGCGCTCTTATTATTTACCTTGTTCTCAGGTGCGCAGAAGGCATTGATGTGGTCAAAGGATGGTAGTATGTTACCTAGGGGTGCTCACGAGCCGTCAGGTGTTCATGGTACGGTATGTAGGAAAGCGAGCGCGGTCGAAGCCACGTCAATACCCCGCCAGATTGGGCGGTCAAAACTGTGACGCTCAGCATTTCCTCGTTATTGTAGACTAGACCATGTTACCATAGCGATTACCTATATAGAGTACGATGTTCTGCCGCTGAGCTCGATCCTCCGATCATACAAATTTCATAACGCTGACATGCAGCTTAGATGCAACATAGGCTCAATTGGCCGAAATTCGGCCCGGCTGAAGATTTTTCGATGATCAAAAGTACATCGAACGTATACACTGTGATTTAACGGTATCTGATATCGTGCTGCTTTGGCAACTTCAGAACATCACGAAAATTGGCAGCTATGGTGCCGAGCAGCGCAGATCAGCATCGTTGGTGGAAAGAAGCTGTTGTTTATCAAGTTTATCCTGCGTCTTTCAAAGATAGCAATGGCGATGGCTGGGGAGACATGAGAGGGCTGACCTCCGAACTTGACTACATCCAAAAGCTGGGAGTGGATGTAATTTGGACGTCACCAATCTACAAAAGCCCGCAAGCGGACATGGGCTACGATATCTCAGACTACGAAGATATCGATCCAAAGTACGGCACATTATCCGATGTGGACCACTTGATTTCTGAGTTGCAGAAGTGCGATATGAAACTTGTCATGGACCTTGTAGTTAACCACACGAGCGATCAGCATAGGTGGTTCTTAGAATCGAGGTCTTCGAGGATCAACCCCAAAGCCGAGTGGTATATATGGAAGCATGCAAAGTACAACGAACAAGGCGAACGAGTGCCACCAAACAATTGGGCACAAATTCTGGGTGATCAAAACAGCGCTTGGGTTTGGTGTCCGGAACGTGAAGAGTATTATCTCGCCCTCTTTACACCAGAGCAGCCTGATCTCAATTGGGAGAATCCAGATGTCAGAGCTACGGTGCATGACATTATGCGTTTCTGGCTGAACAGAGGAGTGAGCGGATTCAGAATGGACGTAATCAACCTCATCAGCAAAGATCCTCGATTCCAAGACGCCACAATTTTAGACCCGATACATAAGTTTCAACACGGTCAAGAGCACTTTGCGAATGGACCCAAGCTACATGAGTATCTTCAAGAGCTGAATAAGGTCCTGTGCCAGTACGACGCGATGACTGTCGGTGAAATGCCATTTGTTGATGACGAGATGGAAATCTTGAAGGTAGTACAACCAGACAGAAAAGAGTTGAACATGATATTCATCTTTGAGTTGACATATGTCGACAACATCCCTGGCGAAAGGAGGTTAACATGGTATGAGTGGAAGCGAAGTAAGATCAGGGAAATCACGGCAAGATGGCAAAGAACGATGATTGAGAGCGACGGATGGAATAGTCTTTTCATCGAAAACCACGATAACCCACGGAGTGTGACGAGATATTGCGATGATAGCGACGAAAATTGAGCCAGAGAATTGGGCGCAAAGCTGCTTGCAATGATGATGACAACCCTTTGTGGAACACTCTTCGTTTTCCAAGGGCAAGAACTAGGCATGAGGAACTTCTCTATGGAGTGGAGTCCAGACGAGTACAAAGATATCGAAAGCGTCAACTACTGGAAGAAGATGCAGAGTATGTACCCAAACGACCAGAAGCATCAAGATTATGCGCGTAGAGTCCTCCAGCGCAAGGCAAGAGATCATTCAAGAACACCGATCCCGTGGACACCTGAACCACCCAATGCAGGGTTTTGTCCCAGTGGCGTTAAGCCTTGGATGCGCGTCAATGATGACTATCCGAAGATCAACGTGGAAACAGAGACTAAGAAGAGTGGTCAGGATCTATCGATCTTTCAATTCTGGACTCAAGAAATTGAGATTCGCAAAAAGCACAAGGAGACATTAGTGTACGGTGACTTTGAACTCATTGGCGACGATTCTGAGGACTCACCGGTCTTTGCATATGTGCGTAAGAGCAGAGATGAGAACTGGATTGTGATCTTGAACTTTTCAGGAAAAGACATTCAATGGAGGCTGCCAGATGACGTCAAGGTCACTCAGTGGATTGTTAACAACTACTCAGGAAAGCCGGAAAAGGTTCTGGGTGGAGAATTGGTTCTTCGTCCTTGGGAAGGCCTGCAGGGCATGCTCTAATCGCCATACGCGAGGAATTTCTCAGGGATATTTTGGCTTAGACTTAGAAGTGAAAGGTTCGAGGATGAACATATCAAATTGGAATACTTCACAATCAATCTTTTGTCCCCAGCCTCTGCAATCCTTTTGGGAGATCGCGGCATCTTGTCTCATTCTCAGCTGTTGATAGTTGGCACTCCATTCCCTAAGCAAGTCTCCCCTTTTTGATAGCGACTGGTGATGGTCGTCGTGTTATTCAGTGTCGATTCCAACCGACGATCCATTGTCGATCGCCATTGCCATTGCTACCGCAGTGTAGGTGTGCAGTCTCCTTCATAAATCAAAGAGATAATTTTGTAGTGGACTACCAGAGGATATATCTCGAACGTTGAGAAATAGCTCAGATAATCTAGCCGTCAATCTGGCCTGTGAACTTCTCCCTGATATCAAAAGGGTGAAGCTGGCGATCGGTCAATGCCCAGAAGCGGTATGAAACACGAGCCCACATGTCTTCCATTTCATCCGTGATGATATCGCTTATGACGTTCAGCTGTAAGACGAATCAGCGCATGTACAATAGATGTGAAAATATTGCGGGTGCAGACATACCTCATTGAGCCCGAAGTGTTCATCTGGCTCGACTTCAATAGCAGCCAGTTCAGCGAAGCCTAGAGCAATAGCACTGTCCTTGCGCTTTTCCTTTTTGTTGGCTTCCTGTTTATCATCTTTCTTTGCTTCGCCTTCAGGCTTATCGTCACCTTGCTTGTCTGGCCTCACTTTTTGCCATCTTTCCTTGACTTCACCGATGTCCTTACCCAACTCAGTAGCGATCTCCTTCCATGGCTTTTTCTCCTCGATTTTCAGCTTAATGAGCTGCCTATCCTGGACATCGGTGAAACCGCCACCGTCTGAAGCCTTTGTGTCTTTCTGTGCGGCGGTAACGAATCTGGAATTTGAAGGATTCTTGAAGGGACTGTCAGCGGTCGTTTCACTGTAGGGCTTCTCCGAGGTAATTGGGAGGGAAACGAGATGACGAGCAAGATCATCAGTCAGACTGACATTGACAACAGTAGGGACCATCATGACGGGAGAATGCAGCGTGATTATAAATGTAGAAAGGAGGCGGTGAAGTAGGAAGTTGAACGTGGTGTAACTTGAGTTGAAAAGATGGGTTGCGGATGCGAGGAAACAGCGAGTGTAACCGAAAGCTTCACTTACATTTGTATAAGGCCAGAGGCAACACACCCGAATGACCTTTTGTTCGGCTTGCCTGGCTTTGTGTTTCGTCATTTCCTTCGCTCCTTGGTCTTTCTGGGGTTTGTCCTGTTTACTGTTGTCGATTGCAGTCCGCCTCTGTGATCCTATCGATTCTATCTCTCGCGATAATCTCTGACCCAACCATATGTCTGTAGCCAAATCTGTGAGGCCGTAACTCTTGGCATGTGAATTTGGCATGGTTGGAAGCTTAGGGCAAGTCGGCAGCAAGTACGAAAGTAGATTATAAGGGTACGCAGGAATGGAGACTGGAAGAGAATTTAGGACTAAGTTAATAGATTGTGATGGATGAAAACATTCAAAATAATGTTCGGCAATCTGTGGCTGTTCACTTTCGGCCGAGCCACGCGATGAGTGTTGCTTCCACCTGGTGGTCAGCGGTTCGGGCAATAATTTATGTGAGAAAGGATTAGTGCGAAGCTGCGGACCTACAGTAGATTCTTACAAGCAGAATACCACAGTCAACCATAGTATCCGTAGGTCTCAATTGCTAAGGTTCTTCAACAAATAGAAGCCAAAATGAAAGAATCCACACAAGGGCTGTTTGTCACGACGAATCCCAAGTACAGCACGCACTGCAGTGTTTGAGCTAGACTACCTTAGTTCAGAGGGTACGTCCCCAAGGTACATTTGCATCTCTCAGAATCAAATAGCTTTTTTAATTAGCCTCCAGGATCAGACAGTAGCCAGGAGGACTTTTGACGCGCTTAGAATGATGAGACGAGTTACCGGAGAGGTATTGCGCTTTGGATCTTGCATGTCGCCGGAAAAGGGGCTGGCGCGGGCCGACTCTCAGGCCGAGATTTCTTTTTGGGAAATCAGCATAGCTGGCATCGCGAAAGAACGAGACAGAAACTTTCCATCCACAAGCAATCATGGTCCCACGATTAATCTTTGCCATTGCGGCACTGTTGACGGTGTGCATCGCGCACAACATTCAGCTCAAAGCACACTCTAGGGAGTGCTTCCATGAGACGCTACATGTTGACGACCTGATGACCGTCACTTTCCAGGTCGGCGATCGTGAATTTGGCGGAAGCGGCAACCTCGACATCGACTTCTGGGTACGATTCCGGATCTGACTATTGAATCTTTAGCATGAGTATACTGACTATCACGGTAGATTGAGACTCCTAGATCTGGATATCAAGTTCACGAGCGCTCTGTATCATCTGGCGACCACTCCTTCACAGCGACCATGGATGGCAAATACGTATACTGTTTCAGCAACGAACATTGGTCTGCAAACACTAAGGAAGTATCGTTCAATGTGCACGGCATCGTCTACGTGCCAGAGTCAGAAGCGCCACAAGACCCGCTCGAGAAAGAAGGTTTGTTCGGCGCTCTCTACCGCCAAATCGATCTTATACTAACTTCTTCCCAGTCCGTGCTATGTCTGAATTGGTCAATCAAGTTAGAGACGAACAGACCTACATTATTGTACGAGAAAGGACACATAGAAACACGGCAGAGAGCACCAACGGAAGAGTGAAATGGTGGAGCATATTTCAGCTTTTGGTTCTGGTTGCCAACGGTGGTTTCCAGGTTTGGTGGCTCAAGAGATTCTTCGAGGTCAAACGTGTGGTTTGAAGATGCCATTTGATGCCATTGGCCTTGTTGCATTGCGCGGAGTCGTATGACAGGAGGTTCCTCGAAATAGCACACCATCTGGGATGGAGCAAGAACTTTAACTGCTGGAGATCTGACTACATACTTGTTTGGGATACCGGCTGCTGTATTGATAGTTTATTGCGAGCATTGTCATCGCTCTGAAGCCGTAGCTAATCACCAGGTCTTAAGGTCCACCTAAGCTGCCAAATATGCCAGCAATTCTCCAAATGTTGGTCAGAACTACGCAAAAATTAATAAACAGAGCCCGAGTATTTGAGAGAAAGGATAGTTGAGTTCAGCCGCAAGCTTCTAGAAGTTCTGTGCTATTAATTGCTGGGATCGGTCCATCACCGCGCAGCTCGCGTGGATGATGCGCATACCTGCAGGTGAGCGTGGCTTACCCGCCCTTTCGCTCCACTCTCCACAAATTCGACCCCGCAAATTCAGTTTGGTAAGCGCAGCTGAGCTCCCGTGTCACACGAGATCACTTCATAGCAGGCCCGTGATCCGAATCGCTTCCCCTCGTCTCCCGTTCGTACCTTGCCTGCGTGCTGCAGCCTCACTCTCTCACACACACAGACGCACAGTCGCCATCATTACCACCCATATTTCACTTCCAACGTTCGACACCTCAAACAAGTCCCAGTAGAAGCTCCAGCCTTCTCAACGCTTCACATCTTCCATCATGGCCTCCGCTGAGCAACTGTCCAAGGTTGACTCAGCCATAGAAGCGGGTGATGCGAAGGATGCCAAATCCGCACACAGAAGAGCGAGCAGTACAGCTTCCAACGTACACAACATCGTAGACCTAGGTAAGCTTACTCAATACCGATGGGCGACTCGCGTGACCACCCTGATCTGCTGTGACGATGCTGACACGAGGTAGAAAAGGAAGGTGTTGAGATTAAGATTGCTCCTGAGACTCAACATTTGAACTGGTACGCTGTAGTGTCTAGCAGAGTCATGTTTCGATGACTTTACACTTCCTAAAGCCACCAGCTCCGCCGTCGCTGACCAATGCTGTTGTAGGAAAATGAACACCTCGCCGACAACGATTGATGACAAAGATTCCCTCAAGAAGCCTTTGTGTACGCCCATGGTGAAGAAGATTGACCTACATTTCCCGCTTGGCTTGGAGGTGACGGCACGAAATCTCAAGGGAGTCACCATCAAGGATGCCGTGGATGCCATCTACAAGCAGTTCAAAAAGAAGGTAAGAGATGCCTGTATCGCATTTCTTTTGACCGCTTCCCATCCTGCTTGCTCATGCTCTTTCTCATACCCTTACTCACTTCTCCAACTACAGAAAGACGATGAATTCGAAGAACCGTACCTCGCTGGCTTCGAGTGGGATAAGGAGGAGTCCTGGACTCGCTTCAAGGTACACCAGAAAAAAGAAGGTGCACCTGTAAGCAAGAAGGCTGCAAAAGCCGCAAAGAAAGGTGGCGAAGAAGAGTAGTCGGAGCTTCAGCTGTGATCCACAGATTGTCCTTGAGACTTCCACTCGCTTCAATCTCAGAACGTACGCGTAGATCCCAATGGTATCAGGAGCATTGCTAGTTTACTTGCGTGTACTCCTACCGGAAAAGTAATAGAACGTGCGTAATTGATATCTCTTCCCGAATCTTCACTTGCTATCCGTGCCATAGTAACCACGCGCTCATCAATGTTCAAACATCTTGCAATTTCAAATCTAATCAGTTATTCTTTCTCAGATTATCATCCATAGAACTGGAGCTTTTGATAGGCAGGCGGATTTCGTCGCCATTACGAATTGATGGTTGCTGGGCGGTTCGACGGAAGATCGAGCTTCGAGGTTTTCGAGAATCTTTGCCTATCCTTGTCATAGACCCTTTGCGGTACTCACCAAAGATATCTGGAATCATTTAGAGCCCGAAAGGAATAGGATGGCTTTGTGTCATGCTAATATGAAAACTTTGAAGGGTAAGACGGAACATCGCCTGGTCCGCCACAGCAGGTGGCGGTGCCAAAACTTTTGAGCTTTTTGCTCCTCGTGGAGGTTCAACTCTAGAAGCTTGTTTTCTCCATAGTATCAGTCAGCCGGCTGCAATTGACAGAATTCAGATATTATATCAGCATAGGTTTCCGCCTTTTCCCTCTCGAATCTCGACCCAGTGCTGTTGCGAAGACCGCTTTGTCAACGGCGGCTCATAAACCGCAGCGCAAGATCGTCATGTCGAATCTCATGAACTCTTACTTGAACAGTACCTCTCCCTTTTGTTTCTTCAGCTATTTCTTCCCGTCTGACTAGCCACTCTAGAAAAAGTCATAATTATTACCTACGATGGCCGAACTCTCTGCGGCAAACTGGTCTCCAACGATATTACAGGCAACGTGGTCCTCGCTGAGTGTGAAGAGCGCATCATCCGCGATCATGATGACTCAGAGAAGAGCACTATTGTTGTACATGGCGTATACCTGGTGCGTGGAGATAGTGTAACGGTTTGCGGCCTGGTCGACGAGGAACTTGATAAGAGTATCGACTGGACGAGGGTAAGAGGAAAGCCCATTGGAACTACAAAGCACTGAAAGAGGACATCAAAGAAGGTTGTACGCTGTTTGACTCCAAGGAACTACAGATGTCGAACTAAGCGACGGAGCTGGGCGTATGGGTTGGAACACCCGAGAGTATCTGTCTCAAGATTCCTACGGGATGTAGGCTTGTAAATCGGCATGGTCGTCGTTGTCATGGACGCCTGAAGTAGGAAGACAAGGTTCATGTGGAGGCCAGTACGTCGATTATCATTCGAAGGATATTGCAGAGCATAGGTAGGAAGCTACAGGTCCACCCGACGCGGAAAGAACCGGCAATTGGATTGTGAAAGTATGCCACGACTTTCAATTCTACGTCTATTTTGGAGTTCCAGCTGACAAGAGCAGAATGTTAGAGACCAAAATATTTAAGACACGAAGTCTTTGCGTGCTCTCAAATTATGTGATTGCCACAGAACTGTAGCTCTTATCACGAGATTGCTTGATAGTGCCAGTGACACACTGAAACCCTCAACCTCTTCCAACCGCTGCTTGTCCGTCTTGCCTTTCCTGGCAACTCCAAGCTGCGTATGTGGCCAGTCTGACCCATACACAATCTGATCGGGTCCCGATTCAACCGCACTCTTCACAATAGGCTCGATGGCGGCCATTCCTTTCTCAGTCCTGTGGAACAGTCGCTCACAGCCTGATATCTTGACCCAAACCTTCTTCTCTCTAATCATATCCAAGAAAGTTGCAAACTCCGGGAGGCCTTCGTCACCAGGGAAGGTACCTCCAAAATGATCCGCGACCATTCTCACTATAGGATCAAGTTCGTTTCGGATAAAGTCAACATGCTAGCCCGCATTCTCACGTCGGTGAGGATTCTAATCACCTAGCTTTTTCTCGCCGTCTTATTGGAGATGGATCTGATTTGCTCAATCAATCAATTCCTGCGAGCCAGCTTGATGGCCATGACCCCACGCCATTCGATGAAGTATCGCCCGTCTTACGCCAGCATCGTGAAAGCGATCAATCTCCTCGTCTGGAGTGGATATCGGATCCAGTGACATCAGCCCTCGCAAAGTGTAACCCGGTAGGTCCCTCTGCTTGTTCAGCGTCGCGACGAGCGGAGCCGGCGAGATGCCTTGCATGGAAGCATGCACAACCACAATGTTCTTGCATCCTGTTGTTGAAGTTGGGTATTGATTGATACAAGCTGGTGCTGGTGTGTATGGCCGCGGAATGGCGTACAGGAAGTAGTCAGGATCAAAGACGTGGAAGTGAGTTTCCCAGACTCCTTCGGGCACAAGTCTTTGTGCCATTCTAGAAGTACATCGACTTAAAGAGACCACGAAGAGAACACGAATTGAAGCTACCGGTGGAGAAACTTGAAAATACTGCTAGCATAAAATCAAATCAAGGTAGGTGAGTGGTAAGAAGCTTTTAAGTAGAAAATTTATACTTGGTCTGCTCATTAGGTCTAGTTACAGCTTATTAATTGTTGGTTAAGGTACTCCGTAAGTTACGAAGGATAGTTTACCTCCACAACGTAATAACGTAGTCGTCGCGATTCACTGCAGATCCCCTTCGTACCCCGCAAAACCAAAAACGACTTAATTAATACGAATTCCATTAGGGTTCTCTTGGGGTTTTGCAATGGTTTGGGCTGAGTGCGAGAGCGTGTGACTTTCGGGTCGTTCCGTGATTTGCCGTCAATTGCCCTTGATGACGGATCGAATACTGTAGCGAGTAATCAACAAATGGGCTCTAGTGTGAACTGATGGACGGATGGAGTGCTGTTAGAAGTAAGTACTTGTCCGGAACCTTGACGTGCAGACAGAAAGGATTCCGAGCGACCAGGTTTGGGGATAAAGGGAGGCTGCGAAGTGAGCGCGGAACGTTCATTAAGAGCTCGCTCCGTTATGGCCCGAAATGAGAGGTGAGTGATTACTGGCTAATACTTGAGATTCCTCGGCCTACAGGTATAGACGGCGGATGTAAAGAAAAATGAAGTCAGGAGAAACCGCCTTTGACGCGCAAATGACTTTGAGTCTCGCTAATTACATAGCGCTTGTCTTTGGATTCTGAAGGAGAATTTTCGTGGTAGAGCTACAGCCGCCACAATGACGGTGGAGATCCGACTCTAGACGCTTCCCTGTTCGGATATCGTATTAGACCGACCACCTATTCGCTCCGACCAGCATCCCGTACGACCCGACAATGCAACTGATCCCAAATTCAAGCTTTGAATCTCCCTCATCCCAAGCGATCACTTGCAGATCCAATAGGCACGTGGACAAATGTCTCCTTGTTTGCCACCCCCAGAAATGTTACAATTGATCGTCGGATCGAATACCTGCGAGCGTTAGCTCTCCAAGCTTGGCGCATTAGCTTGTGGGATTTGACCCGTTACGCTATGAACAGGTTGTGCTATGCTAAAGGATCGGTAGCATCCCCGCAAATCTTCCTGATGAGCGTCAGTGATTTCGTATAAAGGCCTTGATGGTCCCCATGGGGAATCTTGGTCTCGTTACCAAGTCTCACTAGAAGAAAGAGCATGGCCATGGAGACATCTCATATGGAGGACATCTCCAAAAAAGAAGCTCTACAATTCCCAGAGAAGGATCATCTTGATTCCTCCGCTATCAAGAACAATGTCATCCACGATGCGAAGAGGGCTTCCGACAACGAACACAAGATGACCCTGTTACAGGGCATCAGACTCTATCCCAAAGCCGTCGGATGGAGTTTGCTCATTAGTACCTGTATTGCAATGGAAGGATATGACGTATGCCTTTTGAGTAATTTTTACAGGTAAGAGCGAAAAGCAAAATTAGCTTCGCGGTTGATCCAAACTCACCTTAAACGCACGTAGCTTCCCGGCCTTTCGACAACGGTATGGTGAACAACTACCAAACGGACAGTGGCAGATTCCGGCTAGATGGCAATCCGGTCTCAGCAATGGTGCAAACTGCGGCGAAATCATCGGTCTCTTCATCAACGGCTATGTCTCCGAACGCTTTGGATATCGCTACACCGTCATGACTTGCCTTGTATTGGTTGCTGCGTTCACCGCAATCTTCTTCACGGCCAAAAGCGTCGTCGACATTCAGGTGGCTGAGATTCTCTGTGGCATTCCATGGGGTGTGTTCCAGACACTCACAATTACATACGCTTCTGAGGTTTGTCCTGTTGCTCTCAGAGGATACCTGACGACATACGTAAATTTCTGCTGGGGGCTTGGTCAAGTTATTGGCATTGGGTGCATAAAATCCCAGCTCAACAACACCACGCAATGGTCGTACAGGATCCCGTATTCTTTGCAATGGATGTGGCCAGTCCCACTTTTCATTGGTATCTTGCTCGCTCCTGAATCACCCTGGTGGCTCGTTCGAAAAGGCCGTATCGAGGATGCCAAAAAGGCCTTGCTCCGCTTGACGTCTCTGAATCGCGAAACTGACTTCAATGCTGACGAGACAGTCGCGATGATGGTGCACACCACGGCACTCGAAGAGAAAATTACTAAGGGCGCTACATACTGGGACTGTTTCAGAGGCACAGATCTCCGCCGTACGGAAATTGTGTGCATGTGCTGGGCTATGCAGAACCTTTCGGGTAATTCTTTCAGCGGATACAGCTCTTACTTCCTCGAACAGGCCGGTCTTGCTCCCTCCACATCATACGACTTTGCGCTTGGCCAATATTCAATCAACTGCGTTGGTGTCTTCGGAGCGTGGTTCCTCATGAGTCTGGGTATTGGGCGTCGAACACTATATCTCGCTGGTCTTACCGGCTTGTGCATAATGCTCTTTATCATGGGATTCCTCGGTCTGGTCCCGGCGAAGCACAGAAACCAGTCCTCTATGGCTACTGGCTCGATCATGATTGTGTGGGCTTTAATATACCAGCTGACGGTCGGCACTGTTTGTTACTCGCTTGTCGCGGAACTGTCGACGAGACGACTCCAAATCAAAACCGTTGTGCTCGGACGAAATTTGTATAATATAGGCAAGTGCTTACCTCTTATAAATCGTACTCGAAGCAAGGGCTTGATTGCTTTGGTTTCTGGCCTTCCTAGAAGAGTCTTGACTAACATTTCCATCTACACATTTAGTTGGCATCATTTGTAGCGTTCTGACACCTTACATGTTGAATCCGGGCGCATGGAATTGGGGAAATTATGCCGGTTTCTTTTGGGGTGGTATTTGCTTCTTCTGCATTATCTATGTAAGTTCTGCGATTCTTCCCACTTGCAAGCTCCGTCCAAATATGGTAATACTAACGCTGTTCGACAACTAGACATATTTCCGCGTTCCTGAACCGGCTGGGCGAACCTTTGCTGAACTAGATTTGCTGTTCGAGAGAGGCGTTAGTGCTCGCAAGTTCGCTTCCACGAATGTGGATGTGTTCGATGAGACTGTCGACGACAACGTGCTGAATCAGTACGACGTACAGATTTTGGAGCCGGAGCGGAGGGCATCTGTTATCCGTGATGAGAAGATGGTTTGAGGATCACTGTGAGCCAGAGTTCAGTGTTTCCACCAGATGAGACCTAAACTCGATCGGGTTGATACCACCCGGAGTTTGTAAGGTGAATATGTTGACTCAAGCTTTCATTCACTGATTAGTTAAAATACTCAATGAATCAAACTTCATCCATCACTCGTCTCAACCATTACCATCCACTGTACATATGATCTTGCCAGCGGAAATGTTCGCTTCCATTCTTTTGTGAGCTTCTGAAACTTGGGTCCATGTATAAACAGCGTCAATGGTTATTCTCATGGTCCCGTCTTCAAAGTGCTTCATACAGTCAGATACAAACTTGTCTCGCAGTTTCTCTTGGTATTCCTTAGACCGCGTCCGCAATGTCGTTGTCAGTAGCCACAACCTCTTATTCATGAGCTGCCGCATATCGAAGGTCTCAATCTTAGATCCACTCATTGCGGCCACAACGACTATTTTTCCTTCCACGGCCGCTATCTGCGTGTTTCGAAGCCAATAATCACGGCCTACCATATCAATGATAAGATTGATTCCTTTGCCTCCTGTTTCATCCATGCATATAGGAGCGAAGTCTTCTTTTCGGTAGTTGACAGCAACATCGGCGCCAAGATCTCTACAAATCTTGCACTTCTCGTCAGACCCAGCGGTAACAATCACTTTGGACGCGCCGCCCATTTTGGCTACCTGAATGGCGGCTTGACCAACTCCCGATGCTCCTGCGTGGATAAGCACCGTTTGACCTTTTTCCATGCAACCCACTAAATGAATGGCCTGTATTGCCGTGAAGAATGTCTGGGGCTCATTAGGCTTGGTTCAAGTGAAAGATATGGAAGGTGATATACTTCAGGTATTCCTGCGCCAATTTCGAAAGAAAGGTTCGCCGGCAAATGCATCAACATCTTCTCTGAAACAGCGATCTTCTCAGCATATGCGCCGCCATACGCCAAACCGAATACCCTATCTCCTCTTTTGAAGTCCGATTTGCAATTTGCTCCCTTCGCTTCAACCAATCCGCCGAACTCGACTCCCATGATATCTCCTGACTCACGAAGAAGCTTGTATGGATAGCGGCCCTCTCTTTGCATGACATCCATGCGATTCAGACCAAAAGCTTTAATCCTAACCAGAATATATTCATCTCTTAGTTCAGGATCGGGAACTGAATCATCCACGAACATGGCCTCAGCGTTTCCTTTGCCATTTCGCACGCTGACGGCTCTCATATTGACTGAGATGGAATTGAAATGACAGGAAACTGGCAATCAGCCAATGGCTTCTTTACGCAAATGAGGAGGCTAAAAGGATTCTAACATCAACATCTAAAGTCAGAATAATAAGGCAGTGTCAATAACATACATCAACACGAATCACATCCAGTCGTGAAGCCGTGTAACTGGGAACGAGTTTGACGGTAAAATGCTTCCGATTTGTTATTTCCAGCAACAAAAACAGTCAAAGTATGGATGATGTAACTTTCGAAGAATACTCCCCGGCAGCGTGGGACTCCATTCAATGGCCGGGCAGTCATTGCCCTCCCCACTCTCGAAGCTAATCCCTGTGGTTGCACCTCAAGTACTCCGCTTGTGGCTGCGGGATTACGGAGTGGGTAGCAATTCGTGGAGACTTCGGGGAGGCAAATCGAAAGGACCGGAGACAAGTAGATATAATCTCCTGCATGATATGCCACCTCACCAATATTCAAAAGTCAACAGAACCCTGATAGTTCTCAGATTGAGACGACAATGGCCCCACCGACAGCTACAGAAACTGTGACTGAGGTTGAGGCTCAGAAAGTTGTTGTAATACCTAAAAAGGACCAGTGGGTGGAGGATGTTCACTTCTTAGGCGGTAAGAAAAGCGAATAGCAAATTGCTGCAAATCGGATTCTCATTCTGCCATAGACAAAGACGGTAAAATTCAACTTAGATCTCCGCCAAAGTTTGAGAATCCAGAGGACGACCGAAGATATCAAAAGCAGCACCTCGCTGCTGCGTTCCGAGCCTTTGCTAGGCAGGGGTTCGATGAAGGAGTAGCAGGACACATCTCTCTCAGAGATCCTTTGAATCCGGAGCATTTCTGGATCAACCCACTCAGCACTCACTTCTCGCAGATAAAGGTTTCCGATCTTGTTCTCGTAAACGAGAAAGGCGAAGTTCTACCAGGAGGCAAACAAGCCGCGATCAATGGACCGGCCTTCGCAATCCACTCTGAAATACACAAAGCGCGACCGGATCTCAAGGCGGCATGCCACGCGCATTCCGTCTATGGCAAAGCATTCTCTTGCTTCGGCCGTCCGATCGAAATGCTTTACCAAGACGCTTTACGCTTCTACAACGATCTCGCAGTCTACCCGCGATTCGGAGGGACGGTTCTCACGACGGAGGAGGGAGCTCGCATTGCAAAGGCTCTAGGGCCTGCTTGTCGAAGCGTGATCCTTCAGAATCACGGCATCATCACATGTGGCAAGACAGTTGATGAGGCGGCGTTCTTGTTCATTGCACTCGATCGCTGCTGCCATGCGCAGATGTTGGCGAACTCGGCGTCTGGCCCTGGCTGGGAGAAAATCTACATCAATGAGAAGGAAGCTGAGATGACACACAAGAAGAGCGGTAATAGCAACAAGATGTGGTTGGCATTCCAGCCCTACTACGATCAGGAGGTCGCCATGGATCCGACGCTGCTTGAGTAACCGAGACCGAATGGTTTCGAAATTAGTCGATGAGGGTTGAGATTCAATTGCACGTTGTAAGATCCAAATGAATTTGGGTACAGGTATTCGAGATTTTGGTTGAAAATTTGTATCCGGAGAAGCTCCACAGACACGACAATAAGAATGTAAATCCGGGATTGGTTCGAGAGATGGCTGGAGGATTCGTTGTGGACAGCACAAATCAGTATGTAGCTTTTGAATAGTTCCATAGAGGGCTTTTGATTTAAGCAAAATGCTTTCCATACAATCATCTATAGAGATCTCGAAGCCGAAGTGCCTCACAGCCGTTTCGATCTGCTACCATTGGTGAAAACGCCCTTGGATCCTAAACTTGTCATCGGATCGAAAGTCTGGGGTCGATAGTCATAATGGCAAGATAGAACCGTGCTCAAAAAAGTGTATCCGTGCTCGAGGCTTCAAGTCCAAATGGGTCGGTCACATCTCCAAACCCGAGGAAATGATTAGGAAACATTGGATATATTGCCCTGAGATCATGCGATATTGGGGTCTGAGCATCGATTGTTGGCTCTGGAAGACCTTGATGGCCATGTTCGTCCACGAGCTTCTTCATTATTCGTCCAAGATCTGTAGTGACATCGTTAGCAAATTGCAGCTTTGCATTCTCCACGCGACAATTTCAACATTCTCATTCAATATCACTCATGAAGATTGCGAGGCCATGAACTAACCTCGAATGTAATCCAAATGCCTAAGTGCATGTTCTCTCTGAAGCTGTAATGCTGCAGCAGCTATCAGATGCGAGTGGCAATGCTCTGGCGAGGAATGCGCTGTTTGGCTTTGCTCTAGAATGCTCGCAGTGTGAAATTGTGCTGAAGAATCGTTGTCTTCACCTGTCATTGAGTCTGTCCCATGACTCCCATTCGACATCATTTCTTCCAATCCTATCTCCTTTGCGTAGCCTTGATTGTCTAAAGTGGTCACATCTGAAAATAGCGGAAGGCTGATTTTTCCATCCTTGACCGTGATAGAACTAAGAAGCATATCACGATCCCTTGGATTTGACTCTTTCAAGAGGACCACGAAGTCTTCCAGCGCCTTTTTCTCTTTCGACAATCCATTAATGATTGCTTTTGAAGGACGCTTCTTCGGTGGTTCATTTACATATATGCATTCGCGTTTGTTGACGGTACAGGAGCCACACCTAGGTTTCAGAGTGTCGCATTTAATCTTTCGAACTCGACAAAACTGGCATGCTCTGATGGCACTCTTTGGCACCGACAAGTTGGCGGAAGATGCTGGTGATGCTGCGGTCATTCCGTTGCCGGAGGCTCTGCGCCCTCGTCACATTGATTCTCAAAAGGCTTTGAGTATTGAAAGGTCAACGAGTCCGAGGGATTTCGAGCAAAGAAAGTAGTAGAGAGTTGCACTCGCCTGGCGAGCGTCGTGTTCAAAAATTCCATAGATACACGCAAGCTCGGCTGCTTGCCTCCCCGGATCGGCCGTTCGTCCCCGTTCCCCACAAAGCTTCCCTGGTATTCACTTCGAAAGCAAGGAGCAATTCGGAAAACCCATCTCAAGGACTGTATTTCCGATTGTACGGTAATTCCCGGCGGCTGCCCTTACGCTACCATAACCTTGCAATGCGCTAAGAGAAGGACAGTACGATAAATGACTTAGGGCTTATGGAGGAAATGTGGTAAGACTGTGGACTTGCCTGGGAATAAGGAATAAGGTTGGTGGATGCGCCAAGGAATGAATCATCCGTGGCTTGCGCTCAATGCGGTATACCTCAGGAAAGCTTGAGTTTGATTGGTCGAGACGGACTAAGGAATTCGATGACTTCTTTTGGTCAGACAAATTTATGGCATACTAGGTAGTTAGTGGATTTGAATCATTATGATGTGCGTACAATGAAATGAGGATGTAGATAGAGAGTCCATAGGATACCATGAAGCATATAAGATCTCCGCAACTTGAAAGACTCGACTCAGTATTGATCATGACTATTTTCAATCGTCGTTTGACATGAAGAATCGTCGATTGGTATGTTATCCCGATCTCGTAATTACTAGAAGGCAAGATGGAGATCCCATTGTGCGAGACAGAATGACAATTATGTTATCACTGAGCTTCTAACTGTCGACATCGACTGAACTATCCATGAATTATCCCATCGGCAAGTTGTCTAAAGAATTGTATCACGCACTGACTGCTTAAACTCCAGCGAGGTACACCCATACCTCAATAAACGAACGACAAGAGGAATCCAGACCGCAGCTCATTGTTTGTCCTTACCTTCACGTTGCAACATGTCTCTGAGCATTTGCACCTCCGCCTCCCTCTTCGCAAGCTCCAGTTTCAGCTCGTCCTTTTCTTGCGTAACTTTCCGTACCTCCCGTTCAAGCTCCGCGATACGATCCACCTTTTTCTGGTTTCAAAGTTAGTTATGGGGAAGATGAAAGGATATCGACCAAACACGAACCTGGCGATATTTTGCCGCGGCGATGTTGTTTCGTTGACGTTTAACACTCAAAGCATCAGCGGCTGCTTGAGAAGAGGCATCTGAGGCTTCTGAGCTGCCTCCGGAGTTTGAAAGGGTTACCGGCGGTAATAGATTTTGCGGCTTAGGAAATGATGCAGATTGAGATGAAAATGTCGAATTGTTGATGGATGGCACCTTTGAAAGTCTTTCGCTGTTGTTCGCAGACGGGACGAAATAATCGACGGCATTGGCATTTGGATTTGGCACTTTGATAAGTTAGATTTGATAGCTACGCTTTCAAGCACTGTAAAAGCTACCATTAGGCACGTTCATCTCGAGGAGAGTATCCCCAAGGCCAGCTTGAAAGGTTTCCGAATGAGTATAGAGCAAAGAGAGGTCTGAAGAACCGAAGAAATCGTAGCATTCATCGAGGTAATGTGCAGGGAGTGAGTATGAGTTGGAACAGTCGGTTTCAGCAAAGAGCGAAGGTTCTGAAGCCGTAAACGGTATAATAAAAGTATGATTTCTATCACTGCAACTGGCAGTCTCCGGCTGCCCTGTGAGGACAGTAGTAGATAAAAGAGAATCGGCTGGCTGCGCAACTTGATGATGCTGCAGATCCCATGGTTGCACTGTTTGGTGGCCTCCTTTCGAGGCCGAAGATGAAGATTACGGTCTAGTGAAGAAGCTCTCTCTGGTGAAAGCAGCTGAGTCCTGGGGTGGAATTTTAAAAGTTGAAAGAAGTGGAATTGAGAGTTTGACTCATAGGCACGGCGACCATGCACCTTTGCGCACAATTTGTGGGACCACCGCAGCGGCGGTTGCAATACGGTAATACGGTTTAGCGTCTTGGTACTTCTACCTTGCAGTGCTGTTCGCATGCGGATGCATCACTGTAGGCGGCTGAGACGGAATCTCATGCTCCGTACTACAGGCCATTAGAACTAAGGTTCGCGGGTTGTGTATGGCAACAGACGTTGCTCGTATTAACAGAACAAGCAAGAATACAATATCCTGTAGAATATATCTTGATATCATTGCTGTCTTGCTGAAGTCGCATTAGCTTCAGTTTACTTAAGATTCCACATGTTAGACGTATACGATGGCCGCTGAATGTGGACCAATCGGAATCCTCTCGATAGGAGATATGGGTGGAGGTATCGCAAGACTGCTAAAGGCATATAAATACGAAGTCGCGACCTACACTGCCGATAGGAGGTTGTATCGAGAATTCAGAACTGCGAGTTGAATGACTGACCCAATAGATAGCCAGTCCACCACGGAAAGAGCCAGCGCTGCTGGGTTGGAGATATTACCAACAGTAGAGAGCTTCGTGGACCATTGCGATTATATCCTCTCAATAGTTCCACCAAGAGACGCATATAGGACCGCCCAAAGGGTCGCGGACGCAATATCAGTACGCCATGTTCCCAGAACGCGACCACTCTACTATCTCGACCTCAACGCTATATCACCTGGAACCGCCCGCGAGATCGAGAAGCTCTTCAGCAAAGTGGATAGCATTCGATTCCTTGATGGCGGTATTATCGGTGGCGTGCCATATCCCAAAGCGTTAGACGGTGACTCTACCGGTTGGCATTGCCCATCATTGATAGTTTCTGGCCCACACCAAATACCCATCTCCGACCTCGCCAAGGCCCTTAACATCCGTCACATAGCTGATAGCATCGGCCCGGCAACAGGACTGAAAATGTGCTTCGCAGTCACGACCAAGGGCTTCAATGCCCTCGCAATTGAATCATTTACAACAGCCTACCGCTTAGGAGTCATGGCCGAGCTGCAGGAGTACCTCGCCGAGTACAATACGCCAACTCTACGGCTCGCGGAAAAAGGAATCACAACTATGCCACCGAAAGCGTACCGCTGGGTTGGTGAGATGTCGGAGATTGCAAAGACGATGAACGAGGATGGTGGCTTCGAACGGACATTGTAGGTTACAATGACTCAACGCAGCATCGGTCTCGTTTCCGTGTCTCTGATGAGCATCCAGGTTTGATGGCGTCAGTGAAGTATACCGAGCTGTCGCGGAAGATACACTGCTTGGCGAGGAAAAGCCCGATAAAAGAGTGCGTGGGAAGACAGTGGACGACGCAATAAGCCTGATTAGTCAGGGAATGGATTCAATGCGAAATGCTAGATAACGCTCTTCGGAAAAGAAATTCGAGATCGCTTTAACTCGCGGTCCGAAGGTATCGTATCGCTGATAACCCAAAGCCCTCCGACAAAAGGAACAACTGTCCCGTTGCATACCATTTCTATTCAAAAGATGCCATTCTTTCGTAATCCCAAACGCCATACCATGCTTTAAAATCCAGCGTCCAAAGTTGCAGTGACCCCAAACGCATTCGACGCGGCACTCGTACCGGCTGCCAGCGTGTCGTTCTTCAACACGCAATTACCGGTACTAGCCGTAACGCTAGCTTCCAAGTCGATCGAAAAGAACACAGCGGAGCATTTGAGAGCGAATTCGGAAGCGAAGCTCGCGATATTCAATCCGAAACAGCTCTCAATGCAATCTTCCACCGAATACGCAATTATGGTCGCGATGTCACGGATCGTGCCGCCACTGGCGGCCGCGGAACCCGCCCTATACTCCAAACCACAATGATACGTGTAGTTCTGTCTCCAGCCCGGCGGCGCTGTGACACTGATGCCTGTGCCGTCAATCGAAGGACAATCGAGTGCGAGTGTGTTCACTTGCGATGCTTGGACGGCGGAGTAATTCGAGACACCTGAAGTTGATAAGGGTGATGAAGATGAGGAAGTGGATGCAATTTCAGGTCTTAGCGTACCGCTTGTGCTCGCATTTATTCCACTGCTGCCGATATTTGGGCTTGCTTCTTGGGACAGACTACATCGTGGTCAGTAAGCAGACGATTCAGTCGGTAGCATATCTCCTACAGTGAGGTTTGATTCCGACAACTAGACAGTGTGATTCCCAGTCCCCCTCCTACCGCTCCACCTACGATGATGGCCGTAAACAGTGCAACAAAGAAGCCAAATCCAAGCGCAGAAAGGCCGAACGGATTTCTGGGCTGCCGTATTCCATTGTTTGGATATCTCGATGGATACGTAGGTCCGCTGTAGACTTCTTTGGTTGTGTCTTGATCATTGTAAGCCTCAAGACCGGGTTGTTGTAGTTTTCTGTCCGCCTCTTCGCCAATGCCAGGCTCGGTAGCCGTTAAAGGTGTCGACATTGCATAGCTCAAGGATTTATGATTGCTGGTTGTCAGAGGTCGAACGGAAAGGTGATCACAATGGAGGTACAGAACCGATGAGAAGTCGTCTCACAATTTACCGAGCTAATAAGATGTAATGACATAGCGCATACTCCGTACCTTACTAGCTTTGCCGTTTAATTTTACTCCCTGCATCACTGCGGTTTGACGCTAATTGCCAGAGCCTTGTTCATCGCCTCCTGTTTAGAAGTTGGGGGCCGTCGGGGTAGCCAAAGTAGAATAGCACGAATCCTGCGTCAGGGAACGGCAGACGGATAAGGTCGCCAGGTTCCAACCGAGTGGCAGCTGAATAATTGAGTCCCGAATAACATTGGAGAACTGTCGATTTAATTGTTAATTGGTAGTCGATAGATTAGGAGCACTCTCTGAAGAATCCGGAAGCAGATTCGATTGGTGAGGCTTTGCAATTAATCGACAGCCGGGATCCCGGCTCAGCCTACTTTACCCTAAACTTCGCATCCCAACGCAATCAGAAAGACTTAATTCGACCCGAATTCTAGTGGTTTGGCGACGGAAACGTGTCAGCGAAAAGAGGTCACTGCTTATTGGAGTTCTTGTACAAAGGAAATTCATCAACGGTCTTGACTCTCTGACTACTGACTATATCAAAGGACATTTTGCGATGCGTTGGAAAGTGAACCAATCAAATCAGTCGCCTATTGCAGTGATGTTGTCTAATGCGTTCGAGCACAATAGCGAAGAAGCAACTCTATACATGCATTCTTGCCTTGTCTTTTTGGCCCAACGCCTGCTTAATTGCTGTGGATGATGTTAGCACTCTGATCTCCAATGAACAGAATCGAGGAAGCATCGGCTTACCATCACAAGTAGTCTTTGCATCACCAAAGAGCATTTTGGTATTTGGCATGTAGAACATCGGGTTTGGAACATCAGCTGTGAACCATTAGCAAGAATTCCTCACATTCAAATGCCTAGTGTGAGACTCACCGTAACCACTGCTCATGCCACGCTTCATGACAATGACTTGCTTGCTCTTCCATGCATGCAGCACCGGCATTCCAGCAATCGGACTTCCAGGCTCCATGGCAATTGGATTGACAGTGTCATTCGCACCAATAACTAGCGTCAAATCCGTGTCGGGGAAATCGTCATTGATCTCATCCATCTCCAGTACAATGTCGTACGGGACACTTGCTTCAGCTAGCAGAACGTTACATTGACCCGGCATACGCCCGGCTACAGGATGAATCGCAAAGCGGACGTTGATGTCCTTCTTCCGAAGCTCTTGCACGATTTCGGACAAAGCGTACTGCGCTTTTGCAACGGCCATTCCGTATCCCACGACAATGATGACGCTTTCCGCTGAAGTCAGAGCATCCACAGTCTCGTCCACGCCCGTCGTAGTGATTTGGCCTTCCATCTTCTGTGCCTGCTCTGGAGGTGGTGCCGCAATACCACCGAACAATACGTTTGTCAGACTGCGGTTCATGGCCACGCACATGATGTAGCTGAGGATGGAACCTGAGACGCCAATGAGAGAGCCTACGGTTGTAAGAAGCGGATTGTCAAGCATGAGACCCTCTGCGACAAGTGCAAAGCCGGAATATGCGTTAAGCACAGTAATGACGACTGGCATGTCTGCTCCTCCGATAGCTGCCGTCGTGGTGTACCCTTTAAGGAAGCTGAGAAGGGTACTCGTTGACAGTGCGAGGGCAGCGATCATAGGCGCTCCAGGAGCCAAAGTGACGAAGGCGCCCATCGTACCTACGTTTGCAGCGAGAAGAGACGAATTAACAACGTGTTTGCCGGGCAGTCGTATGGGGCGAGAAGACATGCGACCAGCCAGTTTCATGAAAGCCACAATGGATCCCGTGAATGTGATGCCACCAATTACCACACCGAGATAGCCGGTAACCATATGTAGCACTGAGATATCTTGGATGTGAGCCATTACGCTACCAACACTGGTCAACACAGCAGCAAGACCGACCACGGAGTGTAAAGCCGCAACAGTTTGTGGAAGTTCGGTAGGAGAGATCCTTCGACCGATAAGCGCACCTACGATGCCGCCAATGGCAGCGAGGCCTCCAAACTGAGCCAAAACTTCCGGAGAGAAGCCCGCGGCGGCCAGAGATGCGAGAATACCGGAAGCCACACCCAGAATACCTAGCAAATTGCCTCGTCGAGCGGTGGCTTGGGAAGCGAGACCTTGGATGGATGAGATGCAAAGAACACTGCTGATGAGATAACCTGCTTGAACAATTCCGGCCATACCGGTGCTTGCGGCAACTAGGAACCCACCACCGAACAAGACTCCTGGAATGGCCCACAGCCAAGGATACTCTGGCGGATCGGTAGGCCGTTTGAACATGTCGAGCATACGCTTCGTAATCACGAAACCGCCCGACACGTTGACAAACGCAAGAAGAACCGACAGCGCGCCGAGTGCCTGAGGGATCGTCTCTGGCAGATAGCCACCGCCCATGATGAAGAAGCCACCGACACCAACCATGCCGGAGATTGCGTTTGTAACGCTCATGAGAGGCGAATGAAGGGCTGGCGTGACACCCCAAACGACTCGATAACCGATGAGACCTGCCAGACCAGTTGTGAAAATGTTGGACATGAAGAGTGGTCCGGTAACTTTTCCAAGTGCGAGCATTCCTCCCATGCCGGCAGTTATACCCGTGACTTCGCGGATGGTCTTTTGCCATGGTGTCAAAGCCAACGTCTCCTCAACTTTTGGTGCTGCGACTTTGGTAGGAGGCGATGGTGGAGGTGCTGGACGCGGAGCAGGAGCTAGAGTCTCACCTTCCTTCGTGACGATGGAGCCTCGTACCACTTCATCTTCAAGGTTGACTCCAAATTCCCTATCTGTGGTCGAGATGGAGAGAAGGAATTTGGTGATGTTGTTAGAGTATAGCGTCGAAGACTGAGTTGGAAGCCGTGAGGGTAGATCAGTGTACCCGATCACAGTAACACCTTCGTGTATGTTGATCTCTCCGGGAATGGTCATTTCGCAGTTACCACCGGATTCTGCAGCAAGATCTACGATCACAGAACCTGGTTTCATCGCTGCGACCATTGCTTTAGTGATGAGCTTTGGTGCTCTTTTGCCAGGAATCATGGCAGTTGTCACCACGATATCAACATCTTTGCACTGCTCCATGAAGAGCTTCATTTCGGCTGCGATGAATTCCTTGGACATCTCTTTGCTATAGCCGCCGGCCGCCGCACCTTCTTCGCGAATGTCCACTTCGAGGAAATCAGCGCCGAGAGATTGGACTTGCTCTCGAGCGGCAGATCTGGTATCAAAGCCGCGGACAATGGCACCCATACGTTTTGCGGTTGTGATAGCGCTCAACCCTGCGACACCGGCACCAATGACGAGAACCTTGGAGGGCGGAATCCTTCCCGCAGCTGTGGTTTGACCAGTTAAGAATCGACCGAAATGATTAGAAGCTTCAAGGACGGCCTTGTAACCTGCAATATTGGCCATGGAGCTGAGGGCATCGAATACTTGCGCTCTGGAAATCCGCGGGATCATGTCCATGGCAAAAGAGGTGGCGTAACGCTCGGACAATCTGTCAACTATGGCTTTGTTTTGAACCGGTTGGAGAAAGGATATCAAGACCGCTTTTTCTTGAAGAGATTCCACTTCATCAGGTTCCGAGATGCTAGGCGGTCGAACCTTCAAAATGATATCGCTTTCAGACCATACGGTGCGCGAACTAGCCAGAGTCGCGCCAGCATGCTCATAGACACCGTTAGGGAACATGGCAGCTTCACCTGCATCTCTTTCAACCAGAACTCGCTGGAAGCCTTTCTTGAGTAAAGCAGACACATTGGCTGGAGTGATGGCGACGCGACGTTCATTGTGATAGATTTCTTTTGGAACTCCGACGGTGATGTTCTTGTAGGGAGTACTCTCCCGTGTCGAGAGATATCTTCTTTGGCCTGGAACATAGTTCACCTCAGGCGCACGTTTGGCTTTGGAAGTAAGAGTCGAGCTTCGCCTCCATTGAACCGGCACTCCAGCAGGGCAACGGTTGGCGCAGGGGACCAAAACTCCTATGCTTTGATGGAGGTGAACCCTGGACTGCCATGTTGTGCGAATAGCACCAGAGTGAATAAATTGCTGGAAAAAGAAGCTAGGACGTCCAATTAAAGAATCCATGATGGAAATAGATGTTCCTGCACGCCATATACTGGGCGTTCACGGGGAGAGCCGGGAGCCTGCAGACGCTGACATTGGTCACACCGCAAAGTATAAGCTCTGCGGCTGCTCCCGATCGATGCGGGATGGTGATGCAATAGCGCAGTCAAGGCTAACGCGCGCAGATGAGCAGAGTGAGGAGCGAATGAAGAAGAATGGAGCGCGACGAGACGTGGAAATATCGAGACGCGACCTTGAAGGCTAAGGTGTGTGAAGCTTGTTTTGACGAAATCCAGGAGAGAAGTCAGCTGGCCAGCGCTTGCCCACCGACCTTCCTCCACTCGGTCGATTAGAGCCGCTTACCGAACCCATTAGCCATGGAAGGCCGGAGGGAGTGGGATACGGTAGGCGGGTGTCAGCCAAACTTTGCCCCTCGGTGGCGACGGGTGAGTGTGGGGTGCGGGCCAGACTCGGGGTACGAAAGACTGAAACACCAACCAGCAGACGTCTATTAGTGGCACCCACTGGAACCCACTGGCCTTTCACCGGGGCACAAAGCCCTTTCATCAGCTCCGCACCCTCGGCGATCAACCACCAACAGAGACTAGCGCTCTTGCGCAATGTCAGCCTTCCATAAGTACTCCGTACCGGTGCCATCAAAACTACTTGGCAGGGAGACGACGACAATAAGTACTCATTCGCAGCTCTGCGTCGCCATCAGATATTAGCGGACTTCTCAATTTGCTGCAGGTACGAGTACTCTTCTTCAATACTGGCTCAGACCTATCAATTACCACACGTGGCTGTGATATTGATATTCGAAATTTCGCTGATCTTCAGAATTCGTTCATCGGACATAATAAATGAGCTGGGCTTCTCTAAAGCGTAGAAACTGCAAATCCAACGACTTTACTTAGCTTCAGTGGCATGATCCCAGTGCCATATTCAATAGTCTGCATCAAAGTCTCTCGAGCACTTCATTTCCGTCTTCCTTCGGTCTCTGCCCAAAAAGGGCCCATTCAACTCCCTAGCCTCGCAACCACAACCACCAAAAGCCACCACGATGCCACCCGCACCCACAGATGTCCCATTCGCGCAAGAGCTACGCATCGCGACAGCGGCCGTGCAGCAAGCCGCGCGCCTGACGCAAACAGCGGCGGCGACGCTGCGCGCGCAGCCCGGCGCAGCGCTCGACAAGCCGGACAACACGCCGGTGACGGTGGCGGACCTGGGCGCGCAGGCGCTACTGGTGGCCGCGCTGCGCGCCGCCTTCCCCGCCGACGCCTTCCTCGGCGAGGAGTCCGCCGCCATGCTGCGCGCCGACTCGGCGCTCGCGGCGAGGGTTTGGGAGCTAGTCAGCGCGGTCGCTGGGGCTGAGGGTGCCGCCGAGGTGCCGCCGCCGCGGGATCAGGCGCATATGATGGACCTTATTGATCTTGCTGGGATGGGAGAGGGTGGGCGGAAGGGGAGGTGCTGGGTTATGGATCCGATTGATGGCACGGCGACGTATCTGAAGGGTCAGCAGTATGTGGTTGCGCTTTGCCTGGTGGTGGACGGTGTACAGCGCGTTGGGGTGCTGGCCTGCCCGAATATGAGTTTGGAGGGTGGCAAGGTCAGCGAAGACAACGTAGCCGGGGATGGCAGCAACGGTTATTTGGTTTCTGCTGTCAGCGGACATGGTGCGTGGATAAGGCCGCTGAGTTGGGGGAAGCTGCAAGACCCATCTCCTGTGCGGTTAGCTCATCCTAACCCACCGTTGGAAGATCTGATCCTCGTGGAGAGTTTGGCGGCGACGTCTATGGACCATGAGAAACACAAGCAGGTCGCAGAGAAGCTAGGCTGTGAGTGGCCAAGCACAGATATATGGTGTCTACAGATGAAATACATCGCCTGTGCAGTCGGTGGACACGATGCTGTGATTCGCATTCCCCGAGAGGACTGGCATCGAACGTGCGTATGGGACCATGCAGGTGGCCAGCTCATATTCGAAGAAGCTGGAGGAAAGGTCACAGACATACATGGAAAGGATATCGATTTCGGAGCTGGAAAAAGATGCTACAACAACCTTGGAAATGTCATCGCTCCCGTTGCAGTACATGGCCAGATTCTTAGAGTAGTTCAAGAAATACTAGGCCAATCTAAACCCTAATCTGGCAAAAAAGTCCAGTTGATGCAAAGCGGCATTCACATCTTTCGAAAGCCGACGCGTTGTAGCCAGTATATGGACCTGCTCATTCGACGAGCCAGTTTGCCAGTGATCGTCGTAATTCGATGCGTTACTCTTCACGACATGACCATGACCACTTTCCAGCCTACTGAGAGTTAGCCGCGTCTCTCCAAAGATGATTACAGACTGCGTCTTTACAGCGACCATCACGTTTCCCGACATCTCCTCCCAAGTTTTGATACATTTTCTGTGGATTGCCGTCGAATCTCTTGACAGGAGCGCAATCGAAACAGAGCCATCGTGAGGGAGGATGGCGAAAATTCAAGTCATTACCAGAGCAACATTGACTAGCTCGTCGGATTTGAGGCAAGAGGTAATGCGAGACTTGTTCGGCTCGACTGGACATAAGCAGGCCATTCGTTGTGCTTCTTCGATACACATTTTGTGGCTTGCCGATATCGAAGTTCAGTAGTGTTGCCGGTTGCAGTTTAGGTATGTAGAACTGAGAAGGTATTGTTTGAAAATCCGTTGTCCAAGTGTCTGTTTCAAATGTTTATACACGAAAGGAAGAAAGGGCGTTCAAGATATAGGAGTTGTTGTTTTCCATGGCGGTGTTTGCGGTCTGTGACTCCAAGGAGCTGTGGCAACAGCGCCATGCCGGTGATGTTCAGAACGAAGCGTACTGAGACTCGAAAGCAATAACCAATGCTCCTTCTAAATGATTGGACATTGATTGATAGAATATTCACGGTCAGAAGCACCTGAAGCAGAGCAAAGTCACGCAATCACTGTGATCCCTCTGGTGATTCCCAGCGAAGCACTATAGTCCTTATCAGTGACAGTGTAGGTCATGTGCGACTGAATTAAAGATAAACGAGTCGTTAGGTACCGTGGCTGGTATGTACAATGGCCCCCGACAGACTGATTGTGATGCACGGTTGGCATCGATAGGTAGCTGTGACCAAGAACCACTTAATGCCCTAAATCTATCCCATACTGTAGGTTCAAGAACGACTACTCATTTCTCTATTTCTTCTTGTCAGGATCCTCAAGGATTCCTTCGGCTTCCAGCCGTCTCCTCGCCTCTTCTAGAGCCCATGTTTGTATGCTACCAATGGTCAACAATTAATCAAAACGATCCAATTGGCTGCCAACACACCTTGTGTCTGGTTTGTAGGCATATGCTACGATGGCCAGGAGTGTGCTACCCAAGAAACCATAGAAGAAGACACCTTCCCAACCTTCTTTCTCTTGCTTGGCGCCTGGAGGAACGCCCCACAGCCAACCGGTGGGGGGTTCATAGTGATCCTCGTGAGCATTGGAAGCGTTTTTGGTGACGGTAGAACTGAACGTCCGTATTGAGGAGCGACATCGAAGAGTCTGCGAGGATGGGAGGATGAGCCGGGTTGATGGGCGAACAAGCGGCATTTTTGACGATATCACCGCGAGAGTGGCCTTCGAAGCGCAATGCCAGCTGTAGTAAGCCTCTCGGTGAGAGGCGATGCAAAAAATAAGAGAGGGGAGGTTAGAAAGGCGTTGATCAGCCTTGACTGTCACGTTGCTTTTAAGCTGATGTTGCCGATCCAATATTCATTACCGAGACAGATGAGGTTCGAGAGGGTGACACAACGAAAGCCGAACCAGGCGACGAGGCACCGAGGTCCGGAAAATAGATGGCCGAAGCTCCACTAAATCCAACGTTGAAGCTTTGAGCATACGGTATCAAACGGAAGCTTCATTCCAACCCACGCAAAAGAAGATCTAAATTCTTCTATCTCACGCCACCCCATCTTCTCTGCCAAATTCTCTTCCATCATGTCAATACTTCCACTGATAACCTTCAGGGCAGGTTACTGCGATATTGAAACCGTAAGATACCGCTCCTGCTACTTCTTTTGTAGCTGTTTGCCTAACCATGCCTACAGAAAGATACCAAACCGTGGACGGTGACAACAGTGCCCGACCCTGGCTACATTTACCTCTATGTTGGCGCAGAGGATGGTATGCCTTCACACTCTCATTAATTGGTGGACATCGCTTAACAAGAACTGCTAGAACTCGTCCACTTCTGCTGGCGCCGACGCTTCAAACCTCTCGATGATCCCGATCTCGACCTCGTCATGATCCCAGGTGATGGCACTTTCACTCCATACACAGGCAAGGAGAATAGCGAGAGCTCCGAGAATGTCACCTCACCTACCAACGGCCGCATCTTCGTCCTAAAGTTTTCGTCTTCTTCCCAGCGTCATCTGTTCTGGTTACAATCAAAAAGTCGAGGTGCCGACAACTGGTTCAGCCCTTTCGATCTCAAGCTCGGCCAGATCGTCGACATGATCCTGCAGGGTAATGAGGTCAACGTCATGGAAGAGCTGGCAGAGGTGCGACGGAACGGTTCTGGTCCTGGACCGGAAGGTGATGGCGATGACGGAGATGAAGACATGGAGGACGCACCGCCTAACCGCTATCGATCGAACAGTACAGGTGGCGCGGGAGCAGACGCTACAGGCGGTGATATCCGCGAAGAAGGAGAAGAGGCGCGAGAGGGAGGCGCCGATGGAGGCAGAGCGTAGGTGCAACTTATCCCATTCTTCTTTCCACTCGCACTTAAACCGGCGTTTTTGATTTGGTGGCAGTATTCTGCATAGCATGGAAGATTGTGCAAAAGCACGGTGCAAGCTTCCCCGGCGCTCGTCAAGAATTGGCATTTTAAGTTGCACTTGGTCGCAGATTTGCACGCGCGTGGCCGCGCTCATGTACTGTATCAGTACCAGCCAAGTCAATGAAAGGCATCGCACCTGCTTCAGAACAATTTCGCTGATTTGTTTTTTCATTCAGTGCCTCCTCCGCACCCGGCACCGCTTCCCAAGATCCTACATCGTCTTCTGCCGCAGCTTCAGCGCTCGTCCAAAACCTGCTCAACTCCCTCCAAGGCACGTCCTCTGGTAGCTCCATCCCACAACAAGCCCTATTCACGACGCTAAACGACCTCCTCACCCCGTCCACAACCATCAGCGCGCTCCCCACGCTCTCAGAACGGCGGCTGGACGCACTGCTCTCGTCACTCCCACCGCAAGTGGTGCTGCTGGGCGCGGCCGACCCACCAACCGACGACGCCAGCGACGCCGACGCCGACCCCGAGACCGTCCAGGCCGTCATCATGTCGCTGGACCGCGCGCAGAAGGAGGCCATCCTCGCGCGCGTGCTGCGCAGCCCGCAGTTCCACCAGTCGCTGGCGTCGCTGACGGGTGCGCTGCGCGAGGGCGGCCTGCCGAGCATCGCGGAGGCGCTGGGCGTCAAGGTGCGCAATGGCGGGTTTGTGGAGGCTGGTGGGGGCGTGCCGATGGGCGGGGGTGCGGCCGTTGAGGCGTTCCTCGAGGGTGTGAAGGGCGCGGTTGAGCAGGAGGACGAGGATGGTGACGATGAGGAGATGGATGAGGCGTAGGATGGATGGTGGTTGCTACGAATAGGGGAGTTGGTGGCGGTGCGATGGTATGGCAAGCAACGAGATTGCGAACGCTTGTGATGAAAAGCATGCGTGGTGGAACTTGTAAGAGACGGGCGTCAAATACCTCAGTATTAGACAATGCTGTAACGATACCTTACGAAGCGTACTTATGACAATTAACTGGCTGTGTCACTTGGCGCAGTAACTCATGCCAGGCTCCTCGAAACGCAAACGAGAATCCAATCCAAACTCCGCTAATGTTACATTCGAGAGCTTTTATTTCCCCAAGTGCTCGATTACTCTCTGTTATACGTGCTCGCCTCATCAGACGACCATCTCACCATGATTTACCTTCCTCTGCGTACCCTTTCGAATTCAATGCCGGAATCGAGAATCCATAGCCTTGCGTCTTGCCCTCGTTATCGCTCTTATTGATTTCCACACGCAGCGTGACATCCAGACCATACTGACCACCTAATCCTGTCTTCGTCACTCCGCTTGCCGCTGGATGATCTGTCCCTGCGTTCTCTTCACCGGAATGGATGGGATGACGCGGGTTCTTGTCGTGATGTCCGTCCGTCCTTGTAGATTTGGTCAACGCACCGCTATCTTGAGGCGGCACCGTATTGCCGTTAAGGTGATCACCCACATGGTTATTGATGTCGTTGGTACGCCCATCGTTAGAAGTCGAGAAATCATGGCTTTCCGCAATGATGGCAAAGTTGCGACTCGGCATGGTCGCGTGATTCCCATTTGCTGTTTTCTGCTTCACATCAGAGTGCCCTTTACGGTTACCGGCCATGCCGGGGTCGTGATTGAAAATCTCGAGGAGTGTCTCGTCGGTCTGGGAGTCGAGATGGTGGATCTTATTTCTGCTTGCCAACAAGTCTGCCACGGCTTTTGGAGGGGGTTTGTTCGTGATTGCCGAAGAGATGATATTAGGCATGTACCGCCAGTCTTGTTCAGCGCGGATGTTTTGTTTGGAATTCGAGTAGAAACGTCCGATTGCGCAGAGATGAACATCTCCACCAAGGATGCTGATACGGACAGAATGGCGCTTCGAGATATCTTGTAGCCTGAGCATGAGGTCCTTGCGTTCCTGCTTGTGGTGATGTGTTGTGTAATGGTCGTCAAGGTCGTCGAGAAGATCGACTTGCCCATCGAAATGGTTGAAGAGCCCTCCAGCGATACCGAAACGTCTGTTTAGGAATCTAATTGGACCAATAATGGGACTGCGAAAGATGTTCTCAAGCCATTGCAGCCTTGGATAGGCAATCGGTACACCAAGGAGCAGGATGAGATGTTTGATATCCGGGTTTGCGGAGAGCTCACGGTCCACACGGTTGAAGATGAGATCGTACGTTTCGGGGTAGTTGATTTGCTTACGAGTGCGCTCGGTACGCGCATCGATGCCAACAAACGCAATACGAGCACCGAGTTGGCAGTAAATGCTTCGGCTGCATTCCTCGACATATGGTCCCGGCGTACGACCAATGATCCATGAGGGATCAGGATTGGTCTCCTTGAACACAAAGGTATCCTTAAGTTGAACGGTGTCTGCTGCGGTAGTCCCATCCACGGTGTGAGTGGTCTGCGGTGCGTCGGTAGTGAATGTTGATTTGGGTGGAGCTTCATGATGCTGGAACAGGAGGTAGTACTTTTGAGCTACTCCTCCAATGCCTCTGAACACCGCGCATCTCATGAAACCATCCGTGTATGACCCAAAGCCGTCAATGATGTCGTGATCATCCCAAATGTTTAGCTGAGGAATAGAAGCGTTGGCAGTCTTGAATGGTTCAGTTGTGTACCAACTAATGTAGTTTTTGTAGTAGTATTCATCGCATTCCGCACGCAATGATTCGTTGAAATCGAAGTCTCGTCTCTTTATTGGGTTTCCAATGTCCGTCCATGCTTTCAACGGTCCATCTACACGAACACCATCATTGTATATTTGATCGCCACCACCAATCATAACATGGAAAGGCACCTGCTGATGTAGTGTATTCACTTCGTTCCATAGAGCAGGACCGTTCCAAGCTTCTATGTCAGTGCCGACACTAAAGCCGTTGCAAGAGTGGAACATCATTCGCATGGATTGGTTCTGAGACTGTACAATGAACGTCCTTGTTGCGCCCTTGCTTGAGCCAAAATTGAACATGGGGATGGTATATTCCCATTTCGCTTCGAAAGGTTGTATTGGCAATTGAATCAAGAACCGCCAAAAGCCCTTTTCTGGATCTTCAAACAACTTTTCTGCTCTTACGGAATACGGACCAGAGGTATCTGATGTTGTCCCGGCACCTACGCGACCAATGCAGCGAAAGGAGAGTTCGGGTTGCGGTGCGCCAGGAGAAACTACGATGAGGACACTCCCGAACCATGTCGAATTTCCACCGCTCTGGTTCATGCGCCTGTAGTTCAGGAGAGGCCCACAGAATACTTGGACATCCTCAGCTTGAGTTTGAATCTGCGGACCGGTTCCGAATCCTACTGCGCCGGCTTGCTGCGAGATGGGACCAGAAGCCTGAATATGGTCGGGTTGGACTGAGGGTCGGGAGTGAGAGTCAAGAGGATTTGAACTTGAGGACGGGCCAAATGCTGCAGCAGAGTTTGTCGTAGCATTCTGACGGCCTACACCAGGCACTGTCTTGCCAAATTCTTCGCTCATGTCGAATAGCGCGCAAGGGGGAAATTGGGGTGATGAGGCGCAAGTGATGCGCGGCGCTGTGCCAAACAGGTACGAAACCAAAGAATAGGCTATCAAGAACACAAAAAGAATGGCATTGAAGCGAAGAAGAAAATTGGGCGTCTTAACGCACGAGAGTGGAAGAAAAATATGAAAGAGAAGAGTGAGTGAGAGTGCGAGAAGAGGAGAGACGAGGTAGGTAGACGTAATAAAGAGAAGCTCGTGTTCAGGGTCCCAAGCTGTGTGATAGGGAGCATTTCGCGCTACTCTAATCTGCCAGCTAGAACCACGCTTTACATGGGCCAAGAATCTTGGATCCATCTTGGCCGAAAATGTTTAATTTGCCATAGAAATGCACCGATCAAGTCAGGGAAGCTGCAGTACTTTATATTGTCGAAGTGATTCTCAAACCAGTAATAAAGAAAGAATAAGCCGAAGAGCCATGTCATAATCGCCGGCGAAGCCAACGCCAAACGAAATTCAGCAAACGATTTGTTCCTTGAGTCCATTGCAAACACCAGATCGATACCAAAAGGTTGAAAGCATTACAGAGTTCAACAATATCTCCAATCTTTTACTCCTGTCGTTTGGGCAATTTGGGTAAGGAAAACCAACAGCCGAGCATAAGACAAAACAGCCCAATGCAAACCGGATGCAGAACGTACGTTCCTGACGTTTGTGCAAGAAGACCGATCAAGAACGGTCCAACAGCGCCTCCAGTGCTACCAGCACTCGAAATGAAACCAATCGCACTCATCTGTATGTTGTTTGGTAAGAGTCGAGCGAAGACGGTCGTCGCGCAAGGGTAAATGGGACCGAGGAGAACACCAAGGATTGATACTGCAACTGCGTCGCCGATGACGTTTGGTACAAACCACACAAGTAACTGAAATGCGATCGCTCCAGATCCAAGGACGTAGACGAAAAGTCGTTCACCAGTTCGATGTGCAAAGTGGGAGAGGATGAAACGACCTGCCGTGATTCCACCCTGGACTTTGTTGTTAACATTGATTGGTTTCGACTTCTCTGGCATCACTATCGGATCACTTACCCAGAATCCAGATGTGACATATCCCACATGAGAAGGATCACCATGTCTATACTCGATGAGATAGGAGATCACCCACCCCGAGATGGCAACTTCTGCTCCTTGATACGAGAAAATGAACAACGCACCAATGATCGTGATCTTGCTCTTTAATGCTTTCTTTAACAGGCGGAACTTGGACGCTTCTCCTGCCTCAGTAGCAGTTCTTCGACTTGCCGTCCGTTCCAAAGCCTCTGCGAGTCTCGTCGGAGCCTCGTTCTCGTAGCCCCAGAACGCCCATCCAACCGACACGAGACAAATCACCCTAATAACCAAGGTGATGAAGTAGTATCTATGCCACGGCACACCCCTTGAGACCAACGACGTCGCGATAATGGGCGCCAACACGCCTCCCACGCCGTAGCAGCCATGAGCTGCACCAAGCACGACGACACCCTGCGCCAGATTCGCACAAAAGACATTATTCAGCGCCAACGACGTAGCCATACTCAACCCCACGCCAAAAAACGCGCCCACAACCACCGCAAACGGCACCCCGGCCGCAACAACGGCATACGCAGCGACCATCAGCGCCTCGACGAGCACCTGGACGCGCGCGCGGCCCAGCCGCCGCAGCAGCGCGTCGACGCCGCACGCCGCGACCACGAAGCCCGCCGCCTGCGCCACGAACACCAGCGACGCGGCCGCGTAGCCGACCCCGTAGCTGCGCTCCAGCGACGGCATCAGCGCGCCGGCCGCCGCGTCGTTCAGCCCCCACCCCACGTACTGCCCGCTGACCGCGAGCACCCGCCAACGGTTCCGCGGCGGCTGCGACCAGCTCGGCGCCTGTGCCACGGCTACGTCGGCGGGGGGAGACGGGGGCCGGCTGGGGAGGAGGGCGCTTGGGGTTTGCGTGCCGGGGTGCGTCGGTGGGCGGAATGGTGCTGGGTAGGAGGAGGCGGAGAGGTGGGCTAGCTCGATGTCTGTGTTCGTTGCTGCCGTGATGCATGATTTGGGCTGGACGGCTGGCGGGTCGGTGATCGTTGCTGGCGCGGATTCGATGTCTATGAAGGCGCCGAAGGGGATTGCCATCGTCAGATGGGTATCGGACACGACGGACGCTAGAATGGGGAATGCTTTCGGGATCTTTTCAGACTGGAATGAGGAATTGCTTGAGATTGAATCTGAATTCTGGAAAGATAAAGGGAATTGATTGAATCGACGGCGGGTATAGGAATATCATGATGAAAGCAACAGATGTAGAATTTGATGACTCTCTACGTCGAATAGACCCACCATTCTGTCGATCCACATGATATTATCGTCAAGTATACACATGACCTACCTTAGCTACATTTCCATGGAATCAATACGGAGTCGATCGATAGTCCCATCCAACAGACGCAAGAAAAGAGTCCAAAGGATCCATTATTTGTCTGCAGGTCTTCGACGGTCAATAGTTAGCGATTTGTAAGCGAAAGCAAGGACTACCAGAAGAAGAATTCCATCCGCAAGTTGGAATTACGAAGGTCATTGATCCGTGACTCATCCTTTCCAGGGCTAAGTGAATGGTCGTAGCATGCGGTATTTCTCATTACCTGCGCAGGAAAGCTGTTTGTTGTGGAAATCAGCCAGTCATGTAGCTCGTAGACAAGGTGGTGAATCCTCTCAAATATGGTCCAATCTACATCCAGTACAGCTTCATTCCGAGAAGCCACCAACGCCATCGATCCGTAGTAATATGCGACAACGTTTCGAGAGATTAGATTAAGAAAATTTTTGTGGCGACGTTTACTTTGAAGGCGGATATCGGATGACGAGGCGCTGATGCACAGGGAATGATTGGTTGCATTTGGACTGACAACGGCACGGCTCGTGGCGTCCGCAAGCCAAGATGATAATCGATTGCAGCATGCAGCATAATTGTGACAAATACCACTGCAGTCTTTGATGAGGGTTTTGGGCCTGAGATCAGGTGAGTTAGGCGTGTTGCTTTAGAAGCGCGACGGGCCCTTCCGAAGGCTGTAAACATCAAACGTGACGGGAGCAATACATGCAAGACCCGTCGGTTCTAGGTTGTAGATCGATCTCTTTGTTGAAAATATAGAGGTCTAAAGCTCGACACTTTCGGAATTAACGGCTTCCGCTCTTGGTGCTGTTGCAGACGCCACAATCCTCAGTGGTGAGCTACAGTATTAAAAGGATCAAGGTTTCTGGACGAAGTTTCAGCAAGCTTAAGACGGTTCTGAGGATGGCGTACGGTAGTGGAATGTGCCGTGAGTATCCTTTGAGAGCTCACCGCGGTCCTCGGTTTCGAAACTTTTACCAATGCAGCATTGAAGGTGAAAAACGAGGTGGAAAACGATGGGGCAAGTGGATACGAGTCGTTTCGATTACTTTCTTCAGTACGGGCAACCCTGGAGTTAAAATAATTTTTGATCACATCCTTCTTGTAACGCGTCAGGAGTGCAAGGATTCGTCCAAGTCATCCCGAAGGAAGCTTTGACCCAGCGTCAATACGACCAGTATACCCGGCGGCAATTTCTCTCAGTAGCAGTCGTAGAGAGTAGCAAAACCAGTGGTGCAACGTTATCATTCTACTGTTATCGCTATTCGAAGCTCTATTGAGTATAATTAGCGGTATGGTAGAAATTCTGCAACGTGGAATGCATTACGAGTTTTTTTTTGGTCCAAATTCCTGCGATACTACGCCGAGAAGAGTCGTTGTGACAGCGTCTGCAACGAGATATCAGCGTAATCCAATCATTCGACCCGGTTAAAGTGAACTAGATGAATTACATCAATGTTCACCTTCGTGGAAGAGTCAAACATTTGAAGAGGGCCTCTTGATGAGATTCTTAGCACTGAAATCGAGATATGTCCACCACGGCTTCAATCGGAGGTTTCAGAGAGAGGAGTGACCCCAGCTTTCTGGAAACCTTGACAAGAAGAGTCGTATGCAAATTGCAGGACATGATAATACCTGGGTATCGCGGATTGTCTTCTTTAAGGCCTCGGCGGAGCACGGGCACCTCGCTGTCTCAATCGGAAAATATTCGCAATAAGTGGAGAAAGGTTCACGCCGTGGCAATAGGAATATGGCCGACAGCCGAACATGGGTACAAAGGTCATGAGAATATGACTGCCTGTACGCAGGGATAGAGCACGCAAAAGGCGTGGTCCCGATAGCCCGAGAAATATGTTACTCGCCTTCCGACTACCTTGTGATTATTTGGAAGAGCAACATTGATGCCGTTGCAGCCACCATTCGATGCAATTTGTATGTTTTACGAGTTCGGCGTAAAAGTTGAGAAGGATGCATTGTCAGCCGAAGTGCATTTCACAGTACCTCCTACATCGCTCGCAGGGATTGGCGGTCCGTTCGAAAAGTAGACAACAAGCAGCCTTGAAGTCTGAGGAAACGAGTTGAATTGACGGGAGCAAGCGCTGTTCAAACTTGATGATGAGTTTTCAAGGCTGTGATCTCCTGTCCATTCCAGTCAGAAGTGGAATCAAGACTGGCACCGTTTCTGGAGAATTCCCTAATCCATGGAAGAATTTGGAACGCAATGACTGTTAAGATGGAACGGCGTAGACACCCGTTTTGCGAACATGTACGTGGTTAGAGCACTATTTTTGACACAGCACTAAGAGACGATGAGACTGAATGATAAGAAGCTTGGAGCCCGTGGGAAAAGAAAGAATTATTGGCGTGAACCATTGCAGGAGGTCTGCATTCGCGGTGATGGTGCAGCGCGCATCACGCTCCAGTGCGGCGGTTAGGAGACACGATTGCGAGGCAGTCATCCCATGGCCCTGGGCGCAGAAACGACCATGCGCGATTGTAGTGACATGGTAACATGGTAGATCGATGCACGAACCATTCGAGCAAACCAATCTCACGCGAGTAGTGAGAACCGGTACCGAGGATGAACGCGGAACAGGAGCGTGTCCTGACTAAGTTTGCATAAACTCAGACTCGGGATCAGGTCTCATCTAGCGCCTCTCTGCAAGTTTGAGGAGATGGCTGTTTGCAAAGGAGATGATCGGAATGATGCACACGAAGATTGAGGCGCTTATGACGGGCGCCTGCCTGAGTGACAGTTCTGGAAATAGACTCGTATTCTCACCGTCGTTGGGGTGAAGAAATATGCGAGACGGTGGATACATTTGTGAGGCAAGAGTGGCCAAAACAACGACCCAAACGCAAAGATATGTCCCAAACTGGGGGGAACGGACAACTGAGCGAGTGGGCGGTGCAGAATAGCGTGGGAGTCGAAGAGTCTGGCTTAAACATCTGAAGTCCGGGTCGGTGGGTCTAAGCGTATTCGGCTGTAGCAGTGTTTGAGCTGCTGTTTGACGCTCAGAAGCCACGATGGCCACAGCTGGCAACACGCACTCAGGAGCAGCTCCCGAAGAGCCGGATGTGTTCAAGGATATTTCGAAGCCTTGAGGGTAGCAAGGGATCTGAAAGACAGGGAGCGGACATGTCGGCTATCAAATAAAGTGGATTTAGGGCATGACTGGCATGTTGGAGCATGGAAAATAAATAAAAAGAAGACGGACGGGTGCAACGTAGAAGAGAGTGTCCAGCGATCGACGGGCCACGAGGTAGCAGGCGTGTCTAACTAGGGAATCCCCGTCGACAGCTGCAAGTTGAAGCCTTCCAGAAGTTGCTCGGGCGTCGCAGACCGGACGTGGCTTTGATTCGGCTTACGCGCGGGCTGGCAGACCTTTTTCATGAGGCTGCATGTTCGGAGCGACAGCTGGATCCAGGAGACCAAGGAATTTAATGAGCATTGAGTCTCAAGCCATTTGATTGATGTCGCGCGAAGGGGGTGTACAAGCAAACGGTTCCCGGCTAGTGTGTACAGCGACAGCGAGGACGAGCAACTGCGCAGCGCCTAACGAGGTACCGATGTACGTATGTAGCACCGCGTAGGGAACGGTGCCATAAGGCAGAGTGGAGTACGGAGTAGCTGCATTGCCAATGGCATTCTGCCTCACCTGGCACGCACTGATTAGCATGAGCAGAAGCAGTTACCTTGAACTAGGGACCTTGATGGGCTTCCTTGTGCAGGTTCGACGCACATTGGCGGCCGAGGGCTGTCTTGCTACGCGAACGCTTGGGGGGGTGGGAGGGGGTAGCATTTTGGGGGGGGGGGGTGGGTGTGGGTGGCCAGCCCGTCGCGACGGCATTTCCCGTCGCTCGCGTAGGCTAAGGCGGAGACGGAGAGAATGACAAAAGCGGAGAAGTCGATTGGTGATTGAATCTTAGGGTTTCTAGTCTTCCCAGGAGCATGTTTTGACATCGGGAAAGTCAGCCACCACGGTCTGAGCATTGGAGATGGGGAAGGACGCGAAGAGCGGATTGGGCGCGAGAAAATTTGATGTTGGTGGATGGCGAAGACGGAGCTGAGGAATTGGCAGAGAGCGACAGGAACATAGTCGGCCTATCAAGCCCTCAGCACTGAGAAACGGCACTCACCCAGCTGATCACAAGCATTTTTTACGGAATGGCTACTGGCCGTAAGTAGGTGTTGACGGGAGGAGAGATGCTGTTTCTGAGGTATTGTTGCGTGTTGCATCGCATGTCTGCCACAAGCCCATTATGCCACCAGCCGCCTCGACACCACCCCCGAACCATTCCCATCGTTCGTCGCGCCTCCGTTTCTACTTGGGCCCCGGAGCGGGCCAGCAGCAGTGGCAGCAGCAGCGACAGAGACGGACGAGGAACAAAGTAATTAAGTACCTTAGGTATAGCTGCCGTAAGCGACAGTTTTATTTGTGGTCCGAGATCAGGCAGCTGCTTGTGCTTGAGCTTGTGCTCGCGCGAGCATAAGTCGCAGCTTTTTCTTCGAACGGCAGCGCTGCGCCCATGTCATCCTGCTCGCTGTGCCGGCCTATCCCATATCATCCCGTGGCCAGGTTCAGGGGCCTAAAGGTGGCTCCAAGCTAACGTCTTTGCTGGTGAAGATTGTCTTGCCCAAAGCCCAGCAAACCGGGACGCTGTCCCCGATTCCCAGGTCTTTGCTTTTGAACGCCCGCGTCTCCGCTTGCACCAGAGCTGCTGCTGGTCTGGCGCTGGCTGCAGTTGCTTAACTGGAATTCCCTTCCACCTGCAAGATTCGAGAAGAAACCTTCTTCAACTTCCTCCGACAACAAAAAACCGGCAATCAGCCACGGTCGTCGTTTGCGTCCACTCTCGCCTCTCCTCGCTTCGATATTCAACCCGCTGGCATTAATCCTCTCTCTGCCGACCGTGACCTTTTTGCTTGCTGCCCAATCCGTCTCGTCGTACCCATTCCACCGGCTCCAGCAACCAGACACCATCATCTAAATACCCATGAATCGTCCCGATTAACCGGTTACGCGTTGTTTTCTTCGCCCACCCATCCCAAGGGAAGGAGGTTTGGCCCATTGTTGGAATGCCAACAAGGCTGGTCGCCATGGACGAGTCCTCGGCGACGTTGCAGTCGTCTGGCCGGGCCTCACTCGCACCTCAACTACCAAGGACGACTCTTGGGCGGGCTTTTAAGCGTTTTCGAAGTGCTCTTCGAATTCCTAGTCCGTCGAGAAGAGAATCCGTGTCGCCAATCCCAACTCCTCTGTCGCCGCTTCCTCACAATGCTGTTGTTCAGCAAGATGAGAATATTCCTCCCGCTTCCCCTACCACGGAACTAATTGAAGCTGGGTAAGGTTGAACCTCTCACCGACATGGAAAGTCTTTATTAATTTAGTGCAGTATCAACCTCCACAATCTTGTGGTTGACGACGAAGCAGAGCCATCAAATGTCCCGGCAGATCCCATAGCACCATTCATGAGAGGCTCGTTGACACACCAGCAGCGTACCCGCGAGCTCTTTGAAAAGTATGGCCTAGCTTTTGAGCCTACCCAGCTTGCATCTCCCGATACTAGATCGTCTTCACGGCGATCGAGTGGAGTTCCGCGCGTAGAAAAGCAAATTCGCATGCGGATACGGTACAACTGTCACCGATGTCAAACTACTTTCGGAGCGACATCCGTATGCCCGGAGTGCGAGCACCAACGCTGTCGAAAATGTCCCCGACATCCTCCAAAACGAGCCAGGCCGCGCAATTCGCAGACGGGAGGTTCGCAGGCGGACCGAAATGGTGGTGGAGAGACGGATGTGGATCGAGAAGCCAAACGACAACGAATCACGCCAAGTTCACCCATTTCGCCAGAGATATCCTCGTCATCCAATTGCAAAACGGAACCTCAAATATTAGTGCCTGCATTGCTGCAGATCTGCCACAAATGCCAGACTACCTTTGGTCCCAAAGGATCTCTATTATGTGAAGGCTGTGGTCACATACGATGTTCGGAGTGCTCCCCGGAACCTATTATTGCAGATGATGATGATCAGCCGCACACGGACGATTCGATGCCCGATAGACCTCTCAACGAGGAATTTCCACCCGCCGAAAGACCCGATAGAGTGTACCGAGAGCCGCGGCAACGGGTACGATGGATTTGCGATCAATGCCAAACAGTATTTCTACCGGACGCAAGAATTTGCAGCGTTTGCCTTCATACAAAATGCGGCAATTGCACTCGAGCACCGTAAGCTATCTTCCAACTTTTCACTACTTCGTCCTGACGCTAAACTTCCAAATAGACCAAGACCCTTTTTAGATTTGCATCCAGATCCTGGTATAGCGGTACCACTACAAGAACATTTGGCCGATCTACCCAGTTTACACGCACCGGCCATGATTGCATCGAGTTCGGTAGCATAAAGGCATTGAATTTCATGTACAGATCAAGGCACGACTTATCCAATTTCTTTCGGACGTAGCCTCGCACACGTATTCCTATATCAGCAATTTGGAACTTAAAGAGCCTCATCGGCACCTACGCATTGGATGGTTATTTCTTCGGCATGTCCGAATCTTCGGATACCGCTCACACCGAGCCCTCCAATATATAAACGAAACATGATCCACAGCTACCCGTCGAAGTTTTCGTCCCACGCAGTATTTGCTGCGTCTGATAACGATACCGAATTCAGACTTCCCTGAACGGCGCTTCAGCAGTATTCCTGCCCGCGAGCATTCTTGTCTTGCATGGGCTGTCTAACCTGGACAGCCCGTCACGAGTTTTTGTGTTAGAAGATACCACTTTCGGTTTTTCATTGTAGTTTGGGAGACAGCTTTCAAGCCGTCAGTATAGAGCATCGAGAGCGAACAGAATGTCGCCTCATCAGAGTCGTAGAAGGGCTTCGGTATGAACCCGCCCTAAATACAGGAATTGGAAAACTCTTCACTATCTCATTCCCGGTTGCTCCCACCGGTATCTGTTCCTTTGTTGTTTCTCTACATCCATATATCAGACACCATCAGAACCAAACGGTTTGAACCATCTTGTATTACGCGCCCCAAGCGCCCGGAATCTTTTTTGGCGCGAGCACAAACACAAGTACAAGCCGTCAGCTTACCTCAACCTTGGGCCAAAGCAAGGCGTATCAATTGGCAAAGGTAAAACTCATGTCCAGACGACGCGCAGCAGCACAAACACTGCAAGACGCGGCCAGCGCTTGTCCGTCGTGTATGATGACCCTGCAGTGGTCGCCTCACGCTGAGCAAAACTCATAACTCGCCCTATATCATGCGTCGTCCATGGTACCCTCCAAAATGCCAGTCTTTGCATTGATTGAGCAAGGGCACCAGGTAAGGTACGGTCGATTGTTTACGATCCGGCCAGCACAACCCCACGTTCAAGGCCCAAAAACTCAAATTCCAAATTCTCCGACTCGAGAAGCGCGTGTACGGAGCACACGCGGAAGAGGTTTAGGTGGGGAACTAGTTAGCTGCGAAACGAGGAGAGAAGAACAGCTGGGTTTCTCGCTTGTTCGAAGCGTAATCGCTGCGCGGCTACTTCCGCGAGATCCAGGGTGCCAAAAATGCAAATGCTTGCCATTGTTGCCAACCCACCACTCCCACTCCAACACCCCGGACCGCGAGCAAATCGAATTCCGGGCTTGCGGGTTGGATGGCGCTGACGTGGGCCAGAGGTGCCCGCGCGTTTCGCGTTCGTGTTCAGCGATGCCTTTCCCTTCAACTTCAACGACTTACAGGGTCCATGGGTTGGAGTTTTGTTCGAGGGTTGGAGCTCAGAGGAACCTTAATTTGCCCGTGGGCATGTCGTGCCGGCGCGTGCAGTCAAATCCACCGTAGTGGGTGATAGTGAGTGAGACGAAGCGGCCAGGGGTCCCTATAGGATACGACGGGGGCCGTACTGGTTTTGGTCTGCGGTGGATTTTCCCTGCGAGGATTGCTTTTTAGTGGGCTGATCCACGATCCTTTCAGTGCCGCAATGCCCTTGCTCCAGTGTGCGAGCAGCGGCCGGAACGTCTTGGACACCGGAACGACGCTTCCGAGCCTTTGAGTGGTTTGTTTTACCAACTAGCTTTGCTCCTCTTACGGCGTGGCATGCGGTGGGCGTCCTACTTCCTCCAGAGATCTGAGAGGATTCTTTTCGAACTGCAGCTTCAACGGCAATGGCGCTCTGCCTAATGAGCTGAGCAAGTCTTACGCGATTCATTGCTGCCGTTGCATAATTATGCAGCTCCCACCTCGCTTAGAAGCGAAGTGGAAATCATGTACGGTACAGTGCATCTGAGGACGAGCTCGTTACTGGTCTTCGAATACAAGTATCTTCTACCGGCGAAGGGTGATACAGCATTAGGTACCTACTACCTTAGGCATGCCAGCCGGCATGGTAGAGTAACGAAGAAAGAGCAAACAGAGCTTCTCAAAGCCAGCCAGCAAGCTTCGTACATTCATATTCGACTCACCCCATGCGAGCAATCACGGAAGGCGCCTTTGCTGGATCTTTCAGCTCCGAGGAAGACTGGAAAAGGTCGAATTTCCATTCGCCGGTCGAGCTATTTCATAATGCACCGTGCGAAGGAATTGCGGTGCAATGATTTCGATCGCGATGCAAAGGCGCAGCATACATACATCCGAAATAAGTAGTAATCAGAGCTATCTCCACAATCTTCGACGCTACGGAAATGTACGACTTTGGGACATGCGATCGACGAGTCGGGTCCTGTCTCAGACGGCGCCCGGGAACGCCATTTCGCAGCGATGCCAGCGCCGTGGCTCCCGTTCTCTTGGAGACGTGAGTCAACTCGACGTCGAATTGGACGCCAACAATCTCGCATCCACCATCAAAACGCTTTCTGCCGACCTGGCGTTACTGGTGAGAGCTGTGTCGTCGGCACAATCAAGTCTTCAAACCGAGCATACAGTACTTGTAGGCATTGCGATAATGTGGCGTGACGTTTCTTCATTTGCTTGCAGAACTCTCTTCCATCCCGCGACGCCGTCCAATTGGAAGGGTGGTGAAAATCTGTGAGCGTTGCGGTAGGCCAGTGCCTGCGTGTCACATTCCCATTTCCCCAATCCAACCCCGTCTCCCCTTTTTCGAAGTTCCCGCGCGCCAGGATTTCTTGAAAAGCAAGGCTTGCCACGTGTTGAACCTAGCGCGGGGAGCCCAGAAATTTTGCCAGCCCGTCGGTTACAGTGGCGTGCGCAAATCAGTATCCGGTTTTTGCGGACACTGACTTTCTACGCACGAACAATGGAGCCAAGGCCAGGAGACATTTTATCAATACCCGGCACTACTGTGCTCCGCTCTTTCAGGCCTCACAAATTCACACCTACAACCAGCCCTGACAGGGAATGGACGGTGAGCACTTGGGAGTTTCCGCCGTTTCGTATGCAACCTTACCTTATAGTTGTAAATTCAGCTTCTGCTTATAATCATTAGAGTGCTGCTAATCTAACTTTGCATACGTATTGAAGAAAATATAGTTGTTTCTATTTCGGTAGCTGCTCAACGGTGAGCAAGAAATAAGTATGGTTAAATGATACTTCTTCAACCTTAATACTAATCATAAACGAGTGTTGTCCGATTGCCATTGTCCCTTGAACAGTCTCACGCCATTTAGCCACTCTCCATCGAGAAGGGTCTCCATCTACAGGACACCTTTGAGCCAGAATATCAGTGTCGAACTCAAGAGTGAATAGAATAGACCCAGAACGTGCTGCATGGATGACTAGGCTAAATCTTCCTTGCGGAGAATAGCCGAGAGAGTATTGAATTGCTACTTGCTCGCCGGGTTCCATGCTAGCGTCAGAATCTCCACGTTTAGCTTTTAAGTCCTCCAGGATGACGAAGTCGTCTTTCCAAGCGCGTAGTTCCTCACGATGAAGTGGAAATGATGACGTTGTGATCTCTGCCTTGATTGTGACAAAGAGCAGGAAAGCCTCAGAGTGTCTAGTAAACGGCCAAACAGGGGGAGAGATGATGTAAAGGTCCTGTAAAGGGGATAGTCGGGTTCTGAGGTTACTAAAGCGCGGGTTCCGGCTGTAGAACCCGTCCCGACTGATTATCATATCTGGCTCGATACGGACATATTGTCTTTGGTTGGATAATAGGCAGCGAAGGAGGATAAAGTGCTCCAACGAAACCCCGCTTGTCTTAGTCCTAAGCTAAGCAAGATAAACGTCGTTAAGTGGATCCAATGGAAATAGCCTTAAGGAAATCTGCAACCCTTTTGAAGTCAGTCTTGACTCTGGTGCGAAAGAAGAATATTCCCCAGGGTTTGCATCATATCGGAAGCATGCTGGAGACGGAGCGAGCGCACCCGACATTTCTGCAAATGCCAAATTATTCGCCCAAGTCTCGTCGCTGAAACTGCCCATTGGAATGTTGTTGCTTTGAGTTGCTGTCCAGACAAATAGACTCTGGTCTTCACCTCCCTTCATAATTTCCTCTTGAAGCCGTATAAACGCCTTTTCTCTCTCGCCGTAAAGCAACGGCATATTCACATTGAAGATGCCCAAAAGAGAGTACGCGACATCCTCGACGCGCGTTGTCTGCCTGTTGGATGCCCACATCATTCTTTTTGCTATGCTTGCGCCACGCGGGTCAGCACCATTCAGAAACTCGCCATCAATGCCGGTTATGGTTTGCAGTAGTACGTTGAGTGCGTTTTCTTTCTTTGAGCCGATAAACTTCCAGCTTTGTGTGAAAAAGTGGACTTCTTGCGGTGCGATGAGTTCTTGAAGCGTCCAGCCACGCGTCCACCAGCGACTACGGCGGAAGGGAGAGTCTACCTCAGAGACATTGCAAGTGTCTTCAACGTCCACCAGGTAGGCATAACATACCCGCGATCCCTTGTACCAGCGATACATCGAATTGATAGCCTCAGAGAGTTCTGCGCTGCTACTTTTGTCAATGCAGCAGGTGTCTACCCAGATAAAGTCGATACCATCTCTTTTGGCCTGGGCGGCGCAATTTTGAATCTTTTCAAAGCCTTGCTTTGACTTACCCCGTCCTTTCTTCATTTCCTTGAATGTCACTTCCTCATTGCCCCAAGTGTGTGAGAGGATGGCATATGTCGGCACATCAAGATCGTAAAACTCGAGGAAATCGAGACTCTCAGCATGAAGCAGTCGCATGTTTTCGGGAACTCAGATGACCTGTTGATCGCATAGGAAGCATGCCTCGCACCTTTTCGTTGAAATCCAATCAAGAGCCTAAAATATCGACAAATGGAAAAGCAGATACGGGGCCTACAGTACCAAATCCATCGCACTCGAAAAGAGCTGAAGTCTGAAAGAGGGACAGGATAAAATGCCCTTGGCCTTGGGTGTGAAGTCAGTGCGCTTCTGCGCGCCACAGTACGAGTAGTTTTGGTCCAATTTGGCTATTGGCCGGCTGATGGTTCCCTACTCTTTGGGAATTGCTACTACCGAGCTGGAACCACTCGGGCTGTGAGCCTTCCAATTGGGAACGAAAAGCTCTCTCCCTACTTTCTATTTGTCGCGGAAGAGGGCCCGAAATATGCCGACCCTGATCATACAAGGTTTGATTGTCGTGCAACGTCACAACGCTTCGAGGATCCATCAGTTCCGACTCCAGCGCCACGGTTCCATCGCGTGCTGAGCCTACTAGCAGCTGTCGTGTTCTTTTCTTTCCTTTTTTCTTTATTTTTCATTTTCGCCAGCGGGTTTGGCCGAACAGGTGCTAAGTGCTACTGCTCATACATGGAATACCTGGCTTTGAAGAAGCTGACTCTTACGCGCTCAGACATGCACTCGAGACATCGTACGCAAGCTTGATTCTCACCCGTCAATACATGCAACAGAGGGAAATTTCCCAGGTTAGTTGGGCAAAGGAGGCAGAGTTTTCATCGAGTCCAATGAAGGCCTCCGTAAGGGTGAGACTCGTTACATAATGCGCATTTACGAGTTCGTCTTCGCTAGACGAGTACGGCAAGGCGACTGCATCCAGTAATGATGTGCCACAACTGTTCTGATCAAGACTGGTAACGTAACCGACTGAGCAGAATCAATAGACATTATGCAATGGATGATTGCAGTGGCTGAAATGTCTATAGATCCTCCGGTCATGGCTGAAGTTGGAGGACCATATGGACGAAGGTACTGTAACATGGGTGTCGGTCTCGCGAGCCACCCGGTCTCAAGAGCCAAAATACAGGTACTTCATCTCTAAATGAGTCTAAATTTTATAATTCTGTTTAGGTCTTGATAAATCTACATCAACTCTACGGCTGGCTCATCCTGAACCTCAGAAAGTGACATCTATCAAATAATACGCTAGCGTCAGCACCTCGTTGCTGGCTTTGCGAAGAGCCTTCATTCAATGTTGCCGCAAGATACCTCCCCCATCTTTTGACCATCTACATTCATTATCCTAAGCAGTCAAAAGATAGGAGTATCTAGGCCTTAAGACTTGACATTTGTGCTAAAAGTCAAACTTTGGCCTTGTGGTGAGGAAAAGATGATGATTCATGCATTATCGCCATGCCGATCGGTACCGTTGGATCAGTTTACATACAACTCTGGTTAGTTTCAAACGCTAGCTGTTGGTACAGATTTCAGTTATATAATACTTATCCTACCAATCTGTAACTAATGCGCTTTGCACAAAGTCCGTGCGTCTTGAAACAAGGGGCACGTATATAGTTACACGTGGCCTTCCCATCGAACCGTGTCTTGTTGGAGCCCGGGATGTGGATCTCATTGTAGCAGCTGAGGACAATATCTATGGCCTGCGATCTTCAGCATCAGCACTATCATCTCGGTCAAGTCTCGGAATAGAAGCAATATGGCATTCGTACCCAAAATAAGCAGCTTCAGCCGGAGGAGCACTTCATCCAAAGCTGGTTGGGTGCAAGACTCATTCCCAGCTTATCGCCTTGATGCTTCCCAAATTCTTCAATGGCTGTTGGAGGAATTCGGCTCTAACGCGTCTGACTACCAGCTGTCGGTAGGTTATCACTCGAAATTATCATATACTCATGCACAACAAGTTGACATGGCCGAAGAGATCGGAGGATTACTTTGTCTTCAATGTCCCCCAGAAGCTCTCTGAGGTACGCGATCCTCTTTTCATTCACTATTACTATCTAATAAACCTGGATAGTCTCAGCGTACTGAACTACGGCTTTTAACGGTGAAAGAAGAACTCCCTTTCCGAAGATATTCGTCTAGCATTTTACCATCCCTGGAGCACCTTCGTGGCACTGTATCATATATAAAATTACCTAGTACCGCAAATGCTCCAGCAAAGACGTGGACCATTCAATCCGACGAAACAGGTCAAACAGAAAACAATGGCTCCGACATTAGCATATACAAGCAGCGAGTCAACGGAGGCGAAAGTTCTGATGTCTACGCTTGTATTGCTCAAGAAAACCCTGATAACATTTCTCCGCGGTCACTCAAAGATATTTTGCCCGGAGGTCAAGAGGTCATCAAGGTAAGTTACTTTGCTTGACAATACATGTTCAGTACAGAATTAATTTGGATCAGGTTGCCATCAAAACGCTCAAACCTGATCGAAACAAGGACCAAGATTTCGAGCGCGAGTATTATGCTTTGCTCGAACTAAAGAAACGGCCGCATCCCAACCTCATCAACCTGATCGTTTCATTTGACCATGCCCGAATTGTGCAGGGTAACAAAGTCATAGAGCGTAATTTCATGTTTCCACGCGCTATGGGCAACATGAAACAGCTGTTTCGGGGAGATTTAAACTTAAACACCATTGCAGAACATGCAAGACGGGGTCTGTGGTTTCAAATCCCCGCCTTAGCTGATGCTCTGGACCACATACACACATCATTGCGACTCGCTCATGCAGATCTGAAAGCATCCAATATTCTCTTATTTCTCAGCTCTTCAAATAAATCCGTTGTGGCCAAAATTGCAGACTTTGGATTGGCAGCTGATCTCGAGCAACTAAGAACTTGGCAAGTTGGCACTATTGAAAAGCAATCAGCAATACGCTACGATCCTCCCGAGCTTCGCCTGCAGAAATCCTTAACACCGACTCGGGATCAAGTCCAGAAAGGAGATGTATGGAAGCTAGGTTGTGTGTTTGCAGAGCTGATCACCTTCCTCATCCTAGGAGTCAAGGGAGTGGCAGATTTTCGTATCGTCCGTACCACAAGCGTCCCGGGTTTAACATCGGATGCCTTTTCGCCAATATTATTCGATGATGGCATCAACCTGAAGCAGGAAGTGCGTGATTGGCTTGAGAAGCTCGCCGCGCTCGATATACACGCGACTGAAATCATGGCCATAACCCTGGATATGTTGAATCCAGAACAAACCCGGCCTTTATCGGAAGAGGTCAAGTCCCGTTTCGAAATGGTGAGCATTTTGATAGCAGTTTGTCGCAAATCTGCTAATTGATCATCAGACGAGTCTTTGCCTCTACACTGACGGGTTGAGGGCCCTAAAATTCATACGCCAACCGTTTACTCCCAAGTCACGTGGCCTGGACCCTTTAAAGAGACTGATCGAAGAGTCACTGCATCAGCCAGTCTACTGGTGGCCTTTGGAAGAACCAAAAAGACCTCTAGCTGCAGGTCACATAAGAGTCAGCTGGGACGTAAGTCGGTCAATCCGAAAACAAAGTTGATTACTCATTCTGACGACAGTATGCTGGAATTGACCTTCATGTTGACGTTGAGCAAGACATTGGTGATGAGTACCGGCAGAATTGTTTACCAATCTTTTCACAGGCAACTCACGCACCGACAGCGCCTCCTCCAGCTTTTCTAGGTGCATCTTCTTCCGGTACTAGCCGATCCACAACCGCTTCCACTCCTGTGCAACATGTTCGCCAGCGTACTCCTGCGCGAGTACCAGCTCAGAACTCTATTTTGAATGCTGTAGTCTCACCGATAAACGCGCCACCACCACTCCTCGGTGAAGAGATTTACATGTGCGTCGACCGATCTTGGGTACAACCAGAAGAGACGCTGTTCCGCGGAGTAGCACATAAAGATGTCACGGACGACATGCTTGGAAAAGAGCTCTTATGCTTGTATCATGAGCTCCGAGGATGGAAGGGACGACTGTTCTCATGGAAGAATTGTTTTGACATGGATTTCATTGAGGTAAGAATGGTCATTATTTAATCTCTAGCCGCGCAGTCAATGCTCATCTGCATTTAGTTTGCTTGCACTGCACCAAACGAAGACCGCATCGCACAGCTGACAGCACAAGACCGCAATGAACTTCCACAAGGAAAGCAAGACTGGACATACACCCTCACCCGCCGCCCTGAAGAAATGCACTGCAAATTGGTCGCCAAAGAAATCGTGCGAAGTATGCACCACCCTAAACAAACTCACAACAAACGACACATCTGGCCTTCGCTTCCAAAGAAGCAAAATTATCCTCTCATGAAAGATCCCGCGGAATCAGGCTGGGGCATACGAGCTAAGCAGGGATGGAGCAATTTCAGGTTTTTAGTTTGGATGGCTGGGCTTATGGGTCTTGGTATCTTGTTCATGGCACTTTGGTTGGCTTTGGTTGATAAGAAGGATTTACAATCGGCTACCCTGGGAGCGATGTTTGTTCCCACCTTTTTGGCCATTGTTCTTGGGTATGCGCAGAATAAGACGAAGATATGAAGTAATATTAGGGATTGAGTAATGGTTACGTATGGAGTAATATCTTAGTATAATCGATATCCAATAACGAGTTGACCTTTGAACACGAAATCAACTGACACAATCATCTAGAACTTAAGACTCTCCACCAAAGCATTAGTTCACTTCCTTCCCGCCCTCTCCGAGAGTAAAGGAGCGATAGAATCGGCTCACCAAGCGACAGAAGTTGCGCTCGACCATGCTCCTAGAACGAGAGAAGAAAATCTACAGTCATCTCGGCAGGCATCCGGCGATCTTTCGATGCTTGGAGATCTTGGACAGCGGGCTTAGATTTCCTCTAATGAAGAGCGGGAGCCTTCGGACCTTCCTATACAACGATGTTCCGAAACCGCCTCATACCAAACTTCAGTGGATTAAGATCTACACACAGCAACTGACTACATCCACTCCCGAGAAGTTTTGTCAAGGCGATGTGAGCAAGCGAGCGAAATTTCCTCATCACGGAGAAGCCATCTTACAATGAACTTGACGATGGCGACGTTGAGAAGCTCTTTAAACGAGGAGATTTCCCATCAACGGTTGATGTATACTTACGAGAGATTATCAAGGGATGGTGGATTGGCGAATTTGAAACTGCACACCAAGTACTAGATGCAAAATGGGCATGCGAAGGTGAAGGTCCTGCTCTTGCGTCTGACGACATCTTCGGACCAGTGTACAGAGCAACAAGGAAGGTGATGTCAATTTGCAAAGACTGGATCGATTGGTGGCAGACATGTCAATAATAGTGCACTATTACTACGTTATCGATAATTAGTGATTATTAGTAATTAATATCAGTATTAGCAATAGTAATAGTTCGCTTGGAGTATTACTAATATTAATAATACTAATAAGGAGAGCCAAGAACGCACAAAGAGACGGCTGGCAACTTCGAAATAGAGTATGCGCCTTTTCAACACCGTCCATACCCAATTATACATCAACACCATGGCTTCAGAAAGCTCCATATCCGATACAATTAGCGCCTCCCCAGCCCCTAGCTCGTCGGACCGAAACCGTTCAAGATCACGAACCCACGCCTTACCAGTCTCTACGTGCCTCAATTAACGTTACAAGCAAGCCACAAGTGGAAGGAGACGAGTTTTACCGTTTTATAAACGGTACACCCATTTCCATCAGAATTACGGCTCTGGAATGGTGGTCAACCCAGTCATACGAGTACCCTAGGCTTCAATACCTGGCTAGGGAGATATTTTCAATACCACCGATGTCTGACGAACCAGAACGGGTATTTTCAAGCGCTAGGAGGGTACTTTCGTGGGACAGAGCTAGGCTAGGCGACGAGCTATTGCAGCAGCTTCAATGTGTGAAGCACTGGAAGAGAAACGGTCACATTTCACGTATTATAGAGCCAGGAGAGGCAGGTATCCATGGAGGAGACGATATGGAGCTACTTTGAGCCATTGAGGCTGCTGGCGTTGCACGGTTAGCTTACTAATATTGATAATATAAGTAATTACTACTAATAGTGACCCCCGGCCAGTAATTATTAATAATAACGGTCACTATTATTAATAATTAATTACTGACACGTCTGATTGGTGGCAGAAAGTATATTTATTCAAAATGTATATATTCTGTTCCACTCTTCATCATCATATCATTCGCGCTACTGGCGCAATCTGTTGTTCCTCACCTAACCAATCCGTTCGTAAGCGCACGAGCTCCGACAGCTCGCTCATCCGTGGCACCTTGGCTGCCGGCTCTGGCGCATCAACCGCTGCTGCTGCAGGTTGTTTGCGTTTCCGACCACGCGCACGCTTGCCCATAGTAGCTATCTCTGCCTCTTTCGCAGCTTTCTTAGCTTCTCTTTGAACCTTCTTCATCTCCCTTTCGGTCTTTTTGTTCGCTTTATCCCTCTCTTTTGCAGCACGTTCCTCACCCAACCTCTCAAGGTCCTCATAAGACAGAACTCTTGCCGTGCCTAATACGTCTGACTTAACGGATCTACGAGGTTTAGCTTCATTATTTATTTGAGCTAAAAATCGATTCTGTTCGTCAAGGAGGGCATATTTAGCAAGTAGCAGTCGGGTTGCATTAGTATGCTTCTGTTGGAGCCTCGCTTTATGTTCTCTGTTCTCCTCGTCATCTGGAACCTGTTTGATTATATCAAGGAGCGATGTAAGAGCCTCTGCTGACACCGGAGTTGCAGGTGTCTGGGGTACTTGATCTCGCGTATTAGGTTCGACTTGTAATTCATTGAGTTTTGGAGCGGTTAGTTCATCAAGGGGTCTCGGAATATCGTTCAGCACCTTCTCTGGGTTGAAAGGGAATAAGCCGGCTTTGGCCCATCCAGCTCGTATATTCCTAGATGTGAACGCCTGGGTTCGTGCAGGGCTGTATAAGTAAGTGAAATGCTCCTTACCAATTGTTCCTACACATCCTCTCTCCAATCGCTCAACTTGGTTGCGATACGCAACCTTCAGTGGCCCAAATACTGATATATCACACGGCTGGAGCTTGTGTGAGGTATTAGATGGGAGCTGACAGAGAATGATGTTATTTTCGAGGCAATGCTTTAAGACTTCGAAGGTTAAATGCGTTCCAAAGCCGTCGCAGATTAGTACCCGTGGTTTGCTGTTAGCTCATTCTTTGGTTTCGGGGTCAAATACACGCTGGAGCCACTGTAAGCTAATATAGGAGTCGGTATATCCACTATCGGAGCGTGCGTAGTACCATCCAGGAGTAGGGTGCGTCACCCAATTGGCTCGGTGGGTTGACGCGGGCCAGATGATCATCGGGTTCAAATACCTACCATCGCCACTCACACATTCGATAGCTGTGATAGTTGTACGCTTAACGCGAGCGCCTCGATATCCACGCTTACTATCCTTGCCAACAAGGACTCTGACAGAATTAAGCTTAGAAAGCATAATACCAGTCTCATCCATGTTATACACATTCTCTTGAAGCACGTCCGGGTTTGTTAATACCTTCTCAATAACCTCGAACCAGTGTACGACTTTATCATATATATCGTAACGTCTCCAGTCTAACGCTCCACTTCTACTTGCTGTGAGTTCTGGATTGCGTTTATAGAAGAACTGGGCCCAATTCCTGTACGGGGGATTGCACGGTCTGTCAGCTAGAGGTCGCTTGCAAGCGAGACTGAAAGCTATTGACAACACGTGCTTCATTTGCACAGGGCGTCCGAGAGCATCCTGGTGTATCAGAAATTTAGTAAGTGCCTCTTCTTCCCAAGGATAGAGATATCGCTGGTGGATAGCCTTCTGCTCTCTAGAAGGTCGACCGCGTGCACGATGCTGAAGGGTGGTGCGAGCGACGCCGCTATGATCTGCTAGGGCACGGAATGATGTACGGAGGCCTTTCGGACATCCGTATGCTAGGGCTTGGCTGGCTTTATCCATATCAGCGTACTATAGTAGAAAAGTGACGGAAAGGGAGTGAAATTCAGAGAGAGGAAAGACACGCGGAAGAAAGAGGGACACGGGAAACACGTCCTAGCAGGGGACTGAGCGAGAGCCCAAAAACAGGACACATTTTCAGGTCCCCGGCAACTCTAAGCGCCCTTCAGATCGCACTGGTAGATAGTGACTCGAGCTACTGTTGCGCATACAGTATCGACAGTCGCACAGGGCGGTGGGACCTCCATCTTTCAGCTCCTTTCTCAACCGCCACGTCGCAATACTGAAAGGATTCCGATGCCTGATCTTGGATGAATCTTGCAACTTCACCATGGCTCATTCTTGAGATCATCTTGTCATCTCGATGATCACGAAGGCGGAGAGAAACCCGTCAAGATACAGCCTGCTGAGGGAGCTGTGCTGCTTGAAACAAAGTCGAGAAGCGTAGGGTTGCTGTGTATCGGCTTCTTATGTTCACATCAATCTCTACACGGAATGTACAATACCTCTTAATGCGCCTAACAGCTCCAGATGCCCACCATACCGTCCTTTCTGCCCTCGATAAGATATCCGTCTTTAATTCTAACCCTTTCAATGATCGCCGGTTGTGGATCATCCACGTCAGCCTTGACTCCTGGCCCGCAATCCCAATGCCTCCCATCAGTCTTGTCGTACACTTTAACAACGTCTTCCCCGGCGGCGGCAACAATGCGTCGGCTGTCGAACATCATGCTGTTGATCGGGTTGTCATAGGCGAAAGCATCGTAGATGGAGCCAGTCCTGAGATCCCATATCTGCAGCCATCCGCGTTAGCATGCAGCCAAAGATAGCACATTTAAAATAGCGCGCCGTAGCAAAAAGGAACGCATGAAAAGTGGATCGGCGGAAAAGGAACCTTACGTACCCGAATACTCCTATCCAAGCTGCTGGTGACAAGATGAACATCGTCAAACATCAAGCTAGTGATGGGACCGGTATGACCGACCAACGAGCGATGCACCTGCCCGCTCCTGAGATCCCAAAGGCGAACCAAGCCATCAGCGGTGCCGCACGCCAGCGCAGCATCGAAGCACTGCAGCGCGCCGACAAAGTCCGCGCTGGCATCAGGCAAGCGGCCAGACTGGGCCCAGCGGTTGTCGTGCAGGCCCGCGCCGGCGCCGGCCTGGGCGGCGGCCCACAGCACGTCCAGCGTCTGCACGCAGCGGCCGCGCTCGAGGTCCCATTGCCGCAGCGTCTTGTCGGCCGAGCCCGACACCAGCGTGTCGCCGCGGAAGTGCAGCGCCGTCACCTCCGCCACGTGCGCCTCTAGCGTGAACAGCGGGCAGTCGCGCATGCTGGTGGGCGGCGGGCCCGGCGGCTCGTCGCCGTCGTTCGCGAACGCCATGCCGTCGTCCGAGAACGCGTCTGCTTGCTGCTGCGCCGAGCTGCTGCCTTCGTCCTCACCCGCGCCCTCGCCCTTGTTGATCAGGTTCGACTTCAGGTCTCGCGGCGCGTACTCCGCTTTGCTGAGATCCCACAGCCGGATCGACGCGTCCATGGAGCCCGTCGCCACGATGTTATCCTCCACCTGCAGGCACCGCACGCTTGACAGATGCCCTTCGAGCATGCCCATGCATCGTCCTGCGTTGAGGTCCCACACGCGCACCGTATCATCCAGTGCCGCCGTGACCATCGTGCCGAACGGATAATCGAAATCAAGCGCCGTTACCATGTCGTTGTGCGCCTGCATGTCCTTGATCCGACTGCCGGATTCTAGGTGCTCGTGCAAAACAGGCTGGCTTACCCGCCTGATGACTCTCCTCCGTCGCTGAGTCCGCGGTGAAGATATCTTCTCGTATATACTCTTGGACATGAAATCTGGTGGTTGAGAGTCTTCTTCTGCGTTTGTAGTCGGCGTTTGTGGCGTCTTGTTTGTGGCCAGCGCAGCCTCGTCTTCCAATTCCTCTTGCAGATCATCCAGACGGTTGTCGACGCCCAAGATTTCCTGTTCGAGATCCAGCTCTTCCTGTTCCAGACCCGCCAGTCGCTCGAGCACAATCTTGCGCATGGTATTGAGATTGACAATCTTAGCATCGATCTCGTGGATCTCGGTGCTACACATGTTCTTCCGTACTCCCAGCATCTCCAACCTGTGACTTAAGCTCATCTTCTCATTCCGAAGCTCCACCAGCGCAGGTGGTCCTGAGGATCCTTCATCTGCATCCGTGAGCAACTTTCTTCCACGAGAATTATGGCGGTTGTGTTTAAGCTTCTTCCTTTTCGCTGTCTTGTCATCGTTTTCTGGAACTGTTGCTTGAAACCCTTGAAATAGCGAGTATGTACTTGAATTCTCAGGTAGATTGATGAGGAGCTCGTCGGGAACGTATGCGAGGGCGCGGTGTTGGATTTCAGGGACCGAGAGTGTGGAGCGGTATAGTTCGCGCGGTGAGGCTTGAGCAAGACTGAAGATGGAACGCTGGACCATTGGTCTCCTAAGTTCGCGATGGAGGTCGCCAAGTGCATTCTGATAATGTTGGCCTACGCCGCCGTCACCGAGTGGCGATATTAGATGGCTTGCGGTTGCGGTGAAGGTACGCCCGAAGGCTTCGAGTTGTCGGGTCTTGCAGCCATGTTAGAGCTTGCCTCTTGTATTCTGCTATGAACACGAACAGGTAGAATACTATCCTCGTCCGATGGACCAAAGGAAGCTCTGTTATTTGGAGTCTCCGAGCCAGTCTGGCTCGAATCGGTGGCCATGTGAAAAACTTTAGCACAGTTGGCGTCGAAAAGCGCGCCTTGGACAGGTTATGATGGTGTCATTGCGCCTTCGTATGAAGTTGAACGGCGATGGCAATTAGGATTACGATGGGGGTTTGGTCTGTATAGCTGTCGAGGGAAGAGTGTCGCGTGCCCGAGGGTTCAAGAGAAAGATGGAAGTGAGTTGCAGCACAACTTGCAGGCCAGCCCATTCCCGCCGCGTGCATCATCGCATTTTGAATCTGTCCAATCGCCTGTTACGCTCCCCTCGAACTGGGGAACGCAGCTGCATATCTGAAGCTTACTCCAAGCCGCATGCCGAATTTCTTTCCGGTCACCATCAAGCTACATTCTCACATTATATATTGAGAAAGCTTTTTCCTTCGACAACCCCTCCATCCTCACAATTTACCGCCAGCATGGATTCTGCAATTGACCTCAGTGACGCTTCAAAGGCACTCGACCTTGCCAACGTTCGATTTCAGCTAATGTGAGCTTTCCTACCGATACTCTGAATTGCTTGGGCTAGGCCGAATTAATTTGGACACAGACGACTAGAAGATACCATCACCTTCCACCTGATCGAACGAGTACAGTTTCCTCTTAACAAGACCGTCTATACTCCTGGTGGTGTACAAATCCCAGGCAGTTCCCTCAGCCTGTTTGATTGGATGCTTAGAGAACAAGAGCGGCTACATTCTCTCGTTCGCCGCTACCAATCTCCCGACGAGTACCCTTTCTTCACCGATGCCCTCCAAAAACCCATCCTTCAGCCACTGAACTACCCTAAGATCCTCCACGAGAATGACGTAAACGTGAATAAGAAGCTCAAGGAGAGCTACATTCAATATGTGTTACCCGCTGCATGCGCCAAGTTTGACCGAGAGGAGCGAGGAGATGCCCAGGAGAACTACGGCAGTGCTGCTGTATGCGACGTGAATTGTCTACAAGCGCTATCGAGGAGGATCCACTTCGGCAAGTTCGTTGCGGAAGCTAAGTTCAGGAAAGAAACGGAGAGATTCGTTGCTCTCATCAAAGCGGAAGATAGAAAAGGAATCGATGAGGCAATAACGGATTCAAAGGTCGAGAAGAAGGTCTTGGAAAGGTTGAGACTGAAGGCCAAGACTTACGGCACAGATCCAGACAACGCTTCGCAGGATCCTGGAAAGATCAATGTAGATGCTGTGGTGGCCATGTACAAGGTATTTTACCCTTGATGTCATCCAATATTCCACTTCTGACATTGCTAAGGACTATGTGATCCCATTAACGAAAGAGGTCGAGGTTGAATACCTGATGCAGAGACTAAAAGGGACAGAATGGGAGTAACAGCTAATCGAAATCTAAGACAAACAATGTGCTTCAGGCGTCATAGAAGAGCCGTATAAAAGCAATCGGAAATTTCCTCGGAGAAACGGCTTGGACCTGGGCAAACTCATAGGTTTGATTACTTTGTCAATTGCTTTGGCTATCTGCTTTTACGCTGGCATGATCTGTGAAGGTGTTCAAAGCTTCCTATATGGTTAGATTGGTTTTCATATCTAGAAAGGAAATATGAACTACGCTTTCCAGTGTTTCTGGATTGATGAAGCTTCCCGTTGTGCGCGTCCTGGTAAAATACGCAACAAAGCTTCCACTATTGTCTGCTGGAGCTCAGAGTTGGTCAGAAATCCATGATTAGTGCTGACCATCATTCACCTCGAAATGATTGATATATTAAGAGTCAATGCTACCTTCCTTCTTCAGCAGCCTAGGCGACTCATTGTAAGTACCATTGATGGAGATGTGAAGCGATTTCGAGGATATCCTTAGGTCAGTGGACATCGGCCCACGCCCTACGTTGTGAAACGCGACTCCATAGGCTCAGGGGCTGCGGAAGGAATTCCATGCAGGAAGATGCAATGTAGCATCTTCAACATAGTTTGTTCATCAAATTCATCGAAGCCCGTCATGGATGTCATACGGCAGGTATTCAATATTGCCAGAGATCCAAAGCAAAGCAAATGGATATCTCCTCTTTTGATCGTTGTCGATGCGGCACTTTGCGGCCTCATAGTATGGAAAGTCCCGTGTAAGACATCATCACTTCCACCAAATTAGTATTATTCTAAGAAATTTCAGACACAGAGATCGATTGGAAGGCATACATGCAGCAAGTATCACTCTACGTTAAAGGCGAGAGGAACTACTACAACATTGAGGGTGATACTGGCCCTCTCGTATATCCAGGCTTACATGTCTACATCTACCGAGCACTCTACACTCTCACGGATCATGGCAAAAGTATATTCACCGCTCAGATTATCTTTGCTATTCTATACCTGGGGACACTGGCCATTGTAATGGCGTGTTATCGACAAGCAAAGGTTTGCTTTGTGTGCATCAACTCGCTTCACTCCTTCTGACGATGACAGGCGCCGCCGTACATCTTTCCGTTATTGATTCTCTCAAAACGTCTTCACAGCGTTTATATGTTACGGCTTTTCAATGATTGCTGGGCAGTGCTTTTTCTATGGCTCTGTATCTACTTCTACCAGCGCAAATCGTGGACCATCGGCACTTCCTTCTACTCCTGCGGGCTTGGAGTGAAAATGAACCTACTTCTCGTGCTCCCAGCTATGGGATTTGTGCTTCTGCAAGCCATAGGTCAGGAACGCTCAATCACACAGGCTCTCGTTGTTGCACAAACACAGGTTCGTCTTTCCCATCTCAAGTCATCCACGAAACTCTGTAACGCTGACATGACGATGCCATACAGGGCGCGTGGGCATACGAATTTGTCCGTGTACATTGGCGTGCTTACGTCTTCCGCTCGTTCCAGTTAAACCGGCAGTTCCTGTACAAATGGACGGTAAACTGGCGATTCGTGCCCGTGGATGCGTTTCTGTCTTCGGAGTTCTCGTACGCGCTGCTTGCGGCGCATGCAACGCTTCTGCTGGTTTTCGCAACCACACGCTGGACGGCACCTTCACGACGCTCACTCCCAGCAATGCTAAAGCTGTTCTTGTCGCTCGACCCGGACTGGCAAGAAACGGATGAGATCGAGGCTCGCATCCAGTCCGATTGGATCATGACAACCATGCTCACCGCCAATGTCGTAGGAATGCTCTGCGCTCGTAGCCTGCACTATCAGTTTTACTCATGGCTCTGCTGGAGCACGCCATACTTGCTTTGGAAGAGCGGGTTGCATTCGATTGTTGTGTATGCGGTCTGGGCGGCACAGGAGTGGGCATGGAATGTCTATCCAAGCACAGATGAGAGCTCCATGGTCGTGGTGGGTGCTTTGTCGGTGCAAGTTCTGGCAATTTGGTGGGGTACGAGGAAGGATTGGTGGGAATCGCAAAAGAATGAGACTAAGAAGGAAGAGTAGGCCAGCTTGCTACTCTTGCCTGAGAGAAAAGAATTCGGATTGATCATCTGCTTAGCCATCCTCTTCGGGGTCTGACTGTAGCATTTCGCCTACTCTGGAATCGTCTTCAGAAGTCGAAGATTGTGGCTCTTTGGAAAATTGGTCAGGCCTGTAAAGTGTACGAGTTCAGTTAAATTTGCTTGTGAAGATGGGTCAGGAGCATACTGACCAATAGCTCATCTTCCTCCATGCTCGTTCATCGCGAACGATGTTCATAATCTCTCCGTCAAGCTTGTTATTCCTATCAGCAAGTGCCAGAGTATCGACTAGGACATAACTGCCACGCTAAATCCAAAGCACAGATCGAAACTGTGCTGATAACTCGACCGTCAATTCTTTGCCACTAGGCTGTTCCACAAGGAAGATATTATTGCCGACTGCTTTGATCACTCGAGCCAGGCTCTGGCCATCTGAGAGAAGGTCAGGCGGGGCTGAAGTTATGGCCGCGGCAGCCAGGATATTACGCTTCGGTCGAGGCATATCTTGACCACTAGCTTATGACTGCTCTTGTGTGGAGGCAAATTGATCGGAGTGGTCGTAGCAAATGAGCTTTTCCAGAGCTTCGGCCACATGGGGTAGAGTATCAAAAACGTCGTCATGGTCTGTTTCCAGCATTTGGAGGGCATCTTGTGGCGCTAGCTGTGGGACTGCATGGATTGCAGTCGGCCTGCTGACGGAGTTTGGCCTAAAGGCCTTCTCTTCTTTAACAATTGTGCGGTTCCTGATTATAAAGCGCATCTCCGAAATCTCCTCCAGAGAAATTTGTCCTTTTTGGTCCGTAGTGAGACCTGCCGCGCTCAAGCCAAAATCGAAGGTCTATATTGCGTTCAAAGCGATGGCTCTTACCTCAAAGCATCAAAATTTCCCGGGTATAACGGAGATTGGCGACAAATGTCCGGTTGAGTGGCTGTAAGTTAAGGTAGGCCATGAAAAGCATGAATCAGAGCGTGAGAAAGGCCAGATTCCCACCAATTCGTGGTTCCATAACTCTTCAGCAATCCCACCCCTCATCGGTATTGCTTCGAAACAGGTTTCTCTAGGCGATACGAGCCCGAGGAACGCTGGATTGCCGAGAAGGAAGAATTTCATTTCTATTTAACTCAGCCCAGATCAGCCCAATCGAAGCCTATTCCTCCATAATCTCTTCCTTTCTGTGCTCTTATCGCACTGTAACAGTTTTTACAAAGCAGGCAAAGCAATTCACGCAAATCAAACCACAATGGCTTTCCAACCACTTCCAACTCCAAAGAATGGCCTTGGTTACCACCGTATCATGGCACCGTCGGCTGGCGTTCGAGTCTCCCCCCTCTGTCTGGGCACTATGAACTTTGGCGAAAATTGGTATGACATTTCATATCTTTTACTATCGTTTATGGAATTGGAATCAGCCAGAACTACTTAGAAGTCGCAAAAGCACTAATCGTAGCACAGGAAACAATTCATGGGAGAATGCTCAAAGGAAACCGCCTTCGAAATGATGGATTATTTCTACCAGAATGGAGGGTGAGTGAGAACCACTTGCTCTTGCTATTATCAATGAGTATTGACCATCAATTCAGCAACTTCATCGATACAGCGAACAATTACCAAGGTGAGGAGTCTGAAGAGTGGATCGGTGAATGGATGAAGGCCCGCGGAAACCGTGAGCAAATGGTCATCGCGACCAAATACAGTAAGCTTCCTCAAGACAGATTCCACGTCATGCTCGACCACTGACTTATAATCAGCTACTTGCTATCCAGCAGACACGAAAGGAAAGATTTTGGCAAACTATCAAGGTCAGCATGCAAAGAGTTTACGTGTAAGCGTCGAGGCCAGCCTCAAAAAGCTTCAGACAGACTACATTGATCTCCTCTACATCCACTGGTGGGATTTCAGCACTTCAGTGGAAGAAGTGATGCAGAGCCTGAACGTAATGGTCCAACAAGGCAAAGTCCTCTACCTAGGCATTAGCGATACTCCCGCGTGGATCGTCTCGAAGTGCAATCAGTACGCTCGCGACAACAACATGCGTCCTTTCTCCATCTACCAGGGCCAGTGGAGCGCTGCCCAACGGGATTTTGAGCGTGAAATCATTCCAATGTGCCGCGAAGAGGGTATGGCACTGGCACCATGGGGAGCCCTGGGTGGTGGCAACTTCAAGACGGACGAGCAGCGCAAAGCGAACGATGGTCGCCAGTTCGCCAAGTCCTCAGACCGTCAAATTCAAGTGTCGAAGGCACTCGAGAAGATTGCCAACCGCAAGAACACGCTCATCACATCCGTCGCTCTTGCCTACGTTATGTCAAAGACGGCTAATGTCTACCCTATCGTTGGCGGCCGTAACTTGAAGCATCTGAAGGGCAATGTCGAGGCCCTGAGCTTGGAGCTTTCCACCGAAGATATTGAGGAGATTGACAACGCGTACCCGTTTGAGGTCGGTTTCCCTGGCAACTTCTTGTTCGAATTCAGGGGCGAAGGGAAATTCAACATCAACATGACCAGCGCTGATATTGGTATACTCAAGGCCGCTGCCGTTTTGGACGCTCCACCGCATACGCCACCTGTCAAACCGCATCCGTTCCATAGCCATAACTAGGTTCGAGCGTTCCGGAGAACGAAAATAGCTGGAGCATTGGAGGTATGCTTGTGTATAGGTCAAAATTGGGAAGTTATGTACCTCAGATATCTTGAAAACTCGAATCTCTCAAAGTTATGGTTGGTTTGGTACCCTTCGATAGATGTCAATACAAGGCGCGATTTTGTCGTGATCTTGAGTCTATGCTAATCGCAACGAAGAAATCCAATTCTAGCTCTCTAGCGACCCTCTGCAAACCAAATTTCCCACCATTGTCGAGCAGGACTTCGAGCAAGGCCCCATCGTTGAAGCTCTTTTGTTGCATCAGTGAATACCTCCTTTGTCTCTTTCCACATTTCGTAGTCTATGATACTGCTGTATGTGGCATTAGTCTTCTGCGAGCTCCCATGCAAAGGTGAGGTACTCAACATACCACGTTCTATTCTGCCTATCCCACATGATATTCCTCAGCGCTCGATCTTCAGGTTGAATACCAAGCTCATGTATTGCCCTGTAAAGTGGTCAGTGTAGTGGGAAAGTGAATTGGACAGAACTGAAAAAGACAAACCGTAGAACTTCCAGAAACCTCTGTTTAATGTCTTGCTGTTCTTCCTCCGGTAATGACCAGTAGTGCAGGTCAAATAGCGAATCGCCAGGCACTTTGTTCATCAGCGTGAATGTGATGTAGCCTCCGGGGAGCGGGCCATTGTCGCCCTGGACTGATCGCTTGAAGGCTAGAAGATGGGGCGCAACTGTACTGTTTGCTTTACCGAATATCTCGAGCGCTTTGAGCTCTAGGGCAGTCGTAGTGCTTGGTCCCTCCTCTGGCTTTTGTATGTCTATCTCCGAGTTGTCTGGAAGCCTGGGTTTCTTGTTAGTTTGAGGGTTCTGGCTGTCTGCGGGGGAAAAGAGACGTTGAATTACTGTACTTTGACCTTCACAATGTATTCCTCGTCCCCATCGCTATCCGACTGTTTACATGCGTATAAAATGCGAGCTTCCAAGGGTGTCCCCTCGTGGCAAGCTCTGTAATCTGTGATCGACCGCAGCAGCTTGTAAGAACTACCGTTGGCGAAGTCTACAACTTTCTCAAGAAATTCTGGAGACGATTGAGTTGAGGTTGCCATAACGTGCGAAACAGGTCAGAATAGACTATTCATTAGAAGAAAAATAGCCAGAGATGATATTAGAAGGAAAATAAGTTGACGACATTATCCATGTCAGCTTCCGAAATACGGCATGTTCCACGATAGGTCACTATTCCCTATTCCTTACAGAGGACTAGCGGATGCACGACCTTGGCAGTTCATTTTCTCTTCGACGCTTGGGCTTTTGTCGTATGCATAAGAAGTTGCCGATGCTTGGCACTCGTATTCACAACACTCTCACACGGTTCCCCGCGAATTTGTATGGGAGCTTCGTGCAACGCGTTGGAAACACACGTAACTACCATCTAAT
>Ga0335072_10000441_pt1 | contig 82228 bp, 69 predicted proteins | sample Lox_Sample_21_FD_206725 | JGI IMG/M metagenome (GOLD analysis project Ga0335072, IMG submission 206725) | Soil microbial communities from Loxahatchee National Wildlife Refuge, Florida, United States - Lox_Sample_2.1 | ecosystem: Environmental > Terrestrial > Soil > Wetlands | place: USA... | reverse complement strand
GACTCCAAGGACAAGTGGGGGCGGCCGCTGCTGTCGCAGGCGGCGGGGAACGGGCACGAGGCGGTGGTCAAGCTGCTACTCGCCACGGACGGCGTCGACCCGGACTCTAAGGACAAGTGGGGGCGGACGCCGCTGTCGTGGGCGGCGGGGAACGGGCACGAGGCGGTGGTCAAGCTGTTATAATTATAATCAAATCATGTTCTGTCTTCACAACCTATATTTTTGTTCAACCTTCTCCCTACCCGACCACCCACATGCCCTCGTCGAAAGAAGTGATTGCCAGAGCGAGCAAGGCAGCAATGAGTCAAGTCCATTGTGGCTGAGGAGATCTACCCTTGTCTCATTCTTGCATGTGGCTCAAGCAAGTATCTCAACTCGCTTTCATGGGCTAGAGGTTTCCGCCACCAGGTCGGCAGGAGTAGAAAGGGGAGTTGCAAGATCAAAGCTCCGTCTACCGTCTCTTGATTCCATGCAAAGGCTTAAAGCAGCGAGCCGGAATTGTGCCCGTTTTCGTGAGAGCTAAACCATTCTAGGTTTAAGCAGTTGCCGTCCGGAAAGTCATATCGATAAGTCAAAACGTTAATCTTCCCAAATTTTGAGATTTTGCAGGAGCTGGGCAAGCGCAGCGGCAGTCCGGCGAACATGGCGCCCTCCTGGACTCGAAACGTCCAGAAGGGGCGCAGCTCTATTTTCAACCATACCAAAAGCCTGAAGAGAAAGCGTGAGGAAGAAGACTTAGAAGCACTGTCCAACGGTGTCGCAAACCTCGACCCAAAGCCCTCTACGCTGCCGACTACCTTTGCCGAACTTCCCCTCTCCAAACCCACGCAATCTGGCCTGAAAGAATCGCAGTTCACGAAACTCACTACCATACAAGCAAGCGGTATCCCAGCTTCACTGAAAGGCGCGGATATCCTAGGAGCTGCAAAGACAGGCTCGGGCAAAACCCTCACTTTCCTTGTTCCCGTGCTTGAGAATCTCTACCGCAAGCGATGGACCGAATACGATGGTCTGGGTGCATTGATACTGTCTCCGACTCGAGAACTGGCTATCCAAATCTTCGAGGTCCTGCGCAAGGTGGGACGGCACCACACCTTCTCCGCCGGGCTGGTCATTGGTGGGAAGAGCCTACAAGAAGAGCGCGACAGATTGGGTCGGATGAATATCCTCGTTGCGACGCCTGGGCGTATGTTACAGCACATGGACCAGACGGCTGAGTTTGAGATTGGCAATTTGCAGATGCTAGTCCTGGACGAGGCCGACCGGATCATGGACATGGGTTTTAAGGAAACTGTGGATGCGATTGTGGAGCATCTACCGAAGGAGAGGCAGACTTTATTGTTCAGTGCTACGCAAGCCAAGAGAGTGTCGGATCTGGCAAGACTGAGCTTGAAGGACCCGGAATTTGTGTCTGTGCATGAGGGTGCCGACAGCGCTACACCCGCTACACTACAGCAGAACTACGTTGTTACCCCGCTACCAGAAAAGCTTGATACATTGTGGAGCTTCATTAGAGCAAATCTGAAGAAGAAGATCCTTGTGTTTCTGAGTAGCGGAAAACAGGTCAGATTTGTGTATGAAGCTTTCAGACATCTCCAGCCTGGGTTGCCGCTACTGCATTTACATGGAAGACAGAAGCAGACTGCTCGGCTCGACATCACGACGAGATTCTCGGCGACTAAGTCTGCTTGTCTATTTTCGACAGATGTTGCCGCTAGAGGTCTTGACTTCCCAGCCGTTGATTGGGTTGTGCAAGTGGACTGCCCAGAAGATGCAGATACGTATATCCATCGTGTGGGCCGGACGGCTAGATATGAGCATGATGGACGGGCTGTCATGTTCGTCGACCCGAGCGAAGAGGAAGGAATGCTAGCTGCGTTAGAGAGAAAGAAGGTCGTCCTGGAGAAGGTTAATGTGCGGGAGAGGAAGATACAAGGCACGATCAAGAATCAACTGCAAAATATGTGCTTTAAGGATCCGGAGCTGAAATATCTCGGACAGAAAGCGTTTGTCAGCTATGTGCGCAGTGTGCATATTCAGAAAGATAAGAGCGTGTTCCAGGTACAGAAGCTTGATCTCGAACAATTCGCTGCAAGTATGGGGCTCCCGGGAGCGCCGAGAGTGAAGTTTGTGAAGGGTGAGGATGCGAAGCGCAGGAAAAATGCTCCAAGGCAGCTCTTGGCTGTTTCAAGTGATAGTGAGGGACAAGGCCCTGGAAAGGAGAAGCCCGCGGTGATGACGAGGTACGATCGGATGTTTGAGCGGCGGAACCAGGATGTTCTATCAGAGCACTACGCGAAGATGATTGGCACAGAGGGTAATGAGGGAGCCTATGGTGGTAACTCTGCTACAGCAGATGCAGATGAGGACAATGACTTCTTGGCCATAAGGCGACGTTTCGACGCTGGAGATGCTGCCCTTGGTGGATCCAACGCTTCGAGCTCCGAAGGAGAAGAAGACGAGAGCCCGCCTATTGGGGGCCCCCAGCAAGGAACCAGGGCAACGAACGGTAGGGCGCACAATGGGAAACCAGAAAAGCCGTCGAATACGACAAAGACTATTCAACTTTCGAATCACGCAGATGAGATGTTGCTGATTGATTCCAAGCGTCGCGAAAGGCTGCTGAAGTCCAAGAAGAAGCTGCTCAAATTTAAGGGCCACGGATCACATATGCACTTTGACGACGACGACGTGCCACACGAAGCGGAGTACTATCAGCGTGAAGAGGAGTTTGCAAAGAAGGGTCGGCCGGAGGAGCAAAGGGAAGCCTTTGTACAAGCAGAGAAGGAGAGGACGGAGGCTGCAGACCGTGAGGATAAAGAGACGGCGAGAAGGAAGAGGAAGGAAAAGAAGGAAAAGAGGAAAGCAAGGGAGAGGGAAATGAACGACACTAAGGATGGAGAAGGAGGGGTTGCTATGCTGGTGCCTTACGAAGGCGATGAGCTAGAAGATGAAGGCGGAGAGGCGGTGATGGAGAAGCCAAAGAGGCAGAAGAAGTGGTTCGAGGATGCCTCGTCAGGAGATGAAGAAGGCCAAGCACGTGATAAGAAGCGGAAGACTCACAACATGCGGGGCGAAGATGCGACAGAGCCACAGACACTGGAGGACTTGGAAGCAATGGCCCAAGGTTTACTAGGAAACTAGTCGAATTCTTCTGCTTCTCAGGCTGGTAATGGGTCCCGTTTCGGATATCCCCACAGGATTCTGTAGGAAAAGTTTGTAGGTACAGTGAAAACATGTCCTCTGGGATCTAAGATCCATGCAAGAGGAAAAACGCTTGCAAAGCCAGCAAAAAGACAAGCATAGCGCACACATAGGCAGGGACTCTAATCCACTAGCCTAGCCTCGCACCTGTAATGTACCAGAGAATGCACAATGCTGAAATGCTAGGCAGCAGTGGCAACCTGTGCTGTGAGGGCACTTTTAGCCTCTCCATGACCATCATGGCCAATCTGATCTCACAAATATACTCCTCACACCAGCGCTAAATATGCGAAAGAAATGCAGATGGCGCACTTCTGTGGTGGTCGCACCCAGACAAGCCTGCCTGGAACTCAAAAGGCAAATCAAAAAAGGATCACAGGAACAGCACGCGGACTAGTCCCTCGACATCGACGCAGACATAAACGAGTAGTGCGAGTCAGAATACGTTGATGCCGGGTCGTCGCAGTCGTTGTGCCCGACTAGTCGTGGGTTAGTGTCAGATGGCAGCGGTGAGTCATCCAAAGCGTGGATGGAGCTTGGAGTTTCATCAGCAGTAACCCAATTATTATTGATGGACGCTGAAGATCTAAATCCGCCGCCCCCAATTGGGTGGAGTTCGTTGTCCGACATGAACGGCGAGGGGCCCAAGCTCCGTAAGGCGTTTTGGGTCTGGCCTACAGGACTCCCTATAGTCTCTCCACGTTGGCGTTGAATGTTTTGCAGAGAATTATGGGGCGGCCCTTCAGCTTCCGCGATTCGAAGTGCCAGCGAATAAAATTTCTCTTTCTCTGCACTATTCACGGCCTCGCAGCTTTTGCGGTAGGCGACCAAGGCGGCAGTGTAACCATTTCCATCTGGCCCAGCAAACACACCGCCAGCATCTACGTTAGCATCCAACAGCAATTCGCAAAACTCGGCATGTCCGCGTTCAGCTGCAGTATGCAGTGGCGAAGCGGCTGCTAGAGAAGGCCGTTTCACATCGTAGCCCAGACTCAGCAGATACCTGGCGAATTCTGTGTAGCCACCTGCAGCGACGACGTCCATTAATGTCGCCCCATCGATGTCTCGGACCAAATTGAGATGGTCGCCTGTACGAACAAGACTCTGGAAAGTCTCCAGTTTCCCATGAGCGGCTGCAGCGAACAACGCTGTATGGTTCAGGATATCTCCACGGGCCTTCAGGTGTGGCTTATCTCGAAAATTCTCCTCCAGGAATTTGGTGTTCCCACACTCAGCAGCGACCTGACTAGCCATACGCTTCAGAAGGTCACAATCAATTAGGCCCTTCTCTTCCTTCGCAAGGATTTCTGAGACTCTATCAAGACCGGCACGAAGAGCCCGGAGTAAGGGTGGGAATGGAGTGGGCGAATTGTGTAGCCACTGAGAATCGAGAAGATGGGACTCAAGGTTTCTGCTCATTTCGTCCGAGACGCTGATAAGCTCCTGCGACGTTCTTTTCATTGACTCTGCGATCTGACTGGCGATTGTATTATCGATGCCATCGGGAGTGTGCTCAGTCTTGGAAAGTTCTTCTAGGAGAATCATATATCGCTCAACTTCCGGCTCATCAGATTCGGCTTTGTAGATGCTGATCAAACGTTCGTAGATGTGTATCTTATGGTCCCTGAACATTTCCTTATCGGCCAAAGCATTCATGGATCTGATGCCTTGAATGGCCTTGAGAAGTCGAAGCTCGGTTTGGACATATTCCTCATCGTGAGTTTGAGCAATGAATTGCCATAGCTTGCTCTTGTATTCTTGAACAATGTTTCCGGCCATGGACACGAGGCGGCCGTGTACATTTTGCCCATGTCGCAGAGCGAAGTCATTGGGATTGACAGCCTTTTGGGAGCAGCGAACTATTTCGTACAAAATGCGTAGGAAACCGAGATATGCATGGCTACTCGATGTAGGAATTAGTGTCCAACCACGCGAGTCATACAGTCGAATTGGGTTCGCGTACTTGCAAGACAAACTGCGCTTGTTCCGCGTCACGCTCGCGCGTTCAGGAGCTGCAAACTGCGAGTCGTTCTCAATTCCAAATCTGAGGCATGGAGAGCGTTGCAGAGTCGTAGGAAGGGTAAACGTTTCATCATGCACAGCAGTTGACACAAGGGGAGTTCTATCACTGCCCGTGGACGGTGGTGTAAGAAGTACATTGGTCCCAATCAAGTGTGATGGGGTTGCGGGCGCTGTTGGGCCTGAAACGTCTGAGGCACCTCCTCCTGCTGCGTCACCCCGGGAGCGTTTGCGACTTCTAATGTTGGGTCCACAGGGAAGGCCTTTAGCCAAACAACGATCGCATTTTTGCTCTGGCCAGCTACGTCCAACTGGTGTGCACTGAATTTTCACTGTGTTCAGGGCGTGATATTTCCATGAGTTGGGGTTTGGGGCTGTTTTCGCACCTTTTGTTTGACGTTTTCCTTCCGGCACTCCTCACATTTCGCCATCTGACGCGACGCGCCACCTAAATCTTGGTGACCGAAACTCATCCTCAAATCTCTTGGTGAAAATTTCTCTAGGAATGAAGGTCAAGATGGTCACAATGACAAGAATGAATTGTATACAGAAGCATTCCTGGCGTTGTGATGAGAAAATGTTTTTGTGAATGAACTACATTATGTCTCGTAACAGGCCTCTGCTCGCTTCCTTGAGCTTTTGAGCAACGGCTTGTTGTTAATTGGTCAATATAGGTATGTTGCGAAAGATGCGACATGGGGCGCTCGTGCAAGGCAAACTGTTCGACAGGCCACGCGAGACTGATCCGATTTGAGTGTGATTGGAGGCGCAGTTAAGCCACCGCATAACGCCTCGCATATCGCAACTACGGCTCGCACAAAAATCAATCATCGCCAGACACAATCGCTACAACGGCCACAAACATGCGAATACGCGCCCAGATGTCGGCCTCGCGGCCGGTCATGCAGGCACATAGCACTCACGCAAGATGGCACCAGTGTCTTTGCGCATTCGCGCAATCCCTGAGACGGAAGTCTGCCATACCAAGCCTTGATAGCCCAGCTGACCGCTGGGTATAAGAATGAAGGACTGCTAGGCTTTGCAGGAACTTTTGCACCTTCCTTTCTGTATTCGCACCCATTTAAACGATCCAATTCCCTGAGATCGTCAACATTTTCTACATGATGCCATGCTTGAATATTGGGACGAGTCTCGAATTGAGGTCCTCTCGATTTCCCAAGATTGGGGCCGAATCGCACAATGCTTCTTTCGCGACGACCAGTCGACAAAAGACACCGACGAAAGAACAAGCAGCTCAGAAGCCTTTCAGAGTGAGTCAACTCTAGCAGCACTGGCGGAGGAGTGTCGGAAAAGGCCGGTATTTGAGTAAGTTGCACATATCTCTCTCTGAGCGCTCTCCTAATTTGACAGGGTGATATTTGTATGCGGCCTCTCCGATTCGAAATCGACATGGAAACGATGGTTGGAGAATCCCGCGTCTTTTGAGCAATCGGTGGCGGAACTCTCATTTCAGCTGGAAAGCAAGGTGATACTGGATTTTGGGAAGACTACCAACTATGCTGACAGAATGAGGCGTCAAATCACTGGCTTATCGTGATATCACGAGATTTCGAAGCATTAGTTTTGGTTGAGGTAGGCAATAAGCTCTAGATCCTGCTATAGAAGCTCACTGGCAACAGACTTTGCGCAGGTCATTCAAATCGAAGAAGTGTATTCCATGGGAATATCGAATTGTTGCAACGGCGAGTTCCCTCATCAAACAAGTTATCTTGAGACCGCTTGCTAATACGACCAACAGATCTTTCTGAACACTCCCGAACTCGGCCGTCACACTCTGTCAAAATCTCCGCTCAGCCATTGCCAGCGAACCCCTGGTATGTGGGGTGAAGATGTACTTAGCAGGCGACTTGCTCGCAGTGTGTGGAAATTCCAGCGCCAGCGGCGCTCGTTCCGAAGAATAGGAATCTCCGAAGAGCTCGAGCGAGGTCTTCCCCAGATAGGCGTATGCATGTTCTCTGCCAGCTAAAGAAACTTCTGATTAATCTGAAGCCGCAGAATGAATTTGACCCTACTGCCTGGCAGGATCCCACCACGAACCATTTGACCGCTTTCACATACTTGTCATGTGGCTTCCAAGACCTGAACGATTGTTTACTTTGGACCACCTGGCGATTAATACGAGGTGAGCCGAGACCATAATATGGGTCGTCTCATGAGTCATGACAATCACGACAGAACTGATAGCTTATAGGCCATCGAAAGCTACAGCTTGCTCTCACCGCGGTAAATGCGTTGAATACTTCTACATTTTGCTCAGCATGTCCTATCTGTAATCATCCAATGCGTCATTTAGAGGGCTTGCTTCGAGCAAGGAGTCCCGGAAAGAGACGTACCCTGCTCAGAGTTTTGCGGTGGGTTGCGTACTCCTTGCGGCCTTTGGAATTCCACGAGCTTTTTGTTGCCATTTCCACCAATACAGAGCTCGACAAAGGTGCGGCCATTGCTAAAACGGGGAACACTGAACCCCACCTTGGCACACAAGAAGATCTCTTCGCCCTCTGTGATGGGCTCATAGATCGTTCTGACCAAGGTACTATCCGTTTCGTTCACGAGTCAGTCAAGGACTTTGTGCAGTCGCCTGCGATGCGAGCTTTGGACCCGTGGGAGGATAGCCAGGTTCACGAGATGATGGCAGTAGTCTGCCTTCGTCATGTCACCTGCCTAGACGAGACTGCGGTGCTCAGACCGTGGGCTTCAGCCGCAAAGGAACTCCGGGAGCCATCCAGCCGATGCTATCTGAGAGATTACTCTGCACTTCACTGGCATCAGCATTTTCGACTCGCCGAATCAACTAGCATGTACTTGCCGTCACTGTTGTACCAAGCGCTACAAGCAGCATTTCGAAAGTTGGATTCCGAGTTCGGCATTGCTGAAGGAATTGTCGAGGTGGAGCGAAGGATTAATCAGGGACTCCAATTTTGTTGTCGTTACGATTTCCTGGAGGTAGGGAAAATGTTTCTTGAAATGAGTGCAAGGACAAGCGCCGGAAGGATTTCAGCGATTCAAATTGCGGCTGCGGCCGGGTCTATCAATCTTTTGGAATTCCTTGTCAAGAGTGGATTCGAGTCAAATGGATATGAGAAGCTGTTCCAGGCCTGTTTGGTGCGAGATGCTTACTCTCCCCTATATCTTGCTGCCTCCCATGGGAGAACAGCAGCGGTGGAGTTCCTCTTGCTAGAGAGCAGCATTTATCCCACTCCAAGTTCAAATTGGGAAACTGGTTTCATCATCGCCGTCGAGTATGGCCATCAAGAAGCTGTTAGGACTTTTCTCAAATCTCGCACGCATCTGGGGGACATGCAAGAGCTGGCGTACAGAGCGATGTGTTTGGCTGGGGACCTTGAACACGATGGCATTTTTGAGCTTATCAGTTCTTACCGACGCGTGGTACACTCAGATCTCAATCCACACGGACCCCCTGTCCGTGAGACCTGCGGTTCAGCCGCCTTCACTGACTTCAAGTCACCTCAAGATACGATTGCTCAGACACTCGAGCCTGGACTGTGGAATTTGGACTTAGGTCCACGCCGTCTCGCCAATGCCGACATTGATGATCTGAACGTTATTGATGTCAACATTACCGGGTCTGATGGGTTGCGGGATTGGTCACTGGTAGAGTACCCGGACACTGACGCCATTGTGGAAGCTGATATAGATATGGATCATGGTTGACTTCTCCTGCGTTGGCCGATGCATTTGGAATTGATGAACTTAGATTGAATATAGTGTTCGTGTCTCTTGCAGACATTGTAAATCATATTCCGGTTATGTTTACTCTTGACCGCCTCTCTCCTTCGCCTGCTTCGCCATGGTGCTTTCCTTCAACAGATCCTAAAGTCAACGAAACAGCGCTATGGTCACCGGAAAAAGTCCCAGGCTAAACCGCATATCCTTCGCTAGATCGCTTCTTTCAAGCCCTTTGCCGGTGCCATTCGTGGAAACTTGCGAACCCTTGAGGCGATGCGCGCCTACTCTTCCCTTGACGCTGTTTGCAGCGCTTGTGTCTGCTGTTGCGCCGATTCTTTTGTCGCCATCGCCATTGCCAAAGAATAAGAATCATGGCTATGCCCGCCTCCAGTATCCACAATAAACTTCTCACCCACTTACTTTGCCCCTTCTGCCCAAGACTGTCGTCCTTGGATTCTTCTTTCGAACTGCTTCACCTTCTGTCTCTTGGGGATGGATTCAAGAAAGTATCAGGCCGCATATCCTGATCTCGCAGCCCGTCTTACCTGTGCTGCATGCGTACTAGGCTCAAATGACCACCCCAGCTGTCGCTACCACGGGCTGCAGGACTTCCCAGCCTCTTCCCAGCCTCAAGGTAGAAGATCGGCCGAGGCGAGGAGCTTGCGAGGTGAATATGGCCTTTGAGTCTCGGTGCATGCAATCAGCTGATGAGTTGCTCAGGATCGTCAGTGCGAGTAGAGCTCGGCTCTCGAGCATCCCCTACAGCATATGAAAAGCCCGAACGAGACGTCATCGGACACCATGAGAATGGGTACGAATACGGACACATGATCAACAGCCATCTTGAGAATCGTCATGTCGATTTTCAGCGCCATCCAAGTGACCTACTCGGTGTTGGTGGCCTTTTTGACTAGCCATGGTTGGCGGACAAAAGAAACGGGACTACCAAGTCTCTGAAGAGGTACGAGCGCACATAGTTAGGAGATGCACGAGAGAGTTAAAGCTGACGAGGTAAAGCAAGTGATCAAGAACACAGCCCATGATGAGGCAAGCTCTAAGCTGATTCAACTCATCTGCGCGTCGGCCACAAAGATGGTGGAAAGATGCTTGACATTGAGCTCACTAACGGCCGACTGAGGTTAGGTTCGACATAACGGTACTGATGTTGGACTTGGAGCGGACAACGGTGCGGAATTCATCAGGGGGTTTGGATAGGTGGGGTTGATAGCGGAACTAAGTAGAGTAGGTGGCAAAGAAGACTTGGCATGGTTGGCAATAGGCCCCGCTGGGGTGCCATTCAGAGTCTCAAGGATTGGCATTTTCGACGAGGAAATTCGAAGAAGGGCATACTTCGGGTAGGCATCAGCTGATTTTCACGAGGCATTGAAAAAAATGTGTTTGCCTTGCGATGTAGTACTCAGTTCCAGCTGGTAGCCTAGGGAAGCCAAGAACCAACAGTAGAGGCGAAAGTGAAGCGAGCAAGCTGACTAGCCGCAGACGCTTGAAGACCTGGGCGATGCCCGCAAGATTGCTGGAGCCTTGAATTTCGAGTCATAGTCTGAATCTGATAGCCTATTTAATCGCTTTTGTCCTGCCTCGGTGCTCAAAATTCAACGTTACGCTTCAATCACTGATCTTCCATGGCCTGATCCTTTTCGGAACATACAACACCATATACCGATGCTAAATCGTTATCTAACACATGAAATGCGACGTTATCATCACATGCCGACGTCCTTATTAAGTGACGCGGCAATTGGTACATCAAGGAAATGCTGAGCCGACACATCTAACCGACCGTGCACTTCTGCCCAGCCCTTAGACTCCCGAACACCTCGCTTGATCGACTACGTTGTTGACCACTCTGTTGACAACTCGTCTTGCGAAACGCCAACGTACAGCTGAACTGATGGAAATCCATCCGCCAGGTTGCAACGCAAACACCACGTGGAGTGTCCATGCCACCGCAATCTGTGATCTAGCACATTATCATTCTCACACCAATTCCGGCCATCTCTGGTTTCGGTTGGGCGAGTGGAAGAAAAGCAAAATGAGGGTCGTCGCATGTGCCATTTTCATAGCGTCTACAGTTTTCACCTGTAGGACGGAAAATGACATACCTCCGACTCATTGGGCAGGACGCTGGTAAAGCTAGCCCCTCCGTACGGTCCTGTACGAAGTCATGGACAATCTCGACACCAGGATCAAACCTGAACGGCATTCCTTGTTTCTAGCATCGTGGGATGTTCGAATGCTACGTCTCGGGTGGTGCCGATGACTGGCTGATAAATTTCCTGACCATGAAACTGGCTTGGTAAGAAGTTGGGTTGAACTGAACTCGTCAATGGCATCAGGTTACTTCTCCGTATTCTTGTTCATCGACCACGGAGTTTGTATTAGTGCCCGTACTGGAAGTAATGTAGGAATTGATCCAAGGTGGGCTATCAGTCGTAAAGGGTTTGGGAGTATGTTGGCCATGTTCTGGCTCATAGTCGAGGTAAGCCGAGAGGAAAGCTGACGGCGTTTGCTGAACGATAAGCGAAGGTTCCTGAGGAGTTACAGCGGCAGGCCTGAAGGCTCTGTAATCGAAGGCGCCGATCTCATGGGCATGTGTTTTCGACACCGACTTCCCCGAGTTGTCCTGCTGATTCAATTTTGGGTGAGTTGACTGGAACTGACGGAAACGGTTTTCTGGCTGCTGTGAGGCTTGCTCAAGAATCGTTGCTATCGCATCAAAGCGTTTCTCACGGGCAACCTGACAAGGTGTTTTTCCATCCGGAGGAGAACGCCAATCCACCCAGGCGCCCTTGGCCAATAATACCTCACACATTTCTAGGTTCCCCGCTTTGACTGCTTCGTGTAATGGAGAGGGCAGGCCAACAGTGATGGGGTTGGGCGAGGCGCCTCTTTCAAGGAGGTCGCGAACGATCTTGACGCAGCCTCGAGCGATGGCAACACTGATGATAGGTAGCCCTGAGGCATCCCGATCGTGAATATCGGCGCCAGCACGGACGAGGTTTAGGTAAGAATCGAAATCCCCTTTGTGTGTTGCATGGAAGAGAGCTGTGCGGTCAAGCACATCTCTACCTGCTAACAGCTGCGGCTTGTAGGGTAAAATAGGGCCTAGTAAGGCGGTCTTGCCAGTTGCAGCAGCTGCAATGAGAGTATTCTGCCTCAACATATCGAGCTCCATCAAAGCGACCTCGGTCGTGCACAATACCCGACTGACATTGTCATCTCCACAGCGCAAAGCCCGGTGTAATGCTGGAAACAGTGAGGTCGAAGAGGAGTGCAGTGGCGCTTCGACGCGCAAGTCGAGGTCTTCGAACACTTTGCGGCCTTCGGCGGAAATCTGAAGGTAACAGTCAGCCAGCTTAGTGGCTATCTCGGCGTTGTCGGGTCCTTGCAGTGGATACCTTGGGTCGGCGAGCTGCTTCCACATACGCTCAACTGCTGGCAAGTTGCCTTCATCCTGATAGATCTTGATCAACCTCTGCAGGGCAATCGCTCGGACGTCAGCGAACGAGGCCCTGTCTTCATCGATGCTGTTGACATCTTGCAATAACTCTAGGTACGTGAGCTTGGCGTGGTCTAAGTCTTCGCCTTCAGCTGCTTCCATCTGCTCCTTGAAACGTTTCGAGTACTCTCTGGATATACACCACTCCTTGTTCTTGAGGTTGTACTTGATGTCCTTCGCTTCTTCCGTGACAAGCTGAGGGCCAAGGTGGCGCTCGAGTCCTTTGATATTCTCCAGGCCGATGCGAAGGTGACCGAGATGAGTTAACCTGACATACGTTTAGTATAAGCCCGTCAAACTGTTGACCGATTTTAATGCAGGAGACCATACCTTGATATATTGCTGTTGTCCGCAGTCTTCCCAGGGATGGGCTGAGACGACAATTGCACTGGTGAGGCTGGTATCGTCTGCGCTGCAACCGACTTTGTTGAGGTGGAAGCAACAGCTTCCTTGATGCGCGTGCCATTCTCCTCGAAGTCAACATCTCCCTCTCCTGATAGAGTGTGGTTGGGATTGGTTTCGCACGGGGTTGTTGAAGATGCCACAATGCTCAGGCCAATTTCCGACGGTGGCCGTGGGGTTGGGGGTGGCAACGGGCCGTCATTGAAACGGCGATTGGGGCCGCATTCGTGTCCACTCCGCTCACACGAGCGGCACTTCTCTAGAACAGACCAGTCTCGCTCTGCAGGAAGGCACTATTGGTTGGGAAAAGTCAGGCCTAGTTGCTCTCAAAAATGCTGGTCACTGACCTTGATCTTTTTGCGTCGGCAATCGTCGCACTTTTTGTGTGCCTTCTCACCTCGTCTCTTCGTGCCCGCAAAACCTGAAGGGTCCATATTATACAACCAACACCCGCAGCATGAACACGGAAGTTTTTGGTGTTTGGAAAGTGAAGGCTGCCTGTGGCGGCCAGACTATGTATGTATGGCAGGCTGAGGCTAACTCACGACCCATCGCTTTAGTGGTTGCCTTGGTGCCTTGCTCGCATGGACTCGCATTACATGTCCAGATCTCGCACAGCAGAATAACAATTGCTGAAAGCATGGATGATCCGAGTTGTGCCAGCAGAATCCCAGTCCCAATTTATTGACATCTCATCTTTGGTATATAGCGACATTCTCTTTCCTGTCTATTATGGTTCTGGTGTTTTGGCAACTCACGTCTATCACGTGACTTCGTGTTTGCGAGTGTGCGCGCTTATGCGCAGGTTTGCGTCGCATCGGCTTTTTCGCTTCGCAAGCAGCTCACCAAGCTCATAGGGCTGACCAACCATGATGCTTCGAATTGCTCGCCGGCCCGTTCGTCTCTTCTATCAATCACTTTCGGTCTTTGTGTAACGTTGGTAAGGCTTGCCCCTATACCAAGGATGACCTGGCTTTCATTCACTTGTACACCCTTGGCCTTGTCTTCAAGCCATATGTCAGCCATACAGGATCTAGTTTTGCTGATTGGAAACTAACCCTGCGGGGGATGCGGTTGAATCGAAGCTAATTCGCATATTTTTGAACTCCTGGTAAGGTGGATGATGTCCACTCGAGCGCCTCCAAATCGTTGCCTTAAAGCGCGATTCCGTGCTCATCTATATCTTTCGCCGCATTTCCTCCTTCGTACTTGTCCAAGGCTGGCTTTACTCTCAATGGATCCTTTCAGTCTAAGTGTTGGTATTGCTTGTGTTGGTATTGCTTCGCTGAGTTCAAACATTTTGAAGCAACTTCAAGCCTGTCATTGTTCTCTAAAAACAAGAGATCATGCCTTTCACGAATTGTATCGACAAAGCCAAAAAATGGCACAAGTCCTTCAAAGCATACAGTCAGCATGCGCAATGGCCAAAGACTTAGAGTTAGTGGATTGCAAAGTTTTGGGGGACTTTGCTAACTTGTAACTTAGCGTCGTATTCATTATGGATCACTGCGCGAAAACTGCCGAGAGCCTCAAAGATTCTTATGGATTGCTCGAGGCCACAGGGCTTTTTGACACGCAAGCGCGAGTCGCAAACTCTAAGCGTGAAGAATATGTGACTCAAGATGCTGTCTCACCATCTAGAATTCATGCACTACGACAGGAACTTGAGAGAAAGGCCAGGGTGAACCGTCTTATTCTAGTCTCGAAGGCTACATTGGCAGCTGCAGTTCAAGAAGTATGTCTACACCCACTCTTCGAGAGATATCGCTGATGAATTTTTGTAGGCAGTTAGATCTCAAGATGAACCCCAATCGGACGAGCTGAAGGAACGCATAGCCGCGATTGTAACTCATTTACCCCAAAAGGCGGAAGCACGCTCTGACAACGGCACAGGTATCGATTGGCGACGAGGATTCTACAACAGGGTGCATCACGAAAAGTTCGGTGACTGACTCAGGAAGCGTAGTGGCGCTCTCCATGCAATGCGCCGAATCCGGCGATTCGCTGAACGCCATCGCTTCAAAGTATGGCACGAACCAAGCCTCGATTGCCGCGACACAATGTGGGCAAGTACCGACATGCCTGCAACAAGCCAGCGGACAAGTTCGCAAACATTGGTCTCCTCGTGTTCTTGCGATCGGGCGCAGTGGGCTACACACATGTCTCAAGGTCAGTCTGCTTCAGCATGCTTCCCCTTCGCGCGCACTAATTTGATAGTGCCGAGGTCGAGATTGCTGTACAAGGCGCTCGACGTTCGTGACGAACTGTATAAGGTGTCCAGACGATGAGAGTCAGGACTGCGCGTTGTGGTCCATCCACGGTGTAATTGAGAGTGAGCTCAATTCTTCCGCCCCCGCAAAATGGATGTTCAGAGTCTAAACTTGTAGCAGAACTGAGGAGTGAGGAATTCCAGGTTAAATTGCCAGAACTCCAATTTGAGAGGTCAAGAGATCCCGTCCCCGGCTTGAAGGCTGCCTTGAGTTGCAGAAGTGCACCAGAGACACAGCTCATTTTCAAAGCCATCCAATGGGTTGGTCTTGCTCTCCGTCCACTGGCCGTTGATGAACTGTTACACGCTCTCAACACGAGTACTGATGTGTCACCTCATGGCCAAGACCTGGAAGTCCCCCCGGCCACTGTTCGGAGTCGCGAGCAGCTCATGGAGCTTTGCTTCGGTCTCCTTGAAATAAACGATGCAGAACTTGTTGGTTTCGCCAATGCCAATCTGCGTACCCTGGTGTCTTCACCGGATTTTCCAGGAATCAGTCCGATGAATGGGAGCTCTGGCCATGAAATGCTCGCCATTGTGTGCATCAAGCACCTGCAGTGTCTAGACAGGCAGACCCTTTTGAAGCCATGGATTTCGACAACTCACTGGCTGCTCAACGGCCGACATGAGTGTCCTCTTCGTGGCTACGCTACGAATTTCTGGGACGAGCATTCAAGAATGGCCCAATCTAATTGTACATACCTTACTGCGACGCTGCATCAAGCAATTCTTGGTGCTATTTCCAAGGATGACAAGAGTGATCCGTTCCACATGCCCACAACTCGGGGCAGGACAAACGTTGGACTCTGGTTGTGTTGCTTTTATGGCTTCAAGCCGTTGGTCAAGACCTATCTCGAGATGGGTGCAGATCCCAACAGCCGGACATTCTGGCCTGGAACACCTTTGCACGCAGCAGTTGCGAATTCGGATTTTGAGACGGTTCTACTCCTCCTTGACCGGGGCGGCGATCCACATTCTCCAAACGAAACGGGATTCACGTCGATTGACCTTGCCTCCTCCTCTGGGAACGAGCAAATGGCTCGTCTATTGGATCATCGTGCGGAACTTCGTGAAAGCAGTACGCAGCCTGACGCCACGCTGGCTAAACACCGCCTGTGTGATCATTTTCTTTCCTCACAAAGCGTCCCACAAGGTAACTTCCCTTCGGGATTTTATATGGACAGTGCGAATGCGGACGGACCATCAGAAGCCCCCAATTGCCAGGATATGGGTACATCCTCCTACGGCCCCCTTCTCCCATGCAATCAGACCCACAAATACCATGGCCCACTATTCCACAGCGATCCGCCATCCTTGGCCTCGCTACCAATACGCAGGCCAGCCTCTACAGTCGTTCCTTGGAATCCATCCTACTACAGTCCTCCTCCTCCATGCAATCAGACCCACAAATATCATGGCTCACTATTACACAACGATCCATCCAGCCCGCTGTGCCCTATCACAAATTTGGTCTTTTATCCCGATATAGGTCCCACGGACACATGTGCAGTTGCGGCTAACACACGAGTAACAGGATCTGAAGTTCTGATAGAAGACACTTCCAGGAGCCCGATACTGAACCATCATCCAACATCTTCCACTCAATTGCTGCCGCTGCCTGCGACTGATGGAAATTCTGACGTCAATGAGGAAGTAGGTTCCAAAGGGGGACACCGGCCTAATGGAGAATCCAGGGTGGTCAGGGAGGCCTTGGCGACTAATACGCAACGGCTTGAGTCTCTTGCTTTTCCACAAGCAAATTTCACGAGGTCTTGTTGTAATCGTCTGCAAGGCTCGGAGCAGTGTGAACCTTCTCATTGTGAGGAATGGGTTGTTGTAGAGAGAGACGATGTAGAAATGGAGATGTCTTAGGAACATCTCGTCGTCTCTCCTACCCTTTATGTTTGAGATTTGGATTTCATGTTTTAGGTGGCTATCTATTTGTCGCGGGTTTTAGCCTCGCTACTTCTACTGCAAGGTTGTCGATTGCTCTGTTGGTGCTTTTCTCATACCTATTTCTGCGCGGGCTCCTTGACCCATCAATGTACTTGTAGTTTGGTATCTGAGATCTGAGATCTTCATGTCTTCGCGACTGGAATGTTTTCTTGACGCTGCCCACTTCTAAAGTTAGTGATTGAGGAAACCAGAGGCTTTATTTTGCCATCCGAGTGCTGGTGGTACCTTCCCTTCATCGCTCGGTTGTGAAGGTCGATTTCGGGACCTTTTCGGTTCAACGCTCTGTTGCAAAAGAACGCCCATTATGGTCCTTTGGATACCAGTCTCACATAATTGGCCCATGCAGGAAAGCCGACATTGTGCGAATCGCACCGCATTCTGCGCTTCTGACCATGCGACAGACGAAGTGTTTCACGCGCCTGGGGAACTTGGCAAATCGCATTTGAACCGCAGCTCAGCGTATCGTGCGGGACCTGCTCGAATCATGGGCTTGCGATGAGCCGATACATGCGACTATCTCGATATACGTTAACGCGGGAGCATGCTATTTAATCACGTTCATCCCTCCTACCTTCGGATGCTGGCTTCGTTTAGCGTTGAGAAAGTCCTGACAACCCGTCCCAGAAAATTTGGTCCTCTTTTCTTCACTTCCATTTGATCATAGACATATTCGTGCAGGAAACCAGCAGAGCGATGCCGCGAAGACCTTCACCAAACGTGCCTAGAGCTTCTGATAAGCCATCTTCATCACATCAACATCTGCCTTTGTCTACCGTCCTGAATTGTGCTTCGTGCATATCAACCTCTGTTCGACATAGTCAGTGTGAATATCGCGTCCATGATGTGACGCAAGATGGAGCAGGGATGGAAGAAGCCATTCGATTAGGCCACAACAAATGTATGTCACAAGTAAAGTCGCTTTCCAAGCCGAGCTTGTTGATTCTGATATGCGTCTAGGTTCATCTTTGAACGTCGAGATCGGCAGTCGAAAAGCAAATCCTCATACGCAACAGAGCCAGAGTCAGGATAGATCACTTGACCTCCTAGACTTGATGAATGGGTCTGATGAATTTGGCGCCATGGGTCAGCAGGAGCTATTGTTCCAGCAGCAGTGGCGGCATGATCTAGCTGGGATCGGTGGAGTATTTGGTTGAGCCCTGGTCACGGCGGGTCATGAGTATATGATGCTGCCTTCGAGGTAAGAGGAGCTTGGTGCGGCTGGTACAGAAGGATGCAATGCTTATTTCCCAGCAGACCGCTTCACTCCGTTCAAGACATATGAACATGACGGCAGTGTCTTTTATCACTTGACGGCATGGCTACACATTGGTGCTGATGCTGCATCCATTTTGGGGCCAAGGCAAGAACCAACATTGTCATCATCGGGATAACGAAACCTACGTTCAAGGAGGCATATGACGCACCAAAGATGCTGGTTTGGTGTTTGGCAAGAATATCGGAGAGGGAATCAAGGATCCATCATACTTTCCCGTGGCGTGAAGGACCCTACAGATCTGATGGTACGTACGAGGGGAAGAAGGTGCCATGGGAAGGGGAGGTTTTGTCAGGGCTGGGATCACAGTTTCTGTGGCATTCGAGAGTCGACTGAACTGCAATGAGGTATGGGCTATTTCTAGTCTGCTACTGCTGGAAATGGAGATTCCCTCCACCCGACTCCGAGTCAAGACTGTCGTGCTCGCTCGCAACGCCTGCAATACTACCGGCATTGTCGCTGACTCCGTTGACCCACCTATCCTCAACCCAAGAGCGTGGAACTTGAAGGGCAAAGTAGGCTTCATATGGGATGGATTCCGGCTTTTGTCTCTTGTGTAGCCCTTCTTCAGGCTGCCGGAGCCAAAGGGACTTGCCGCAGTGGAGATTGACGTTTGGTTCGAGCAGGAAGTGTATAGAATAGGAAACCGCAACACTAAACTTCAACACGATCCCACCAGACGTCCTCTGTGAAAAACGGCGGGCCAGTAGTCTCAACAGGCCGTACAACCCAGGCCCAGGGGTATAGGCCTGGTTTGGTCGGGCCTGTACTGCTAGCCTCCAAGGCTTCCCCGGCATGGCTTAGTAACCAAGCTCTCTGCTAGGGATGCCGCGGTACCTATTCCTCGGTGTGCTGTATACCTATTCTGGGTGTAGGTGCAACTATACTGGGTTAGCGCAAGCCACACCGGCCGTTATGCCAGGCTCACCTCCCTCGGCCTGTACGTAATGTACGCCCAGGCCGTACAAAGCGTATGTCCTGTTGAGAGCACTGCGGCGGCCTCCGAAAAAAGCATGTCCAACTTCAGCAAAGCGTTAGATATTGTAATGGAACACGGATGTAGCGCAGGCTCCACAGCGGCATCTGATGATGCGTCTCTGCTCCAGCCGCAAAAGGTATTGAATCGGTATGGTTAAGCTTGTACCGTTGTCGACAGCCAACAGCAGGTCACCCAGCCTGCGGCTGGTGAATGCTAGTCAAGACAGGAGCCACAGGGCCAGGCTTCTTTATCACATCCTCCTGCGGCGACTCTAGACTCGTTCTGCACACTGGGCAGACCATAGGCCTGCAGAGGCGCAGATGTTTCCAACGCTTCAGGGTCTTCCAAATCCAGATTTCGCAGCACTTCTGATGGAAAAAATGTGTGCAATGTGGCATCTGGCGGACCATGTGCTCCGGGAGAATGGCGTCGAGGCAAATCGGACTGTGTTTTTCATATATTGGCTTAGACTCGGAGAGGTTGCAATAAGGGCACGTACCAAATACACTCTTCTTGCCCTTCAGCCACGCTGTCGTGACCGGACACTCGGCCTTGAGATCCCAGCTTCTTTCCTATTTCCGTTTCCGGTGCCTGGCTACCCCCCGTATCGTTCGGCAATGCTGCCACACCAGTGGGAGTCCGCGACCTGAGCTCTAGGACCTGACGGGTGATGGGTGCCACCATTTGACTCAATATCCGCTGCCTTCTTTCTTCAATGTCTGCATCAGGCCGGGTCACTCGCACAGTTTCACCCCTATTTAGGAAACAGCCAAGTAGCCTGTTCTCATGTTCTCTGTCAGCATTTGATCAAATAAATGCAAGCTCTGCCGTAAGGGTTGCCTACGCTAGCCCTACACAGAAAATCAAAAGCACTATCATGACTGGGACGGCAACAGAGGTACTCAGGCCGGGCTGAGTCCCCAGTGGATCACCACTGGTGGAATTCTTATTCGAATAACCCTCTTGTTCAAGCGAAGGAGGCGGAGGCTGATATTGCCTAGGTATCAATTGCAATGCTTGCTGGATCTGAAAAGAACGAACAACGAAATCCACCGGTGCCGATGCAGGTGCCATTGGAAAATCGTTGTCCGAATGAAACGCGGAGAAGTATCTGAGCAAGATATTTCGGTTGAGAGGCAGGCCGCTGTGCCGCGGGGCGATTCGCAGACATTATAGAGTCATAATATATCTGATCAAGAGTGGAGGCAAAAGAGTCGAGACAGATGTCGATGGACGGTTCGAGAAAGTTCAAAGCGCCATGACAAACATTTTGGGGGTAACACCTGTTGGAGTGCGTTGTCCGCTATCAGAGCCGTGTGGTACGCCATAATTCGGAACTTATTCGTATGTTGCCTGACAATCGCATGGTTGGCAGATGGCCAGTCCGTATTGCGAGGGTTGTGGGACAGGACCTGGGCGACGGTAATTTTTTCCGTCTGCAGAGTACTCCGCTAAGCCTTCTGTCCTATTGTCAACCCGCATGCCAGCGGTAGAACATACGCCTGGAAGAGATTTGTGCTTAGAGACCGAATGCCTGTAAGAGATCCGGGCCTGTGAGAGATACATGTGGCTCGCCGGCCTTTAGGTACCATGAGTGTTAGGGCAAACCCGAGTCCGAAGTTGCTCCGGGACCCGAAATTGCGTTCCGAAGTTGCGTCCCCTGACAGTGTGGCCTGACCAATTTCTGGGCAGACACTTTCAGACCACTTTTTCCCGACATTCGTACGCTGCTTTAATTAGGGTAACATGATCAGACGTACCACAGATCAGCTGAGCCTCTTTTTACGTAGACACGAGCGACGAGACTTGAGTCGCGCGCAAGGTTGTAGAAATACTAAAGGGAGAGCCGGCCCATCATCTGTGACAAAGCACTCAAAAAATGTGATCCCAACCAACACCTAAGCAAAGCGCAAGTTTCTTCCAAGACTTACAATTGCCAAACGCTGCTATGACAAAACTACTATGTCCTTGCCCCCCGTCCTTTCCGTTATTGCCCGCGTGACGCGGGTGGCTGAGGTTGCTTCGGCAGCAGTAAGTCAATGGGGTTATCTAAATTCTTCAGCAAGTGTTAACCACGATTCCCTCAAGGTCGTTGTAGGCATTGTCAGCCACTTCCTCTACTACTATGAGGACAACACTGCATATCCGAACGTACGCCTTGCCTATACAGAAGTCGTCGCAGTATTGTCGATGCTCTGCAGTATCCTATGGATGGTGTTCTGTACCACAAAATTCTACAATATTGGAGCGGACCTATTTATCTCCTTTGCCTGGTTTGCGGCCTTTGCTTCTCTAATGGAGTACGTCGACTGCCACCACTGCACAACAAGCCCTTTCAACATCTACTACCGAAACAAGATCGGCAATGGTCTCTGCAAAGAATGGAGAGTCGCCGAAGCGTTTGCTCTCATTACGGGAGTCTTTTTCCTTGGAAATGCCATCATCATCTATGCGGAATTCTTCTCTTCTAAGAGAAGGTCAACCAACTCGAGCCCTGATGTCGTGGAAGGCGGTACCGTCGCAAGTGACGTTCGGTAAGTCGTTGTCGATTTCCAAGCAAGTCCCCATCTTTGCTAATGATTTTGAAGAACACCTCATGGAAGTTGGCATGAGAAGTTCAGAAAGAGCTCAAGCAGCTCAAGAGGATCCACGTAGAGCTCGCTTAGCTCCACACACTTTTCAAACTTCGATTTTTAGCAACGTTCAATGCTTGACTGCGTATACTTTTCGCAGCTTTCGAACCCGGCTTTTCTAAAGCTATCTGCAAAACAAACTCAACCAGCAAAGACATGATCGCTCAATTTATCATACCCTGTCAACCATTTCTCTCTTTGACATTCTCGATTCGCTTAGCTTTCGATAGACTTGGGAAGTTGTGACGTTCACGGTCAGCACCAATCTGTCCAAAGCATTGAGAATCGAGTTGGTGATCACTCTTCGAGTCTGGTTGCGGTCATTCTATTTGAAATCCCATACACTCTTCAGGGAGTCGCAGTTGCTTTGGGCACTGGCACTGAAGACGCTTGACCGCGACCGACTAATAAACCGCGTGTCCGGAGCACCCTTGAGAACGCATGCTGTGCAGTCTTGAGAACGCATGCTGTGAGCGCCGGGTCTTTCCAACTTTCAAATCTCATGTCACTGTAGTTGAAATGCTGGGCAATTCAACGGTCCTTGATTCGGAGGCAGTACTAGACCTGTCACTTTTCCTCTCCGAAGGATCGAAGGTAGTTATTAGGGCGAGAATCTCCCAGCAGATATAGTCCCAGCCTTCTCAGACTCCTGTATAAAAGACAAAGTCTGGTACTTTGTGATTGACAACGCGACTCCTAATGATCCTTACATGAACGTGTCAGACGGGATCAGACGCTTGGCGCTATACCGACACCCGCTGTACCCTCCTGGTGATACTACCAGTGTTCCGGCCCTTGCTAATTGTCACGAATGGGCCGCATTTTGGTTGCTACTCGCTGGTTCGTACAGGTTCAGGTGGGCAGATCCTAGGTGCTGGGGGTGGCCTTAGGCGACAACGCGGCCTCAGGCAGCAAGGTGGGCCCAGTGTACATATGTAGACATCAACTTCTTCTCAGGTAGATAGAAGACAGGTTCATCCATCTCGATTTTCGGCCAGATTCTAATCGCATGCCGAGCGAGCGATTGATCAACACCAGAAAGTCTGACAGAACGCCTCTGTAAGGAACTGTCTTAGAGAAGGCCAAGCGCCAAAGTACATGAGGTTCCTGGCTGCGGCCCGGTAACGCGTCACGATAAGCCCAGAATATCGACAAATAAGTTCGTTAAGCAGTGGTCTCAACAGACCGAAGGGTGTCGGCATGTACGGGGCGGGCCTGTACGGGCGTACGTACGTACACATTCCTAATATGGAAGACGGTAGCCCGGGTAGAGTCCGGGGAGGAAAGATCGGCATTCTTCGACTATACTAGACTCCGTAGTATATACAAGCACCCTGCTGTTGAAGCTAGTACTATACCTCGCAGCCGCAAGGCCGTTGAAGCCCTTGCCGTCGCTCCATACTAGACGTCCTGTTGAATAAAGCTTTGAGCCCGCCAGGCTTCTAAGCACTCGGTTGCCTCGATAACATCATCTGCCAGGGCGTTTCTCTCAGGTGTCAGCAATTTTTGGCACTGCTGAAGACTCTCTCGCATTCACTGGACATTGCAGGTATAACAAGAGTATGGAAAGCCCAAGGGAAATTGTAGGACAAAGTCGTTAATGACCTGGGCTCTAGAGGCATTGTTGAAGCCCGGGGTATTAGGGTCTCGGTACCCATAGCACTGCTAAGGTCATCGTCGACCTCCATTCTGGCACACAATTCGCCAGAATCGGTCATCTTTGCAGTGCGGTCACAATTCTAAGAGAGATGGGACCAAATTACACTCAGGGGCCTGGCAGCTACGATCCCATACCTATTATGACAAGATCTATACTATTTTGGGCATTAGGGCGCGCCACACGGGCCGTCATGCCAGGCCAGCCTCCCTAGATGTACGTAGTGTACGCCCAGGCCGTACAAAGTGTATGTACTTCTTGTTGAGAGAGCAACTGTCGCTAAGTGGTCTCATATCGAATTTGGTCACGCTATAAGAAGGCGGGAAGGCGGCAATTGCTTATCATCCGTCGAATTTAAGCAAGCACTGAAAGACTCAGGTCAGAGAAGCGCTGGGATTGCTCACACCAACAATAGTAGTGATACTGAGATCTTGTAGTATGAGTGACCCTCCGGTCCATCGCCTAGCACTGCTCAAGAAAGTCTAGCTGGAAACTGGGAGAGCTGGTGAAGTATCAAAGTAGCAAAGCATACCCTTCCAGTCAACTACTTTAACGCGGAGTCTGGGAGTACCATTACCCAAAAGGTTGTGAGTTGCCTGGAGTGCCCCACCTTCACCTGGGATTTATCGGCTGATTGGATGGTTAGTGCTAACCCCGCCCCTGGCCCAGGGGGTTTTGGGAGGCTCGCAAATTTGTCGGAGCGGGCAGCTCCGAGTGCGAACTACCTCCGAGCGCGAACTAGTTCCGAACACGAGCCAGCTTCGAGCGCATGCCAGCTCCGAGCGACGTTCAAGCGGTGCTCTTTCTCACATCCAAGCGCTTTCAGCGAGGGATGGATGACAACCAGGAAGCTGCTCATCACGCTGACCCATGTGGAGAGAGCCCAGCCCAATCCGACATTGAGAAGGCTTTACTCCGAAAACGCAAAGCTCGCGGCCAGAGAGCCTGCAACCCCTGCCGCCAGCGCAAAGTCAAGTGCAATTACGAGACGCCGTGCAAAACGTGCGTTGATCGCAATCACCCTAACCTCTGTCGCTATCAGTTGCCATCGAAACGGCACGACCTTGGCTCCTCTATCGAGAACCTCTCCCCAAACAATGGAACGAAGCGGCCAGAATGGGAGCGGTTATGCGCCAAGCTTGATAATGTTGATCACTCTCTTCAAGAGCTGAAGAGGGAACTTAGATCTCTTGGCGCTGGCGACCCACCGCCCTTAGCCACAAGAAAATTGTCGCTCGTCGATTGGACCTCGCAGGCCCTGACGGGCGACGTGGTGGAGACAAGCGCTCAAGAAATCCGTGCGAATAACGACCTCACGGGGGAGACTGTGCACCTGGGGGCAAATTCAGTGCCAGCTATGGTTGTCGCATTGGGAAGCGGCACTGGCGAGGAGACCATAAAGGAGCTCCTGCACAAGAGCGTCTTGCCTCTTTTCGGCCTAGATAATCAAAGCGCAACGTATCCTTTCGTAGATCTTTGGGGGCTGCCGCACGGATCTTCATCCAGAATTGATGAGCTCTGCAAGCTGTTGCCATCCGATGCAGATACTCTCCAGTTCTTTCGACACTACCGGGACACTGCGCATGTACTTTATCCAGCGGTAGTAGATATACGCCAGTTCGAATCGGATCTCACGCATTTTCTCATCAGCCGGGCCGCTAATGCGGCCAACGTTAATGGAGAACCGCGTACAGGGCAAGATGTGTATGGCAAGAGCCTCCACTGGGTCGGCCTTCTTTTTGCCACCCTCGCATCGGGTTGTCAATGCTCAGGAATCCCTCGAAAGGAACGTCAGCTGACCTCCCAGGTTTATGGTGAGACACACGGGTGTGGGACTCGCTGCATAAACACTTGAAAACTGACGCATCGATAGTGTGTTGTGCGTACGAATGCCTACGTGTTGTGAACTATCTTTCTCGTGCGACGCTGCCCGATATTCAGAATTTATTGGTTTTGGGAAATGTCATCTCCAACAACATGAACGCCGGTGTAGCTTGGTCCTTGTTGGGTACTCCATATTGCCATATCTTGTTGCATGGAATCATATTCGCTAACAGATGGCTAGGGCTGACAATCCGGCTGGCGCAGAGTCTTGGTCTCCATCGTCCTTGCCCTCCATCAACTCCGTCGGTTGATAGTATTCTGGGGGAAGAAGTATGGTAAGTCGAGCGGTGGAGAAAGTCTCAAGACTTGTATGCTGTGTGACTTATCGTACTGACAATCAAAAGGTGGCGGGTCGTCTGGCAAGATAGCCTTCTCTCAATCACCTATGACCGGGCCTCGTCCGCTCCAACAGTTGCGTACCATCAACCTATCTGGGCGTGTGCATCTGATGGAGCATCCTACACTGAATGCATGAAAAAGCTTTGCAAAGTCGGACTCGACATTATCCGGGACAGATCTGGACCCCAGGACTATGAACATGAGCTTTTGGTCATCATAGACCGCCGGGACGAGCTGGCAGCAATGATGAGACAGGCCGTGCATCATCTCAGAGATGCAACGGCGTGCAAATCGATGAAAGATCAGCTTGAACATTGGAATCTCTATTTACACAGATCGTATGTGATTTCTGAGCTATATCGTCCTACGTTGAAGCGTGGCACCCCGAACACAGAACTCAAGGCACACCTCCGGCAAACGTGCATCGAGAGCCTGGCCGACACCGTAGACGCCTTTCTAGGCCTGCAGAACATCACTCGATTCGCGAGTGAATCGTGGGCAGCGGTTCACAGATCATTGAGTTCGGCTCTTTTACTTGGCATTCTGAAAGAACCGACCAGAAATCAGCGTGTCCGAATCCTGCTGGAGAAGCTTATCGCCGTGATGTCAGACGTGACTTCGACTTTGGACCCCTCTGAGGTCTCAGCGCCAATCGCAAGGTCCGTCGAGGCGTTGCGTCTCCTGAATTCTCGAGACATAAAGAGGGAGCACAAACCAACAGGTTATTCGGCAGCAAATTGGAACGACGTAAATCCTAACCTGTTATCTATCTTCAACGAGCCTTCGCACTCAAACGCCTCAGCTTCTGACACCAGTAACGAAGGGTCGCCCTATATGCTGATGGACAACATCCTCTGGGGTACGCAGCATGTGTCTTCTAACTAAGATCGTGATATCATACCTTCAAGACTTTCCTTTGAGTGGATTATGGGTAGGGACTGATGTTGTGAACGAAAAGGACTGGGGACCAAACACAGAAGCCATAGAGTTGAATAGCGGATTAGTTAGTTCCAAGCAATCTTGCTTCCCTCGTATTGTGCTCGGCCGTTATGTAAGATTACCCAATACGGGGAAAGCACTCGGCCAATTGCATACTCAAGATTGCGCCTACTCGCACTCATTGAGCAGACTCCGATCAATCGAGTCTCCATGCAAAAGCAAGTCACCTATTAGGCGCTGCCTCAGGAAGCGGAAATCTCGCCGTTCTAGTTGGACACCCCGGCAACCTATTGCACCCCTGGGCTCGGCGGGGCGGGTTCTAGACCGAGCCATGCGAAATAGCTCCGAAAGGTCTCGGTGCGTCCACGCCGACAAGTGCGAAGACAAACTGTCAGCCACGCGAGATGCAACAATCCTATCTCAGCCATGCACAGAGAGGGACAGCATTCAGCTTGGACCTATAACTGTTCCCTCTTCGCACATCTCTTGCAAGATGTCCATCATTCTCATTTTTGGATTTCTGAGAAGCTTTGTGAGTATCGGCATGGACCACGCACCTCATTCTCTTACCCCCACCCAAAAGGAAGAAAGCGTCCACCCCCAAACTGTGTTGACGACTATGTTCGCTAATTGGGAAGGTTTCCCTTCGACAGAAAGCACTTATGGTCAGTCACTCATCTGGCCAATCGTTGTACTCGCTGACAGCTTTTGTAGCTTCACCAGAAAATCTCACTCAGCCATGCCTCCTTGATGTCCCACTATACTCCTCCATTCTCCCAAGCGACCTTGACGAGCCTTTTCTCGATGGAGCGTTTGCCCCGACCAGCTATTTCGATCTTTCCGCTCCCAACACCACCCTTCCATCTGCACAGCTCTCTTGGAGCAACGCAAACAGCTTTGATCCTGGCATGATATTAGACAACACCGATGGCTTTGATATGCTCAATCCATGGCAAGCTCAGATGGATGGGACAGCCATTGACGAAGCCATGCACCGATATGCCTTGGGCGTCTCAAATCACGCACCGCGCACACCGTCACTCTGCAGTAGCGACGGAGGCTACAGCGATACTTCCGGGTCAGGTACTGCTACGTCCGAACAAGCGAGCCCTCGTCCCTCGACACCTGTCGCTTCGAATTGCCTCAAAAAGCAGCCTGGGACTACAAATGGACTCAGACGAACGCGTGGCGCTCTCAAGGCCACCAATCCAGACAGCCGTGAATGTGTCGCCAAAAGAGCTGGTAAATCGGCGCCGTATAGCAAAGTCGAGCGAAAACGTTCATGCAACTCAAGCGAAGACAAAGCCACTTCTCAGATACAGGCTAAAAAGGCCCACTCGGCGGTCGAACGGCGATATCGGGAGAATCTGAATAGCAAAATCATGGACCTCCACCGCACTCTGCTCGCCGCAGGATTCGGCTCGCGGTCCTCCGATGCTGAGGACGTGAGGCTCTTGGATCTCGGAAAGGAGGAGTGGAGCAAAATCCGCAAGTCAGATGTTCTTGTTAATGCAATGACTTATGTGCACCAATCAGAAATTGAAATGCGACATATGTCTGAAGAGATCCGACGCTTAAGAGGACAATCATGATAGAAGGCTTCTCAAATATGAAGATTGGCCAATACAGAAAGAACTCCATTGGGAATGTGTTGGAGAGTCAGAGGGATCTGGCCCTGGATGGCACATCAAGATGCTCGTCGCTTCTTTCCCTTGTGGCTTGTCCCTTATCAAAGAGCGTCTCGCCAATATCCTCCAAGCCACTGGATTCAGTGGTCTCAACAGGCTGGCAGGCCTGGCTGTGATCTCTGGCCTGGTTGGACACGGCTGACCTGAACGGCCTGGTTATACACCTGCCGGATTGGGAAATTGCCTGTGATGGAGCAGAAATGGGTAGATTTGCTTGTACAATACACCTGTAATATACCATGTTGCCCTCATTCTAGGACCTTGAGATCAAACCATTGTTCCACTATGCTCGCAAGCACTCCAAGACTTCGATTCGATCATGGGCCAGAAGGGTGTGCCCATGGCACTGCTAAGGTCATCGTCGAAAGGGTCTGGGTGGATATTTATTTCGTCTGAAGTCGCTGCACAAGCCAGACTGGCTTTTTTGACCGGCCTGTTGAGATCACTGTCTGGGTTTCTAATGTGTGAAGTATTTTCCGGGCCATGAACAAACTTCCGTTAACGAATAGCAATCTTTCCAATCGAATATTGGCCTTTCAGTAAAGCTTCATGTTCTAAGTTGGCTAAATCACCAGCCTTGGTAAGTGGGCCTAATTTGTGCTACTCATCGTCAAAGCCCGCTTTGCAGACGTAGTTGTGTGTTTTCTTTGATGAGGAGTCGGGAGAAAGTGCCCATATCAAAATCTTCCTCAATCCTGACGAGCTGTCATATGGACTGAAAACTTTGGATCCAATATTCGCCTTAGCTTTGCTGCAATCTTGCCAGACCCGCTGCTTGAGACAGTGTCACTATTACGACCGATGCACCAACAATCCCGTTAGCCAATTGGAATCAACCCCGTTTGGTAAACCAACTGCCTTGTTAGTTATAGGGTCGGCCTATTGGCTCATCATACGTAAGATTACACTTGTAGTTGTAAATGGCCTAGCCTGACAAGTAACGGGTCGACCGATGGGCTATCCGAGGGTCGACGACGAGGTCGTCGATGAGGTCGTCGATGAGGTCGCCGACGAGCTTTCTAAGGTCGAATGGAGGAGGCTTATTTAGGTGGAGAGTGACCTCGCTGACGTGAACAGTGACAACCCCTCTAGGCGCCCCTGAAAGCCACCTCTAGAGGTAACCTCTGGTCGTAAGTCCAGGCTTCCTCTTGCAGCAACTTTCCTCGTGTCTTTATAGGCATAGAGACGGCACAGTACGGAGCTTACTACAAGTTCCCAACTTTTTGATGACGTTCCATTTGTCCCTAGTTAATTCTTTGCTTCACACAAGTATGGTGTAGCGTGCAACAAGTGTCCCAGTGCCACTCGCCATTATCCATTACTCCCTCATTGGCTTTTATAGCCTGACTCAATGTACATGTGAGCTCTTGACTTCCGAAGCTCAAGTCTTCGCCAGCATGTTCTCCACCCTGTGTCATTATCCTGAGAATTGGCAGCGCAAGTTATTAGCGAAGGAGAAAGGAGCGCGAGGGAAGGAGGATCGATCCTAGGTCACGGCCAAGCCAGGCTACTCCTCAACTTCAGCGGCGTGATCAGGCTTTCGGCTGACTGAGTCGAGAGACGGGACGGGAAACAATAAGGTGGGCCTAGGCGCAGGAGTCCAAGAGCTGTACAGCACCTAGTCGGAGTCGAGGTCTTGGGGATAGGAGACGAAAAAGAAGAGCGCATCGTCATTCAGGTAGGGCGTCTATCGAACGGCCTAAAGAGTTAAGCGTTAAGGATTGTCAGCAGAGCCGTAGGCTAAGCGGGCGATAGACCACTCTGCATGTGTTTCTATGGCTAGGCGCGTGCGCAATGATGACCACAGCTCCGCAAACGTACAGAAGCTGAACGCTAGAGAAGAGAAGAATCCCATTGGGTTGAAATCACAAGTACGAGGCTTGCTTGGCTCTTAGTCTGCTAGGGCTCATAGGTCAGGGGCATCATTGTGTTAGATTCGTTTTCTTTCAAGGTCTTTCGCTGTATTGGCCTATTTTCAAACCCTAGAAGCTTCGTATGCACCAGATGGGTACGAATAAGTACATGAACTCTGGAAAATACAACCATGCAGATAGCGGAGTGTCAAAGACTTTGGCCACTTCTCCGTCCAATCCCTGACTTTGCAAAGGTGTCGTTCGTGGGCTTTAGACATCGAGGTAGTGGCGAAGCTGCCGGGTAAACCAGACCAAAGTGAAAGCCGTGTATCACTAGGGAGAGCACGTCGACAAAATTGTCCGGCAGGCTCCCATAAACAGTAGTAACCACACTGTCGAAGCTTACCTTAAACCCGTTCCTCAAAGGTGACTAATATCGGCTTAGCAAAGGAGGTGAGATTGTCAGCTGGTTCGAGGGCGGTCTCCGGGTCCGTAAGGCTCAGCTTCGGTGAAATGTCAGTATTTTGTACATATTCTCACAGTGATCGATAAGCAATCAGGGAGAACCACCGACCTTAAATCTCAGCAGCAAGGCAGGTATGACTTTCTTCATCTCCAGCTCCGCAATATGCCGACCTATGCACATTCTTTTCCCGGATCCAAACCCTAGCGACGCTCGTTCCATTGCAAGCAGTCTCTCGTATCTTCAGTGAGCCAGCGTTCTGGCCGGAAGATGTCCGCGTCTGCGCCAAAGCACTCTCGATCCCGGTGTACAATCGTAGGGTGGCAGTCTACTACAGTACCCCCAGTGAGCCAGGTCCCGGCGATTGTGGCGCCGCCATCGGGAACAACACGCTCTAGGAGGAGCGACAAGAATGGATAGCACCTCATGGCCTCCTTCATCACGGCAGTAAGGTATTTGAGCTTTTCAGCTTCGGAATAGGTTGGTGGATTCGAAAGCTGTCCGCGGCCTATGGCATCTTCCAGCTCCTCTTGGAGCTTTTGGAGTGTGCTCGGGTACTTGAAAAGGTAATAGATCATGTTGGCCATTGTGAATGCTGTTGTATCAAACCCTGCTGATATGGTCGACGAGACCATATTTTGGACTACCACGGGATTCACGGTGTCTTTGTGCCTTTCGCCCGCATCGATGTACTTTTGAAGATCTGGCTGCTGGCGCCTTGAACGAGCGACTTTGGATGCGTCGAGACGAGATCGCAGCTTCTGTCTCGCTAGCTGTGCCCAAACCGGTATTGGAGATTTCACAAATCGGCTCAGATACGGGGGTCTGAAGAGAAATCGCTCGAGAATCGGCATTGACTGCCACTGCATCCAGTGTGCGAACCGCGTATAGAAACTCATTGTCCGGACCTCCTTATTGCTCCTCAAAAAGTCATTGCTCTCGGAAAAGGCAATACCCGTAAGGAAGTCCATTTGAAAACGCTGCAACGTATCGAAGAGGTCAACGGTGCGTGAAGTCCGAATCTTTTCCATCAGTATAGCAGACGTGATTTCAACATCATTCTCGTAATCAAGTATATGTTGCACTGCAAATGCACTTCCAATCGCCCTTCTCAGCGCCGCGACCATTTTTTCGTCTTGCATGTCGATGATACTTCCCTGTGCCTGGCCATTCACGAGTGCCCTTAACGGTGCGTACGAATCTGCCTGAGAGAAGCTTAAGCTAAGGTTACAGACAGACGGAGTGATCCATTACCTTCCTGAACTCGCCGTGCATCGAATATATAGTGCCCACAGCCGCCGCATCGCTGAAACTGACAGTGTTGGGACCTATCCGGACAATGGGTCCGTACTCACGGTGCAGCTGACTCAATTTGTTTGTAAAGTTGCCGAAATTTTGGTTGTAGGCTCGCCACAGATCCGTAAATGCTGCAAGCAATGGTCCTGGGACGTGTCGGAGTCGAAAATACCTGATAACCAATAGGGAAGCAAAGATGAAAAAAAAGCAGGCATGAAAAGAGACGAAATGAGAAAAACATGTTTGATCGCAATCACATCATAGGGTTTGCTGGAGTATGTGAAAGAACAAGTGCTAGAAACAACACTGGAGACCGTACTTCGAGAGATCAACGTCGATCCTTACGTCAGACGAGGTCTGGACATGGCTCCAATGGCAATTCAGTTCGGGGACTCCACAGCTGATCAGGCGTGACAACGTAGGGGGCTCCAGTGAACAAGCAGCACGCCTGAGGCCCCACAGTGGCTCCTTCACGTGACATGTCGAACACGGTTGAACGAACTGGACTTGTACCTCACGGCGTCCACATCATGGGCGTGCACCTTATAGGTGTGTACCTCACGGGCGTACGTCTCATGGGCATGTACCTCACAGGCGTGCATCTTATATGGGTATAGCTCATAAACGTGTATCTCATGGGCGTGCACCTCTTGAGCGTATACCTCACGTGTATGCTCCTCATGGGCGTGTACCTCATAGGCTCGCATCTTGTGAGCGTGTACCTCATAGGGGTGTACCTCAAAGGCGTGCATCTCATGGGTGTGCACCTCATAAACGTGCATCCCATAGACGTGCACCTCATGGGTGTGTACCTCACAGGCGTACACCTCATGGGTATGCACCTCATGGGCGTACTACATGGTCGTGATCTCATAGACGTGCACCTCACGGGCGTATATCTCATGGGCGTGTATCTCACAAGCGTGCATCTCATGGGTGTGTTTCATAGGCGTGACCTCATGGGGCGTGCATCTCATAGGCGTGTACCATTTTCGCATTCCAGCCAAGCCTCTTCACAAGTGACCACGAACGTCTCTTGTAAGCTCTGCTTTGTCTATCTTTCCATCAATACCCTCTCTTGCTTCTTCGTCCAGTGATGCTTAGGCGATGGGGCGGGTTGACACCAAAAATCCGCTGGCGCAGCTTTCTTCCCTCATCAGCCTTCCTCCCCGTGGCACCTTTCCTGTCGTATTACCACCTTTTCTTGCAACCATTGCTATTGTGCCACCATTTCTTTCGGTGGGAGGCAACAGGTAGTCGTGGGAGGCAGTAGGTAGTCGTAGGAGGCAGTAGGTAGTCGTGGGAGGCAGTAGGTAGTTGTGGGAGGCAGTAGGTAGTTGTGGGAGGCACAAGAGGTGACCTATCTTCCGGGTCCAAGTACATACATCGCCAAGACACGATAGGGAGCGGTAAAAATCTGAAACTTCAGCTTTCACAAGCCAATCAGAAATATCACCAAAAAGACGTCCTCAGTTTCCTGTGGTGCTCATTTCGGGTTCAAACGCACCGCCTTTCATTACTTGGATTTTTTCTGTGCTCGCCAAGGCCGAGGCCGAGCCACGTGACCTAAGCAAAAACGGCCGACCAAAGTTGCCTAATACCTGGCAGATGAAGCCAGCTCAGACGCCATACCCAGACGTGGCGGGCGGTGAGTGAGATCACGGAACCGCTAAATCGAATGGCGTAACTCCAGGCATGTACAATTGTTACCGCCAGCGCGACAAATCCCTCTCACACTTGGGGGGATCAAGCCTCCCTTCCTGAACCCCCGACACCGATATCCTCGAGACGAAGCTCGCGAATCACATCGAGATAGAGATAACAGGAGTGACGGACAACAAGAATCTGCCGATCCAATGGGATATCACCTCGAACACTGCTCGTGGAAAGGAAGATCAAGTGCCGATGGAGAAATGATGTGTGAACAAAAGGGCGAGACTCGGCTGGCAGGGCCTAGGAAGCCGCAGAATGTACGTTTGCATGACTGATGAATCTGCACGTCCCCGCCTCCCGCTTGCCTACCGATTCAAAGCGTTGGAGCGGGGAAGAAATATTCAAGAAAGCAGAATGCTGCCAGAGTGATAGGTAGGGCACAGATACTCATGACGGCGGAAAGCCCTGAAGCAATCCTTTCCGCCGATTCAACACACTTGCCAACGTTCCAGGACACTACGTAGGTTCATACCAGGCGACGATAGCTATTCCCCAGACTTGGGATGATCTTGCCCAACCTGCAGACTTTGGTTCTCAAGACTTTTTATGCATACATGTGGGGTTTTTGTTGCAGGTTGTATGGTTCACATTATGTTGTGTCATTAACAAGAGGTTGAACTCTTTATTCATGCGAATATCAGCAATCTTCACTGTCCCTCGCTTGTGCATCTTCCGCTCCATCTATCTGCATCACTGCACTTTAACCGTTCCAGTCTTTGCAGCATCTGACCCCCTTTTTGGGGCTCGAATTTGTAAGAGCCCTGCCTCGAGCTTTGCAGTCAAATTTTGCATATCCACCTCCTCTGGAAAGGTAAAATAACGTCGGAACGGCCCAAGCCTTCTCTCCCCGACCAGCAGCGCCGGTTCATGTGGTTGAGGATCCTTCCCATCACCTTGAGTACCTATCGTTCCCGTCATATTCTCCTGTTCCTCCGTTCGACTGTGTCCTGATTCTCGACCTACGACATTCCCGCTGATCACAAGGTTACGACTAGTTGTCCAGGTCACGCTGATATCGCGCGGATTCTTGATCCCGGGGACCTCGATGTCGACGATATATTCGGTTAAGGCGTCGCGAATGTCGACATCGGGCTGGTTGGGATAGTCCTCTGGACGAGGCTTTTGGTGGGTTAGGTATTGGAAGAAATTCTGGTGTTGGTGAGTTCGTGGGTGCATGTGATCGACTAGCGGAGGAGGAAAGTCATAGTCATAGTAGTAGAATGCCATTGTCTCGAGTTCTGTTTGAAATCCAGCTGTGTTGAATGTTGTCAGAAATGGTCCAGTGAGCGTCGAGTCTGTTGGCAGGGTATTGAGACACCCACCGAGTCCGGACGGACACTTCAAATAAGTAATTTTCTACGCAGGCGGTGGACGCCTGTGGTCTGTAAAGGTCTGTCAGGTGTCACACTTACTCACGATGCCCTGCTCCTAATCTCACTGCCAATAAGTTCTTCACAACGTCCAGCCTGATGAGCAAAAATACCCAGTTCCAGCCTCCGTTTCGGCGTGGTAACACATAGTGCGACATCGTCTGAGTGGAGTGATGTATTGTATCCGATGACAGTCAGGTGGCGTGTTAAGCTCCAGGTGAAAGAATTTTTTGGCGTTCGTAACCTTAATTCCTGAAATGACGCTGAAAAGGCATGACACCGAAGTACAGAATTTTTGCGGCTGTTACTAAGAGGCTTACATTGAAGACAGGTAATTGAGGATCTGGACTAAAGCTTGTGAGCTCGCTCTGTGTCAGATTTGGGCGACTTGAATGCTGCGAAAGAAAAGAACGAGATACGGCGAATGTTACTGCAAAAGCGCGATGAATGCTATTTTACCGTATTGACGAGGGGCTGTCACCTGAGGTTCGCATTTCGCCCCGGACAAATCACTTTCACGCTCACGAGCGTGCGCCATTCTCCTGCCCTCCTATGGAGGGCAAAATACCGCACTGTAACAAAGGCCCTTGCATTTCGGGCTGAATGACGGTCTTCAACCATCGACACAACTCGGCCATAACACGCAAACGCATCCGACTATGCAAGACTTTAATTCACTTGAAGAATCCCCGTTCTTGCAACTTCCTTTTTCCCATCTTCTTCTGTGAGCCACTACCAGCATAAACGGTATTGGAGCTGTGATTCGACTCTACACAGATTTCACAATAGCAGTATCACGCTCCATACAGATTTTTGCCGTCCAATTTTCCTTTCGCAAAGGGAGTTATTGATCACTTATGGCACCTGCTTCTGTCTACCCGCTCCATGGAGAAGAGGCCAGGCTGGTGGTCAGATTTGGCGCTGCGGTCAAGCCTTCAGAGTCCTCGCGCCCGTCCAATGCCACAGTTAGCACTTCTTTTCATACACCATCGTCTGGCCCAAGTGCTGCTGCAATAGCTTGCGGCTTGGCCTTCATTCTTGCAACTCTTTGTTTCTGTTGGTAAGTTTCCCTTTTCGGAACAACAGCAATCCTAACAGAACGTAGTTGGCTTTGCTCAAGGACACGGCACTACAAGAGAGCACCTGACGCACAGCAACAGACTAAATCACAGGCCTTTGAGTCAATAGCCAAGAAAATTTCCAAGAAAGAATGGCGTTCATCATTGGCGGATAGGAGAAACCCGGTCTCGCCATATATTTTGAGCCAAGACTCATGGTTAGTGTCCACTGATCCATCCAGCTCGGTACGCGACTCATTGATTGATTGATTTCAAGTTCCATCTGTCTAGAGCATATCAAAGACCTTGATCAAATCCACCCGCTGCCCTGCGATCATATTTTTCACCAACAGTGCTTCGATAAATGGTTTTGGAAAACAGAACGGGCCATCAGCTGCCCTCTCTGCAGGGCCGAGTTCATTGACGCGGCAAAGTGGCCAAAGGCTCCCATACCAGCATATACAGCTCGTCGAGAAAGGCCAGCCACAGCTTGATGATGAGGCTGTGCAATTGTAAAAATGTTTCTATGATTTTCCATTACTTCAAGGATTTCCATTACCAGACCCGTATGGTTATTTCCAAGAGACTAGATGCATCATTGTAGGGCGGGATGGAACAAATATATACCTGCTATCATAGTCAACGCTATGAATGTTATAGTTCAAATGCTCTGGTCAAAAGACTTTAGGCAAAGGCGTTTGCTTAGATGTCAGTCCAAACTCTTCAAGGTCTTCCGCCCATTAATTGACTGGTGAACAAGGCATGGTCCTCGCGCACTCCGTCTGCGTGCTCTGTTCTAGGGCCTGCAATGCCTTCGATTTCGTTCGGAGTTGACTTCCTTAATAGCTTGGTTCGCCCCACTGCGTCCGGAAATTTTGGACGCAGAAGGGGCTTCAAAAGGGCTTCTGCTCTTGAGGTCGGCGTCAGTCAAATTCTGAATCTATCGTTGGAAGGGATATAACCACCGTTATTACCACTTAGTTCGTCGTCAGCTTCCACCCGCATCTTTACCCGTCGTTCTCCATATTCTTCGCCGCATGGGCGCTTTTGAGGATATAATTTCGCATTTTGCAAGCATGTGGGTGTGTGCCATTCCCTGGTAACCGCTGTGTGAGGAGATTCGAAGTTGCGTCCCTGATACATCCCGCCGGATTTGTTCTCATTTCCAAGACCAAAAATATCGTATTCTGGGGAGCAAGATGACGCTTTGTTCTCCGGGTTGACCTTGCAGCCGCTGGAGGCCAAGAGGTCCTCGTCTAACACTTCCTCGAGGTATGGCTGCAGGCGACGTTCAGCAGCCCCGTACGACGTCCGGCTCGACTCCTGTAAAGTTATCTTCTTGTCCATGAAGCCTCGCTAAGTCACTGAAGGACAATGGCAAGTTGCAAGATCGTTAGGCGAGTGCATGCAATTATGATGTAGCAGCTGTTATTGAGGAGTGAGGACAAAATTACACCCCAACGCTAGTTGCAGGTAGATCTGCCACTGAATTTGAAGGATTATGGCAGCTGCTTTGGGCAGCACTTTCCCTCGATGCCCAGCTGTAGCCTAGTGCCAAGTTTCGGGCACACCATCCCAAGCTGTAAATCATAAATTAGTTGCCGTCATAAAAACCTCACTTTAAAGTGTATCATCCTCAGACTCCATCAAGACAATATTCAACATGCTGCGTCTAACCCTCTGCACAAATGCGCACAAACTTCAGCTATCCAACAGACTCGGTGGGATCACCTGTAAGCCTGGATATCACTTATTTTACACTATCTTACTGACTCCTGCCGAAGACCAGCATGGCCTGTTACGCTTCTCCCAGCTCCGCCCCTTCCGCCCATCCACATGTAAGTTGTACCTTATATCCCCGTGTTAAAGACGTTAACAACTCTATAGATGCACACTTCTCAACCGACGATTACTCCTTAGCCGATGACGGGATCGCGAATCTCAAAGCCGGTAACGGGATTCCGAACTTCGAAGCGAGAATAACGAACCTCGAGACAGATGTGAAAGATATCAAGACAGCCCTAAAGAATATCAAGACAGACCTAAAGATTGTCAAGGCAGACCTAGAGTTTGTCAAGACAGACCAAGAGTATATGAGGCCACTAGTGATATTCGTATTCGTGACGATCATTACCAGTAGTGCATCGTTATTTACATGGGCTTGGCGCACCCGATTGCATAGCTGAGTCAGGTACTAATCAGACGGTCGAACGCACGCTTGTCGCTGACAGGCCGGGGAGGGGATGCTGGGCTGTCAGGAATCGCCGGAAAAGGCCTAATCTACTACCTTGTGTCATAGGTGACGCCCTGTTGTATTCCGTCCGTTCTCCGAGGTCGCGTGTACTGTAAATTTTGCCCGCACGCGTCTCCTTAGGTGCAACAGAGCAAAGATGTCCTCCCAATTGACCCTTATTACTACCGCAATTGGGGAGCTCAAGTGCCTGTAATTTACTACCTGCCATTAGGTTGCGTAGCTGGCCATTTTCTTTCCCCAACGGACGGTGGGATCAGAGCTTCCTTCGGCCCTTGAAGCCACTCAGCGCCAATCTCATCATCATACATTTACCAGAATCGCTCAAATGTTGCTCAAGTCCAGGCGGACAAAAGTTAGTGGCCTGGTACAAAGGCCGTTTGTGCACGGCAGTTCAACTTGCATTGTCAGGGCTCATGATCTCGCCACAGTTCTTGTCGATCATCACGCCACCAGCTGCAACGCGATTTCTCACCTGATCACAGAACCAAAGTCGTAAGATATTCAGCACCTGTGTATTCCGCCCTATTCAATCTCAAAAGAATTGTTGACCTGCTGAACACGTGAGGTATTTCCTGTTTGATGGTTTGCGGCGCACGATAGGGACCTTTTATCTCTTAGCGCCAAAGTCTTTCACAAACTCAGATCTCGACAATCGACCACCGTTTGTAAGGTGGGGGATCCGGAGGTTTTTCCAAGGCCTCTTTGAATTTGGAAACATATACACGTCCATAAAGTACACGTCTATGAGGTCTACGCCCATGAGGTACACGCCCATGAGGTACACGCCTGTGAGATGCACGCCTGTGAGATGCCCGTTTATGAAGTACACGCCATGGGATGCACGCCCATGAGGTGTGTTGCGCGCAGCAGACAGGTACGCGCATACCGGTTGCGGAAGCACTGCTTACTGCTATCTTTCTATCTGAGGGACGAGCAAATACTAATAGACATAGGAAATATAACCGTCGGATCGTCCTACCTATTCCATCACATTCAGCTGTCTCTGCCTTGCTGAATTGTCCCTATGTAGCTGAACCATACGAGTGTACGAGTGTACGAGTGTACGAGTGTACGAATAGCAACCGAAACGCGGCCTGTTCGCAACAAGGTGTACACCCGTGAAGTACACACCTATGAGATGCACGCCTGTGAGGTACACGCCCATGAGGTACACACTTGTGAGATGCACGCCTATGAGATGCCATCTATGAGAGAACTACGCCTGTGAGAGACGCGCTTGGGAGATGCATGCACGCCTAGGAGATGCATGCCTGAGATGCACGTCTATGGAAGGTGCACGCCCATAAGAGACATGCCTATGAGATGGCTTCTGGAAGAGGCACGCCCATGAAAGGCACGCCTATGAGATGGCCTATGGGGGATGCCCGTCTATGGGAGACGCACGCCTATGAGAGACACGCCTATGAGACGGCCTATGGGAAATGCACGCCTATATGGGATGCCTGTCTATGGGATGCATAATACCTTGTGAGATGCATGCACGCCTATGAGAGGCACGCCTACAAGATGCCCGTCTACGGGAGATATGCTCATGGGAGAGGAACGCCTATGAGATGCACGCCTGTGGGAGATGCACGCCTATGGGATGGTCCCTATGAGAGGCATGCCTGAGATGCACTCCTAATGAGATGGCCTATGGGAGATGCACGCCTACGAGAGAGACACGCCTATGAGATGGCCCTATGAGATGGCCGCCTATGAGACCGCCTATGGGAGATGCACGCTTATGGGATGGCCGTCTATGGGATGCATACCCTGTGAGATGCACACCTATGGGAGGTGCGCCTATGAGGGAGACACGCCTATGAGATGGCCCCTATGGGATGCCCGCCCATGAGACCATCTATGGGAGATGCACGCCTATAGGATGCCAGTCTATGAGAGGCATACCCCGTGAGATGCACGCCTGAGAGATGCATGCCTATGAGATACACTCCTATGAGATGCACGTCTATGAGAGCCACGGGCTATGAGATGGCCTCTGGGAGATGCACGCCTGTGAGAGACACGCCTATGAAATGGCGTATAGGAGATGCACACTTATGAGATGGCCCCTTATGAGATGTCCGAAATAGGAAGGGTACATGTGACCGCAGGTCTTTTGGCCCGCGGTAGCTAGATGGGTTCCCGCCGGGGTGTCCCCCGCGAATGGTTAAACGGCTGAAGCTGTCCTCATGTAGCAATCGCACGCCCGATCTGCGATTAACTAGGGTGGCGGGCATTTAGCAATTCAATTGAACTTACCATCTGGGTCTCCCAAGTGGCCTCGCTCCTCGTACAGAGATATAACCTTCACATGATATACTTGATCGGCCCTGGCCATGGTGCATCGGCCCCTCTTACATACGGCTCGACGGGTCTTTTGAAAGACCCTATCCTCAATATTCAAGACACGCAATTGGGCTACATAGTCTAAATCTTGGGATTCAGTACTCTAAACGGCCTTTCAAGATCTGACCAAGATCTCCTTTCCCCCCGAGAGAACTAACGATCTTAGTAATCACGTGACCACTCAGATCCCAGCGCGATACATGAAGGCGGAGAGCTAGACTATATTGTCTCTATCGCTATCACTAAGGATGGGGAAGCAGAGACTAGCCTGACGACAACGTATGTCGCCGAGTAATGAATCTGCGGGATGGGGTATCTCTAACCAAAAGCTTGTGAACCGACACCAACCACCTCCCAGTAATTGTATACGCTCGTAATGAAACATGGCAAAGCGTGGAGACACGCTTGTAAACAGGCATTGCCTCCCTGAAAGACCGAAGCAGCTGAAGAAGTAACTGCAGAATTGCACCCAAAAAGGAGAAAATGGGGAAAGTAAAGTACAGTAAATTGATCAGCCTGCTCCTTTTGTACACTCAAATATCAGAGTCGACAATCTCATAAGACGCGTCAACATCTTCTTCGGCGGAGACGGCCCCATACTGATGCCTAGATGGAGTACATTGAATAGGAGAAGAGGGCTTGTCACCAAAATGTTGCGCAGGAGTTTCAGGCTGTGGCATCTGAGGATAAGCTGCGGTGTCATCTGGTGCGGAGCCACCGCCGCTTGTAAGGAATGAATTTTCCGCACGTGCTGCGAACTCTTCAATGAGGTTGGCGACGTCAGAATGGCCAGCATCCATCGCGGCCTGAGTTGGCGATCTGTGCATATACAAATCGGTGTATGCCCCTGCTTCCAGAAGCACCCTGCAAATATTCAAATGACCGACAGAAGCCGCCGCATGTAGTGGCGAGCAATCTCCAAAGCCAAGATCATTTGGTGATACTTTGTTTTCAAGGAGGAATTGCACGATGGGAAGGTGTCCTGCTGCACACGCGACGCACATGGTAGATCTTCCCTCTTCGTCTTTGCTATGAGCATCGGACCCAGCGCTATATAGCTTTTCAAAGATGGCGAGATTCCCTACGTATGCGGCAATGCAAAGAGGAGTTCTTCGGCAAAGATCTGGCGTATCTAGAATGTTGTCCGCCTCAGAAAGGATGAGATTTAAGAGTTCCAAATTCGAAGTCTCTGCAACGATGTGAAGTGGCTGCCGCCTCAAGATGTCGACCTGCTCATTCAACTGTCGGGTTTTATTGCACAATTTTTGCGTAACCAGTCGGTTCTGGTCCAGTAAAGCTCTGTGGATAGGTGGAAATGGTCCATTACCCCCAAGGTGTAACGAATTCCTGTATTTGGAGGGGATCGGAAGGTCATCCAAGATATGCTGCATCCGCTGCGAGGTCCTTGTGTAAGACTCAGCGAGCTGGGAGGATATATCTGGATCAGTCGGCACGTTGGTGCTGCTCGGTAGCCTAGATAAAATCTCAAGAAGGCGTTCAACTTCAGGAAAATCCTCCACTCCCTCGGAGATCGACACTAACTTGTTAAGAATTCTGATCTTTGACGTAACAATCGCATTGCAGGTAGTGACCTCCGAGGAGACGGGCGTTTGCACGATAGCGAGGAACTGATCAACAGCGCCCAGAGCCCGACGTAACACAGACTCTGCACGGCCTAACTCCAATGGTTCCGCCAGTGAAAGTAGATGTTGAATCTCTGTATTGTATCTGTCTTTCACGCAAAAAGAAGTGAACTCAAGCGCTGTTTCTGCTCTTGCATCGGAAGAAGATCGAGAGCTCTGTGGAATATTGGTAGATGTACTGTGAAGTCGATTCTGCACATTTTGTAGAGTCATTCGGAGATCACCTAAACGAATAAAACTTCCGACAACGAATCAGCGTATGCCTGAGATGGGACGCTCAGCCTCCATTGCATCATACAGTGGACATACCTTGATACAATGGGATCGCTCCCTTCGGAGCGAACAAGAGCCTTGCGGGTCGAAGACGCCTGCTCTGGAGTTTTTGGAGTTGGAGTCTGGGACGATTTCGACTCGAACGAGCTAGAGATGCCCACTGAGAGCTGGCAGTCGTTTGAAACGGACATTTCATGCAGAGATGAATCGTCAGGAACAGAAGGCAGAGGCACAGGGACAGGGGCTGGTGGTGGGGAAGGTGCAAGAAGGCGATCGGTCGGCCTGATGTGTGGCGCCGCTTTCCGGCGCGACCGTGTGTTCGGGCCGCAATCTTCATCTTTGCTTTCACATGGATAGCATCTCTCGCCTCTAGACCAGTCTCGGGTTGTGGGCAGACACTGGGCACGGTCAGATAGAACTTGATATTCGCCAGAAAACGCGCAGCTTGTGCTTCAGCAGGCTCGCTTGATTTGGACTAACCTTTACTCTCTTCCTCCGACAACCCTCACACTTCTCCATGCTCCGGTCGCTAGTTCGCTTTGTTCCCAGAGCGGAAGCCATCCTCGTAATATACGTGAATGCAAGTGTAGCATACAATTCATTGAGATACTGTTCGCGGGAGATATAGCATATAAATTTCTGAGAAGGTCTGGTCCACAATGGCGTGGATTAAGAGCTTTCACGAGATTCTTGTTCCTTAAGGCCGCCTCGTTCTCAATCCCCCACACTGCCCCCCGATGCGTTGTCGCTCGTTGAGTCGTTAAAAGTTGAAGCGAGCCTTGCCACATCGCCCGCTGCTCCGCTGCCTCGGAAGAACCTCTAAATCAACCGGAACGATCAATAGATCTACCTTCTTACAAGGGAGCGACACAGATCCGCCTTAATGATTGCTGCTCGTGAAGATTTAGATTCTGCCTCGCTGTAAAATCCAGCTGAAGAGGTCGGCGACGATGATGCAGACGCGACAACGCGAAGCGGAGAAGCGAAGCACACGCGGTCGTCACTTTGGCCAATCTCAGCCAATCTATTCGTTAACTACATTGGCCACTCGTAGCACACTCTTCTTCTCGTCTTTCGAGCCCAAGACCTACGTTCGGCTCTGCCTTTGGCCGACGCGGTAGTGGGATTTTTGCAATCAGGCATGAACTGAACGTTCCTTTAGACCAGTCCCCACATGCATTTCTGCCCAATGTTCTTAATTCATTCAGTTCGTTTCTCCTTTGCTGTTCTAAGTTCGCAGTGTAATCACCTCGAAGAAAATATTGTGCAGGTATGAAATCCAAGAAAGACCGAGCCAGACGTTGTGCTAACTATTTTACTGGCTGTCCGGCTTACCGAAGGGTAGCCTCTTTAGAGGATAGCCTGCGCCGTCAGATGTGGTATTGCGATTCCTCTTCAAGCTTTCCCCCAGCACAGCAAACCACCCGGCGCTTCTCGGTAGGATAATTCCTCAGTGGCTTGTCCATAAGCAATGCCGCCCCGTCCTCAGCGGCGCGACGACAACGAAGACGTTGGCACAAATGAGCGGCTGCTCTACTTTCTGCCGGCAAAAGACATTGACTTCAATATTTCGTCAAGTGATGTTAGGCCATATCTCTCGGTGGAGCGAGCGAGACACCCCAGAGATGATCGGAGTGGATACCACAATCGGGACAGTGACTACATGGCATCGAGCATCCACCAACATAGTCAATGCGATGCCCTAAGTCTCACAGTTCCCACTCCTACCATCCCGAGGCCTTACAAAGATCTTGGCGGGACCCCATGGACAGACTCTGAGCAGTGGGTCCCAACCGGCCAGTCCATACATGCAAAGAGGAAGACAGGAATGCCATTTGATCGAAAAACCAGAGATGCTAGCCAGCCATACACCAAAGCGGAATTCAATAGATCGTTCGAACAAAGCAGCGTAAAGGGGCGCAAGGCGTCACATGCGTCTTCAGGAAGGCTGTCGCTAGCATCATTGAGAGTTATCCAGTCTTACCTCACAGAGATCGATCGTGTCATTAGGCCGAATGAAGGACAGATAGATAAAGTCTATCTAGAATGTATGCGACTAAAAAGTCTGCTGCGCACGCTAGCGACATGTTGCGACCAAGAGCCAACGCATGAGTGAGTAGCGACGGATATGGATAGGCTACATACTGACTACGAACTCTAGTGTCAACTTCGTCATTGACGATGCACACGGTTGGGACATTACCGACTTCTCAATAGAAGGAGCGCAACGCCTGCTTGATATTATTGGCGTCAGCGACGACTTTGAATGTCTTTCGCGTCATCGCAATAGACAACGGTGCGAAACTTTGGCCCCACCTTTCCAAGAAGAGATCTCGCAGTTAGGTCGAACACTTGTAGCAAATGTAAGCCCCAATTCTCTCAGCTGGCCCTTCCTATTTTGACATGGTCAAGGCTACAAACGCGCATTTGATCTTGATATGCCAACATATCCATAGAGTGTTCATCGAAGAGGTACGCCATGCCAGCTATCTATGTAGCTGTTACTAACTGCGACAAGGCCTTATCCAACTTGGGAAACGAGGAATGTAGAGTTGGAAGTCGTATAGCAGGCATAGTCAGAGAGCCCGCCTGATTATGCAATTCACAGTTGACACCTTACAGGTTTCACTTGACACGGTCGAAGCGATAAAACCTCAAACACAATGCGCTTGTGGGCAAAAGCTCAACATGAACGAACCTGCGTGTCACGCACATTCAGCCCAGGAATCCGCGGCGATGGTGAGTCTCGCCGACCGACCATTGGATCAATCACGAGCACGGCATTGTGATATCAAGCCGCAAAACATATTTGTGTGGGGTGGCGGAGAGCAGAAGCTTGAGCACTGGCCCAAGATAGCCGATTTTGGCGTCTCAAGAATCGACAAAATCTTGTCTCCTACAACCAGGACTGCAGCAATAATGCAACCAATGTGCCATTCCCAAGAATCAATCAAGAATATCAAATTGCACCATGTGCTCGACGGCTGTTTTGACACAGTAAGTATTATCAGATGCCTTGGAATCCTCGGGTCGTTCTGATGCTCGAACTAGCTACCAGGGCGCAGTGCAAGATCTCAAGCCAACTTGAAGAGACCTCCGACATATCTTGCCACAAGACGAGACTTTGCTGAGGTATGGTGCGGAGTAGAAGACTTTGAGGATTGCTTCTTGTGGTCAATCCGCCGACTGGTCCAAGGTTTGTGCTGGTAACGGCGAATGAGACAATCGCTGACATTGTCAGGCACGCACGTTTATGATCCACAGCCAATTGTTACATGTCCTCTACTTCCTCAGGTCCCTCTCAAAGGCCCGGCCTCAGGACCGCTGCAAAATTTCATTCACCTCCTACGTAGCGATGAGTCCGCAAAGGCATCCCTCGTCTTGGAGGTCGCACGATGGGTGGTCTTTTCGTGCCGGATCCTAAGCGGGGATGAACTCGTTGCAGCGGTCATTACTTCGACTGAACTCAGCGATGCACACTCGCATTGTGTAGCTGGAAAAGCCAAGACGACTGTGATAGATACTCCTAAGCTTCTACACTTGTGCGCAGGTTTCCTAGAAGTTGCGCGTGACGGATCTGTGACAATACCTGATACCGCTCTACGGACCTATATACTTTCGCCCGCAACATCGGCCTTCAGTCCCTGTCAGGAGGCTAAAGTCCATGAAAAGATCGCTATGGTATGTTTACGGCATTTGCAATGCCTCCACCCAGAAACTATATTCCGCCCCTGGCTCCTTACAGGACGCTTTCTGAAAGGGAAAGTTGAACCTTGCCGCCTCAGAAGTTACTCGGTAGCTTTTTGGCATGAGCATTTCCGGCAAGCTGAAAACCAGAGCAGGTCTCTCCCTTATTTGCTCGATAAGCTGGTTCGCTCGGCTGTGGATTATGACACAGACTATATTCCGCAGAGCGTGAAATCGGACAGAAGAGTGAATTATGGCCTTTGGTTGTGCTGCCTCTACGACCTCAAATCCGCTGGGGGGATATATTTGCAAATGAGCCCAGAAATGGACTATAAGCATCCTTGTGGTGAAACGCTGTTTCATATTGCAGCGGCCAATGCCTCTCTCAACATGCTGAGCCTGTTGTTAAGCAAAGGTAACGCCGCTCAGTACCGAAACAAAGGCATCAACAGAGGACCCCACGGTTCGCCAGTCTCGAAGTATTCCGAAATTTTCGCTACATGGTGCATTAATAGAGCTGAAAAAGCTCCACCTGAACTATCGCGCACTTATGGTCCTGGCCATTTCTGCCGGAAAGGACTCACACCATTGCATCTCGCTGCGAGCAATGGATATCTTGACATAGTGAAACTGCTCTTGGAAGCTAACTTCAACGTCAATGTTGTCACAGCTGGCAGTCTGGAAACTCCGCTCCATCTAGCCGCAAAAGCTGGACATGAAGAGATTGTCAAGTGCTTGTTGCATCACGGTGCAGATCCTAGAGAGCGGAACGCCGCATCAAAAACTGCATGGCAGGTTGCTGTAGAAGAACGGCATGCTTCAGTTGTTAAGCTGCTAGTGCAATCCAACGTCCGGGTAAGATCGCGGGATTTCCCAAGCACCGAGCATCTTGAGGAAGTCCTTGGAGAAAACGATCGACTTCGCTCTCCCAGGCCAGAAGATGAATCCATGGCGTATCAACTTCGTTCTTTGACAGTCCAAGCTCCGCAGCAATCGTCAAGAAATGATTCAAACTCCCGCAAACAGAGTAGAGATGATGGACCTGAGGGTGGTGAAGATGATGGATGGTGCGTAGTCACCAAGTCCGATGTCCAAATGGTGGTCGATTGACAGAGAACGTTTGCTCAATATCTTTGAGCTTTATCACGACTTACGAAATTATGACATGCCCTGGGTTGGATTCTTACTACACACGACCGATGATACTTGTACATGATCGCTAGCCGCAATGTTACAATACGCTTCCGGCTCATGGTTGAATTGTTGATTGTCAGAGTCATGGCCGGCCATGGCTAGCCATGGGATTTGCCCCATGTTGAGTTCCCTTTTGGTCTCGAGCAGTATTACTTCGTTGAATGCACTGCAAAATTTTACGGGGCTTGAGATCCTACCCGTGCAGAATACTTCTCGCGCATCGCACGCCTCGTAGAATGCTACATTCACACTCGCTCAACTACGAGTGCAAACGAGCCTTGAGATGATGTCACTGAAGCGCGTCTCAAATCGCTCGCGTAATCCCGCTGCGATAGCCCGCTTGATCGGTTACGCGGGGCTACAAGCGGCGCTTCTTGCCCGCTCGTCAGACCAGAACAGCATGCCGAACGAGGCAAACTGACCACTCAAGGCGCTAATGCCGAAGCATTGCAAGCGATTCTCTCCTGCTCGGCCTGGCTACACAGGCTGCGCGACCCTACCGCCACCCGCCCGCCAACGAGCTCGACGTCGCGGCCATTGCTGGGAGCTCACGCGATGCTCCATAATGTTTTGCAGCAGCCCGGGATAGTCCTCAAGTCTTCCAAGTAGATCATAACGCTGCAACGCTTCGCACGCGCTTCAAAGACTCGAGTTCTGTGGTATAAGAAGGAATGTCACATATCGCCCTTGGAGCTTCCTCTTTTTCTCTCTTGCATTTCATTCTAAGACGGCCTTGACGCGCTTTACCCTCTGTGTAGAAAACAAACTTGCTCTTGTTCCCAATACGGTTTCACTACCACATCTGCTACAATGCCACATAGCACTTCTCCTCCTCAAGCCCCTCCAGCTAGCCCACACGAACCCTGGTACGAGGAGGAATTCTGCTCATCTATGCCAACCATACCCTTGCGGGCCATTTTCAATTGTGCAGCATGCATACCCACTTTTGCCACACAAACCCAATGCATCTATTGCCATGCGCAAACCGATCAACATACGCACGCCGTTCTAGCTCGTACAGCCGATATCCACATCTCTCACCCTGCAAAAGGCAAGTGCATTCCACACAGCACGCCCGAACTCGACTAATTTGGGCTGCAGGCTCGTCAATGGATGTGGAGCTCGACGACAGCATTAACCTTAGCCAGGGACCAGAGTGTGCAAGAACTACTTACGGGATCAGCAATATGTCTTGCCATAAGATTGACTTACTGGAAATTGGCACGATGTTCGATTGACTCTGTAGGTGGTCGGAAGAAGATCATGACCAGTTCTGAGAAGGAAAAGAAAAGTGCGGGCGCCAAGAACGTGTGTGACGAATGGCTTAGCGCTTCCCAATCGAGAACGCTTTTTTGCTCATTGGGCGGTGACAGCTAGTACGAGTGTGGCGATCGTCTCAAAGCATACTATGCAAATGGGTGCTGAAGTTGTGCCTATGGTGGCTGTCTTGTATTTTTCTGGGCGCTTGTCTGCCCTAAACAGGCCGACCTAGTTGCGGACTATTGTAACACTATCTATGTATAGCCATTCCTCACGGGAAAGCTATAACCAGTCCAGCTGGGCCTGTACCTATAACCTCTATCCGCGCGCGGAGCACGTTTCGCCCAATCATGAAATATTTGTACACAAATCCTGGGTCAGGTCAATTGTACAGAACGTAACAAGGGTATCAAGTCGTCGTCATATGCCGCCTCCTATGTGTCTCTGCCGGTCAAACATGACTTTCCCAAACTGCTAGAACCATCGTTTTCCAACTAGTGGCCCAAAACCACGCATACATCCAAAAAAATGCGCCTCCGCTTTCGACCGCGTCAAAGTACCTCATTTCGCCAGGAGAGAAAGTAATGTATACAGTTTCGGTACCTTTTTACAAACGAAATCAGATGGATGTGCGTGCCGTAGTAAAATTTCGGCTTTGAATTGTTGCCTGAGGTGTGGGGGAAAAAAGGGAAGAAAAATGAGTGTTCAACGAGCGTGGATATCATACGATGTCGTGAGGTGGCCTGAAGAAAGTGCTTTTTCGTCGCATGAGCATGTAGCATCAAGAGAAATTTCGGGCTGTTAATCATTTCGCAGGATATTAGAGAACTTAGGCCGCTTCGGATTAGGCTGTCTTGTGGTACCATTGCCGCTTGGCTGCTCTGCTTGGGATTGATGCTGCACTTGACGCTGCTGCTGAGCCATGGCAGGGTCAATAACTCCACCAGGTGGAGCAGGCTGGATGGGTGGTAGTCGGAGGTCTGGTGGCATGCTCTGCATATGTCCATAACCCGGTCTAGAAGTCGATTGCTCTGATGATTGCATCTGCGAAGATGTCCGGGGAAAGAGTGAATAAGGCGCCGTCGGTTGCGATGAAATGTACGAGTAACTACCAGCATAATGAGAAAAGTTCTCCGGTCCTATTGTAGTCATGCCGCCTGTCTGTGTCATCGGGTATGTTGTTTGCGCTTGCGAATACCCAGCTAATCCGGCCTGTGCATGTCTGCTCATCGTGCCCCTTGCGGTCTCCGCGCTTGGCGAGACAGTTGGCTGCGCGTAGATGGGTTGGTATGGAGGCGTAGGGCGAGGAAAAACCGGGCGGCCAACCTCACTCTCGCGGCCACTTGGAACGGGCCTGAGGTCGCGCGCCGGCTGTTGTCCAGAATAGCTCGGTGACTGCGCCGCTGGGAGACGACCGAGCCCTGCAAGGTGTCCTTGCAAAGGACTCATTGCCGATTCAAATGACCTTCGCGGTTGATTTTCTTCCGGCTTCAGTGGAGGGCGTCCGCGCTTTTTGTGCTCTACATCGATGCATGATGCCTCCGGGGAAAAAAAAGGGTCAGCATGAATCCACAACGATTCTAATACTCAATTTTGACAACTCACCTCCTTTCCCGATTGCACACAGCGCCTACAAGGCCTTGCGTTGTCACATCTGAGATGTTTCTTCTTACAATTCACGCATGCAGATGCGACATGAGCTTTAGTCTTCCTGGTTGCTTTAGGAGCAACATCTCCAGAGCCGAGCTGGGTCTCCAGAGGATTTGCTGCTGAATGGATGATTGATGGGCCACCAGGGCCATATCCGAACGACTGCGCTGACGGATTCGAGGTAGGATAGCTTGGTGCTGGCACTGCGGTCGTCGCCAGCTCGAGCGCTCCTGGTTGTTGCGTGGCTCGTCTTCTACTTGGCTCTTGTTCTGTCGGTGTCTGCGAGGCGGCCGCTGTGCCCGTTGCGCCCGTCGTGCCTGGAGGCGGAGTTGTTGATCTCTTTCTTCGACGTCCAGCTACTTGTGGTGGCTCAGGAGGATCCTCCGGTGGTGGCGAGCCGGACATAGGAGGTGAGGGTAAAGGGGCCCAGTTGGGCGCTGGAGTTGTTGTCGACAAACTCAGTTCTAACGCAAACTTTTTCGGGTAGAGATGGGATCTGTGCTTGCTGAAAGAAGAATCAAACGAGGGTAGTCCAGAGAATCGTGTAGACTTCATGGAGTTGACTGCGGCGACAACCTTGGCCTAGATGTGACTGTGACTGGCAGCTATTGAGGATGTAAAAGCTGCAAGCATATTCTGGCAGGCCACAGTCAATCAAGCGCAAAAGATCGAATTGTACGGTCCTATTGGTGCCCTAATCCAATCTACTGGATGCTGCTTTGCTCAGATGGAACGTGACTTGGGGTCAGCAAGGGACATCGTGCGTGAAACGAGTGAATGGAGGAGAGGGTCAGCGAACGATTCTATAGAAAATCTGGATATGTCAGCTCTATCATTAGTTCAAGAATGGTGGCACCAAGATATTCGGAACCATCACAGGCCACTTGCATATGCGAGAAGGTATCACTTACCGTGGCCGAGGATGTTTAGCCCCAAGGCGAGAAACAAAGGTGAGACAAGAGCTGCGAGCGGTGCTTTCGTTTCTTCTGGGCAAGAGCTGCCGACTGTGATGTCCCGAATAAGGCAGCTGAATGAGACAAACAAACAGTTGTACTGAAAGGATTTTCTCCAAGGTTGGGAAAGAAGATCAGCCTAAGGAAGCAAGGGTCTTTTTAAAGTCTCAAGGATGTACAGAATGGATGGCGATCAGGAACAAGGACACCATGGAGCGAAGGACCAAAAGAAGCAGGGCACGAGAAATTGTGATGCGCTTTGGGAGGGACAGTGCCAGTCTGTGCTCGGGGAAGATCGCCCCAAATCTCCTGATCTTGGGTCTTTCGGAGATCTGGATAGATTGCATAGTCGGCTGATAATCGGAGCAACAACCACCCCCCCCTCCCCTTGTCAAAAGTCTCGAGGGTTCCATGATGCCATTGTGCCAGGATTCCCATGACGAAAGCAGCTGAAGGCTTGCGGGAGAATGCATAGCGGAAGTCGGGGTCGGGATGGTCACCGTCACTAGTGGTGCCGCTTTCGTCAAAGAGCATGTCCGCGTCAAGGTTTTTGTGGAAAAAAGCTAATAAGGGTGGGGGGTGGATCTCCGTAACGAGACAACGATTATCGATTGCAGCCATTTGGCCCGCTGTTCTTCGCCGAGCGCAAGATGGAGAGGCCCTGTCTCTGGTTAGCGTCCTTCAGAATACTTGAAATCGAGGCAGCGTGTCTCGTAGACAACGAATGAGATACGCATGCTTGAACAGCGCATTGAAACAAACAAACGGGTTCGCCGCTCGAATGTCTCGAATGTACGACCAATAAATTACGATAGCTGGGACGCCCTAAAGGAAAAACCGGTAGGGATGATGGCGTCGTTTGACATGCGACTAGTGGAGTACGAGCGCGCCCGTCTCGCGAAGAGGCGTTCGGAGTGGACTGGTTTGGGGAATGGGCAGCCGTACGCCAACGCAGGAGGATGGGTTAGTGTTGCGAATGGCGGGAATCCTCGCTCCCGAGGCCTGTCAGCCACCAAGACCAAGCGTAGACCTGATCCAGCTAGATTCTCACCCGGGGAGGCGTTCGTGCGACCGCCTTAAATAGTTTGAGGCTTCTTTTCCGCGTTTAAGCAATCGATAAGCGTCCGCGCGGTCTATCAATATTCATCAATATTAGGCAATAGTTTCTGCCTCGCCCCCCGACCTTGTTGAGTGCGAGTCAAGCCACCGCTCATGTTGGCAGTAGCAGGGCACCGTCAACGAGCTTCAGCTCCCAAGGCTTCGGCCGGAACTTTGGCGGGCCACGAGTCCAGGGCCTGGACCACCCGGACAATTTGCTCAGCGCTCGGACTTGGCTCCTGGTTCAAATTTTCCTGCAGCATGGGCAGCGATCTTCGGGTCCATAAGTCATAATTTCAGCTCCTATGGTGCGCTCAACGCGCAAAAAGATAGATCTATGTCGCAGCTACTTTTTCATCGAACGTGCCGAACTTTTCTCTTCAGTCGCCACTTCATACTCAGAAAAGGGCACATAATGTGAGCTTTGGCGCCATTTCAAATACTACTCCTCTTGGTCGATTGCCACTTATTCTTCGCTCTAAACTATCACATAAACTATCAGGTGTCGCTGGTTGCTCTTTGCGACGCCTTCGGGTCAAGCTTGATTGTCCCCCGATGACCGTGTCATGCGCGAGTCCCTGGCCCATTCGCGCCGCGGGCATTAGCAACCAATAAACTCTGTCTTCAAAAGGTATCTTCCGCCGATTCCTTGACTCTAGCTGCGGTGGACTAAAAGAATTTGATCTGCATGTTGATCTACACGGTATTGATCGATAACTACTCTACTGGACTGCTCAAGCTGAGCAATCCAATCTGTTGCACATTCTAGCCTCTCCAAGCGTCCTTTGCGAACAGTGACTAGCTGCAAATTGCATGCCATTAATCATTTGTACAAATCACACGTTTATGAGGAAAAGTAACGGGGCATCATTTTGGGGCGACAGCTGTGCACTTACCATTTTAAACATGCATGGCTCAGGAGACGTGTAAACTGGTCGCTGGTTTGTGTCATGAATCCGAAAAGGGCCAATTAAGCATCGTTGGGAGGCTCTTGGCCTGTGGCCGAAAACAGGGTCAAGCTGGGCTGGCTCGGCTGGGTTACGAATCAGCAATTGACCTAGAAGTCGACCTAGCAGTTTTAAGCTCCTTCTCTGCCTACCCCAGTCTTACAGCACGACCGTTGAATGTCTAGCGTCGAACTTAAAAAGTGGGTATTCCTGCATCTGGCATGTGTCAACTCTTCGAAACGTGGTCCAACTTTGGTGGCTGTGGCTGGAACAGTTCCAGGTAAGACCTCCAAAGCATAACAACAAGAGAAGCTTGATCCGTAAAACATCGGCTCAAGAGGTTAAAGCGTGAGAGGAAGTGTCTAAAAGCAAGCTGTCAAAGAATGATGGATAGCCCTCTTCAAGCTTGGGTTAGTGCTAGCGTCATTATTCCGTGAACTGCAATTGCTGGCCCGGTGAGCCGCGAGCTAGCTTTTTGTGTGTGCTTGCTTCTCCTGCAGTGGTACCCAGATAGGCTACCTATTCAGGTCGTTGGAGCCTCGAGCTTGGTGATAGTCGAGCGCGCAAAAAAGCCCAGATTTAGGGCTTACTGGATAATTTTGTCGCTGAGTTCGCGCCGGGTGGAGTATCTCCCGGGGCCCACATTTCGACGTGTAATTATCGTTAGATAAAGTGAGATCGAAAGTGTCGGCACACGATCAGCGTCAATAGCCTGTGCGAATCATTGCCTGCATCACGAAGAAAATCGTCCCTTCTAGGATAAGCTTTTCCTTAATCGAGTCACATCACAAGCTTTTCCGATCATAATTGCAGATTTTGTCACCAAACAGGCGTCGAGTTAATTGCATTCACGACAGAGCAGAGTTCGAATTGCTACCTAGCAGAGCACAGTCGGCAGATGCGGTCTGCCAACTGCTCAAGCATAGAATGTCAACGGAATTGATTTGAAATAGGAAGCATGAATTTTTAGGACGCGGACTTCAAAGGCGGCACAGAAACAAAGACCCATCTCACGGACTACTGTCGTTAAGTTCCTTGAAGCTCTGCCGCTAAAGGCAAATCCAAAGATGTCAAGCTGCCAGCCCAGCCCACAGATCGCCTTTCCCAGAGCGCTCAGAATCATTATTGTGAAAAGTCACCCTGTAGCAATAACTATCGTAACAAAACCAGCCTGAAAATCATGTATGACCCTCAATTCTGCGTGTATTATGCTGAGATCCAGTATGCCACCAAATCCAGCCAAAGAAGCTATGACTACCACTGGAGCCAGGAATTGACATGCTTGGCTGCCATTGCTATTCTTCGCGGAACCAACGTTCGCCTGATTTTTTGTGATTGGTGCGACAGTGATGTAGACGGGGAACCGACGTGGTAAACAACACATGGAGTAGCGTGGCGCAACCAAGGTTTGAGAACGAATGCGATCAATAGCAAGAAGATGCAACCGAACTTGAAGTCTGCGTTGAAAGCCAAGAAGTGAGGCATAATCGATGCTGTATGGAAAAAGAATTGAGAATCTGTAAACAGCATTCACAATGTAGGTCGGTCGCCCTTTCTCGAGCAACTACTAGTGCATGATGCACAGGAGCTTGAGGTCAGTGATGATCAGCAGACGCTGAACTCTCGTTATACAGGATCATACATTACTACCAGAGCAAAATTTCTATATGCTTCTTCCCCTCTTTACCTCCCAGGAATCCACAACCCCACAGCATGCGCGTCGTGTAGTCATCCCCATTTCCGCTCCATTCTCGTATCCCAGCAATGGGTCGATAACAATGGACACAGCTGGCCACCAAGACTTTACTTCGAGCAAGTACCGTAGGCCGCGTTCGGTATTGCCTTGTCCACCTTCTCCCGAAACGTCTCTGGCAGAGTCTGCCTCACCTTAGACTCTAGATACCATCTAGCTAACGGTAATGATCCACAGCCGAGCGCTCACAATGACCGAGAGACCTGATCCGATAGGACGTGGATATACCGTGATTTGCAAGGCACATGCCCTGAACATACGTCTTGTAGGGAACTTACATCGCCTTCCACCCAGGGCTCGCTTTTCCAGGTTCCGTCTCAGATATGCGCCGGAAGCTCTATCCAACTTCTCGTGTTCGAGCTTCGAGGGGGGGTTCTCTGAGGTCTTCTCTAAGATATCTAAGAGTCTCTAGAGTGGGAAAAGCCTCGGCCTTTTGTCATTCTGGATTGAAGGGGAGGTGGAATAGTATGACTATGGGAGGTGAGGAATACACTAGGACTTAGGTCAAAGAGATCGAAGAACTTGGATGTCAATGCAAAAGAGGTGATATTGTATAGCAGGATCAGTTTACGAGCGATACCTACCTCTGCCTGTGCACATCCGCACTCACAATGACAGGCTAGACCGAATTCCTGGTTCTGTTTGTCCGTATGAGCTGGTAGCCGGATTCTAAAGCGGCTTGTTGCCGCAAATCATCGTCACCAATCAAAGGATCGATGCTTCGAGTAAGAATAGTCGTTGATCCATAACTCATTAACCGAGAAATCTCCTGAGGCGTAGACCACGGTAAGTCTCTCCAAAGCGTGCGTTCGTCCATAATAGTAGTGATCTCCGTCTTCGGCTCTCGAACTTTTGGGCATCATAGCGCGGACTAATATGAATATGCTGGAAGGATGCTCCTATTTCATGCTAGATGGTACCAAAATTTTAGGACCGTGTATCAGAAGCACAAGCCAGTAAAGGCGCAAATTGTATCTTCCAAATTCGAGGTTGTGCCTTTTTGGAGGCATCGGGGACAGGTGGAGGAGGCCTAAAATGCGACTTGGCTTGGCACTTGTTCCTGCTAGATGACTTCATCGAATTCGGTGTGAGTCTTGCGCCCATCCAGAACAAAGACTCTTCTGAGTTTATTTCGTACCGTCGATTTCAAAGAGATCACCAAGCGCCCGTACCTTTCGCTCTTATTTCAACTTCTGGTAACAGTATCGCCCAGTTCTATGCCAGGACTATTGTCCTTTTCAACAGCGCTGCGGCCTTGATAGTGTTAGGTCATCTGCTTGCTTTTTTCATGACATTGACGACCGGTGTCGGTCGCCATAGCCTAGGATGACTTCCCAAGCGGAAGAAGAGAGCCCCTTGATTGCAGCGCTACCTCCACAGACTGACTACATCACTTACCTAACGATATTGGAGTATCAGCTCACGCCAACAAACCTTCCCACATTAACCAGTCTCCTGACTAATGACGATGGCACGCTTGCTCAAGAGATCGGCTGGGATCTACTGAAGTTGGTCCTACCACTATCTGAAGAAGTGCCTGAAGAAGCTGGTAGGTGTTTAGAAGTTGTTGCACGAAGAGGAAATCCGAGGGAGGTAGTAGTAAGAGTTGCTGAGGAGCTGGAAAAGCTAGGCCAGGGACACGAAGGCGAAAACTCTGGCACTGACCAAGAGTTTGGAGATGGTGAAAGTGGAGATGAGTTACGAACCTTTCCTGGTGAGGCTGAAAGGATTCACCTAGGGCCGATGAGCTTGCAAGGGATGCCTACCCCTTCGAGTCAAAGATCTACCGAGGAAAGACTTGATCAGAAAGACGAAAAGCATGCACGACGCTCTGATGGCCATGAAGTCTTTTCAGCCAAATTTCAAATACTCCTCTCCATGCTTAGCACCCTCCACCCTCGCATCCAGACCAAATATCCAAGCCGGTTCCTCGCTACATCTTTACCAGCAGCTCTTGGTTCATATCGACGACTGGCTATCGATTCTGCAACAACAAAAGCGTTCCTCTCTCTCCTAGGCAAATTATCCGGCAAGCAGAGACCTACACTACCACCTCGAGCTTCAACCACCGATACTGCTGAAATTCATCCGAACCCTGCGGCCAATGCCGAAACGAAATCAGCACCTCTTCCAGACCCAGAAGCCGAGAGTGAGACCCCAAGTTCCAGCATACTTTCCGCAGGTGAAGCAGCAATCATGAAACGTCTCCTCCAAGCTGTCTTGCTAGAGGTCCTTGAAGAATACGTACTTTCACTTGCTACACAAGAGCCATCGTCCATGTCGTGGACGGCAAGGATACGAGAAAATCGGGAGCCTGAGAGGATAGTTCCAGGAAGACAAACAGAAACGGAGAAGTGGAGAAGCGGCCCAGCTTTGCAGGAGCGAGATACTATGATGGCCAACATTGTCCGCCTGAGCAACGATCTCGGTATCGATCTGAAGACAGCTGGTAAGCAAACGCTTAACCCAGAGACTACTTCCGCAGAAGCAGCTGCCGATGAAGGAACAGCTGCCGCTGATGCAGGGTCTCCCTCGGAATATCCGACTTCGCCAGAGCAGATTCCTTTCCCCAGGACCGGCGTCTTTCTAATCTTTGTTGCTCAGTACTTCGTCCCAGCTCTCGCAGCGCCTCAACTCCATCCTGACAGCACTGCAGCTCACAAAGAATTTCTGGACTCAGTATATCTTCTCAGTGGGGTCGAGGATCCAAGAAACCATCCAACATTGTGTGGTCTATCAGTACCTGTCCTCGACTTTCTTCTCGCCACCCTGTACACTTCAGTACGAGCTGACTATATTCACGCCCCCTTACCCGTATTGCTCTTCCTCACAACCCTATGCTCCGAGAACCCAGACCCGTACATCCGAGACTCAGCGCATGCAACCGCTACAATAATCTTTCGCCAAAGCCCTCCCGAAACGAAGCTCGCGCTGGTCAAGCATGTATTGAGAACTTCACAAAACCCAAACCTGCGCGCTGTAGCCGTGGACTGGCTCAAAGACGACCTCGCTGGGAAAGGCACCTCGCGTCTCCACTCTGACATCTTGACCACGGATGCGGAGCTAGGTGATGCACTTTGTGCGCTCCCGCGAGACAATGATCTCGTCATCCAGCTCCCATTCCGTGTTGCCGTTCTCAACCTCCTGACAATCGCACCGACAGAACAAGGTGACTGGCTTGTCCACTCCTTGACGAGGGAACGCAACAACTTCAGCGACGCTGAAGCAGAGCAGCATGGCATTTCAGCCGTCGACCTTTGGAGCTTCGACGACGCGCTGCAGAGGGCAAAGGATGCGTTTGCAAAGCATGACCCAGCGTTACGTCCCCAGTGGACAAGGAAAGACGAGTGGCTGGCGAAAGACTTGCAGAACGAGTAGACGGCCTGCATTCCTAACTGCGAGGTGGAGGACGCCCGGGAAGTTTGGTCCATGGCCTCAGCTTATCACAGTGAGCTAGGATTAATGACTTGTCTTTTGAACGAATGATATTTGACATGACTTCGTCAAAAGTCCATTGTATCACCCCTACAAACTCCAGTCCCCAAGATTGAGAAGAGGATATGCAAAGCAAACACCCTGGAAGATGTGTTGCGCCATTTGATCAAGTCTTCATCACCCGTCCCTCGTTGTGCCAGATTCTCAAGCCCAAATTCAAACCATGACAGTCTTATGTGTGTTACAAAAAAAGGACCGCACTCCAAAGCTCCTGCTCAGCCGCTATCAGCTCGGTCTCACGACCAAACATCCTCCTGATAAACCCCCATGCTCCTCATGCTCTTGACGATCCCCTCAGCCTTCTCCTTATCCACACCACGTTCCTCAGCAATAACCTCGGCCAGCACCTCATTCACCTCGCGCGCCATGTGCGCCGCATCGCCACACACGTAGAAATTGCTCTTTTGCTGTAGCAGGTCGTTGACAAGTTTGGCGTTCTGCTTAATAAGATGCTGGACGTAGACTTTCTTGCTGGTTTCGCGCGAGAAGGCGTTGAAGATTGTGAGTTTGTCACCGAGGGATGACTTGAATGACTAGATAACGAAACAGTTAGTCTTTTTGTTTGATTGGCCGAGGGGGATGTGCGGAGGAGGGGCCAATATACCTCCCACTCGTCTTTGTACAACCAATCCTCATTCCTCCTCCTGCACCCATAAAACAACACCGTCGGCCCAACATTCTCCCCCTTCTTCGCCTGCTCTGCTCTCTCTTGCACAAAGCCTCGGAAAGGCGCGACACCCGTACCCGGCCCCACCATAATGACAGGTTTGCTTGGATCTGAGGGTAGTTTGAAATTCGAATGTCTTACATGCACTGGGACATGAATGCCATCGTACTTATTCCGCGGCCCGTTGATCTCATATGTCAATCCGTGTGGATCTGGGTTCTCATCACCATGCTGCTTCTGTTTCAGCGCGAGCAGATAGTTAGTCGTGACGCCCTTGACAATGTGGCTAGCACCGGGTACGCGGATCGATTCCACAACAGCAGTGATAGAAACGGATTTGGGCTGGACCAGGGACGAGGAGGAAATCGAGTAGTATCGTGGCTGGATCTTATTGATGCCTTCAATGAGACATGAGAATGGCACATTGGACCAGGGCTCCGAACTGACGGACTCGCACGCCTGGGCGATGTTCATATATTGCGAGGAGATCTTGGCCTTGAAGTAGTCGGGGTCTGAGCCGAGTTTGGTCATTTCAGCTTTCGCTTCCTCGTTCGGCGCAAATGCTGAGAGTGTTGCGATAAATTGACGGGAGACGGCGCCACAGATCTCCATGTGGTACCTAATTGCGGCATCGTAGGTGGTGGGTGTGGGGAAGGGGACTTTGGCTGTAACTTCGATGGCCTTGACGCTGATGACTTTGTGGCGCTTCTCGGCCAGGCCGAACACTTTGACGAAGCGGTCGACCTCGGCGCCTGCGTTGGTAGGCCAAACTGCGATGTGGTCGCCGGTGGTGTAAGAGATGTTGGATTTTGACACGTCGATTTCCATATGCAGGCAATTGCGGTCCTTGACAGTAAAGAGCTCTTTGGACTCGGCAATTGGAGCAATGTACGGGTTGTGTGCATTGTAGGGTCCCTTTTGCACGTTCTCCAAATGGTTCTTGTTCGGTTCCCCGAGATATACAGTGGCGTCTTCGGCAGATAGATCTGGCTTCTCGTCCACGCTGAAGACTGGCTCATAGACCGCCTCGCGCTCCTCCAGGTTCATCTTTTCCGCTAGGGCAGCCCACATTGGCTCTTTCCACGCCAAGAAGTCTTCTTCCATTGTTCCGGCGCCATCGTCTCCTTCACCAGCAGCCCCAATGCGATGAGCTCCAAGCTTCGTCAAGGTCGCGTCGAGCTTGCGCACCATCGAGTTGTAGTGTTCGTAGGTATTGTTTCCCAGACCAAATGTGACATACTGCAGGTTGGCTAACGGCTTCTCATCCGAGCTTTCAGAGAATGAAGGGCTTTCGGCCGTGATGAACTCGTAGAACTCGACAGCATTGTCTGTTGGCTCTCCTTCGCCGTACGTGGCCATGACAAAGAATGCCACTTTATCTTCAGGAAATTTATCCAGATTCTCGTAGTCGTAGTCTTCCAGATCCGCAACCATGGTCTTCAGGCCGAAGCGAGAAGAGCCTTCTTTCGCCAGTCTCGAGGCATAATCCTCAGCTGTTCCAGTCTGGGAGCCATAGAATATCACACAATTCTTGCCCGCCTCCTCCAGCTTTTCTAATATGTTTCTTGACCTGCCCGCCTTGGACGCACTGCCGTTTGCGTAGGAGGATGCATATGGATCTTTGGGTATTCCCCAGTATGTGCCTTTTGTGAAGTATGCTATGCTACCCAGCAGGAGCACTACCAGCACCACTATGTCGAGGATGTCTATTTGGGCCATTTTGAAGACCTGGATGGAGGACGTCAGTGTTTTGTCAAGTGAAGAGGCGTGTTTTCCGACCTAACACACCTTAAAGGTCCCAAGTGGACTTGGAAATTATTCTTCGGAGTCGACAATCAATGCAATCGGGCTTGCCCGTGAGATCGTTCTAGGGAGATATCGAATTAGGCAGGATTAGCGGAGATTCTGCCTGCGCTCGGAGGAATTGGAGTGTTATCAAGGAGGATCGAAATGAATTGCGAAGACGCGGGTGATCTAATGGACATCTGCGAGCCTGTCTAGAAATTCAACATGCTGGAATTTGAAAGATAGGGCAGACGACGGCGACTAGAAGAATCGATTTCGGAATAAATGATCACACCTGGCCCTTTTTCAGCCGAACAAATTGGACTGGTCGGGCCGGCAAGGATCAGACGGGGAAAATGCCGATTGTGGGTGGCATGGGGGCATGGGGCCCATGGGCGTCGCTTAGCGCTGAATCTCGTTCCGCACACCCACCACTGGATCTTTCGTATGTGGCATCCGCAGGCGTGGCTCGTCTGAAAATAGACCGCACAAGAAGGATAACGCACAGATCATTTCTCCGCGCCTTCGTCTTGGAACGACACAAGTCCCATCTTACCTCACGCGGGTCTCGTCTTACCTCACACAGGTGACTGCAAGGTACCATTTGAAATCACAGCTGACTACAATCCCTAGTCTTTAGCGCAAGGCAAGCAACGCAGACCTAAAATCCGATTGTCTCTGGCATGCCTTGTAACCGAGGGCGGACTCTGCTTCGGCACTTAGTGCCTGGGAATTTGCAGTAAAAACCACATTCCCTACAGCGCGGAATTGAGTGCCTCTTGAGACTTGGCACTGCCAGCCCAACCCAACTGTCTGTTTCCAACTCGATGAGCCGTCAAAGCCGTATTCGGTGCCGATAACGTTCCTACCGGTCATTAGACCGCGAGGAAGTCGCCTTTGAGTGACAATCCACTGCTACAATGATCGCGTCCGATCCTACTTGACCCAGCATCAAGTCCCTCTCGATGCGAATCGCACTTGTCTCCGACAGATGAATTCGACAGTTAATGTGAAACTAGTTGGGATGCCCTTGAACCCGCGGGAGCCGTACACTCGATCATAAAGGGCAAGAGTGCAACGATTCCAAAATTCGGAAAAGGTTCATGAAACCTCACGTGCGCCATGAATTTGGGAAACTTATTCATACTACTTTGCAAGAGAAGGACCAGATTGGAACACGAGCCAATTGAGTAGCAGGCCTAGCGAGTCTTTTATTCACAAACATGGCTATGGACATCGTGCGATACCTGCAACCGGGCAGCATGAGAATGAAGCTCTCGCGATGCTAGTGGAGGTCCCAGTATTATGCTCCAGACTAAGATATCACATGACCAGGTCAAACCCGTACCTAGACTAGTGTCCATCGGTCTAATTGCTCCTTCTTGTGCCTGTTCCATGTAGGTGTTCAATGTAGGAGTCAGTGCCGCGACAGTTTGCACAGAACGAGAACGAGGCAGGACGCCATTGAGGAGTCTTGAAGTGTGAAGACCGTGTGCAAGGAGGTTAGCGTTGACCTCTGACTTTGAGTTAGCTCCGACAAAATCTTGGCGGGAACTTTTTCTCCACCGAAATTTCGTCTCCAAGTCTGTTTACGGTGAGCATTCCAGTCACCCAGAAGGGAGCATTGTTCTCACTAGTCGCCACCGTCGACGACACTGGGATGCCTCGAGAACCAGAAGCAAATTCCAAAGGCGGAGGCCAGCGTGGTGGGCCGCGTCGCTGGGATGGTAGCGGACCTCGCCCTGCAAGGCACATTCCATGGCCTGAGGTATGTTTCACTCTGTACATAGCGACGAACTCACTAAATCCTGTACTTCTGGCAGCTGTTCAAACACCACCAGTCTAGTCTTACCGGACACCTGAAAATGATGGACATGGTGCGCAAGCACTGTGTCCCCGGCACAGGCAACTACGAGGCAGCACAAGCATGTGTTGATCGCACGCATGAGATGTTGAGAATGTTCAAAGAAGCTACCCGAAACTTTGTAAGTCAATGCGACTTTCTTACTGAACTTCCTCGGATAGCACCCACTGGTCCCTCGTTTAAGTCATACCAGTCGCCGTTCAGCGTGTGTTAATGCTAAGAATGTTACTCTTTAGGTTCCACCCCACGACAGTCTTGAACGTGTCCCTCTTGGCGCGTCCTCCGCTTCCATGTACCCTGGGTACTCTCCAGCAGACCACATTTATGGCGAAGCTGCAGCTGAGTATGGCGCGATGATTGCTGAGGCCAGACGCCAAGGCAAGGAGATCAAAAGCGACCCAAATGGCATTGAATACGTGGTTGGCCAAAGCCAGCTTAGTGCGCGAGAGCAACTGGAGGAGGTGAAGAAATCATTTGCGGCGAAGAAAGCTAAGCGGAATGCGACGTCTACCGAGGCAGAAGGGTATCAGGGGAATGGCGAGCCCATGGAGGGTGTCGAACAAACAACGGACGTGAGCCAATTATTTATGGTCGACGCCAATCCCACACCAGTCAGCGCATTACAGAACATGCCAGAAAATTCCTCCTCGAAGGGCAAGAACAAAGCCAATGACAAGGCGAAAAGGAGTGTATCACTGCTCGAGGATCAAGCGAATGCAGTAGGCGAGGCGCCAGAGGACTCTCATCAACCAAAAAGGGTGAAAACAGCAAAGGCGGAAGAGGCCACAATTGAGCCGAGGCCGCTAGTGGAAGAAGACGATATCTCTGTTGAAGTGGATCGACGTCTGAAGGAAAAGGAAGAGAGGCGCAGACGAAAGATGGAGAAGAAGCGAAAGCGGGAGAGTGACTCGTCACAAGTTGACAGGGTTGAGACTGCAGAGGAGCCTGTGGAAGAGACTCGAATTGCTAAACCCGACAAGAAGAAGCACAAAAAGGACAAAAGGGCTAAAGAGGTAAAGGAAGCAGAGCCGGTTGTGATTGAAGAGGAGAAACACAAGAAAGATAAGAAGAAGAAAAGGCAGAGCATTGAGGGTGAGGCTAAAAGGGAAGATGGTATGGTTGTTGAGAATGAGAAGCCTAAAACGAAGCGTAAGAAGGAGTCCAAAGAACTGGGCGCTTGAGAAGAGTTCTTTATCGCAACAAGAATAGGCGTTCGCTGGTGCATGGGTGGCTAACATTTCTGGGGGCGTTTGCTTTATCGCACTGGTCGATGAAACAGCTATGCAAGGTTCGAAGGCTATGCGACGAAGGGAAGGATTTGTTTGCTTACGACTCCAGATGAGCTCTAGTATGACAAAAGAATGTCCTTCCATATCTACGATATTTTTTCACTCAAAGCTTAGACACTGATGTTCACAAAGCACCTCCGCTTGGCAATTCTAGAGTTTCAAGCGGTCTCCAACAAAATCGACGGCTTTTACAACAATGTCGTCTTCCAGTCTCCGGGGGGGCCACATCCCAACAGGCATGATCAAACTTTTAGGACGTAAACTCAGCCCTTTTGCATTATGCCAATTCCATATCTAAAGCCGTCACGGTGGCTATGGGGCCCTCCCCAACTCCTCCTCGTCGCCCAATCCCTCCGGAACTTCGAATGACGCCGGCAAACAAAGCCGGCAACCAAGGGAGGGTAGCTCGGCTGCCGCTACAAGGTAAGAAAACACACATCCGAGGACGGTTTAGATTTGCAGATCCAGTCGACGACGGTGGTAATAAAAGTGCCAGTCCAGAGCCGCCACGATGTGCAATTTCAACATACAAGCGACCCCGTGCGGATCCTAGCTCTCCTAGCCCGAGGCCAGTGCCCGCTTCTTCTTCTCTTCTTGTTCGCAATCCGGATGCTGAGTCAACCGAGGAGCAGCGGTGATTCAAACTCTTAGGATATTGACAGCGAACAAGACGACCCTGGGCTTCAGTTCAGGTGGGTTCCCTCCCATTCTGAAGCTCGTACCAATACTTCTATCAACAGAACCCCAAGTCACTCCAACCGAAGGCCGGCGTCCGCTTCTCCTTGTCGAGCTCAGCTTCAAAGTGGCGACCAGAGACTCATCCGCGGCCACTGAGCTCAAACCCACCATCAGACGATGATAGCAGCGATTATTTCCCGCACAGAACAACCAGCCGATGGGTGCAACCAGGCGCGGATCCGTCCCAGGGGACGACTCCAACGTAGAGAAAGAGAAAACAGGACAATCGTCGAGAGCTATAACAACCAATACCACTTGGCCGCCAACTTACGAAGAAACTGATGTCGGAGGCTCCCAGGAAGAAGCGGACGCTCTGGCAACTGAAGAAAGCCCAACGAAAAAGGCAAAGCGTAAGGAGTGTGAGGATACACCTGGTCCACCGTTGACTCTCAGACCTAAAACGAATAAGGCCATCATCCCAGAAACACGGGTTGAGTCGGTTGCTGAATCAGGGGTTTGAGTCGATACTGTGGACCTCTTCCGACCTAGCGCTGATCAAGAAGAGGCAGAGAAGGATGAACAATATGCACAGGTTGGGCTTGAGGAGAAGTACGCAGTGAGTTGCTAATGATCGACAGGTCGAACTCCAGACCCCATATCTGTCATACGAGCGTCCTCCGGCTCCAATGGCCACCCCGGTTCGACATGGTACTGTCACACAATTTCCGGCAGGAAGCACGGCCGAGGGTGAACCGGCAGTTTGCAGTACGATGCGAACGACGGACGGCGGAGAAGCGTGTATAGAGACGGCAGAAAGCGGGCGAGAGGAGGCGGAGGAACAGATTTCGACATTTGCAGGCAGCTATCGGAGCAGAAGCCCGTTTGCGAGCAGAGTCCCAGACACGGGCTTACGCCGCAGTGGTTGCACATCCGAAGGCAGTGGCTGATGACGAGGATGAGGACGCCCGGGTTTCAGAAGATGGAGGCGATCATGTAGATGATAATGGAGATGAAGGTTGAGGGTTTGGGGAGGACGCCCGGTGATGGCCGTTTCCGTATGGAGTTTGTATGACGGTGATCTCTAGGTGCAGTTGTACCTCGAAATTCACGTTGGATTAGATAGTATGGGAGTCCGGCATTTGCCACCCAACCAAAGCCACTCGTTCTCATCCATTCATCTCCCCTCCTTCCCTATCTTCGGGAACTCTTCCTCCCTCCTCCCCGCCCTCTCGTCCTGTTCCCTCCGATATAAGAACTCTTTATCCTTGCCTTTAATCCCCTCCCCCTTCTTCTCGCCCCAATTCCACACCTCCCATATCTGATCCATAATCATCGACCCATATCCCTCGCCCTGGTTGATCTTCTCCTGCTCCTCCCGTAACCGCCGCTCCTTCCACCCCTCCGTCTCCCCGCCCATCCAGAGCTCCTTCGCCGCTGTCTCGAGCGCCGACGGTGGACGCCCTGCTGAAGTTGTCGCAGACGCAGAGATAGGCCCCTCCAGTAACCGCCTCCGCTCCTTTTCTGCCCTGTACTTCTCGTGAAGCTCATCAGCTTTCGTCTTTTGGGCAGCAGGTCGGCTGGCATTGGCGAAGGCCATGTTGCCTAGCAGGCCGCGTCCAGTACGTTCTTTGGTCAGGTGGTTGGCGGACGCGACGAAGGAGGCGGCTAGCGCGACGGTGTAGAGGTCCAGTTTGCGGGGCGGGAGGGCGATGAGCGCGGGCGCGAGGAAGAGCATGGTTAGGGATGTGTTGTGGAGGAAGGTGTTGTAGGATTTGGTCATGGCTTCGCGCTGGGCGAGAGTCGGTTCGGGGGAGTTGGGCATTGTGAGGGTCTGGGAAGAGGCGTGCAAAGAGGATGGTTTAGGGGGGGTTATGGATCGAGAGAGCAGGCAATGCGGTTTTGCTAGGTGGAATGGTAGAGCGAGGTCTATGATGCCGAGATCATGCCCTCAGTCTTTGTTGACACATGATATTTTGAGCCCGTTTCTTGGAACAAAGCTTATGCCCTAGGTCCTTCCAGAGCAATCTCCGATTTACTTGAGTACAAACGAGCGATGTCAATGATGGTTCTTCTGCTTCTCATGCAAATTCCTTGTCCATGTAATTTTGGAGAGCCCAAGAAAAGACAAAGCTTTTGTGATGGACTTTTTGAAATCTATCCCTTGTACTGCTGTCGCCTCGTGTACCCTTGGCAGAATTCTCTAAGTGCTAAGCCTTAAGCAGTCGTTACCCGGGAAGACACCCTATCCGGGGGGCTTGGCCCCTAAACCTTAGGGGTCGCTGCCCGAGTTGGACGAGGTGTAGGGGAGACATCGAGGCTCGTCCACACAGCTGCAAATCCTGTTGTCACTCAGCCAATTCCCCTTTTGCATCAGATACTTTACTCTCGGGGATCTAATTCAAGCAAATCTTGTATCAACCGCATCCATGCAAAGCGGCTTCCGACGAAATATTGGAGAGTCGCGAGCATTTTCGAGTCTAGCAGCTACCGGCGTATACAAACCGAAAGAGATGCTGCAGTAGTGTACTCGCGGCAGCATTTCGGAAATCATCACAGGCCACCGTACGCTTGACGAGAGACTCTCCGTAGTATGCTCATTTCGATAAAATTCGAGCCAATGATGTGTCAGCTGCCTCTACAACACCGGAGATTCTCGACTTGGATATCCTGACCGCTCGCTTCCTATGTACACCCTAGGGTATCAAAAATTATTGCAATCCGAGTACCTTCTTTGAGTTTTCGTAGACAATATACGATATGCTGATCGCTGGCGCCACCTTCAGCAAATTCGGCGTCACGCCCTTGAATAGACCTCGGAACCCCTCGTTTTGAATGGTCCTCCTCGTTACATCCACAATACCTGTATATGTCGGCTTGTGTAAGATTGTTCCTTGCGCCTGTAGTCTCGTTCTGAGTAAGTTCAGTGGATAGACAACTGTGGCGCTAACAGCACCAGACGTTGCTCCAATCATGCCCGTAATCACGTTTCCCATTTGGACATCTTCTTCGTGGCAACGGTGTAGTCGTGCTTTGCGCTGTAGGACGAGATGCTTGCCTGTTTCGAAGATGAAGAGGTCGATGGCGCTGTACGGGAACATGCCCAGTAGCCCTAGCCCAAGCCCTCGGTAGTAAGCCAAGAATCCATTGTTGTGCCATAGTTTCTGCGCTGTCTGTTTGATGAGAGCATTTCCATGCAGGCCACCAGAAACGGTCTCGCACTGCATACGGCTTCCCGAGCAGTTAGCTTGACTCATCCGCTTAAATTGAGCGCGTACTCACAATTTTAGAGTATCGAGCGGATAGACTGCCAATTGCGACTGATCGCTTTCAGTTAGAGATAGGGCATATCGATACGAGAACACAGAAACCTACCACAACACCCCCCATACCACCGGCTATAAATTGTGTCCAAGGATGCAGATTCTTCGGATCATCATGACCCTCAAATCGTGCAAATGCTCGTTTCGACGCCTTACCCAATTAATCTCCAGTGAATGATGAAGTCAAGACAACAACTTACCTCATAAGCACCGAATTTGATTGCCGATTCTGGTGCAACTTTCAGCACGTTCAAGCCATTGCCTAGCAACTGTCAACCACTTCGATGATCCGCTATCATATAGGGCAAGTAAATTGACCTGCGAACAAGCTTCGTATGCCACCGGCGGCCCATAGATCCTTCATGGCGTCGACTAGGGGTCGGCCGAATTGTCTGGCTGCTTTCACGGGCGATCCACCCTTCACAGCTTCTACGGCGGCTTTTGTGCTACTTGTCTGTGCGATCAAGTATACTTTCAGACGATCAAGAGGAGCCGTTGCCGTTCTCGAAGCGATTCCGGCGCAGGCTCCGGCGAGGAAGTAGCCTATTGCTCTCGATGACCTGGTTAGCAAATAGTTCCATTTGGACATGTTAGTGTCTAGGTTAGCGAGCGGAAGCTTTCAGTCGACATCAGTGGGAAGTGTAACCTTCGTATCAGATTTTTGCAATAATAGGTCTCAATCCCTAGACAGTGGGGTCTGGGAAAAGAAACGAGACAGCATAGCAATCGCTGAGGACTCGTGGAAAATCTCAGGGCAAGGCCGGGAAGCCATGATTGATATGAAGGTGTGGATCGGGACGGGAGCAGTACCTAGGCCTTGCATGGAGTCGTTTATATGCACGTCTCCTTCCTGGTTTACTGTTGCTGTTGCCGAATAGTAGGAGAGGACGGCGCGTAGGTTGGCCTTGGGGGCAGGAATGAATAACAGAAAAGACCTGGATAGAAGGTTGGTGGTCAATTCGGTGCGGACGTGAGATTGCATTGGTCCTCACCTCCACTCGTCAAAGCTGATCACTCCGTCGTGGTTAACATCCACCTCGTCAAAGAATTGATCTAGTTTTGCGTTTGATATTGCCAATCCAGCTCTTGAAAATGCTGCTCGTAGTTCATCTTTGTCGAGCTCACCATTGTGATCACGGTCAATGCTTTCGAAAAGCTGCCAGAGTTCCCGTTCCGCGTGCTCCACAAACACTCGGAATTCTGGACAGTCACTTTGTCAGTGTGCGCCTCCGGGTTGCAAGTGTGTATGGTCAGCCACACCGTTGTATTGTATCTGTCCGTCTCCACTTGTGTCGACAGCTTTCAGGACGTCGTGAAGGAGCGAATCGGCGTTCTTGAGTGCTATGAATACCTTGGGTCAGCCAAGCGATCTCCTCTGCACGCTGAGCGCCTCCGAGGAATTTTCTAACGATGATCGATCTTCTTTAGCCCTTTCCGAAGTCCATTAAAGTCGAGCTCTCCTCTTCCTGCTACATCTAGAGTCTTCCAAAGTTGTGCTATGCGCTTTTCACGGTGTTCTTGGGACTCCTCATCCGTCCCGTCCATCTTCCATTCGCCCAGCGGTCTGTTATTCGTGCGGGGTCATTCTAGGGGTGTTCTCTCGGCGATCGAGAACTGTGAGGTCATGCAGGTCCACAAAGCAAAAGAATATTGGCGTATAGCGAAGGCTGCGACTGTGTCTGTTGTTGAAGCGAGAAGTTTATACAATCTTGGTCTATCTCCAACCCGCATCTCAAATGCGGGACAGCTGGAGCTTACTGAGGCGAGCTTGGTCCGTGCCCAATTACATCAATGGCGCCCCCATTTAGGCGCCGGATAACACCCGCTCGCCGCCTGGAGCATATTGGCGAGCTTTACTCCGCCACAGAAACTGTTGCTCATGTTTTCGACATCCATTCCCACTCTCCCCACCCTCTCGCCCTCTTCAGAGCGTCCTATTTTGGCTCTTCGAGCTCTGGCCCCGAAACAGACTTCTCTCGGCCTACCTTGCGACACATGGCTCGCGATATATATGGGATCGTGTTCCTAACTAGCCTTCGCCCCTTGCCCTTCCCCATCGTCCACCCTCGTCGTCCACCCTCGTCGTCCTCCCTCTCTAAGCTCAGGCTTCTACTTTCACTTCAGCCATACCCGGATTTCTCGTTATGAACGTCCCACCATTATAATCCCTCCCTGGCTCTACCCGTCTACATTTGATAGATCCTGTGTCCCACGAGGAGACATTAGCGAGACGAGAGAAATTTCGATAGGTTGATTGGCGGCCGTTGGAGCATAAGCCTAAGACAAAAAAGGTCGTCGCACTTACCAAGAAGGCCTGGAAGAGATACGACTTGTTGCGCGCAGTAGACACGCATGCATATACTGGCTGTGGAAGCACTGCTTATTGCCATCTATTCTACCTGGGGGACGAGCAAATTACTTATACACATAAGAAAACCCTATCGGTCGAATACCTGTCTCGTGCGAATAGCTGGTCCCTGTCTAGCTGAGGTATGCGAATGTACGAGTGTACGAGCCTGTAAATAGCCACCGAGACGCGGCCTATTCGTAATGAAGTCCACCTTCCTCCCCAGGGCTTGCTGCTGCTGTTGTTGCTATAGCTTGCCGACCCCTTCACACTACCCATCCAACCAAGCCTGCTGATCTCGGGTCCTTTGCGCATCTCAAGAATCACTGTAGCCAGAACCTCAAGTCGTATATTAGCTAAGGTAGGACAGAGCTAAATCGTGCATAATTCAACCTTCTCTACCAGTAAACACGGTATACAGGCCTGACTCGGCAGTACATTCAGGCTGATCAATCACGAGTAGGCCTAAATCCGTTCAACCCAGGACGGATCCTGACGTTAGCAGTAACAGGTTGTTCGTGTGATATGTTGCCTCCGAAGTGTCCCGGACTTTCTCGTAGGTTAGCTAGCTGGCTGATCCTCTGTAACGAGAGTATGGAGAGTAGTCCTCGTCAATCGAGGGACGTCGACCATGTCGGCTTGTACTTGATGCCTTTTTCATGGACGCGTGGCGGCGTTTTGGCATTTGGATATTGGACAATGTAAGATTCTTTTTGATCCGTCTGACAACTCCCAGATGGTGATTCCCGTAGCGATGAACTTCGAGGCTGCGTAGGCGGGGCAGAATCCGGACGGTAGGGAGCTGAGCGCGGTTCCAACTCAATGGGTGAATGCGGATAGGGTGCTCCTCGGGAAGATCGGGGACGAGAGTCTGTTGAGATGGTTGGCCTTTCTAGGCGATCACGTCGATCTCCGGGGAACCTCCCCACACCATGTATAGGGTAGGATTTCTGGGGAACGAGACACATCAGCAGAAACCTTAGCCTGCTGAGACCTGTCGTGTGAATTTGTTGGTTGCTGGAGGAAGTCTTGGTATCCCGGGGGTGTATATTCTCCCACGACTTTGCTCAGCACTGGACTTTCGGTCACTGGTAGACCGGCCAATATTCTCCGATATGTTCTCAACACCGCCAGTTACGTATTGAGTTGAAGCACGATCAGACGAAAGAGGTTTAGGGAGATCAGTGGTCTCATCGATGCCTCCGGCCTTTGCAGCAGGTACCGAAGAAGATTCGAAAGCCTTTTCATTTGAGCTCCCTTCACCGCTTGGTGGACCTGTTTCTTGCTCTTGGGCCAGCACAGTCCATTCACCGAGCAGTTGTTCTAGCCAACTTGCCGTCCGTTGAAGAACAAGCGCTCGCTTTTCTGATTCAGACCTGCCTATATCCACTGTCGCAGCTTCGATGACTGCGAGCGTGTTTCCCTGAACTTTAATCAACGACCTTGCTTCTTCTGATGGTAAAGGCTCCTTTGCCTCAGGAGGCGCAGAGCCTGCCTGGATCTGCAATTGATCTTCACGCTCTGAGGCTTCCCGTAAAGACGGAAGTTTCTCGTTTGCTCGCTGCCATTCAACTATGACGTTTTCAGCACGGAGGAATTGTCGATGAGCTGTTTCTTGTTTCTTCTGCCTCTCTTCTGCCTTTCCCACATGGTTTCTGTACGCCTTGTGTGAGCTGATGCGGAAATCTAGCAACGTCAATGAAAAACTAACTTGTATGCTTGGAACTGCCTTGCCGTGCACAGTACTTGCACCGACAGCTGAACGGTACGCTTCAAGCTTTCCAGCTCCCCGACAAGATGAACCACTTCGCGGATACTACATCCATCAGGAATGAGATCCCGGATCCGATCGAAGAGATGGTGACTACGGTCATACAGTCTCTCGGCTAACCGAATCGCTTTCTTGGAATGCATCGGTGGGTCATGTTCCAATTGTTCCACAAGTAATTCAAGGACGTCGGCATAGTCAGACGCATTGTTACTGATGTAGTCAATTTCCTCCCTCGCGTGGGACGTGGTCGCTCCAAAGTCGTACAATGTCCTCGTCAATTTGACTCCTAGATTTGCAATACCAATTAGCGACGCTGTGAGGCCTACGACCTCGGCCATATAGAGCCTTGTTCGCGAAAAGACGAGTAGAAGAGCATTACTATGAACGAAGAACTGACAGTGCGAAAACAGTGATTAATCTAACAGCTTCACCTGCTACTTTAGAATGTCGCAAAAACTGCCTTGCAAGTACCGCCTAACTTGCAGGGGCAAGGTAAGGCGGTGCATTTCCCTGGGGCTGATGTGCCTCAGCCCCGCCTCTCTAATCCTCGGTCATTTACTGGACACTTTCCACGTACTAATAAGCTTCAGTCCGGGAAACAACGAAAGGCCGACAGGTGGAGCTACTTTAGGAGCTCTGCACTGTTGCTCTATTACAGTTTAAGGAATGCTTTGGTGGTTGAAGCGACAATGACGCAACAAAATTAGATGACAATATTGCAAGTTTACAAATGTATGGCGCGCTGCAGAAGTCACGCTTTCTCAAATTCTCACCGAGGCTTTGACATACACGAGTATTTTGAGAAGCTGGCGGAGACTTACCAAGAACTGGCTGTCTACGTCAAGGTCCCGCGTCGGTTGTGTATTCTGAAAGTTGGTTCTCGAGACCCAGATGTGGAAGAGGACAAGTTGCTATTTGGGACGATTCATTAGCAACGAAACTACAGGAAAATAAGAATCTCCACATTCTTGTCCGGACTCCGCATCTCTCGTGCATGGTAATCTCTCGAATTAGACCTATGACTGCATCGCTATTCTCGGGACAGCCTTTTATTCTCGTCGAGGAAAGTGCCTTCTAGAAGCTGAGAATATCATGGCGGCTAATTATTGGACATCCACCCAACGCCGCTTCTGGCTCTTCACGAAGGAGTCCCTCGCCGGGGCTCGGGAAGAACGTGAAGCACAAGAACGTGGCACTCTGCAACAATATCCTCTCCCGGACAATCGTCTTGTCAACATCTACATCAAAGAATGCCTCAACCGACTCTCAAAACGGCTGGCAACCCGCCAACAGGCTTTTGCCACAGCTATGGTCTACATCCACCGCTATCTCATCTCAACGCCTATCCAAACGGTCAACATATACCTCCTGATTAGCACAGCGTTCTACCTCGCGTCCAAGACTGAGGAGAGCCCGCATCACATCCGGCTCGTTATAGCCGAGGCCCGCTCCCTCTGGCCTGACTTTATTCCAGGTGATGCTTCCCGCATAGGCGAGATGGAGTTTAGCCTCATCTCCGAACTGCACTCCCAGTTAATAATCTGGCACCCTTACCGAACGCTGAAGGACCTTGAGGAGAATTCTTTGCTTGGGATAACCACCGAAGAAGGACGTCTCGCTTGGTCGATCGTCAATGATACCTACATGACAGATCTCCCTCTCACATGCCCTCCGCACGTGATTGCACTTATGGCAATCTTCCTGGCAGTGATATTCCAACCCCAGAAGACACCGCTAGGTTTGCAAGGTCTCCCGCAGTCGCAACCACTGTCCCGAAATACGCTTCCCCCAAGCAGTCTTCCCTCCAATTTCGAATCCCTCGGTGGTAGAACCGGTATGGCAGAAAATCTCTTGCAATCTCTGGGTAGCATAAGCTCTTCACAGCCCTCATCTGCCCCTAGCTCGCAAGGCTCAAAAGATTCCAACGGCATGGCTGGAACAGCTGATGAAGCTAAAGCGGCAGTAAGCACCGTCTCTTCTGAAAAGATGGAAAAGATACAGCGCATGATTCGCTTCTTGGCCGAGTCCGAGGTGGATCTCAAGCAGATGGCTGAGGCAACGCAAGAGCTCATCAGCCTATATGAGTTGTGGGAGCAGTATAATGAGAGACCGGTCAAGGAGGCGTTCTCGCGATACATCAAGGGTCGTAGCTTGGACAAGTAATTGTGATCGAGATCTTCCCGTTGGAGTTGATAGTTTTGTGATTTGGCCTTAGGTTTTGGGCTCACGCAATCTTCAAGCTCTTTCTTAGGGTCCTCACAGCAGGTTTCAGCTCGGCTGTTGGTTTCGCCCAATTACATGTAATCATGTCTTCTGCGCTTACGTGGAGGAAGAGAGTATCAGCAGCCATGTTGCGGATCTGGACGTTCATGTCAGTTCGACTGCCAAATGGGGGGCCAAGCAAAGACTAGCGTTCTCACCTTCGGGTAGCGGTGCAAAAGCAATCGTGTTAGTCTATCCAACGCCCTGGTCCCGGTCTCCGGCACAGTAGCCAGACTAGAGTAGATATGTATGGCAGCTTCTACCCTTGGCAGACTTGACGAAGGCCCATGGATCATCTGCATCACCTCCAAGAGCTCGAGATACCGGTGTTGGGCCTCAGAATGCCGAGTGTTGCTTGTCGTCTGCTCGATTAGAAATGCGAGTAGCTCCATTGTCGGTATTGCCACTCGATCCTCATTCGCAGAAGCTCTGAGCTGTTTGATGAGGACAGTGAGAAACATTATATAGACATCTAGCTGGACCTCTCCATCTCGGTCTTGAATGTACGCGACAATTGCGCCGCGTGATGCTATGCCTAGGACCTCCGACCCGGCAGCGGCAGAGGAAACTATGCCTTCGATGATGGGTGCTCTCAACCAGTCGACTTCTAGTAACTCTAAGAGTTGTTTGTAATATGCCGTGGACGATACATCAGTTAGGTGCGAATAGGTTCGCGCTAATGCTGGAAAACCTTCTTGCTTCTGCCAGTATTCTTCGAGACATAGCCAGGCCTGGAAACGGATTTTGTTGAGTTTCTCTGCCCCCTGTTTCGCGACTTCCTGGATTGGGCGGTTTATCCTGGAAGCGAAAGTTTTGCTGTCTTGATTCAAGGTGATGAGGATGTTCACAGCTTTGATACCCTCCAGTCGCAAGTTCGAGCCCACGTCTCCCCGCTGGTCGATAGTGTAATCTGTCAATGCGGCTGTTAACATTGGCTCAAGTCCAACCTGGCCAGGACGTAAGTGTCGCAGAATCGACGAGAGACTGATCACTGCAGAGATCTTGGTCTCGATTGGCCACGTTCCTAGGATGAAGTCCTGTAGGCGCGCGAGGATTTGCGATTGAAATCCTTGGCCTTCTTCACTAAGATGGTCTGTACTCTCCGGCGCTTGTTCGAATATTGCGGCCAGGGAAATGATCCGGCCCTTGCATTTGTATTCTTGATGTTTGGAATGCTTTTCATCCAGCCATCTCTTGAGGATAACAGTCTTCTCGTCATGGCTACAAATGCTGAAAAGGTTGGAAGCCGCTCTGGCTGCTGCTTCAACAATTTCGTCCTTCTCGCTGCCGGCTTGGCATCTTTCTAGGACCTCAACGATATTGAACAGCCCCTTGGTGCTGGTAATGTCACTTAAGACCCTCTTGTTGCTTAGATAGATGTGCGAAATCCGAGCAAGGGAGGAGAGCAGGACAGGGGTTGCTTCGAAGACAAGCTCCAGTTCGCGGGTAACACGACCTGCGAGATCTCCTACAAGGTCGCGAAGATCTCCCCAGAGCGAGAGCAAGATACTTTGCATTTTGTCGATTCTTTCGCAATTGTCAATTGTAGCGGCAAGCGTAAGGAGCAGCCCATGTCGGGCTTCAGCATTAGTTCCAGTATTGGCATATTTCAGTTTCTTTAATTGGTCAACTGCTGTCGCATAGATGATACTTAAGATGTCGTGTGACTTGGATTGAGAAAGTCGACCAACGGCATCGGCTGCGGCGCGACGAGAGTTTGCATCGGCTGCCCTCGATCCTCTCCAATCGAACAATGCTGACAGGATGGCCAGATAATAGTTTTCAGCTAATGATGCTGCTTTGGTTGCAACTTCAGTCATGGCTCGAGAGTGGCGACCCACGGCATTGTAATCCACAATCTGGACAAGGGCTATGCCCTCCTCAACCGTATCTGGATGTCTGCCAATCATCTCTTGGAGTGCAGCGGACGCACCTCGTCGTATATTCCCGGACGGATCTAGACAAGCAGAAACCACTAACCGCGTCGCAAGTAGCTGTACCACATTATTCGACACTCCCGTCGATATTCCGTCGGTGGGTACCTGTTGTAGCTCGCCTACATCAACTGCATTGAGTTCGGCAGTCGTGTACTTCCGAGACATTGCCCAGACTCCGAAGCAAGCTGCGTCTCTCACACCAACACCTAGTGAGGTACCGACAATCGACCGCTGTTCAAATGTGAGGCCTGAAAGCAGACTTCGAATGATAAAAGGTAGTTGCAGTGGAGGAGGTGACCGACGAAAGAGCAGGTGGCCGAGGCTGAGCATCAAACCGTGCCACTTCAAGGGATCAACCGCTCCGAAATGTGGACGAAACGTAATCGCACGTTGCGGGTCGAGGTCCCTGAGCGCAACTAGCTCTGTCGAGCCAGGCTGTTCATAGAGCAGGTTCTCGCTGAACGAATCGATCACGGCCTGGACCACTTCTCCAGCCATAGTTGCTTCGAGTTTGAGTGTCACATTGCTCAAGGCTTTGCTTGCAGCAAGTCTCACAGGAGTGTCTTTGTCAGCCAAGCTCTCGAGGAGATAGGATATTGTATCTTCGATCATGGGATCTACCATCTCGTTTGTGAAAGGTTCAGAATGCATTTCGCTCAGCGAGAGCGCGTGTAGTAGGCTAGTGCGCATGGTCTTGATCAAAAGCTTTCGTGCGGGTGCTGAGTTACGAATGATTAGACTTTGGCCGGAGTCGCTGGTAGCAGTATTGAAGCAGAATTGGAACACCCTTACGACTATTTGGGAAACATCATTATTTGAACCGCTGATCACCAAGCCGGCCAATATTGACAAGAGTCCAAGGTCCTTGTACACAGAAACAGACGAGTTCTTGGTAGCTTGCTCAAGCTCACTCATCGTATGATCAATGATACCTTCAAGCAGTCCTTGACGTTGCATGTCTGGCCTTAGCGAAAGACGTACGATCAGCATTCCGGCAGCCTCGCGTTCTTTTCCAGGCTCATCAAGAGCATTCCAAGCCAAAGAGAGCAAGGAGATGGCAATGTTTGGTAGACGGTTTCGCAGGTTCCCTGCAAAGGAGTTGCCTTCGACCAGTAGCATAGAGGAGACTGATGCTAAGTCAAATGGTGTGAGCATCAGGTGCGAAAGCCAGATGAGCATGATATATCGCTCCTCCCAGACCATGGTAGGGGTACCAGAAGCATCCTTTGCTAACCTCCAACGCACAAAGCAGGTAAGTATTGGCTCGATGTATTTAGGCTCGTTGTTCAGGAAGCGTATGATGACCTTGAGACCGCGAACTTTGCACAGAATGTAAAGAAGTCTGCAGACAGCCCGCGGTAACGGGGAGGCGTCCAGCTTGATCCATTCTGGTGGCTGAAGATACTCATCCTTGTGGTTGATGACGTTGTCTAGGAAAGAGTCCACCAATGGTTGTGTCAGTGCAGAGAGATGAGGATCTAGTAACTGAGGCCACTCTTGGAATTGGTTGAGCTGTAAAACATCGATCAGCCCAAGTTGCCCGTTAGAGAAGGAGGGTCACTCACAAGGTATATGAGCTCATCTACTTTGGCATCCAGGACCCAGCGACGAACAACTTTTTCGGAGTGGCCATTGGACTTGGACCATACCAATTGTGGCAGTTTGGTACGTATTTCGGGTATCAGATCTCCTGAAGCTCGGTAGAGTTTGACATCCTTATTGTCGTCTTTGGCGTCCATGGTGTTGGTGGAGCTGTCAGGGCAGTACGTGATTAAGATTGCCCAGTGAAGCAGGGAAGTTCAAAATTTAGAGAAGGAACGCAGCTGCAAGAAGGGACAAACACGACACAAAAAATGTCATTCCAAGTCATTGCAATATTCGGGTCATAGCGTCATATAATTCGAACTGTGATGAGGTACTGGTCGTTGGAGCCTTCGCATGTCTTCTAGGCATTGGCCATCCCTGTCAGGATTTCATAGGTGAAATCGCGTGGGAAGATCGGACCAATCTCTGGGAGTTCTGTGGAAGCAACTTTCGTGATGCGCACGTGGTCGCGCGTGAACACTAGCTTAACTAGCCGTCTGGGGCTGGCCGGGGCGCCCTTAGCCCAGCCACCCGATTCTTGTTTCGAAGCGCAGGCAGTGGGACCAGATGCGTCACCGCCTGCCGAAACAAAGGAACACTTAGTGCAGGTTCATGCAATTCACTCTCCAGCTATGACAATGAACATCCACTTTGTGGAAAGGCTCCATGAGTACACCCAACCGATATTCCGGATTCAGCAACTTCAATTCGCCATGCCACCTCTTCTGATCTGCCGTTAGCGGTCTTCCTCTTAACCAGGGTCTTTCTTTGATAGTGACACGCGAAACGCACGTCGAGCACACCGAAACAGACCATCTTATATCATTTCTCTCAAATCAGCATGGCGCTTCTCACTGGCATAAAGCAGTCATTCGCAGCCTATGTTTCCCCTCTGAAACCTCCTGCAACCGATCGACTTCTCACGCCCCCGATCTCAGAGCATTCCCCAGAGCTAGATCTGAAGATTGTATCCGATCATGCTAGGAGCTCGGAGTCTTATGCGAACCTCGAGGGCGACACCCTCGTCGCCTCGACTACCAAAAGGCAGAAACGCCAATTGGTGGAAGGCGAGACATCGCAGGCTACCGCGAGAAAGAAACTCAAGATATTCGACGATGGCTTTTCACCAGAAGATGACAGTGACAGCGACTTCGAAGGAGCTATACTGGAGACATCAACACCGCCACCAGCCAGAGCAAAAAACAAGCCCACAACAATGAAAGAGGTAGCAGATCGAGCACTAATGCCTCCGCCGGCCACACTAACATATAAGGGGAGGAAGCATATGAACTCCAAAGATCCGATCGACACCGATTTTTTGGACTACAGATACAGTGGTGGCCAAACCGATGAGCTATCAGACGAAGAGGCTTTCACGAGCAGTACAGCTATAAGAAAGAACGGACCCAAAGAAGTGGTCGATTTCGACGAACAAAAGGCACTCCGCTACGCTGAAGCAATAACTCTCCCAGAAACGGGTGGCACTTGGGCTGAGGCTGAAAAAGACTTGTTCTATCGCCTCGCCTTTCGTGGATTCGAACCGCTCGTGCCAGCGAACTGGGCAAACGACTTCAAAACTCTACCTTCATCACTTTTTTCCACCGATGGCGGTGATCCCCCTCTGATCCAATCACATCTCCAGCGCGAGTTCAGAGGCATTCACGCTCTTCGGACCCTTTTCTCAATGGGCACGATCATTCGAGATCGGGCATTGTCAAGGCGCAAACTTCGCCCCGAGCCTGTTCTCGGACGTACTGTACGGAAATACATCTCCTGGGCGCTAGCAGACGTCGGCCTACATCCTCAGCAGCGGCCCAACGCCATTCCAGTACACACTCTGGTGACCATGAAACGAGGCGAGACCACTCAGGCCACAATCACCACCATTTCAGAAAAACTTCACAAACTTGCCCACCGGTATCGCACCGTCTATGGCGTTCGAGAAAGCATTGAACCAACAGACTCGGCATCCGTCTCAAGTGACCACACAAGTTCGGAAGACTCGAATCTGCCCATCCTCATGGGTCTCATGATTTGCTCTTCGCTCATCGCTGTTGTGACTCTCAACCCAGCCACCCAATCTGTAGCACAATTTCGGAACACAGCTGACACCCGACGATCGCTGCAAGCTGCGAAAGATGAATCTGGCGTTCGCTTTATTGCAACGTTTGACTTTAGCGACGACGGTATGGATGTCTGGAATGCCCTCGCAATTGCAATCTGCGTAATGCGAATTCGAAAGACGATGTTGGAGTTGTGTGTGGAAGCCGAGGCGAATGGAGATGGTGCGTTGTGGGAGCAGGCGGTCGTGAAGGGGTCGAAGGAGAAGAATGAAGACCCTGATGTTTAGAAGAGCAGGGATAGAGAGCGACGAGAGCTGAACGGAAATTGTTATAACCGGCCTTGCTTGGTCCTTTCTTCTCCATTGGTCTGTATGTTCTTTGTTGAGCTTTTGGCGTTGGGTAAGGTTGGGCCGGGGGTAATGGTTAATGAATCACGAAGTCCTCTACTCGGTGATACCCAGTAAATGAAGAGTGAGTCGCTGCGGCGTCTATATCAGGTGTCCATAGAGAGAATTACACAATGCAAGCAGGAAATGCTCTATTAATCGATCCTCTATTCGTACGGCGGTGGTAGGAAATGACCTGGCGTGCTTCCTGTACAATTATCACTTAGAGCGCTGGAGAATTGTGCCCACGGTCCCATTGGGAATATTGTGAACGTACGATAAAGGGCATCATCGGATAAACCCCTTTCCAAAAAGGCCGAATACACACCCTACCCATTTCTTGCTCCAGTCAAGCTCCACCTCCCTACCACAACCCAGCATCGTTGTCGAACCGGCTCAACTCTTTGCCGCTATCCTCCACCTCCTTCCTCGCCTTCATGCGCATGTAGAAGATTGGGCAGTCACGGCTGCTGCAAAGGACCTCGGAATGCATGCTGCCTTGACAGCGCTGACACTGCGTCCATAGTCTGCTGAATCTGACCTCCAGCTCCCCGACCTTCTTCACCTGCTTGGTGTACAGCTCGGCGATCCTCGGTCTGCAGTTCTCACACACGGCTCCCTCGCTTTCCTGCTTGCCTACGAGTGGCTTCTTACACCCCATGCATGTGCTCGTCTTCTTTGCGAACTTTCTCAAAGCTCCCAGTGTCGGCGCCGCCACTGTGATACTTCGTGTGTGATCTCCAGCGAGCAGGCTGTTGGCTCTCTTCTCGCCGAGAATCGGCTCAAAGATCCGACCAAGCGGATTTGCGAGCTGGTTGTCGAGGTAGTACTTTGTGTCGATGGGTACATTATTCTCCAGCACGTAGATCGGGTCTTCACTCCTCTCGTAGTTCTTGCTCCCACCGGCGCCCTTTACAATCACATACGCGACACGATCGCCCAGTGCAGGGGCTGAGCCTGCATCACGCTTCTTCATCCGTTCGGCCAGCTCAACGTGTGCTTGTTTGGCGGTATAGTCCTCGTCACGCTTCGTAAGCGCTTTTGTAATGACCAACATGCTCAGATCGATCTTGTTGTTGAGCAGATTGGAAATGGTCTCCTTGACATAGTCTTGTGCACCGTCAAGATCACGGTCGATCAATATTTTGTTCAACACAGTCTGGATGACGATCTGTACTAGGCGGCAGTTGTCACGTCGCACAGTTTCGATGCCCTTGCTGTCCATCTTGTCGTACTTGGTTGGATTCGTCCAATAAAGACCGGCGTAACGTTTCTTGTTGATAAGTAAGTAGGGAAAGTAGACTTTCTCGAATTCGAGTTTGATGGGCTTGATGAACTTGGCAGAGACGTAGTCGGCGGCCTCCTGACCCAGCTCCATGGTCTTTTGGATGTCCTTTTCGCCGAATTTGACCATCACCGAATCCGTATCGCCATAGATAACCTGAGCGTCATGGGAGTATCCATTGGAAATGGTATACCTTTTTTCCACCTCTTCT